>Ga0209125_1001185_pt1 | contig 26096 bp, 35 predicted proteins | sample BarGraIncub1131A_FD_184503 | JGI IMG/M metagenome (GOLD analysis project Ga0209125, IMG submission 184503) | Arctic peat soil microbial communities from Barrow, Alaska - Barrow Graham LP Incubations 11-31A (SPAdes) (version 2) | ecosystem: Environmental > Terrestrial > Soil > Wetlands > Peat... | reverse complement strand
AGCGGTAGGTGACAGGGTAATGCTTATTGGTAATGTAAAACCTACAGCAACTATGTATTTAGGAAAACCAATTGATGTGGAAAGGGATGTTAAAGAGTGTCTTAATAAAGCATATAATAATCCTAAAGGCTATGTACTTGCATTAGGATGCGGTTTTCCAATTGATACTCCTCCTGAAAATATTCATGCTCTACGCAGGGCAGCAATAAAATATGGTAAGTATCCATATGATCCATCGCTTTTTAGTTAGAGATGTTTAGAAAAATTAAAATAAGGGAGGACTAAATTATGAAATTTAATTCATTATTAATACACGGAGGCGTTGATGGTGACAAGCTTACTGGAGCGGTTAATGTTCCAATATACCAAACATCAACCTACAAACAAGAAGCCTTAGGAGTAACTAAAGGCTTTGAATATTCAAGAACAGGAAATCCTACAAGGGATGCTTTAGAAAAACTTATAGCAGAACTTGAGGGAGGAACTAGAGGTTTTGCTTTTGCTTCTGGAATGGCAGGTATAGCTGCTGTATTATCTCTTTTTAAATCAGGGGATAGAGTCTTAATATCTGACAATCTTTATGGCGGAACTTTTAGAGTTTTAGACAAGGTATTTAGCAATTTTAATATAAAATACTCTATTATAGACACTTCCGAATTAGATGTGGTTAAAGATAATATTAAAGATGATGTCAAAGCTATATTTATTGAAACACCTACAAATCCTTTAGCTGATATAACTGATATTAAAAAAGTATCCAATTTAGCTAAGGAAAAGGGAATTCTAACTATTGTCGACAATACTTTTATGACTCCTTATTTCCAAAGACCGATTACCTTGGGTGCAGATATTGTAATTCACAGTGGTACTAAATATTTAGGTGGACACAGTGATTTGGTTGCAGGACTTGTAGTAGTTAATGATGAAACGCTAGGAGAAAGACTTCATTTTATACAAAACTCAACGGGTGGAGTCCTTGGACCATTTGATTCGTTCCTTCTAATTAGAGGAATTAAAACAGTAGGCGTTAGAATGGATAGGCATAATGACAATGCTATAAAAATAGCTGAGTTTTTACAAAAGCGTGAAGAGGTAGAAAAGGTATATTATCCTGGACTTGTTGATCATCCATCATATGAAATTCATAAAGCTCAAGCAACAGGTTTTGGTGGTATGGTATCCTTTGTTATAAAAAAAGAATATGATTATAAAAAGTTTTTAGAGTCATTAAAGTTTATCACCTTAGCGGAAAGTTTAGGAGGTGTTGAATCTCTTATTTGCCATCCAGCGTCTATGACACATGCTGCAATACCTAAAGAAATTAGAGACAAGGTTGGAATAAGTGATAATTTAGTACGATTATCAGTTGGTATTGAAGATGTACAAGATATAAAAGAGGATTTAATTAATGCATTCAAGGAGGTAGGAATAAATGGTTAAAGTTGATAGATTTTTAGTAGATAATATATTAGAAGATGCAAGAGAATATACAAAATTAGTTTTAAGTAGAGGTGTTAGCAGTGAAATATATAAATAGTATATTAGAGAATATAGGAAATACACCACTTATAAAACTAAATAATTTGGGCGTAAAGGATGGTGTAAATATCTTCGCTAAACTAGAGGGGGAGAACCCAGGTGGTAGCGTAAAAGATAGAGTTGGGCTTTACATGATAAAGGATGCAGAAGACAGGGGCATCCTTAAGGTAGGATATACAATAGTTGAAGCTACCGCAGGAAATACTGGGATCGGAGTTGCCCTAGCAGCCATAAACAAAGGATATAATGTGATTTTTGTGGTTCCAGAAAAGTTTTCTGTAGAAAAGTTAACTTTGATGAGAGCATTAGGTGCAACTATTATTAACACTCCAAGGGAAGACGGAATGCTCGGTGCAATTAATAAGGCAAAGGAACTATTGAATGAAATCCCTAATTCTATTTCATTGCAACAGTTTGAAAATGATGCTAACCCAAAAGCTCATTATGAAACTACAGGACCAGAAATATATGATGCATTAGAGGGTGAAATTGATTACTTCCTTGCAGGAGCAGGAAGTGGTGGTACTTTTAGTGGTGTTATGAAATATTTAAAGGAAAAGGATGAAAATATAAAAGGTGTGCTAGTGGATCCTTATGGTTCAACCATTGGCGGTGGTTGTGAACATTGTTATGATATTGAAGGAATTGGCAATAATTTTGTGCCAACAACTATGGATATGGATTTAGTTGACACAGTTTCAAAAATTACTGATGATGAGGCTAAAAACATGGTAAAGCTAATTGCTGTGAAAGAAGGATTGTTTGTGGGCAGTTCTTCAGGGGCTGCGTTAGCAGCCGCATTAAAACTTTCAGAAACAATTGAAAGTGGAAATATTGTAATGATATTACCTGATAGAGGGGATAGATACTTTAGTAAAAATATCTATAATTAATAATTGTCACTGGTATGCCTGCAAATGGCTCCAAGATGACACAAAAATATTTATTTTTATGCAGCAAAGGTAACACTTTGCTGTGTTTTTTAATGTAACTGAATTGACATTGTGATTATTTTACCATTAATAAAATAAAATGCTGGTACCAAGTCTGCTGCATATAATAGTTTAAAATAGAGTATATTCAGGAAATTGCAACTTATTTCTATATTTATTGTTTTGTTATTGTAACACCTATATCTACAGGAGTTCCAAAATATACTGAGGTTGTTGAGATTGCATCTATTCCAGTTCTTGCATAATCCTCAATATTATTCTCGTTAATTCCACCAGTTCCTATTAGTGTAATTGAAGAATCTATACTTCTAACAGCATCTACAATTCTTTTCAATTCCATTGGATTAATTTTATCAAATTGTAATCCACCAACCCCAGCTTTACTTAGTATTATTGCAGTTTCAAAGTCTTCAACTTCAACAATTACTTTTTTCTCACAGGCCCTAGCTTTAATGACTTCTAAATTTTCTACAAGTCCAGGAATTCCTCCAATAAAGTTTAAATGCTGCTTGAAGATTAGTACTGTCTCGGATAAACCAAGCCTATGAGGATAAGCTCCTCCTGCTATAATAGCTTTTATAGAAAACTCTTTTGTGCCTGGAAATATTTTTCTTGTAGTTACAATTTCGATTTGTGGATTGATATTTTTTGCTTTATTAACCAAATATCTTGTTCTTGTTGCAATTCCTGAGCAGTATTCTAAAACGTTCATGGACACTTTCCAACCCATATGCAGTGCATCAACATTACCTCGCGCATGAACAATAACATCTCCAGACTTAACAAGGGTTCCAGAAGAGAGAATGGTTTCAATTTTAACACCGAACCTATTAAATATTCTTACTACTTCCTCAGAACCACTTATTACCGCGTTTCCTCTTGAGATAAATTTTATTTCTCCTTTTTGACTATTAATGCCTAAGATTAGGGAAGTCAAATCAATGTATGGGATATCTTCTTTTATAATATTTTCTATTGTTTCATCATTTATGTATATCATTATCAGCCCTCCCTATATAATTTTAATCACATTTAATTCGTACTATTCAGGAATAATACGGATTAATTTGATGGTTCTATTTCCAGAATAATCTTGCTTAATTTACTTAAAAGTACTTCCATTTCTTCATTAGTGCCTATACTTATTCTTAGGAAATTATGGATTCTAGGTTTATCAAAATATCTAACAAGAATTCCGCTGTTTTTTAATTGATTAAATAATATTTTGGCATGAATTGTATTATGGCGTGCAAATAAAAAGTTGGCTTTTGATTCTAGTACATTAAACCCCAATTTTTTAAAAGATGGTATTATTTTTTCTCTTGTATCCATAATTTTTGAGCAAATACTCTGAAAATATGCTTCATCTTCAAAAGATGCTTTTGCCCCAGCTAAAGCAAGACGATCAACTGTATAAGAATTTATCGAGTTTTTAATGTTATTAAGGCCTTCTATTAAATCTTTATGTCCAAAAGCAAAACCAACACGCAAACCTGCAAGTGATCTTGACTTAGAAAGTGTCTGCACAATTAATAGGTTTGGATAATCATCTACAAAATCAATTAAAGATTCGCCACCAAAATCTATATAGGCTTCGTCAATTATAACAACACTATCTATATTATATTCTAGAATTTGCTTTAAGGATTCCACTGAGGCGAATTTGGTGGTTGGTGCATTTGGATTTGTTATTACAATTCCACCATTTTCAATACAAAAAGAATCTGCAGAAAAATCAAACTTATCATCTAAGGGAATCAATTTACATTTTAGCTTAAATAGGTTAACATAAATTTCATAGAAACTATAGGTTATATCAGGAAATAAGATTGGTTTTTCTGGATCAAAGAATGCCATAAAAGAGAAAGCAAGCACCTCATCTGAACCATTTCCTACAAAGACTTGATTGGATGATAATTTATAATAATTTGCTATGGTGCGCCTTAGTTCATCACAGTTTGGGTCAGGGTACAACTGAAGGGTTTCAGTTGACGCTTTAATGGCTTCAATTACTTTTGGAGAAGGGGGATATGGATTCTCATTCGTGTTTAATTTAATATATTTCCTATCTTTAGGTTGTTCTCCTGGGATATAAGGTTCAACATTTTTTGTTATCTTGCTCCAATACTTACTCATATATAAATCTCCTTATTATATCTAATGTATTTGCTTATACATTGATTGATTTTAATTAATTTTAACATAGACTACATATATTCAGTTACAATATATAATATTTATTTAATTATACTACTGTTATTGGCATTTGACAATAATATAAAATTGGTGTAATATCAAATTAGCAAATGCCAATATCAAATATTATAATAAAATTTGGAGGGATATCAATGAAAATAGTAATTTCATCAACAGGAAAAACTAATGAAGATTTACTTGATAAGAGGTTTGGAAGATGTCAATATTTTCAAATTCACGATACTGAAAATGGGGAAGTTAAAATTTTAGAAAATAAAGGTCAAGATTCAAGTGGTGGAGCAGGTATTGTTGCAGCTAATCAATTAAATGTAGAAAAAGTAGATGTTATTATTACAGGAGATCTTGGTCCCAATGCCTTTGAACTTATTGAAAAAGCAGGAATTAAAGCATATAAGTGTGCGAATATAGTTATAGGTTCAGTGCTTGAAAAATATAATAAAGGAGAACTTGAAGAAATAAAAATGTCTGGTCCTGCATACCATGGAGCAAACTAGTAGATCGGAGATGAGTATATAGTGAATATAGCAGTGCTTAGTGGAAAAGGAGGGACTGGTAAAACTACAGTGTCGTTAAATCTTGCCCTCGCACTAAAGTCAAATTATATAGACTGTGATGTAGAAGAACCAAATGGTTTCTTATTTTTAAAGCCAAAAATAGATAAAACAGAAAAGGTTATGGTGGAGTATCCTTTAATAAATGATAATAAATGTACATCATGTGGAGATTGTGTAGATGCATGTCAATTTAATGCTCTTGCAAAAGTAAATAAGGATATTATACTTTTTCAAAAATTATGTCATGGTTGCGGAACTTGTGAAATTGTATGCAAATATGAGGCTATAACTTATAAGAAAAGAGAAACAGGAAAAATAGAAAGTGGTAAAATAAGAGATATAAATTGTAGCAGAGGAATTTTAAATATAGGTGAGCCTATGGCAGTACCTATTATTAGACAACTTCTCAAAAACTTATCAGGTGACTATAATTTAATTGACTGTCCACCTGGAACTTCTTGTAATGTAGTAAATGCACTAAAATATGCTGAGGCAGCAATACTTGTTACAGAACCTTCAGAGTTTGGGCTTCATGATTTAAAAATGGCTGTAGAACTTGTAAAAATGTATAAGATACCTTTTGGTATAGTAATAAACAAAGATGATGGAAAAGATAACATAGTAAAAAAATATTGTAGAAACGAAGAAATAAAGATAATAGGTATTATACCTTATAGTAAAGCTACTGCAATTCTTTACTCTAAGGGAGAAATACTATATGATGAAATGCACCATAAAATAATATTTGATAAGATTTCAAAGGAGGTATTACTTTGGAATTAGTGATTTTAAGTGGAAAAGGTGGAACTGGTAAAACTACCATTGTAGCAGCACTCGCCGAACTTGCTAAAGATGTAATAAGAGTAGATTGCGATGTGGATGCGCCGAATCTTTATATGTTTTATAAAGGTAAAGATATTGAAAAGAATGGATTTATTGGTGGTAAAAAAGCTGTTATAAATGAATCTCTTTGTATTAAATGTGGTAAATGTGAGGCTGTATGTAAATTCAGTGCCATAAAGAATTTTAAGGTTAATTTATTTGATTGTGAAGGATGTGGTGCTTGTAGCTTAGTATGTCCACAAAATGCAATAAAGTTAACGAGTGAAAAAACAGCAGATACATTTATTACTAAGCTAGATAAAGGAATAATTTCAAGGGCAGAAATGGAAATAGGAAGTGATGGCTCTGGAAAATTAGTAATGCAATTGAGAAAAAACAGTGAAAAATTTAATGATAATGATAAATTAACTTTAATAGATGGATCACCTGGAATTGGTTGTTCTGTTATAGCTTCAATAACAGGTAGTGATGCTGTATTAGTTGTTACAGAACCTACAAAATCTGGGCTTGGAGATTTAATAAGAGTGGTAACTTTATGTGAGCACTTTGGCGTGTTTACAATGGTTTGTATAAATAAATATGATATAAATGAAGAAGTAACTAGTGAAATAGAAAATTTTGTTAATGGTAAAGGTATGAAATTAGTAGGTAAAATTCCTTACGATGATACTGTTATGAAATCTATAAATGAGTTAAAACCTATAACTTGTTATAAAGAGAGCATAGCAGAAAAGGCTATTGAAGATATGTGGAGTAATATAAAAAAATTATGTAAAATTGATAAAATAATATAAATATTTCAGTTTTAACTAAAAAAAGGAGGCAGACACAAATGACAGATGTTTTAGAATATCGTAAACAAGGATACAATTGTGCAGAATCTGTAATAAAGGCATTTAATGAGGAAAATAATCTTAATATTCCAATTTCAATTGCTAGCCCATTTGGCGCAGGTATGATGGTAGGAACTACTTGTGGAGCAATTACGGGAGCACTTATGGTATTAGGAGCATTAAAAGGAAGAGAAGAGGCGACGACTAAGAATGAATCAATAAAATATGCAAAGGAAATGATGAATAAAGTAAAAGAAAAATATGGTACATTTGAATGTATACAATTAAAGAAACAAGGCGTTTCTTGTAATGAAATAATTGAATACACGTATAATGCTTTAAAAGAATCTGTAAAATAAAATTTTATTTTCTAAAATAGTAGGAGGATGTCAATATGAAAATTGCAGTAGCTAGTGAAGGAAAAAATGTAAGCGGACATTTTGGATTTTGTGAAGGATTTACAATATATGATGTAAATGAAGATAAGGTATTAAAAAAAGAATTTGTTAAAAATCCAGGACATAAACCCGGATTTCTTCCAGTATTTTTAAAAGAATTAAATGTGAATCTTATTATTGCAGGGGGAATGGGAGAAACAGCACAACAGTTATTTAATGAAAATGATATTGCGGTAGTAGTTGGTGCTGAAGGTTTGTGTGATGATGTAGTACAAAAAAATATAAATGGTGAATTAAAATCAACAGGTAGTGTTTGCACGGAGCATGAACATGAAGACCACTGCAATGAATAATTATAAAGGATGATTTAATACCTTTTAGAAAGCTCGTAGAAAAAAAGGTATAAATTTACAATGCAAAAGAAAATAATATTAAGAACTATACTGGATAATAAGACCCATATAAATGCAAAAGAGATTTATGAAAAAATTAAAGATACAAATATTGGACTTGCTACGATTTATAGAGTTTTAAAGGTATTTAATTAATTGGGAATAGTAAAAGAAATAAATATTAACCGTATAAGTTATTACGAGATGAAAATATTTAGTGGAAAGCCCCTGCATATTCATTTTAAATGTTATAAATGTAATAATATAATTGATATAGATAGTCAAAGCTTAAATCTTGACTATCTAAAATTAAACCGAAAAATAGAGATAGAAAATAATTTAGAAATATATGATTCAAATATTACATTCATAGGATTATGTAGCAAATGCAGGGAGGAATTAAAATGGGAAGACCAATCAAATGTAGAAGAGTAGAGTTCTTTCCAGAGGATACTTATTTTGTTCCATGGGGGAAACCTAAATGCGAGATAGAAGAAATAATTTTAAAAGTAGAAGAACTTGAGGCTATGAGGTTAAAGGATATTGAAGAATTAAAGCAAGAAGAATGCGCGCAAAAAATGCAAGTATCAAGGCAAACATTTCAAAATGTTATAGATAGTGCAAGAAAAAAAATAGCTGTAGCTTTGACTGAAGGAAATGCTATAAGGATAAGTGGTGGAAATTACAGAGCAACATTTTGCAAAGCCAGATGCTTTAATTGTGATAGCATTTATGAAATAAATTATGAACAAGACAAGCATGTATGTCCCGTTTGTGGTTCTGAAAATGTTATTTGTCGTAAAAAAATAGATTTTTGTACAAAATGGTGCAAAGAAGATAATAGTGATGCTCAGTAAATAAGGGGTGGGTTATTACCCCTTATTTATTATATGGAAGTTGTTAAGAAATTAAATAACCTGTCTTAATTGATAAGACCTGGAACTTATGAATCTATGTGTAACCCTATCGGACAGGCCACTTTTTTAAATAAAGCCGAAACAGACCTAAATATTATGTTGGGATTATGTGTAGGACATGATTCATTATTTATAAAATATTCTAGTGCACCTGTAACTGTTTTTGCTGTTAAGGATAGAGTACTTGCACATAACCCTATTGGTGCGTTGTATCTTTCAGATGGTTACTATAAAAATAAATTGTATAAATAAATTGAAATTGGGTGATTAAAATGAATTTGAAAATAACAACACTTATTGAAAATAATCCTGATGATAATAACATTTTATTTAGTGAACATGGGTTGTCTCTTTATATAGAAATTGATGAGCTGAAAATTTTGTTCGATACTGGTAAAAGTGGAGATTTTATTAATAATGCTAAAAAATTAAATGTAGATTTGAGCAAATTAAAATATGTTGTGTTAAGTCATGGACATTATGATCATAGTGGAGGATTTAGAATGCTTGTGGATAAAATTGGGAACTCATATAAGTTAATTGCAGGGAAAGGCTTTTTTAACAATAAATATAAATTAGTTGATAAAGATAATTATAAGTATATTGGTAATTCCTTTGATAACAAATATATTTGTCAAAACAATATTCAAGTAAAATATATTGAAGAAGATATATTTTATATTACTGAAAACATAATGATATTTTCTAATTTTAAAAGGAACAATAATTTTGAACAGATAAACAAGTCATTTCTAATAAAACAAGATGAAAATTATGTAGTAGATAATTTTTCGGATGAAATAGTATTAGTAGTGAAACATGAAAAAGGTTTAATAGTTATAGTAGGATGTTCTCATATAGGGATAATTAATATTATAGAAACGATTATAGAGCGTACAGGTAAGAAAATCTATGGTATTGTTGGGGGAACTCATTTAATCGAAGCAGATGAGCAAAGATTAAAAAACACAATTAACTATTTTAAAGAAAAGGATATCCACATTTTGGCGATGTCTCATTGCACCGGAAGAGATGCTATAGAAAAGATTAAAAATGAATTTAAAGATAAATTCATTTTTAACAATACTGGTAATATTATTAAAATAGTATGAAAGTTACAGTAGTCATTATATTGAATATGAATCTTTACTTTGAATCTCATTTACTTATCTATCGCTTTAATGTATGATCTCATCTCATCAATATTCATACCACCGATTTTTTTAGAAATGATATTTCCGTCTACATCAATGAAGTATGAGGTAGGAATTGATGCTATATTATACTTGGATGATACACCTTGATCAGAATCTAAAAGTATTTTAAAACTATATTTGTTACTATCAATAAAGGATTTAACAGTGATTAAAGGTTCGCCTATTTCTACAGCAACGATAACTACGCCACTATTTTTTGTTTCCTCATATAATTTTTGAATTTCAGGCATTTCTTCTTTACAAGGTGGACACCAAGTAGCCCAAAAGTTAAGAAATACCTTTTTGCCTTTTAAGTCACTTAAGGACATTTCTTTACCATTAAGATCCTTTAATTTGAAATCTATAGCTTTAGTTTTAATAACGTTAGGAATTACTTTAGTTGTATTATTAGAATCAGTTTTAGTAGTTGTTTTATCATCGGTTTTGTTTTTAACATCTGATTTAGGTTTAGAGTTATTGTAGTTATTTACAGTATAAATGGATACACCTACAAGTGTTACTAATACAATTGTTATACCTGTGAGCATTTTTGAAAGTTTTGTCATAATTGTTCTCTCCTTTAATTAAAAATTAATAAAATTCCCATATTGGCTTAATATGGCTAATTTATTCATGAAAATCATAACTCCCATTATTATCATTAAAACACCACTTGTTGTAGATATTATAGGCAAATATTTTGAAAATCTTTTAAATTGCTTCGTAAAGTTTTCTATGGCAATTGCGGTTAAAATAAATGGAACAGCAAGGCCAAGTGAATACATTACTAATAGTAAAACTCCTTTACCTATAGAATTCATGCTTGTAGCATAGATAAGTATTGAGGATAATATAGGGCCAATGCAAGGGGTCCAACCTGCAGCAAATGCCATACCCATGACAATTGAGCTAAAGGGACCTTTAACTTTATCAAAGTATAAAAATCTTTTCTCTCGATAAAATAATTTAACTTTAAACAGTCCCACGGTATGCAGACCAAATAGAGCGATAATAGCACCCCCAACTTTTCTAAATAAATCTTTATGGGTAATTAATAATTTACCCAATGAAGTTATAGAAAGTCCCATTAAAATAAAAATTATAGAAAAACCTAATACAAATCCAAAAGATTTATATAAAGTGAAGAGTTTAGCTTTGTCATTCTTTAATTCTTCTATAGAAGAACCAGTTAAATAACTTACATATGCTGGAACAAGGGGGAGGACGCAAGGGGATAAAAATGATAAAAGACCTGCAGAGAAAGCAAGCAACATTGATATATTATTCAAAATTAAATTACCTCCAAATTCATTTTGTAAATACAAAATCGAAATGAAATATATACCTAATATGGGTATACGATATCAAATAAAATCACATATTGCAATAGGAGTATAAGAACTAAATACAATATTACTTAAATAAATAGATTTTTTATATTAGTCAATATTTTATATAACCATAATCCATTTATTTGATAAATTATTATTTGACATGAGTTATTGATAAGACTATAATTCCCTATATACCCTAGAGGGGTATAAACTAAGAGAAAGAAGCAAATTAGTACCTATAAATACATTAGTAAGCGTGTTAGTTATAAAAAGAAAGAATAAACAAGGAGTGAGGGTATGAATAATTTGAATTCTATAGATGATATAAAAAATTTTATAAAAGAAAACAAGTTTGTAATGTTATATTTTTCATCTGAAGGGTGCAATGTGTGCAATGATGTTTTTCCCATGATTGAAGAGCTACTTAAAGAACATTCTAAAATTGTGAGCGGTCATGTAGAACTTCACAACATCCCATCTGTAGCTAGTGTTTTTGGTATATTTACTATTCCCGCAATTATTATATTTTTAGAGGGAAAAGAGATAGTAAGGCAAGCCAGATATATTAATTTTATAGAATTAAAAGAAAAAATTCAGAGATTTTCTGAATTTATTTAAAAATAAATAAATTCATGCTTTTTTCTTTAATCTTTAGCAATATTAATACTTTTGATAAAGATATCCACTAATTCAGGATTAAATTGTTTATCTTTTTCTTGAGTTAATATTTTTAATGCAATATCTTTGCTTCGGCCCTTTCTATATACTCTATCTGACGTAATAGCGTCAAAGGTATCAGCTATAGAGATTATTTGAGAGCCAAAGGGTATTTCATTTCCTTTTAAGCCATCAGGATAGCCAGTTCCGTCCCACCTTTCATGGTGATGACGAATTATAGTGCTAATTTCGTAAAATCCTTCTATTTTATCTATAACATTTGCACCTATAACTGGATGGGCCTTCATTATTTCAAAATCTGAATTGGATAACTTCCCAGGATTTTTTAAAATTATATCAGGAACACCAATTTTTCCGAGATCATGAAAAGTAGCTGCAATTTTAACTTTGTTTTTGATGTCTTCTTTATTTTTACCACAGCTTAAATTATTGCAAATAATAGACACATACCTTGAAACATTTTTAGAATGTTCTCCTGTATAGGAATCTTTAGCATCTACTAAAGCTGCCATTGCTTCAAAACCGGATAAGTATGCATTTTCAAGACTCATTTCTATATTGCGATAGGTTTTGTTCATTTTAAAGTAAACACCGACTGTAAATAATATGTTTAGCATAAAAAATGTTTGAACTACCAAAGGTAATAATAAATTGCCTTTCCATAAATTAAGTAGATAGTAGCTAAATACCGAAAATATTATTATATTTATAGCGATACTGAAAATTCCGAATATTTTGAAGAATTTATTACTCATAATTACCTCCTAATTTACAGTTTATACAAGTATATTCATCATTGTATCATAATATTTTAAAGGATGCAGCACTAGTTAACATCAAGTCTTTTTTTTGTTATAATAAACTTATATTTTATAAATTAAGGGGATGTAAAATGAATATAAAATTTAATAAACAAGTAAAGGAAGTATTAAAATCATTAATGGAATCTAAAGAAAATGGAGTTATAAGATTAGAGGTCACAGCCTTTGGTTGTGGAACACCTGCACTAGGACTTGTTTTGGATAAGCAAAGAACTGATGATTTTTTTGTAAACGTTGAAGGTATACCATTTGTCATAGCTGAAAAAGTAAAAATATTTTTTGAAAACACGGAGATCGTGTATAATCCTGAAGCGTTTACTGGAGGATTTTACGTTCACAGGCTCCATACAACTAGTTTGTAATATTAAACATAAAATAAGACCAACTTTATGTTGGTCTTATTTTTCATTCAACTTTTCCTAATACAAAACTAACTAAGAGTATGATAAATACTAATGAGGTAATCTTTACATATAAAAAATCCTTTTCCTGAAAAAAAACTATTATCGATACTCCTACACGAAAAACTGGCGTAAGAATAAGGATTAGTATTCCAGTCAATATTATTGAATATGATTTAAGAGATATTATTCCTCTTAGTATTTCTAAAGGATTCGTAGGAAAATAATTTCTAGTATATCCACTTTTTCCTGTTACCAAGAACATACTAAGCCCAATAAAAATAATAACTGCGCTCAATAAGATCCCAATCCTAAGAACTTTACTTATTATTATTTCCATTTCTTCTACCCTATTAGATTTTCTCATTAGAACTTAACCCCCAATCCTTTTGTAATCATCTGGATGGATACAAAAGCAAGTACAGGAATAAAAATCATTCTTATAGTTTTACTTTTTAAATTCTCCATTATTTTTGCTCCAATGGTAGCGCCTATTAATACACCTAATGCAACTGGAGCAGCTATTTTAGGATCAATATCCCCTCTTAATAAATATACTCCAGCACTTGCAGCTGCAGTAACCCCGATCATAAAATTACTTGTGGCACTGGAAACCTTTAATGGAAGTTTCATAAATAGATCCATAGCCATAACTTTAAATATTCCACTTCCTATTCCTAGAAGCCCTGATATTACTCCGGCAATATACATCATTCCAAAACCACCATATACGCCGGCAACATTATATGTAATGTCTTTGTTTAATGCTTTATCATGATATTCATCATTTAGTCTTAATTTATTAGCAATGGGATGTGCTGCAACTACTTCTGGTAGTTCTTGAGTTTTCTTTTTAAGCATTGCAAAGACTGAATAGAGTAAAAGCACACCAAAGATAACATAAAGATGTTTGGGATCAATTAAGCCACTGATAAATGCGCCTGTTATTGCCCCAATGGTTGTTGCTATCTCAAGAAACATCCCTATTCTCATATTTGTTATTTTATCTCTTACATATGCAACAGCAGCACCACTAGATGTAGCAATTACAGAAACAATACTTGCTCCAATGGCGTACCTTATATCTATGCCGAATAATAATGTCAATGCAGGGGTTATTATTATTCCACCCCCAAGCCCAAGAATAGAGCCAAAGATACCTGCTATAATGGATAAAATAAAAATTTGTAAAGCTATTACTGCCACTTGATCGCCCCCTTTATTACATTTATTGTAAGTTGGTGATTATTTAGATTCTGTTTTTGTTTTATATTTTATATAGATAAGAAATCCTATCCAGATTACAATTCCAGCTAAACTTACTAATTGAGCGATTCTAAATGGCCCAATCATTAAACTATCAGTCCTTAGTCCTTCTACAAAAAATCTTCCTACAGAATATAAACCTATATAAGTAAAAAATACAATTCCAATTTTTTTAGTTTTCCTTAAAATAACCATTAGTATTACAAACACAGTGAAATCCCATAAAGATTCATATAAAAAAGTAGGATGATAATAAATTCCATCTATATGCATACCTTGTTGTATGAAGTATGGGAAATTTTTAATAAAATTATAGGATACAGGACCACCATGGGCTTCTGAATTAAAAAAATTCCCCCATCTTCCGATAGCTTGAGCCATAATAATTGTGGGCACCGTAACATCTGCCATTTTAAAGAAATTCATCTTTTTACGTTTTGCAATTATAAATGCAGATATTAAGGCAAATAAAATTCCTCCATGAATTGCAAGTCCGCCACCTCTGATATTAAATATATCTATTAAATTATTTTTATAAATATTGAACTCAAAAGCTACGTAATATAACCTTGCACCTATAATACCTATGGGTAGAGAAATAAGAACTACATCCAAAAGAGAGTCATAATTTATATCTCTATATTTACAGGTATATTGTAATAATGTTATAGCTAAGGCCATTCCCGTTCCTATAAATATTCCATACCACCTTATACTAAATCCAAATACATAAAACGCTACTGGGTTCATATCATCACTCCTAATATTAGTTTTGCCAAAATACCTTTAAATAAACTTACCTGCAATACCTGCTGCTAGGACACTACCTTGTCTCCCATCTTCAACTATTACAGAAGTAGCTATTTTAGGGTCATTATAAGGAGCAAGGCCTATAAACCAGGAATTTAATTATTTACCTTAATACTTTTCAAATGAAATTCTAAAATCATAGCGGCCGCTCCTAGAGCAATGGCATCGCCTTGAAACTTTCCTCCATTACTGAATACAACTCTATTATCCATGGCATTAATGTTATGAAAGGTTTCTATAGACTTTTCATAGTAATATTTAAAATTCATTATTAATGGTCCACTTAAAATCACAAGTTCAGGATTTAATAATTTTACAATATTCGAAAGCCCAATGCCCAAAATTTCAGCACCTTTGTTAATTACATCTATCGCATCTTTATTATTTAGTAATTCTAGTTTTAATGTTTCTCTGTAATTTATTTCACTTATTAACGTATTAGGATCTTTCATCTTTGCATTTATTTTTTTTATAATTGAATCTATGGAGGAATAACTCTCAATACAACCATGATTACCACAACTACATAGTTCTCCATTATGTTCTACAATCATGTGTCCAAAAGCATCTTCCCTATTGTTCATTGCTCTAATAATAATACCATCAGTTACTATTGCAGATCTAAGTCCAATACCACAGTGTATATATACAATATTTTTTAGATTCTTCCCCTTACCAAATAAGTATTCAGCTAAAACAGCAGCATTAGCTCCATTATCTATAAAACAAGGAATGATCAGTCGTTCTTCAATCATTGCTTTTATTGGTACGTTAATCCAATTATGTGCAATATCTTGTAATTTTTTTTTGTTATTGGTCCTTCCTTTTGAATTAGGTTTAGAATTTCTAAATCTCGATATGATAATTCTTCTAGAATTTTCATCATACACAACTCCACTTCTATAAATTCATTCAAAAACAAAGTATATACGCTTTTATCCAATTTGGCAATAAGCTTTATTACAGAAAAATATATTAAAGTTACAGCAGATATATATGTTGGTTATTTTGCTATGAAATTATATGATGATTAATACTTTTTCAACTTTCTAATTTAGATTTTATTAATATAGAAGTTTAATAATTTAAAAGTTAACTTATTAAGAATCATTAAAAAACAATATACTAACACCTTATAGAGTAAAAGCTGTTAGTATATAAAAAAGTAATTATTTAGATATTGTTGTTTTTAGTTTATACGACATCCCGATTAAAATAGTTATTATTGCTGCAGAATAAAAGCCTATTCTAAATTCATGTACTTGAAGGCTCGTAACAAAAAGTATCAGTATGCAAATAATTGTCCCATATGCACCTTTTCTTCCCCATATAAGTGGATAGGTATATTTCTCTTCAATACTTCGTTTTTTCAACCATATAATATAAACTATTAAATTAATTACCCAGGTAAAGAATGAAAAATATGAGCAGGCTGAAATAAGATAATTAAACAATTTAGCACTTAAGAGAAATGACATCATCACAACTAATAAGGAGGTAATTCCTGTCAAAATCCAGGCATTTAGATAAAAGTTATTATCAGTTTTTATCTTGAATATTGAGGGAGCTTCCTTTGCTTCAGATAAGGAAACAAGCATCTGATCACAACTGTAATAATTACCAATCATCACTGAAGTGGTTGCAATAATTATTATCCCATTAATAAATGGTGAGGCCCAGCTTATATTCATACTAAATACGGCTGCTGAAATTGCCTCCGCGGCTGTACCCAATATTCCTGATATATATATTATCCAACCTAATAAATACGCTGTAAATTTTCCTAAGAATTGCTCCGTATATACACGGTAGGAGTCAGTGACAGGACGATTTATACTTATACTAGTTAAAAATAAGTTTGTTATAAATACCCCACCATATAGTGTAACGTAGTATATGTTCAATAATGGATAAATAATTTTTGTTTAGCTTAATTAATTTCCTATTATGTCTCGTAAAATTATTTATGTAGGCCATTATTAAGAATGTCGTTCAAAATCCAGGGTATAATATTTAAGACAAATTTGTAGAAAATTACGAGGAGTGAAGAAATTGAAGATAGGTGTAATAGATATAGGATCTAATTCAATAAAAATGATCATAGCAAATACAGAAAAAGGATTAACTATAGAAAAGAAACTTAAAGATTATGTACTATTAAACGAAAAGACAAATAACATGTTAACTGAAAACAAAATAAACGAAGCTATAACCACTTTAACTAAATTTGACCATGAGTGCAAAGGTACAGATAAAGTTATAGTAATAGCAACCGAAGCCGTAAGAAGTGCTAAAAATCAGCAGGAATTTGTTGATAAAATTAAACAAGTTGTAGGATTAAATATAAGAGTACTTAAAGGCCAAGAAGAGGCATATTATGATTATTTTGCAACCGTAAATAGTATGAGGGTTACAGATCATGATTTAATAATGGATGTAGGTGGAGGAAGTACTGAACTGATACTAATTAAGAATGGCAATATAGAACATAGTATATCATTACCTTTTGGAGTTGTATCCCTAACAGATAAATTCAACCTTCATGATAAAGAAAACAAAGAACAAAAAAACGAATTAAAAGCTTATGTTAATAAATACTTTGATAAACTTGATTGGATTAAAAAAGCTAAAGGTAATAATTTAATTGGCATAGGTGGAAGCATTACAAATATCGGCAGAATAGATTTAAAAGAAAATAATAAATCGCTAGAATTATTACATACGTATTCTATTCCAGCAGAAGAATTCAAAAATATTTACCACAAATTAGAGAATGAAACGGATGCTGTAAGAATAAAGGAAAAAGGTTTAGCAAAAGAAGAAGTTAATTTTGTTGTTGCTGCAGCTGAGATTGTAACTATATTAATAGATAGTCTACAGATTAAAAATATTATTTTTAGTAAGAATGGGGTTAGAGAAGGATTAGTCTACGAAGAGATAGAAGGTTAAATTTATTTGTTTTACAAACAAGGCTGAGGAAACTGTTTTTATAGTTTTCTCAGCCTTGTTATTTAATTTTCATAAAACTCACAAAGCCAACGAGTTAATTAATTTATGATAGAAAATTAAACCTATATATATAGGTTTATATTAGTAGTAGATACTGATATAATATTACCAAACAATACGATGCAATTGCATTTTATTGCTCAGAATTTGAATAGGGAGGTATCAACATAATGTCATACACAAATTATTTTATGAAATTAAATTTTAAAAAAATAATATATTCATTTGTTTTTATAGTTGTTTCATTTTTGTTACTGAGATACTATGCATACCTTGGAAATCCTAATTTAGGCATAAAAGTATTAAAAAATTTTAGCTCAAGAGGTTTTCTTACATATTTAATATACTTTATTTTTAGCACAATATTATATTCAGCAGCACGTAATATGCATACTATGGAAAAAGCTATTTTTGTTATTTCAATTACCTTTTTACTTGCCATATTTGATGCAACCACTGATTATATTACAGGATTTAAATTTTCATTGAGTACTGTATTAATAAATACATCAAGTGCTATTTTAAGCTTTTTACTAATTGGTTTATATATCTCATATAAACAATATATTCTTAAGAACTCACGTTAAAATTTCTAGTTAGGTTTATCTTAATTCTTTGAGCCCCGAAGATGGGATCTCCTTTTTAGAAAAAAATGGAACATTGCAAGCAAAATCACAAGGCTGATACCCACCATAAGGCCCACCAGTTGATTGGAACTCATGGCCGAAGTGGCGAGGGCTATTAGCAAGAGTACGATTGCCGTGATGGCGGTATAGGGGAATCCAAAGGATTGTTCCGACTGGGTTCCCTGTTTTATCTTCCTGCATCGTCGAAAGCGAATATATGTGAGTGCAATCACCAACCAGTTCAATAAGAGCGTGACACCACTGGCACTGGCTATATAGACGAAGATATTTTGGGGTAGTAGGTAAGAAATACCTACTACTATCAACAGGAAAGTACTAGATATGAAAACTGCCGTGATGGGCATCCCTCCTTGCTTTATTTTTGCCATAAATGCGGGTGCATCATGGCGATCAGCCAAAGACTTTAGCATACGAGGTACACCATACATGTTGGAATTCATGGCCGAAAGTATAGCACTTAAAATAACTGCGCTCATAATATGTGTCATCGCAGGCATTCCTAAATTGTTATAGAGAAGTATAAAGCCGCTCCCATTTAGGGGTACCTGATACCAGTGAACTAATCCCACTAAAGCAGTGATGGCCCCTATGTATAAGATAATCAGAATGATATTAATCAGCCGGACGGCCCGGGGTATAGTCTTCTTCGGATTACGGGTATCGCCGGAGGCGGGTCCAATGACTTGTTCCCCAGCGTAAGCGTATAAAACCAATAAAAGTGAACTAAGAGCCCCTTTAAGACCATGTGGAAAAAAACCACCGTGAATCACGTAGTTAGATACGCCTGGTGATTTAATTCCAGGCCACATACCAGAAAAGACGGCCACACCAGATGCGATAATAATCAGGAGAATCCCAACTTTAATGAATGACAAAATTTCTTCTACCCGGGCGAAAACCCTCACATTCAAAAAACTAATACCTACGATAACGCCTACTATAATTAGGCTAATTAGCCAAATTGGCCACGTGGGCAGCCAGAAGCGTGCAATTAAGGCCGCTGCAAGCATTTCTGTAGAAAGAGTTAAAATCCCTGTCAGCCAATACATCCAGCCGGAAATAAAACCCAGGGCAGGGCCGAGATATTCCCCTGCATACACGCTGAAGGAACCGCTGGTTGGTTCATGAGCACTCATTTCCCCCAACATTGTCATAACCAGAGTGGAGATAATACCACCGATGATAAATGTAAGAATAATGGCTGGCCCTGCCTGATTGATTGCAAGGCCGCTAGCAACAAAAATACCAGAACCAATAGCTCCACCCAATCCCAACATCGTTAAATCCAAAAGGCTTAGCTTACCGGTAGGATTATTGATGTTTTTCTTAACTTTTGTTTTAGTAAATGTATGTTTATCCCAAGAATGAGTTTTAATAAAATCATGATTTTTTGTTTTTCTCATTTTTCGATTTTCCCCTCCATTTCTTTACTTTAACCCTTTAGATTAAAATGAATATTTTCCATGTTTATCTATAGTCTTTACATTTCAGTAAAATAAATTCAGATTGTATCCATCAATCCATAAAATAATGTCCGCTCAAAGTACAGTTATTTTATGCCTCATTGAATCGATGCTTTTAATACTATAATAAAGAAAAATAATTTGTTATTGATATTTTGTTTTCAGTTTATATTCATACCATTAAGTGATTGAATTAAAGGAGAAGAGTTTGTATTTATAGTACTCCAATTCACGGTTAAGACAATTATAAGCATTATTAAAGTATATAGAGAAACAACTCCTTCAGTTACAATTACAGTAGCTTTTGGTATGGATATACTTGGATTTTTTACATCTGATGTAGCCATAGCTATAGTGCTTATTCCTGAATAAGTAAAAATTACAATTAGCATTGATTTTATTAATCCAGAAATATTATTTGGAAAGAAGTTTTTTAATTTAGAAAAGGGAAGAGGCCTTACTTGAATACCATGGGAGAATAAAAATGTTATACCTATTATTACAAATGCAATCAGTACAAATATATTTATTACTGTCATACTAGACTCAATATAACTGAAGTACTTAATTGGCAACATGTTTATTAGAATAACCAGTGATACTACACAGAGTGCAAGTAAAGCCACAGATAAGTTTGGAAACCAGTATTTTAAAAATATGGATGCTGCAATTGCTTCTGAGGCTGTACCAAGAATTCCTGATATGTATATTACCCATCCTAATAGATACCCTGCAAACTTTCCTAAGAATTGCTCTGTATAACACGGTATGAACCAGTAACAGGACGATTTATGCTTATACTAGTAATGGCACCCAGCACCTGTGATGTTATTTATGATTCCTCCTATGCCTATTCCTGCAAGGCTATAAGCATTAAGTGCCTTATTTGATTTATTATAACTATTTAATTTACGATCCTTTATAATTCTCACCCTCTTTATATTTATAGGAATAGTATATCCATATTCCCAAAATATAAAGCATAGCCTAAGTTGAATCAAACTATCTATAATGTGTTCTATTTAAACCTAAGGTTTAATATAGACATATCCACTAGTTTGTTTTATAACTAATTCACCCACTCCAGAAGGAACAACAATACAAAAATCAAATAATAGCTCTTTGTCTAAATTCATTTGATGCAATGAATTAGCACAGACAGCAAAAGTAACATTCTTAAGTTTTAGGTTATTTAATTGTTCAGAGAATTCATTTGAATCTACTAGCATTAATTTAACTGCTTCAGAATTCGCCAATAGCTCCACCTCTAAATTTTTTTCACCTAAGTCCTTAATTAAATTATTTATATTTCCAAATACTAATTTTGCTTTTGAAGTTTCATCAATATGAAATATTACTTTATATTTCTTCAATATATTCACTCCTCTATATAAAAAAACATGCTATCTATAAAGTTAGCATGTTTAGTATTTAAATTATACCATAGCATTTGGATTTTATTTAAAAAATGATCTCCCGCTACCCATCATTCCACCACCATTTCCATGAACATTACCAGTTCTATTTGAATTCATATTTCCTTCACCGAAATTACCTGTGCAAGAGGATTGGTTAGTTTTTATATTTTCCTTTAAAGTAGCGCCTTCTTCTTTTGTTATAGTGCCTTTTGTAACAGAAGCATCAATTGCTTTAGATTTTTCTGCGAGTAGTGCAGCCTGAAATGTTTCTTGCGACATTCCTTTTTCTTTAGCAAGCTCATATACTGTTTTTCCGGAATTAAGTTCATCTGTTATCTGTTTGTCTGTTAATCCAAGCTTATTTTTAAGCACAGTTGTTACGTAGTCATAGCCTCGAATTCCTGTGGTCCTAGCCATTCCAAGAGCTTGGTGAGCTACTGTGGTTGATTTTGAGGTCGTTGAGGTTTCCGCAGCGAATACTGCACCGCTAGCTCCTAATATTAATGTCAAAGTTAATGCAATTGCTATTTTATTTTTTTTCATTTTTATTCCTCCTCGAATCGGTTTTTATTTGGTATGACTATATCATAACGAAATTATGGTTTCGATAAGTGTTATTTTTGTGTCATTTATATTAAATAAACTTTATTCTTATGCCACAATTAGTACACAATTTTATAGTTGATAAATGGTATAATTTAAGAAACATTTACTGGAGGTAATTATATGGGGAAGAAGATACTAGTCGCAGATGATAATGAAGAGATTATAAAAATTCTAAAACCTTATCTTATTAAGGAAGGGTTTGAGGTAATAACAGCTAATGATGGAAACGAAGCCTTAATTAAGAATATAGAATATATGCCTTCACTTATTCTTTTAGACATTATGATGCCACGTAAAAATGGCTTAGAGGTTTGCGTGGAGATAAGAAAAACATCAAATGTACCTATTATTATGATTACTGCAAGAAGTGATGATGGGGATAAGATAATGGCTTTAGATACTGGAGCCGACGATTATATAGTAAAACCTTTTAGTCCGGGAGAAGTTGTTGCAAGAGTTAAAGCTGTCCTTAGAAGAATTGTTACAAGTGAAACCCAAAAATCAACCGTAATTAAATATAATTCACTTAAAATTGACATAGGAAATTATTCTGTGAAGATAAACGATAATGCTGTTAATCTAACAAAAAAAGAAATAGAAGTGTTATGGATGCTGGCAAATTCACCTAATAAGATTCTTTCTAGGGATGAGTTGCTTGATAATATATGGGGAACTGAGTATTTTGGAGATCCAAGGACTGTTGATACTCATATTAAAAGGCTTAGGGCAAAGTTAAAACTGGGCGATCAATATAACTGGAATATAAAAACTGTATGGTCGCTTGGATATAAATTTGAGGTTAATTATGATTAAGAAAAGTATAACTACTAAACTAACAAGAGGTTTTGTAATAATAATAATAATATCCACCCTATTTATAGGTATAATCGCAATAAATATATTTAAAAATAATATATTTGTGATGAAAGAAAAAAATATTACTCAACATGCGCTAAAACTAGAAAGGGTTTTAGAACCATACATTGAAAATGAAATACAGTCAAAGGAGTATAAAGATATCTTAAAGGGAGTTAGTTCATTTGATAATACAAAAGTATGGATGATTAACTTAAAGGGTGAGATTAGAACAATTTATGAAAATGAAGACGATGTTTTAAAGAAAGACCCAAACCTTCAAGAGGTCTACTCAGGAATTATTACAAGTGCTTTTCACGGTAACTTAAAATCCATGCAAGGATACAATGCTTATTATGATGAGAATATGATGAGCGTTGCAGTGCCAATTATAAAGAGTGATAAAAGCATACTCGGAGTTATTATTGTTCATTCTTCAACGATAGATTTATCAAACTCTATGAATGAATTTTTCATTTATTTGATTGCTGCAGTTTTGGGTGAAGTTATAATTGCGGGTTTATTAGGTTTCTATTTTTCTAAAAATATAACAAAACCTATTAAAATAATTAATGAAGCAGCTAGGCAAATGACAGGAGGAAACTTTAAAGTTAAAACAAATATATACCAAAAAGATGAGATTGGAGAGTTATCAACTTCCTTCGATATATTATCATCCAGGCTTGAATATAATATTGGGCAGCAAAAGAAACTAGAACAGATGAGGAAGGATTTTGTAGCAAATGTGTCCCATGAATTTAGAACACCACTAACTATAATAAGAGGAAACCTTGAAGGTCTATATGACGAAGTAATACCAGTTGGTGAGGTCCATCAGAATTATTTAATATTAATTAAAGAAACAAAAAGACTTGAGGCAATGGTAGCTGATTTACTTAGTTTAAGTAAACTAGAATCAGGAAAAGTAGTATTAGATTTTAAAAACATTGACATTAAAGCAATACTACGAGATATAACACGGGTATTGAAACCAATAACTAAAGAAAAAAATATAGAGCTAGAGTTAATTGATGGGGGTCATTTGCCTCCAGTTTGGAGTGATTATGATAAACTTAAGCAACTATTAATAATTTTTATTGATAATGCCATTAAGTTTTCACCTGTTAATAGTAAAATACATTTAGTTATAAACTTTTCGGGAACTGTTTCAATAACAATAATTGATCATGGGATAGGGATTAGTAAAGAGGATATTCCTTTTATCGGGGAAAGATTTTATAAAGCAGATAAGTCTAGAAAATACTCAGGTAAAGGTACAGGGCTAGGTATTTCTATTGCTAAACATCTAATTAAGATTTTAAATTGTGATCTTAGAATAGAAAGTCAAATAAATGTAGGAACACAAATTAAAATAAAATTTTTAAAGTTTTAAGAATAAATTCACTTATAAAACAGGTGAATTTATTTTTTTTCATTTGACACAATTAGTCCACATTTTAGTCTTTTGTAAATGCTATTATTATGGAAAGCAAACAAGAAAGGATTGATTATATGAGGCATGGGAGTTATATGGGATATGGTTTTTACGGTTCTTATATATTATCTATTTTAGTTATTTTGATAATAGTATTGCTAGTAGTATTTCTTTTATACAAGAGGCGTAAAAGCTATTCTTTTGAAAAAAGCATGGAAATATTAAAAGAAAGATATGTTAGGGAAGAGATAAGTGCCGATGAATTTAGAGAGAAAAGATTTGCAATTGAAGCATTTGACATAACAGACCCGGTAGTAATAACACTAGTAGACAGATACCTAAAAGGTAAAATTAATACAGAAGAGCTTTTTAAAATTCTTGAAGAAATAAAAAGATAATAAATATGGGTAGGGGGAGTATTATGAAAAACAATAAGTATATAAAGTATTTAAGATGGGTAATATTAGGATTTTTTTTAATTGCAGTTACAAGAGAAGCTTATCTGCATCAGGTTCTAGGTGGAGGGGTATCACCTTCAATACATGCATTATGTCCATATGGAGCACTGGAAACCCTTTATAGTTTGGTATTTACAGGGACTTTTATTCAAAAGATATTTTCAGGTACCATGATACTTTTGGGTATTACTTTATTACTCGCAGTAATATTTAGAAGGGGTTTTTGTGGTTTAATATGTCCATTTGGTGCACTTCAAGAATTCTTCGCAGTAATTGGGAGAAAGATATTTCATAAAAGATTTATTATGCCTTCAAAAATCGATAGGCCTTTAAGATACTTAAAGTATGTTGTTTTAGTAGTTACTATATATTTTGCATGGAAAACAGCAGGGCTTTGGATGGATCCATATGACCCATGGGCAGCTTATGGACATATAACAGCTGGTTATGATAGCTTAGTTACTGAATATTTAATCGGAACAATAACATTAGTTATTATTTTGGTGGGTTCAATGCTTTATGATAGATTCTTTTGTAAGTACCTTTGCCCTATGGGGGCAGTATACGGTATTGTATCGAAAATTAGTCCAAGTAAGATCGCTCGAGATAAAGATAAATGCATCAATTGTAATTTATGTAGTAAAAGCTGCCCAATGAACATTGATGTAGCAAAAACGGAGAAGGTAACAGACGCAGAATGTATTAGTTGCCAAGCATGTGTACTTTCTTGTCCGAAGGTAGGTACCCTAGAATATAAAACTGGAAACAGGACGTTAAAAACTTTAACTGTAATTATACTTGTAGTAGGATTATTTGTTGCAGGAGTAATAATAAGTAAAACAGTGGGGATATTTGAAATAATTCCAAAGCAAATAACATCAGAATCCAAAATAAACGTGGATGATATTAAAGGATATATGACTATAAAAGATGTTTCAGTCGGAACTAAAATTGAATTAAAAGAAGTATACAAGAAATTAGGGATCCCGGAAACAGTTCCAGAAGATACTAAATTAAAAGAGGTAAGCAATTTTGTAGAAGGTTTTGAAGTGG
>Ga0209125_1001184_pt1 | contig 26110 bp, 12 predicted proteins | sample BarGraIncub1131A_FD_184503 | JGI IMG/M metagenome (GOLD analysis project Ga0209125, IMG submission 184503) | Arctic peat soil microbial communities from Barrow, Alaska - Barrow Graham LP Incubations 11-31A (SPAdes) (version 2) | ecosystem: Environmental > Terrestrial > Soil > Wetlands > Peat... | reverse complement strand
CTCACAGATCCGTGCGTAAAAGTCTCCCTTTACACGGCTCCTATTATTCAGCCTCAATGGTACCTTCATACCATTGGCGGTGTGACTCCAAACTTCCAGTGCGCGAATAAAGTAGGGTTCTGTTTACACATGCTCCCTAACCATCTCGTCGCTCTGGTTTTATGTCTTCTACATCGCTTAAACTTCCGTTCTACCCAATGGGCTAACCGTTCGTTTAGACGCTGGAACAATGGATACATCGCAGATTTGTAAAACTTGCTATAGTAACTGATATAGCCTTGCAATTTCGGATTAAACATATTCGCCAAATCCGATAGGCTTTTATCTGATCTTTCATGCAAGTTCCAGCTCCTTATTTCTTCGCTGATTTTCTTTCTCGCTTTCGTACTGATAGCGGGACTAAAATTTACAAATAATTTCCCAAATCGGTTCTTTGACCTCCTGGCCATAAAAGTAAATCCCAGAAAATCAAATTTTTCCAATTCATGGCTTCCTCTTCTGTCATCATCTTTGAAATACACAATTTTAGTTTTTGCTTCATTTAATGACAGTTTACACTGTTCTATTCTATCCATGATCGCCGTTTTAAGGAACTCTGCTTCTTCCTTCGTCCTGCAATGGCAAATGGTATCGTCCGCATATCTTTCAAAAGGGACTGAAGGGTGTTTCCTTTTCATCCATTCATCAAAAGTATAATGCATAAACAGATTCGCTAATAAAGGTCCAATTACTGACCCTTGAGGAACCCCTTTCTCTCTTTTTATCTGCTGTCCATCCCTAGTTTGATAGGGAACTTTCAGCCATCTCTCAATATAAAGCAATATCCAAGGTTCTGAGGTGTGTCGTTTGACTGCCTTCATAAGAAGTTCATGATCTATCGTGTCGAAAAACTTTCGAATGTCAAGATCAAGTACCCAGTCATATTTCCAGCACCTTCTCCGGGCTGCTTCTACTGCTTGATGTGCTGACCGGTTTGGCCGGTAAGCATAAGAGTTTTCGTGGAATAAAGGATCAATTACCGGTTCTAATAACAGAACTGCGCACATCTGTGCAACACGATCAGAGACCGAAGGAATTCCTAGCGGCCTCGTTTCTCCATTTCCTTTTGGTATTTCAACCAGTTTTACTGCTGATGGCATATAACTCCCCGATGACATCCGATTCCAAAGTTTATAGAGGTTCTTCCCTACTTCTTTGTCGAACATTTCAATAGTTACGTTGTCTACGCCTCCTGCTCCCCGATTGCTTTTCACCTTCAGGTATGCCTTCCAAACTACTTGTTTTGGAATGTCAAATGGCTTTGCTGTCTGATTTAATTTCATCCTAAAATTACTTTCAGTTGGTTAATTCTTTCAGCTGAATAATAAACCCCCTTCGCTAGGCCTTCATTACAAAGACTGTCTAACACTACTACGGGGTTCTCTGCCCCTGTGCCTCGTATTGGTACTCTGAACTTCACAGGTTCACTGCTTAGTTTTCTCCCTTAGCACCGAGACGACAGGTTCCCAAGTTCCATGATAACGCCTCCTTACAGATCATGCCATCTTTGTGCCGGATGCCGCTTAGACAGTATACCAGGTGTCCTCTAAGCTTATCCCGGGTTAACGACATCCCCCCGGTTTTGACATCATTCCTACGCTTTCGACATTTCATCAATGGTTCCCTTGCGGTCATCTTCTGTAAAGTCACCTGATAGATTTACTCTACCTTTTGCTGTATCGCTCACTACCACACCTCTTAAATGCAGCAGCATACAGTGGTTTGAAATCAGTTCCTGCAAACCGAATTCGGAGGGCCTTCCTCCATCATCATCATAGCATCAACTCCCAATACAGAAGCTGTTCGTGGCGCACAATCATCGGCGTAACGTACGAAGTTCACTTGGGGAGTAATAGGTTTCTTACCTCTACCCTTTTTGTGAAATTTCAATGCAAGCATTGTTTGTAAACCATCCAGCGTTATATTAGCAAGAGTAGGAGAAATAATCCCTCCTTGTGGAGTACCTTCCTCCGTTGAAAACAGCTTTTTGTTAAAAACATATCCACTCTTCAGCCATTTTTTTAACATCACTTTATCCATAGGGATATTGTTTAGTAACCAATCATGGCTTATATGGTCGAAGCATCCTTTGATATCCGCTTCGAGTATCCATTGAGCAGCGAAGTTTTTTGAAAGCACATTAAAACATTGACCGATTGCATCAGCACAACTTCTTTCTTTGCGAAATCCGTATGAATTGCTATCGGCTGTGGTTTCTGATACTGGATCAAGAGCCATTAAATACAGAGCTTGCATAGCCCTGTCTTTCATAGTTGGTATTCCTAATGGACGGAGTTTCCCATTACTCTTTTTAATATTTACCCTTTTAAGGGGCTGGGGTTGGTATCCCCTCCTTTTCAGCTTAGCAATTTCCAAAAACTTAATGTTTGAAGTTGACCAAATTGCTTTGTCAACTCCAGATGTCTTACTTCCTTTATTCGAAGTCACCCGTTTTACGGCTAAAGCTTTAGCGTAAAACGAATGGGTAAGCATCCACTGTAAAGCTTTCACTTTGTTGTGTTTGCCTTCCTTTTGAGCCTTTACAATACGTCCCTGTAGCTTTCTGACCCAGTGTTGGCACTTGTTCCAATCTATGTCTTCCCAAGTTTCCCACTTTTGGTCAGTTGGTGCACACGATGTTTTAATCTCGTTCATTTGCTTTCCTCCTTTAAAAAGTTCTAAAAGTTTCTTGTAAAGAATTACCATACGCAGAAGTCTGCCCACTTTCGTGTGAAGTAATGTTTCAACCTCTATCCGCTTCATTACAAAGCGGCGTTCGCTTTTTCTGCCATCCTTTACCCGCACCCCTATAGGTTAACCTCACGGTTAACTTTCCTGATTACTCAGGAGAGATACGGGCTTACCACGTTTCGCATAAGTAACAAGAGTAGGTTAGGTTCCGTCTATCCGCCGGCAGCACTAATATCCGTGTGACCATACACCGTAAATGGTCATCTGTCTGCTCACCTTTTGGTTTGAGCCTGTCAGCATCTTTGGCTCAGTTTATCTTAACGACGTTTATCAACGGTTCACATGTGTTAACCATACTACTCAGCCTCGCTGCCCGACCATCTAATGCTAATGGTCATTGCCTTGACCTCACGGATTTGGCATTTTCTTTCGAAAGGCGTCTTTCTCTGGATAGCTTCGCACAAAAGGATTACTCCAAGTGCACGTACCCATAGGCTACTACTGACGGAACAATAGGTCTAATCATTGTTAGACAATTACTTATGCGACATCGTGTCGCACACGGAGCGAAGGTATTGATCGCCGGGACGGAAAAGTCAAGGGCCGTGCGGATGCTGCAGAATTAATGCATATAGTGCAACACCCTCCGGCACTTCGTGCTTGTTCACTTTCTCTTTTTTTCTTATTCTCCTCTGGCTAAAACTGACATTCACCCTTGACAGAATCCGCCCGGCTCAATCTGGATTGCCCGAAATTTAATTATAACCGGCGAGCCAGAAGCCAATACAAGTCCGAAGGGCATCGGCATAAATACCATGAGTAAATCAAATGTTGCTGAGAAGTTTGTAGTAGTTTCTGAAGTAGTCACTGAAGTTGAAGCGCCTGCTACGGTAATGACAATTGTCAAGGAAGAGCCGGTGGAGGTAAGAAAACTCACCCTGGATGAGAAAATTCAGAAGGTTGAAGATCTCTCCCTGATGATTGACCGTTGGAGAACCCTCTCTGACTCTAGAAGAAAGCTGCAGACCTTTCAAATTGGAGCTGATTCACTAAGCTCAACCATTCTGCTGAAGGATGGTGCCGGAAATGAATTCAGGACTTCCAACTCCACGGTGATCACCTCGGTGATTGACGAGATGAAACGTACCCTGGATGTGAAAGTCAAAGAAGTGGAAGAGCAAATCAATCTTTAAGGAAAAGGGAGCCGTCAGGCTCCCTTTTTTTGGTCGTGAATAAAAGACCTTGATTCGGAGATAATCAGTCTGGGTGCATTTTCCGGGCTATGCCTTTGTATGTTTCTTCCCTAGCACTCGTGGTCAAATTGCCTGTAAACGAAACAACGACTGTCCGCTTTGGTGGAATACCCGTCGGGTATTTTGCTGTTTTTGTCAGTAAATTACTTGTCAATTAAAGTCAACATGTCTGATAAATAGAAAAGCAAAGAGATGCATTTTAAACTATTTTTTTCATCCCCATAATTTTTGTCTATCCCATGCATTATCAAATGCCGATTTAATTGAACTGGAAAATTGTCTAACTTCGATTCGTGAGCGGAAATTGGCATCTGGTTAAAAATGGGTCTCGAAAAAGCGTCAGCTATTGAACTTGTGATATTTGCAAATTCTTCTGCGATTTCCGGGAGAAACCTAAAGTCCTTATTTTTCTTCTCTTTAATGAAAAACTTTCTCGTTGTAGAATCGAAACAGATTCCATCTATTTGTGCTAAAACACAAGGAATTGTAAGATAATATTGCTTTTTTTTGTGCGAAGCAAGTATTTGAATGAAGATTTCCTTTCTCTCAGGAAAGTGATTAGATAAGTCATTGAACATTCTATCTATATTCTCATTGTAATATTCTATCAAAAACTCATCAACTTCTTCAATTTTGTCTTCCCTAATTAACTGACCTAATTTGTTCGGTAAATTAAATCTACTGTCAAAATTTAAATACCATCCATAATTTGCAAGAAGAATCAATGATTCAGGTGTTTTTTTTAAATGCTCATTTATCTTTTGTCCAATATTTTTAAATTGCTCAAAGTACTTTTGAATCGAACTGTCAGCTAAAATTTGACTTATTTTAGTGATATTTTCAAATGATTTTTGAATACTGATCAGAGGCAATACGAAACTTTCGTGTTTAGCACGAACCTCTTCTGCAAACTTGAATTTTTCTCGTTGAGATTCAAACATTTTTTGAATCTGTCGATATGGTTCTAATATCTTGTCAATATTATACAAAGCTCTTCTTTTTATTGGCCATAACGTATCGCAACTACCCGCAGTGCAGGAGTTTCCAAATAAATTTCCTGCAAAGTGTGGTATTTCAAAATACTAATTTTCAGTTAACGAAGTAATCAAATCCTACTTGCCGTGTAGCTTGCCAAGCGTATTCAAAATTAGTCACTTTCTCTCAGAATTGTTCTCATATCATGCCAGTGGGTCTCGACGAATTGAACGCTCGTTTCTTTATCCCCAAGACGTAGCGGAACTAAGGGCTCTTCAGAATTCTTGAGTGCTTGATACAGGTCTTTCATGGCGTTCTCGTTGCGTTTCACAAATTCCTTGTACATGGCCGAGCATAATGGACAAAGCGCCAGGAACTGCGCCTCGTGTTCCCTGCTGAAATAGACCATAGAAAGCGCTTCCACTGCTTCGAAATAATATTCACCATCTCTTTTTCGGAATGGCATCTCTTCCTTACATACCTGACACACAACCTGGCCGGTATCGTTCGTATATTGGTTCTTTAGCCATAGAGTTGGATTGACCAACCCTCTCGTTGTCCGCACACTTCTTTCGCGTTCCTCATACTCCTTCTCAGGAGTATCGGCGAGTTGTTCTGTAAGCCGTTCCTGCCGACGCTCCGAGTTCACTACTGTCCTGTTTGGGAAAGAAGGTTTCATTTTGTTCTTATCCGGTGTCAATTGTGAAATCAAGTCGTCAGGGGATTTTCCTTGTTGTCTGCAAAGATTGGCGATTTCTGCCATTTTCTCAGCTTCGTCAACAGAAGCGAAGCCCATTCGCTGGGCTTGACGATTCTGAACAACATATTCCTCGCTTCGTTTCTTAGCAGTCATGCCAAATTCGATTGCTTCGAGCCACTTCTGCCCCTCATCAAACGGAAATCCCTTAGGTAGTTGATCACGAAAGGCATCACAAGGTAGAACAAACTTGTCACTCCTTTGTGGAACCCAAGCCAGTTTTCTCAAAAAATGCACGAGTTGAGAATGGGCATACCTGAAACCAACCTTATCACTTTTCTTGTATGCTGCTTGGAGGTATTTCTCACCAAAAGAATTCATTGTCTGCCAAACAAGTCGAGACAACTCAATTGTCGGATTTTCAAGCAATTTATCTAACCACTGTACAGTATAATCGATGTCAGAAGATTTTCCGGAACCACCTGGAGCACTTAAAAGATAATGCCAATCGGGGTTTTGGTTGTAACAAGAAGTCTTACTGATCGGCAATTGATAAATAACCCCAATTTTTTTGGCAAAGTCGCTAATTTTTTCATCACTTATTCCACATTCGTTGTAATCCTGGGACAAGGCCCAATGAGACTTATCTTCTAGTGCTTCATAGTAGGCGGTCAGCCCGGTATCATAGAATGGCGAATCAAGATAAACCTGACTCGACTTAGCCCACATCCCATTGGTCAGCCTGAAAATAAAGTAATTATCAAACAATCTTGACTGTGTAGGATCTTTTTCCAACAACTCGATGAAACGTCTAATATCTTTTATGTCTGGATTGAATGCTTTACGATCAACCGCTTCCTGCGAATACCTGTCCTTCAAAATCGCCTCGACTTGCTCGGCTTCCCCTACTTCGCGGACACCTATCTTCCCAAGGAAATCCTTTGCCTTCTTCTTCTGATCTTCACTATTTCCGAATGTATAAACACCTTTGGCGACACGTTGCATCAAGTCGTCGTGTTCCACTCCTTCACTCGGGAAGTAGCACTTGCTTCCGACGCTGTATGTGCAATCGCTTATGCGAATGATGCGAAGTTCTGCTATTTTTTGCTTACGATTTCGTGCTTCATAAGAAGGAGATGATGGGGCGCTTGATAAAAAATCCCCAAGCAAAGCATACAATTGCTGGTGCCATTCGTCTGATTTTTCTGCCATCAGTTTCACTATCAGCTTAGAGTCTGCAGACAATGCACTTACAAGGTTTTCTGTCGTCCATTCAGAGATATTCAGTATGGATAGAAAATTGTCTGCGCGCTGGTTTAGTTGTGGAGGATTGGCAACCCACATTGGCGGGAAGAAATTCTCGCCAAGAATCATTGCCAAATCATCGTCACTGATAAGATTGGACAGTTGTGCCGGACCTCTGAAGATTCCATTTGCAGCAGCATGACCGCCCTGTTTCATAGGAGTCAGTTCTTCATTCTGGAATACGCTGATCAGGCTATTCTGGATTGGCTTGTAGAATGAAGACAGGTTATCCTTGTCATTAGGGAGCGTCGCTAGAAACGCCACCGTCAATAATTTCTGGTCGCGTATGGTGACCATTGATTCTGCAATCAAGTTTGCCAAATGATCTCGCAATTCATTGTTAGATGAACATGCGCGAACACTATCACGGGCTACGGTTGACGCGAAAGGTGCATCAAGGTGAAACCGGAGATTTGATGTTTCCTTATCCGCAGGAAAATAAATGGAGACCTGGCCCGGAAGTAAAGAGCTGATTCTCCATTGACCAGGTGAGGGTGGTTTTCCCTGTTTGCCAGACTTTTCTGTGTCTTGACCTTCAATCTTCTCCAAACTAAAGGCAATTGAAATTCGGCAAGACTTGGGTTTGCCGTCTTCATCATTCACATCAACCACTTTTTCAAACCGGAGAAAAAATGTTGAAACAGGCGAAGAATCTTCTGGGCGTTGGACAGAAATCTCAATTCGGTTTCCATCTGTTTCTGTTCGCTTAAGAAAACCCAAGGTAGAATCAGGCAAAAGGAATTCTATCTTTCGGATGTTGCTGAGAAAGAGCAGCGTGCTTTCGTTTAATTGCCGAAGATTTCTTTCTATCTCAATCCGAGCCTTATCTGGGGGCTTTTTGGGATTATCGAATGGGAAAGTAATGCGGGTTTTTTTCTCCCCAAGTGTACATTTGGCCAGTCCGTCCGTATCGAGCACAATCAGGTCGCGAATGCGAAAATGGTATTCGCCGGATTCTATTTTCGGTGTTGTGGTGTATGCGAATACGGCTTTGAATCCAACGCCAAACTTTCCGATGCTGGTGGGTTCGTCTTTCTTGGTGCTTACCCCGATATTTGTAATAGAATATACATCATTTATAGAGAACAGGCGATCTCCATTGTGTTCGAATTCAATGCTGTCATCATGGAGGATAAACTCAACTGCCGTCGCCTGTGCATCCTCAGCATTCTGAAGAAGTTCATAAATGAAATGTGCATTATCTGGATAAAGTTCTGTCAACAGACGTATGAATCCATCATAGGCTCCAATTTTCTTTAGGGCGTCTACCGCTGATCTACAGTCTTCAGTACGCTGTTGCAAGTTGTCTGACATTCCTATTCCCTTTCTGATACTTTAATTACCCCATACGCCACCGGCTCAGCGATTACATCGGCTCTCTCCAACGCAATATCTAAATCCTGGATGTGTCGCGCATAGTCAGCCTCAGCAGTTGTGATTTGAGACTGGCGCATTTTTTGAATTTTCTCATTACTTGACTGTTTAAGCTGTTCTTCAAGAAGCGCTATCCTTGCCCGGTGGCTCGTTGACAGGCTCTCTCTGCGGTATGCTGCTAATTCCTGAGTCCGTTGCCGATGCTTTACGCGAGCTTCAGACCACTGTTTATAGTGTTGTGTGTCCAACTCATCCCATACAGGAGAGACGCTACCACCCGGATTCTCAATTGTCGCATCCACTGCTTTCTCGAGAAGGCGACCAAGATGTGCTGTGACCACTTCTGATGAGGCAATTGGCCGTAGGATTAAATCCTCCCTGATGCCATGGAACCGCCATTGGTAAATGGCAAATTCGTAACGGCCTGCGGGGACTTCATTATCTTGGACGCTCAGCGAGGTGATGACCCGTTGCCTTGTATCGAACGACATTGCAGCCTGCTTCACCAAAGGGTGGAGCGGCATGATGAAAGCTGCCTCAGAATGATGAGTCGCACAATCTGCCTCGAAAGCTACGAGCAGATGAGGATTCCCTCCTTTGAGCCAGTTCTCCCACTCCCGATAGGCGGTAGTGGTTTGTCTGGTGAGTTGCTGAAAGTCACGCAACAGGCTGCTTCTTGCATCCTGTGAAAGACGGAGCGTTTTCAAGGGCTTTTCGCCGAGTATGAAATCCTGTTCTTTCCCGCATGTCCGCTGCAGATAGAGCGTGACGAGCCTGTGTATTGATACCGGTGACAACCAGAAACTTGACGCATCTTCAATCTCCTTCTTCATCTGGTTTTCAGGGAGACGTATGCCGAAAAGCTCCAACTGCCGCTGCTCGAGTTCTTCTTGCTCTTGTATCAACCGAATCTTGTTATCTGCCAACTGTTGCAACTTTAAACCTCTCTCCTCGTCGCTCAGTGCGAATTGCTCAGCGATACTTCGAATCTCCCTGGTTATTTCACCAAGTATTTCTTCGCTTCCTCCTAAGGCATTGTTAAAAACGCCAATGCGGACAAGGCAGCGCTCATAGATGTCAGCATCAACGGTGCCCGGCGTAATCAGGTTGACGATGGCGATGCTCTCGCTTTTCTGACCAACCCTGTCAATACGACCGATCCGTTGCTCGACACGCATCGGATTCCAAGGGAGGTCATAGTTCACAATGCAATCGCAGAACTGGTAATCCAATCCTTCACAACCGATTTCTGAGAACAGCAGGAGGTCGAGACCATCCAATTCTTCCCGCTGCTTTTCGAACCGCCGCCGAAGATTCACTCGTTCTTCATCGGCCGTCCCGCCATGAACCATCCCGACACGAAAACCGTCTTTCTTCAGGTGTTCGTATAGGTAGTTTAGTGTGTGACGAAAGCTGCTAAACAGCATCACCTTGTTGTTGTTTAGGCTTTGCTTGTCGCGGATGATATTGCGAAGTGCTTCAAGTTTAGGATCATGGGAATCAAGAAATCGGGCACTCTCAATGATGGATTGGATTTGCACTTGAATTGAGTTGATGGCATCGCCTTGAGGAACTGGTTCGGTATTGTCGGCTTCCTCCCATGTCAATTCGTCAATATGGCGGTTCAGGATGTCCTCGAGAAAAGGGGCAAGTCCATAAAGACAACTCGCCGCCTGGCGGCTGATCGTGGTCATCATAAACTTAACATTGATATCCCCGTGAAGTCTGCTGAATATTTCCGCCTGAACCCGGAGCAGCTCGTCGTGTAGATGTTGCTGGGCTGGAGAAAAGGCTACGACCACCGTCTCCGGCTTTCGTATTGTAAAGTCACCGATATCACGACGGCGTGTTCTGTTGATGATTCCTGCAAAAGTGTGCATGGCCTCAATGGCCGTAATTAACTGCACACGCTCTTCATTGGTGACATTGCCTGCTTCCAAGATGGAACGTATCCGAGCAAAGTCGGGATTATGCCTCAGAATGGATTGACCCCATGCGGTTGCAGCAGCCTGATCTAGAAACTCAAGTGTCTGAGTAGGCCATTCCGGTTCTTGGGCACGCGACCGTGATACCGCTTGGTTAATGAACGGATTCGGCTCCGCCATGTGCTCGAAACTCTCTTGATCGATAATTAGATCGGGGCGCAGCGTATTAAGAAGAACAAAAAGGTCATAACTTCGAAGTTGGATCGGTGTCGCTGTCAGGAAGACAACGGCCTCGGCATTGTCGCAGAAAAACCTCACCGCTTTATGCCTGAAAGTATCCTGATTTCGGATGTGGTGCGCTTCGTCAACGATGACGAGATCAAAACGCGGAGGTGGATCCAAATCGAGAAGCCCTTTGATTCTTTTTCGTTTGCCTTCCTTGACAGTGCCGTAAAGTAGAGTTTCGTCGAACAGGGAATAAGGAACTATCACCCGTTGGTGCTGTTCAGGCCAAACACCCTCCAAATCCATCTCACTAATGCAGTACCGTAAAGTTCCTCCATCAAGATGAGTGAAGCGCTCATCGAACCGTTTCATCTCATTCTGCCATTTGCGCTCGGTAACCAGCGGACGTGGGCATATAATGAGAATGGAACGGATGTCACGCCTGGCTTGCAGTTCACGAAGGATGAGCCCTGCTTCGATAGTTTTACCGACACCCACACCGTCGGCGATCAATAATCGTGGACGATCTGATTTGATAAATCTCAGTACAGGTCTGAACTGATAAGGGATGAAATCAACACGGGCGGCATTGAGTGAGTAAAGCGTTGATAGTGCGGGATACCTGATCTGTAGTGCGGTCAGGTAAGCATGGAATTGCTCGCAGGGCAAAGACTCGGCATCGTCATCCCGAAGATCTTCAGCCTGCAACTGAGAGGCGAAATATGTCTGCACTTCGCTGGTCACGAAAACCTTAAAACGATTCTCCGGCTTGCCAGGCAAAACAGAAATCACCGCGCCCTTGATGGTTGGGTTAGACTTTAGAGAAACGATCATCCCCGGTTCATACTCAGATCCAGGCACTTTCGCGTCCTGCGCCGGTTTCTGCCCGATGGTTTTACCTTGGTCAGGGAAAGGAATTTTGTCGGCAAGCAAAGATGTTTTTGTCGCCCGGATTTCCTGAAGCAAGTGATCATCAGCGTTGATGGTTGCGGCAAAACGTTGTAAGGTGTCCAAATCCCGGTAAATGTCATCTAACGGAAAGCCTTCAGTGTCCGTATGTGCCCATCGGTTTCGTATTGTTTGCATCTCCTTAACAAAGTGTCGGGTTTCTGAGGTTAAGTTAAGCTTGTTTGAGATTTGAAACCAGTTTTGATCGATAACGCGAAGAAGCGCCGCTAGATCAAGTGCCGCCAGTGAGTTAATATTGCGTTGTTTGATTCGGCTTTGTTGCTGTATTGATAGGTGATAAAGGACTGCCTGCTTCCACCAATCCTCCAAAATGGTTGGCAGTACTTTTTCGAGGTATGCTGCTAAGCTGACCGTAACTTTCTGAAGCAAAGGATTCAGGTTGTATTCCATTTCTTTCTATGAGAGACTAACTTCAAAACAGACTGCAAAATTGCAGTCTATTACTCGTAAGACTTAGGTTAAACAAATTAGTTATTAAACAGTTACAGAATAATTGCTTTGTATAAATACTGCAAAATAAAACTCTTTAACTTTAAGCGTAAGTTAGTTATAATAAAGTGACAAAACCAAAAGAATTATCAGATGATTTTCCATTACCCCTTCCTTCCTTTTCAATCACATCCCTTCTATCCATTTGTCTTTCAGCTGCTTTTTATATAAATTTGGGGAAACCTAAAATTAGCCTCAGTTTGAAAAACCGCAAAAATGTTCTGACAATTTTTTAGGATCAAAAATTATTCACCATGGAAATACTATTTGGGATACATTTCGATCAGGGTTATTACCTCGATATTTCTCTGCCGGAAAACCAAAACTCATTTAACAAAATAATTACTGGTCCAACGGGATTGCTTGGTCTTTTGGAACGCGATCTGGGACTTTCAGGCATTTTCATGACTTCCTTAGAGAGAAAAGTTAAATACCGCGAAATTTTAACGCAGTTCAACCTGCAAAATCCGGACAATTTGATTTCAAAATCATCTTTGGTAGATCCGGACGGCGTGACTTCCGAACTCTTGCAATATCGAGATCAACTGGTTCTTGCCGGATGGGATCAAAATATTACTGATATTTCACCTAAAATAGATCTGGTTGCTTCCATTGAAACTGAGAATGACATTCCACATGGTATTGAAGACAGATGGAGGAAGGTTCTTAAGCAAATCAAGAGTGAAAAAACTGTCAGTCTCGGATTTAGTAAAATTATTTTGCATGAATCTTGTGATGAAATGCACCCGTTCTTTAATTTGCTGTTTAATCTTTTGACTGAAAAAGGTGTAATTATTGAGACCTCCTCATTGGATTACCTAATCATTGGAAATTCAAATTTAAGCGCAGTTAAGAAAAAGATATTGGCGATTGATCCGGCGGCTATTTTCAATGACCATGACAAAAGCAGTCTGCAGATATTGCGATTTAAATCAGACACAGATGCAGCAGAGTTTTTGGCATCACAAAAGAATTATCTGAAAGAGACGGTTATTCTTAATCGGGACAATTGTCATTTCGATGAGATGCTCAACAGTTTTGGCCATCCTGTTGCCGGTTCTGATCAGATTGATTCCAATCCTTCACTGATTCAACTCTTTAGATTAATCTCAGTTCTACTCATAAAACCCTTGAATATTCATAATCTGCTATCTTTTCTTCAGGTCGAAATTAACCCGATTCCAGCTGCACTAAGATATCAGCTAATGAAAATTCTGAAGGAAACCGGAGGAATGAATAATCCTCAATGGGAACAGACCATCCTGAACTTCGAATTTATAAACGAAAAGGCGCGCACCAAAGCCATTACCTTTCTGACTATCCGGAATTTTGCAGAAAATCTAATTGAATGTAATACTGTTATTCAATTATTCCATTCATTATCTTCCTGGGCACAGGAAAGGATGATTTTGGGAGACAATTCCCCTTCAGTTACGCATCAATTTAGCCTCCTGATTGACCAATGTAATGCGATTCAGGATATCCTGAAAGATCACAAAAGTCCTGCAATATTAGGACAAGAGATAGCTCAAATCATCAATGGAATCTATGAGCCGCAAACTTTCGGAAATTATGTAACCCAGGTAGATTCATGCAATGTAATGGCAAATCCGGGTCAAATCATCAACCTTCCAAATTCTATTATTTGGCTCGATTTCTACAATGAATCCATGTATCCGGCATATTATAACTTTCTGAATTCCGAGGAATTCAAAAAGCTGATTGACAAGGGTGTGCACTTATGGAGTATCGCAGAACAATCTTCTGCTTTAATGAGAATGCATTTAAAAGGAATTCTCCTCCCCAAAGAAAAATGCACCTTAATTGTTGTGGAAAAAGCAGGAGATGAAATTGTTACCGATCATCCGGTTTACTCCTTCCTGAAATCAATTTTTCCGGATCATGCAAAAATCACCTTTGATATGACTGCCTATGATCCTGTCTTTTTAGAATCTATTAATTGGGAATTGCCTGATCTGCTGCAGCTCAATACTACCCTGTTGCCTGAAAAAAAGCAGGTATATCAAATTCCAAAAGGCAATTTTATCCCAATACGCGTTACAGAAAGTGTTTCAAGTATGGAAGTTATGATTCAAAATCCTTTCGACTGGCTATTTCAATACGGATTGCAAATACAGCCGGGAAATAGTTACCAACTGGACGATCTATTTACAACAATGGGTACTGTTGCCCATAAATTTATTGAAGTCCTTTTTCAAAATTCAGAAAACGATTTGACCAAGGCAGATGCACTACTTAATGAGTATGAGACACTTTTGTCATCTGTTGTAGAAGGATATGGCATGATTCTTTTGTTGGACGAGAACAGGTTTGAATTTGAGGTATTTAAAACAAAATTATTGGCGTCTGTTCGTAACCTGATTGAATTACTGGAGACCAATCAACTGACTGTTATCGGTTTGGAACAAAGCGAAACAGCCAACCTACCTTCGCTGGGAAATCAGCAAGTTTTCGGGAAAATTGATCTTGTACTACGGACAAAGAATGGCGAGCTTGCTATTTTTGATTTAAAATGGTCTCGCTTTCCGAAGAAATTCGCAAAGATGATTCGTGAAAACAAACACATTCAGCTGGCAGTTTATAAAGAGCTACTTGAAGCAGCAGAAGAATTGAATGTAGCGTTTGTTGCCTACTACTCACTTTCAGATGCAAAACTCATCTCAACCAAAGAGTTGACAGGACAATCAGTCATCTTCATACCAGGCACGGCAACATCCAGGGATATTCTTACCAGAGTCAAAAATGCAGTCGAATTCAGAAGAAATCAATTTAGGGGTGAAGTACTCGAAGAGGCAGGTGGGAGCAGCATGAAAGATCTTGACTATTTCCAAAAACAGGCTACAGATGATCTGGTGCCGCTTGAAACAGAATACAACAAGGCCGAAATCAAGAAAATAAATGTATACAGCCAATACAAGACTTTTAAAGGTGAAGTAATCTGAGTATGAAAAATATTGAATTTATCAATGCAGGGGCAGGTAGCGGAAAAACTTTTTTCCTTTCCAGGAAACTCTCAGAGGTTGTTTCAAACCATCCAACTAATGACCAGTGCAGCGCCGAAGAAATTATTTTAACAACTTTTACTGACATTGCAGCAGCTGAGTTAAAAAGTAAAGCCCACGAAGTGCTCTTAAAGGCAGGCAATACAAAACAGGCTAACCTTTTATCCTCAGCAGCCATTGGGACCGTGCATTCTGTTGCACTTCAGCTGATCCAAAAGTATTGGTACTTTCTGGGAGAGGGCGTCAAGCTCCAGGTTATGCCCGAAAAGGATAAAAATTTCTTTCTAAGCCAATCATTGGCTTTCATTCCTACTGCAACAGAATTGAATAACCTCGAAAGCTTAACCCAGTTGTTTGATTTTCAAAAAGGTCTCAATGAAAAGGATCCTGATCACTGGAAAAATGACCTACTGGATATTATTGGCCAAGCTTTGAATAACAGGATGGAGAGTCTGACCGAATCGTTAACCTCCTCTTTGGAAGAGATAGACCGGTTATTCCCTTTAAATCCAGATTGGACGATGGCCATGGATGAAATTTCTATTCTGTTAAAATCAATTTTGCAGCTACTTCATACAAAACCCAATGCTGCCAACTCCAAAAGAATCGACAAAACAGAATCCCTATTGAATCTCCATGGCAATTTTGGCGTCAGTAATTTGTTTTCATTGCAAGGTTTATTGTCAGACTTGCCTGGTTACATCAAAAATGGTTTTCCAGTAATTGATGATATTCTGCAAAAACTCTCCAACGTTACTTCATCTCCTATGTTCGTCAAAGGAATCAAAGATTATGTCTGTTTGATCTTTGATTTGGCCACCCGAAGTATCGAGCGATACAGAAATTACAAACAAGAGCATAAGCTGATCGATTACAACGATATGGAGGTTCTTTTCTTGAAATTGCTCGAAAACCCTCAAGCTCAACATGAAATCAGAAATAGATACAAGATTGTACTGGTTGACGAATTTCAGGATTGCAGTCCAATCCAAATTGAAATTTTTTGCAAACTCTCAGAACTGGTGAAACGAAGTTACTGGGTGGGAGATCCTAAGCAGGCTATTTATGATTTCCGGGGTACCGATCCTCTTTTAGTTGAGGCGATTATTAACAAATTAAACACACAAAATACTGATAATCTTAAAATTGGAGAACGCTTATCCGATTCCTGGCGATCCAGGCCGCAAATCGTTGATTTAACCAACCATATTTTTGGCAGCGCATTAGCCGATCAGGTAAATCCGGGTACAATAGAATTAAATGCTGTAAGAACCACCAATGAGTTTCCTGACGATGGCATTCACAAACCATTAAAAAAGTGGGAAATTCATGACGAGAAAACTAATAATACCTCCATGGTTCACCATATTGCTTCTGAAATTGCCAACCTAATTCACCGGAATGATGTGCAGGTTGTTGACAAATCTAAAAGCAAACTGGACAAAGATCCTGCCTTGCAAGAAATCGCCAAAAGACCATTAAGAGCAGGTGACATCACGGTACTTTGCAGAACAAATACGCGTGTTTATGAATTGGCAACATCACTGAAACGATTTGGTTTACAAGTAGCCGCTGAACAGAAGAATCTCACAGAAACAGCAGAGATGAAGCTTGTATTATCGCTTCTGAATTATTATTTGGATAAAAATGACACACTGGCCAAAGCAACCATTCGATTTTTATCCGAAACACAGATGGATACATCCGGATTGATTGAAGAACGCCTGAATTTTCTATATGGACCGCATGCAGCTGAACAGCCAGATAATCAAGAGGATGGAAACACAGCTTTATGGGAAACATATTACCGATACCTAAATTCCTGGGGAAACGAAAATCCAATTTTGCAGAAAATTGAAAAAATCAGGGGTACATCAGAACATCTTTCGGTTGGCAATCTTGTTGATAAACTGATTACAGTTTCCGGAATTGGTGATATCGTAAATTTATGGGATAATCCTCTGCAGAGAATGAACAACCTTCAAGCCTGCAGAAAGATGGCAACAGAATATGAAAATAGTTGCCTGGTTATGAACCTTGCCTCTTCCTTGCGAGGATTTATTGAGTCTGTCAATTACTATGGGAACCAGGAAATCAGTCAGGGAGCCGCGGCCGGTGTGGATGCGGTCAATGTGATGACCTATCACAAATCCAAAGGACTTGAATGGCCGGTAGTCATTTTGACTCAACTTGATTATGATCATCTTTCTGAACTAAATCAATATGCCAAGGGCTACTTTGGCGTCAATCTGTATGGTGTCGGTGATATTGATTTAGCCAACCCGCACAAAGGCAAACGCATCATTCTAATTCCATGGCCCTTCGGAGGATTAAACAGCAAGGCTCCTGATGAATTGAAAAATAAGATTCAGCAAGAAGATAGATTTCAAAAGCAAGAAAAAAATACGTACCGGGAATTAAAGCGTCTTTTGTATGTAGGCATGACCAGGCCAAGAGATATGATGATCCATATCTCCTACAACAAACAAGAATTTAAATGGGTTAATCACCTGTTGGGATTACAGCAAAACGATTCAAATACAGATTTGAATTTTTTGGGAACCACGGATGAAATTCTTGTCGAAGAATTCAATTACGAGCAAAATACTGATTATCCCCAACTGGAAATCAAACCAGTTTCTGTTCTGCTCAAAAACGGTCCGGTACCTCAGGACAATCCCAAGTTCAGAAACCCAAGTAAGTCAGTTGCTGTTGAAGGGATTCCGATAGAAATTGTCAGGAATTTCAATTACAGAATTCAACGAAATTCCGGTTTTGATCAGGAGGACAATATCGTGGGCGATTGCTTGCACAATTTGTTTTATTCTTTCCTTCCAGGTGCAAAAGAAGACTTTTTGGAGAAATCTGAAAGGGTAATTGCCAATTTTGGATTGAAAGGCGACTTGACACATCCGGAGCATATTTACAACGCTGCTCAAAATCTGCATGATTATTTATCCGGGGTTTATGGTAAACCGGTACAGATTTACAAGGAGATTCCGCTTCAAATGGTCGAAGATGGAATTGTCTACAATGGTTCTGCTGATTTTGTCTGGGAAACTCAGGATGGAATTATCCTGGTAGATTACAAATCCTATTCCGGGAAAGTAGACAATGTAATCAATCCTGAACATTCCAAATATGCCGGCATCTATTCCGGACAACTTGCAACTTACATCAAGATGCTGGAAGCAGGACATCCCGATAGGAAAAAAGTGAAAGATGCACTTATTTATTATGTGGTTATGGGGGTGGTTGTTCGATTTGATTTTTAAGAGGAGTGAGAGGCAATTATTGTCGTATGGGAAATATCTGCTAAATCATCGATTGATAATGTTCGGGATATTGTTTTCTTTTTATTTATTTTTATTGAAGAAGTTGACTTACTTTTGGACATAGCAATGAAAATATGACTCAACGCAATTCAGTTTATTCAGCCAGTTTTACTTCTGGTACCGGAGCATTGTTTCATAGGGAAATAAATGCATTGCTGCCTATTCTGAATTTAGAAGACACGACTGAGTTATTGAAGCAGGAGACGCTTCAAAATAATGTGCTGATGGTCAATTCTGAAGTAACCAGACGTAGTTTAATTCGACAAATATCTTCAAGGATTAAATATGCTTTTCCTGGATTTTGGGAGATTTATTCTTCTTCATCAAATGCTGAACAAGCCTTGATGTTATTCTACCTGGCACTAAATTCTGCAACAGTTATTTATGATTTTCATTTTGATATTACCATTCCAGCATGGAAAGGAAGTTCAAGAACTTTTGATTCGTTTAACTACCAAATGAAACTTGACCAGTTGGGTGACAAATTTCAAATTGTTGACAAATGGACTCCCGGTACCCGTCATCAGATCATTAAAATATACAAACGAATGTTGAAAGAAGCCGGATTTCTAAATGAAGAAAACCTCATTCAACCCGGCAAGGATGATAAATTCTTTTTACCGTTCCTGAAGAACCGCCAGCCCTGGTTTCTCGAAGCTTGTTTTTTGAGTCAAGCTGACCTCGATCGGATTACTAACCTATACAGCCGCTCCTTATGACCATCAACGAATTATATGATCTTCTTTGCGACGAAGACTTTCAGGATCCCAAAACAGGAAATTTGTTTTTCCCTGCCTACATGTACATCTACGATCCTTCCAAAGAATACCATATCCGGGAGCAGATTCAGCAAATAAAAACCCGGTTGATCCGCCCGAATACCTATGTCGATGTATTAATCCTCAACCTGTTTTCCGAGTTCCTGGATTATTTAAAGACCCGGGATTTCGGGGGAAAAACGCTTTTGGATACACTCTTGCAAAATGAATTAAAAGATTCAGATCGTGTAACTGATTCTCTTCGAAGGGAGGCTGTCCGTGGACAATTTTTATCAACATTGAACGATAAAATCAGACTGCATATCGAGCCTGCCGATGATTTAAAAAAATCGTTTGTCTTTGTGCATGGGTTTGGAGAAATCTATCCCTACCTCAGGGCCAGTAAATTTCTGAGCAACTTCGAAAAATACATCACCGGATATAAGATTATTCTCTTCTATCCAGGTACGGCAAAAGATTATTATAGCATGTTCGACCTGCTGAATGACGAGAATCCGTATCGAGCCATCAAACTAATCAATCCGGAAGACCAATTACACCTAAAATAACTAAACCACCTCAAATGAAACTTGTCCAGATCTACGAGAAATCAATCGACCGTACAATCAATTCTGCGGTGACAGTCAGCAATCGGGATAAAGAAACCATTGATGCAGAAATTCAAGAGTACGTTTTTACCAATGAACTGATTGAAAAACTGTATTCCTTTTTATCCAATGTCATGTTCAAGAAGAGCAAACGAACAGGCATCTGGATAAACGGCTATTACGGTTCCGGAAAATCACATTTCATCAAGTACATTGATTTCTGCCTTTCTCAATCAAATAGGGAAAGTGCATTCGATCATTATCTGAAGGCGGTAAAGGAATGTGATGCTGACTTGTCAGAGGTAACTCCTTCCAATTTGATGAATCTTCGTTCGCAGATAGAAAAATCAAAGGTGGAAACCATCATGTTTAATGTAGAGGATGAAACCGATGATGGCAGCGGGGAGCGTTTGAGCCGAATTTTCATCAACATGCTTAACCGGCATCGGGGATATAATTCAGACGATATTCCACTGGCGATCTTGCTTGAAAAGGAACTAGACAAGCAAGGCGTTTTTGAAAAATTCCAGCAAATTTTGAAAGAAGAATATAGCTATACCTGGAAGGGAAACGAACAGAACATTGCCAGTTTTGCACTCGAATCCATTCTGGATGTTGCCAAAAGACTTCTTCCATCATTAGATACAAATTCGCTGACCACGAAGCTAACCAATCCGGATACCTACAAGGTTGGAATAGCTTCCACCCTGATTCCTGAAATAAAAGATTACCTGAAAGACAAGGAACCCAGTTACCGGTTAATATTCCTGGTGGACGAAATTTCTCAGTACATTGGAAAGAACAAAGATCTCCTGCTCAATTTCCAAAATATCATCGAGCGGGTAAGTGAAGATTTGAACAACCAGGTTTGGATTGCCGTTACTGCACAGCAAACACTCGATAGCGTAACCCATGGAGTTGGAAGCAATGACCCACAGGACGAATTCGGTAAAATTCTGGGGCGTTTCCCCAACGAGTTTCGCATTTCACTCGAAAGTTCTGACCCTGCCTTCATCACACAAAAACGTGTACTGGATAAAAATGCCATCGGACGCGCCGCTACAGAATCTTTATACCGAGCCAACAAGGATGCTGTAGAGCACCAGTTTAAAATGAACCATGATCTGTATAAAGGTTACAATACTGAAGCCGATTTTGTATTGTCCTATCCGTTTGTTCCTTATCAGTTCCGCTTAATTGCCGATGTTTTCGAGTCTTTCCAATCTTTGCAATTTGTAATCAAGGAAGTAAAAAACAATGAACGCTCTGTAATAGGGATCACACACTTTACTGCCCAAGATAATAAAGAGCGTGAAGTAGGCTATTTTATTCCCTTTGATGCCTTCTTCAACCGACAGTTCAATACCAACCTTACTCATCGGGGACGAAAAGCCATCAGTCAGGCAACGCAGCTAACCTACGTTAAAAATAATGCGTTTGCCAAAAGGGTGGTCAATGTGCTCTTTATGATCTCAAACCTGGCAGAAGCAAACCGACAAACTTTTCCTTCGACAATCGAAAACATGACCTTGTTGCTCATGTCAGATGTTGATCAGAATAAACTTCAACTCCAGAATGAAATAAAGGCGGCTCTTGAAAAATTGAAGGATGAAAATGTCATCCGTGAGGAAGGCGGAAAGTATTTCTTCTTTAACGAGGATGAAATGGACGTGATGATGCAGGTTCAGAACACAACGTTGATATACGAAGACAGGCTGGATGAGTTCGACAAACTAATCCGACCACTTTTAAAGGTAGATGCCCGTATCCGTTTTGGACAGAATGATTTCCGGGTTGCTTACAATATTGATGAGAAAGAGTTTCTCCGAAATGGAAATGTGCAGGTGAAGGTCTTGATGCTTGAAAGTGGTAAAGCTGAAGATCGATCATTTGGGAATCCAAACACGACCTTGCTACTTTGTGTGAACGAGTGGCTGCTGAGTGATGAAAACCTTCGCAAGGAACTCGATCTTTATTTTAAAACAGAGAAATACCTACGATTAAATGGTGATGCCTCCCAGGGAACAAGGGCGCAAACCATCGAGAGCTTCAGAAACAGGAACAAAAACGCCAAACAAAGGTTGGAAGAATTAATTATTCGCCGATTCCCTGAAACCCGGTTTGTATCCGGTCAGCAGGTGATTGATCCTTCCGCAATAAACGGAAGTAAAACAGCCGATCGGTATCAAAATATTCTTCAAAAGCACATGGAACTGGTTTATCGGAATCATGCCATGGCTGCCGATTATGCAACCACAGCTGCCGATTTAAAACACAAACTCCCAACCATCAAAGCACAATTGCTAACTACCAATGATTTGTCGCAGGCTGAAATCAAAGTCAATGACAAAATTACAAGCATGGGCGGTGAAATGACAGTAGAGGACCTGATCCGTGATTTTGCGAAAGAGCCGTTTGGATGGAAAGACATCCAGGTGATTCACATTTTGGTGATGCTCCATAAAAAGAAAGTCCGGGAATTCTGCTACTGTGGTCAGCCCCGATTCCCAGTGGAGCAGTTCGTGGATAAAGCCTTGATTTCAACCGAGCGGATTGCCTTGACGGTTAAACAGGGCGAAGCAATTTCGTCAGAATTGATCGAACAGGCAAGGCTCAATTTTAATGACGTTTTCAATGTTAGCCTGCCATTGAAGACCGATGCCGGAGAAGTTTTCGAAGAAATGACAAAAAAAATCCGGCAGGTTCGAATAGATGCAGCAGGAAAAGCAGAAAGCTACATTTCCTACCCTTTCAGAGCTAAATATCATTTGTTACAGAACCAATTGGAAGAGTTGGAAGAAATACGCGACCCCAAACGTTTTTTCGAAGCTCTTGCAACAAAAAAGAATGTGATCAAAACTTCCAGTGATGCCTGTAAACAACTGGATTCTTTCATTGAACGTGCCTTGCCTGAATACAAAACCATCAAACAGTTCTTTACCGATAGCCACGAGAATTTGATTGACCTGCCTGATGGAAATGGCGAAAAACTGAAATGGATGGATGACTTCTTTCGATCGGATGACCCTTCGGTGGATTTCCGCACAGCACGCAAAACCTATGACGAGTTAAAAGCAGCGCTGAATGAACGGATGAAGTATTACGCATCTGAGGTGGAGAGGGTCTATACAGAGGTCTTTGATGCACTGGATGCAGAAGCTAAAAAACAAGATGTTTACAATGTCACAGCAACCCGATCTAACACCATTGATCACCTAAAAAAACAGTACAGTGTTTCTTCCCTTAAACTTGCAATCAGCAATGTCAATAATTTCAGGACCGGCGAATTGGAGAAAATATTCAGGGAATCAGAGAAAAGGAAAACGCCTGACGGTGGGCAAGGGATTAAAGAGCCTACCGTAAGGTACAAACCCGGTAAGTCTGCAAAATTCAATGTAATATCCAATGAATCAGAACTGGAAGAATATCTTCAAGCACTGCGCGAGGAGATGGTTAAAATCCTGAAAGACAAAAAGAAGATCATCCTGGAATAAGGATTATCCCATATTTTGATACGAATTTGACTAAAAATTACCCTCATTCGACAATTTAAGTTTATGGAAAACATCCAACTTTCACTCTTCGATGCTAACGAAAACCCCTTTATATTAAAGGTTTTTAATTCATTTCCTGAAAATGAATCGGATGAAGTGGAATACAAATTAGCCGAAGGAGGCTTTCCGGATGAATTCTGGAAAACCTATTCTGCTTTTGCCAACAGTAAGGGAGGTATTATTGTTTTTGGTGTAAAAGAGCGCAAAAATGAATTTATTTTTGAAGGTATTCCAGCAAAAAAAATTGGAACCTATAAAAAAGCATTTTGGGATAATGCGAATAATCCTCAAAAAGTATCATTAAATTTATTATCTGATGCTGATCTGATTGATTTCACTTTTGAAGGAAATCATTTCCTCGCATTCAGAATACCCGCTGCAATACGTGTTCAACGCCCAGTGTATATTACAACTAATCCATTTGATAATACTTATAAACGAAACTACGAGGGTGATTATAAATGCACTCGCGAAGAAGTAAGAAGAATGCTTGCCGATGCTGACTTAACGGTTCAGCCTGACAGTCGCATTCTGGATGGTTATTCCATGGACGACTTTGATTTGAATAGCATTCGCCAATATAGACAGCTATTTGCTTCTACTCACTCTGGTCACCCATGGTTATTGCTCGATGACAATGGCTTTCTTTCAAAATTGGGTGCTTTCCGATTAGATCGTAAAACCAAAAAAGAGGGGGCTACTGTAGCTGGCATGTTAATGTTTGGCAAAACAAATAGTATCACTGACACGGAATGTTGCCCTAACTTCTTTCCCGATTACAGGGAAATATTAAGTCTTGACCTACAGATTAGATGGACGGATAGAATTTATCCGGATGGGAATTGGGAAGCCAATTTATTTCAATTCTATCGCATGGTGTGGCCAAAACTTGCTTCGAGTTTACCTAAACCATTTCAGATCAAGGATGGTGTTCGTCAGGATGAAACACCTGCTCACATTGCCTTGCGTGAAGCCTTTGTTAACGCGTTAATCCATACCGACTATTCAGCCCCAAACAATATTGTGATTGAACAACGCATTGATAATTACAGGTTTTCAAATCCCGGTACTTTATTGGTTTCCATTAAACAATATTACCAGGGGGGAACAAGCGAATGTAGAAATACGACCCTTCAAAAAATGTTTTTGATGATTGGTAGTGCTGAGAAAGCAGGCAGTGGCGTGAATAAAATTATTTATGGATGGGAGTACGCACAATGGCGTCGTCCGTATTTAATTGTAGAATCACAGCCGGACAGATTAATTCTTGAACTTCCAAAGTTTAGTATTTTACCAGAGGAAACAAACCTTGACACCTCCGCTGTCAACCTTGACAGTTCGGCAACCGCTGCCAATGTTCCTGATTATAAGAGCAGAAAGGAAACTCCTGCGTCTGATACCTTGGCACCTAACCTTGACACCTTGGCACCTAACCTTGACACCTCGAATCGAAAAAGTTCCAAAAAACTGTCGAAAGAGGAGCTTCATAAGCTAATAATAGAGGCATGCAAATCAAACTATATTACAATTGAACAAATAGCTTTGGCTGTGAATAGAAGTCAGGCATATCTTCAAAATGAAGTTTTGCCAATCCTTGTAAGTAATGGAAAATTAGAAAGGTTATATCCCGACAATCCTAATCACCCGAATCAAGCATATAAAACTCAAGCGGAATAAAGTAAAATCAAATTTCGAGAACTTATGCCTGGGGCACTCAATCTTTATTCCCAAAATGATGATATCACTGACCTTGAACCATAAACCAAAGGCTAAAGTAAAGAGCGCATCGATCTATATTTCCGTAACCAGTAAACCGAAACATTTCTCATGAACACCAACAAACTAAAATCCTTTTCCCAAATAGCGCGTCGAATCCTGATGGAAGGCGTATCACGGAGAATTACTTATTACGGTTTTGATGCCAAAGGGAAGGTAATTGACGAACCCATCCCGGTACCCGGTGGTGTGATCATTCGAGAAGAGATTATCGACGATGCAACTGTTCCGGCAAAATGGCAAGCTTTGCGCACAGCCATTCAGCGGCATGGAGTGGAAGCTGTGGTTGAAGAAGCTGCCTACACCTGGTTTAACCGGCTGATGGCAATGCAGATTCTGGCAAAGAACAATTACGACCCTACCCAATTAGAATACGAAAGCGCCGGTTCGGTTACCCCTGTAATCTTGGCACGGGCAAGACGGGGCATGATTTCGTACCTCGATAAAACAGAGCAGAAACGGGTACAACCGCTGCTAGGCGATTACCAGAACGAACAAAAAGCATTTGCCATTTTATTGACCGGCTATTGCCACAACCATCAATTGCTTAACCGTATTTTCGGACGGCTCGACGATTATACCGAATTGTTGCTTCCTGACAATATTTTAGCTGAAAGTGGATTGGTCTATTTGCTCAATACCACCGATGCCATTACCAACGAAGATTATGGGCAAGTTGAACTGATTGGCTGGTTGTACCAGTTCTACATTTCGGAGAAGAAGGATCAGGTGTTTGCCAGTTTTAAAAAGAACCAAAAAGCCGAAGCCGAAGATATTCCTGCCGCTACTCAGATTTTTACCCCCAACTGGATTGTAAAATACATGGTGCAAAACACCGTTGGCAGAATCTGGCTCGATCATCGCCCTGATAGTCCACTCCGCCAGAAGATGAAATATCTTGTCGATACGCCAACTGAAACTGATACAGCCAGTCTCCCCTCGTTTGGGATGACTACGGGGGACTTGATTGAAGGTGTTGAATCCCTAAAACTCCTCGATCCTGCTTGTGGCTCCGGGCATATTCTCGTTGAAGGTTTCTTCCACCTCTACGATATTTACGAGGAAGAATACTACATGCCAGCCGAAGCGGTGGAGAAAATTTTGCAGCACAACT
>Ga0209125_1001183_pt1 | contig 26110 bp, 24 predicted proteins | sample BarGraIncub1131A_FD_184503 | JGI IMG/M metagenome (GOLD analysis project Ga0209125, IMG submission 184503) | Arctic peat soil microbial communities from Barrow, Alaska - Barrow Graham LP Incubations 11-31A (SPAdes) (version 2) | ecosystem: Environmental > Terrestrial > Soil > Wetlands > Peat... | reverse complement strand
GTGTGGTTACGTACTCAATTATAACATGTGATTAAGGGGGTCATTGTTTTTTGTGTCTAAAAAGCTCTGTATACCTTGATATATAAAGAAAAAACCAAATAAGTAGTGTAAAAAACTTTACACTACCAGCAATTTATGGGGGGTCTTATTTATGTTAAAGTGGCTTAACAATCTAAAGCTTAAAGTTAAACTTCTACTTGCATTTGCGTGTTTGATAATTTTTACTATGATTATTGGAATTATTGGAGTAGTTAATATTAATAGTATTGAAAAGGGAAGTAGTGACTTATACAAAAATGTTACACTTCCTATGAGTGATCTAGTACAAATAAACCAATCATTTCACAGAATGAGAGTAATTATAAGAGATGCAATAATAGATGATACCGCTGTTTCTACAAATACTGATCTTGCAAAGATACAAACACGTGAAAATGAAATGGATGATGCAAGCAAAGGACTTGAAACGACTTGGTTGACTGACAATGGGAAAAAATCTTTTAATGATTTTATGAATAAGCTGCATAAGGGGTTTACGCTGCAAGATAAGGTTATTGATACAATAAAACAAGGTAATAAAAAAGGTGCTGCTTTTATGCTGAGTGATAATGGAGATACTGGAAAAGCTTTGAGTGACGCACAAGATGCATTAGATAATCTTAACAAGATTAAGGTAACTGAGGCAACAAACACATACAATGCAAATGAAGCATCGGCAAAACGATCAGCATGGATTTTAGATATTACTTTGATACTGTCAATTCTTGTTGCGATTATTTTAGGATTATTAATTTCTATTTCAATTGAAAAACAGTTAAAGAAAGTTTTAATTGTTGCTGAATCTCTTGGAGAAAATGATTTATCAAAAACTATTGATATGGATAATAAGAGTGAAATTGGGATTTTAGCAAAAGCTTTAAACAAAGCTATAGCAAATTTAAAAAAAATAATTGGTGAAATATCAGAAAGTGCTACTGATATTAGCGCTACAAGTGAGGAACTATCTGCTACAACAGAAGAAATATCATCAAAAATGGAGATTGTGAATGAATCAGTAAGACAAGTATCAGTAGGAGCAGAACAGTTAAGTGCTACAACCGAGGAAATTAATGCAACTACGGAAAATATTGCAGAAAATGTTGCTGACGTTACTAGAATAGTGAATATGTCTCTTAAGAGTGCGAAGGACATAGAGGTAAAAGCCGATCAGATTAGTAGAAATGCGGAAGATAGCTCTAATACTGCATCAAAATTGTATTTAGAGAAACAAAAAAGCATATTAAAGGCAATCGAGGAAGGTAAGGTCGTTAGTGAAGTTAATATAATGGTAGATAAAATACGAACTATAGCAAATCAGACAAATCTTCTTGCACTTAATGCGGCTATTGAAGCAGCAAGAGCAGGAGAACAAGGCAAGGGCTTTGCCGTTGTTGCTGATGAAGTTAGAAAATTAGCTGAAGAGTCATCAACTGCAGTTCAAAGGATTGAACAGGTAACTGATAAAGTTGAAAAAGCATTTAATAATATTTCCAACAATGCTCAAGATGTACTTAACTTTATTGATAATAAAGTTAAGCCAGATTATGATATATTTGTAATTACAGGTAGGCAATATGGTGAAGATGCTGTAGGAAGTAGTATGGTATACACTAAATTCGGAACCTCTATGACTGTAGTAAATGATACTGTATCAGAAATTAAAAAAGCAATTGAAAATGTATCAGCTACAGCTGAGGAATCAGTTGCTAGTTCAGAGGAAATATTAGCAAGTGTTAATGAATCAGTTATGGCAATTCAAGAAATATCAAAAGCTTCCCAAAATCAAGCCATATTAGCTGAGAAACTAAATGTTATTGTTCAAAAATTCAAATTATAAAATAAATATTGATTATTATTTGTTTTATTTAAATAATAGCCAATAGCATCAATGTGAAAGTAACTCAATTGAGGGTAAGGAAACATTGCCATACCCCATTTATTATAACCATTTAAAGGTTTTAACTTTAATCTCGATAATTATAGTATTTACAGAATGGAACCTAATTTAATAATCTATGGTGTATTAGTAATGCTAAATACACACTAATTGATATATCTGAGGAAATGCTAAATATCTCAAAACAAAGATTTGAATATTTTTATAAATGCTGACCAAGTATTGGGGAGTTGCGCAGAAACAGAAGAAATAAATCGGAGGGTTTTAAAAGTGAAGGTAGCAAAACAATAACTCAAAAGCCAGATAATATGTTAGTAGAGCGGCGTTATTTTTAATGTTTTGTATGACAATATTCCCCTAATTTAGCAAAGTTAATGTGATAGAATACTTTTAACGACATTGCAGAAGGAAAGTCTCCCACTTCTATAAGTGGGAGGATAACAATTGAGAATTGTTATCTACTCCAGAGGTCTATAAAGAGGATATATAATTCCATAGTGGGATATCTATGGGTATAAATAAGAAATTGCCACTTGTCATTTTTTGTAGGAACTATGTTACTTAGGAGGAAGTATATATGAGAGAAGTTAGTTTTTCAGAACTAGTAAATATTGATTCATTTAAAAAGATGTCTGAGAATATTTATGCTGCTGTAGGCATTCCTATTGGAATTATTGATGTAGAAGGAACAGTTATTCTTGCAACGGGCTGGCAAGATATATGTACTAAGTTTCATAGAGTGCATCCAGTTACATGCAAGAGGTGTTGCATTAGTGATCAATATATTAATAATCATATTATGGATGGTGGATATATATCTTATAAATGTCTAAATAATATGTGGGATATTGCATTACCAATTATAATTTCAGGGAAACATTTGGCTAACATTTTTTTTGGCCAATTTTTTTATGAAGATGAAGATAGGGATAAAGAATATTTTGTTGCACAAGCAAAAGAATTTGGTTTTGATGAAAAAGAGTATCTAGAAGCTTTAAGCAAGGTACCTGTTTACTCTAAAAAAAAGGTTGAGCATATAATTGAGTATTATTTAGGTCTTATTATGACATTGGCTGAAAGTGGCTTAAGGCAGCTTACCTATGAAAAATCTCAGAATGAACTTGAAAAAAGCCAAAAACATCTAAATACAATTTTTAATTCGATAAATGATTCAATGTTTATTCTTGATAGTTATGGAAATATAAAGGATATAAATGAACCTGTCGCAACTATGTTTGGTTATTCACAAAATGAATTAATAAATATGAACGTACACGATCTTATCTCAAGAAAACATGATAATACTAAGGTTGATATAGATGTGCTAAGTAATAGGCAAAGTAATAATGGGCATTTAATACAAGAGTACTTAGTTAAAAATAAAAATAACAAAGAGTTTTGGGTAGAAGTTAATAGTTATGCTACAAATATTCATGATGATGAAATAATTATAGCGACGGTGAGAGATATCACAGTAAGAAAACAGAATGAATTAGTAATGCAAAATGAAGCTGCTCAAATGGAGAAGTTAAGAACTGAGTTTTTCGCTAACATTTCCCATGAGCTAAGAACTCCCTTGAATATAATATTAGTTGCAATACAAATTATTGAAATAAGCATTAAGGATGAAGAAAAGCCTATAAATCGTGAAAAGATTATTAATAATATAAATGTTGAAAAACAAAACTGTTTTAGATTGCTAAGATTAATAAACAATCTAATTGATTCAACTAAATTAGATGAAGGTTTTTTTGAACACAACATGGTTAACTATAATATTGTTAATATAGTGGAGGAAATTACTTTATCAGTAGCTAAGTATATTAATAATGACTTAAGTCTCATATTTGATACTGATATAGAAGAGAAGATAGTGGCTTGCGATGTAGATAAAATTGAAAGAATAATGCTTAACATTTTATCCAATTCTATAAAGTTTACACCTTCTGGTGGAAACATATTTGTTAATATATCTGATGGTGAAAAATATATAACTATATCAATTGAAGACACAGGTATAGGGATACCAGATGATAAGGTAAATCTAATATTCGATAGATTTCGGCAGGTAGATAAATCATTTACAAGAGATTATGAAGGGAGCGGTATTGGATTATCTCTTGTTAAAGCACTGGTAGAAATACAAGGTGGGACAATAACAGTTGAGAGTGAATATGGAATTGGTACTAAATTTATCATAAAATTTCCTGTTAAGGTATCAAAGCATGGTAACTTCGAGGAAAGCATTAAGGTAGTTGATTATAACATTAACGATTTTGAGGACAGAATAAGAATTGAGTTTTCAGACATATATAAATTAGGTACTTATGGACAGACTATAAAAAATTCATTAGTCTAGATTTTATTCAGTTTGGCAATAATTTAGCTAGAGGTGATTGAATTGGATATGAAATTTATTAATAGAATGTTATATCAACATAAGATTAAAAGGAGCTATTATAGAGTAGATTCAATAATAAGTGTCGTAATTATAACATTTGTGATAATATTAGTTCCTGTAATTGTTGAAATGGTTATATAATGTAGTCTGCAATATTATGTGGTTTAAATAGAAGTTTATTAAGGAGCAGAAATGCTTTTTTTTTATGTATTATACATGGGTGGATATTAAGTTGGCAAATAATGTATTGCTATGTAGACTTGCGAGTAGAAGAAGTTGAGATTAATTATTGTATTTTACTTCAAATTAAAGGAAATATGAAGCTTATATAGAATATAATTACATAATATAAAATATTATGAATAAATATAAGCTATTATATACTTCTAAAAATGTTTAAATTGAGGGGGACTATAGTGAGAAATGAACAATTAAAAGGGAACATCGAAGAGTTATGTAGGGCTAATGAAGAAAGCGACATTATATCATTTTATAAACAAGTATTTAAGGAAATAGATCCTATTATTATTGAATTAGTGGGAACTGCTGGGGCAGGGAAAACTACCTTTTGCCAGCAGTTTGTAGATGAAGAAGGTAAAGAAGTGTTAAGTAAAACCATTTCAACTTCAGGAAAGGGTACTGTAATTCAGACAGATATAGTTATTCTTGAAGATACAAGTAGCAGACTTTTTTTAAAAGCGAGAACTAAAAGCGACATAATCCGCGACTTAATTTTAGTGGCTCTAATCATAGATACAAAATATAAATTTGATATTAAAAAAAGTATTACTGGTTTAGTTAATAAAGCAGGGTTTAAAAAAAGTAATCATAAGGATATAAATATTAACATTGATTTATTTCACGGGGTATATAATTTATTTAGGACTAATAAGTTACTTCAAAAGTTTCAGAAAATAGCAAAAGATTTGCAATTGAATTTTATAAATGTGGGTAGCATACAAAAATACATAAGTAATAACATAGCAAATGAAAAGCTCATTAAATTACTTGATGATATAATATATTCAAAATTAAAGATAAATAACTTTTACGGATACCGTCATGAAATGTCGCTGCGGCAAGAGAATATTTTGGAGAAAACTATAATACCTATCAAATTATTTAATAAATATAAGGAACGAGTGGAAGAATTTCATGAAATAGTGTCATTTAAATTACTTTTTGAACAGGCAATATTTGTGTTGAAATGTGATGAAAAAGTTAAACAGAGTTTACCTGGGAAGTTTAAAAAAGGGGTTTTGTTTAGAGACCTAAAGGACCATAAAAAAGTCGATGAACATGGCGCGGTAACTAATCTTGAAGTAAACTGCAAAATATTACTTGTTCCAGCGGCCACTGGGGTAGAACTAGTTGATGATAAATTTGTAGAAGTACTAAAAAATATTATTATATCAGATCCAAAAGAAAGTATAGTAGTAATAACTAAGATTGATAAGGCTAGTTCTTATGAAGAATATACACATAACAATTATGAGGGTTTTATCGAGAATTTAAAGGAACAAATTGTTATTACTCATAATAATTTAATTGGTAAATTAGAAGAAACACAGGAGAGTCATATAAGGAATGTGTGTGAATTTGATAAAAACACAATAGCAAAAAAAATATTTGAGTCTTTTGATAATGCCTATCTATCAAAAATCACTAAGGATAAACAAGGAAACTATGATACTGAACTTCATAAAATAGTATGTTTAAATAAAAGTAACCAAGAAATATCCGCAAATGATATAGATGATATAGTTATTTTAGATAGTTGGCACAGTTTAGTTTGGAGCGTTTTTGAAAGGGATAATATAATTTCATCAGGTAGAGAGAGAACAAAAAGCTATGACCAGTTAATACTGGCATAGCTTTTCTTCTTTAATTATTTTTCCACAACCTAAATCTATTAGCATTACATAAAGAGTTGTTTGCGTTGCAGAATTTAATGGAAGAACGGTTTAATAGAAGTTATACAAAGCTTTCTAAGGCAATTGGGGTAGATGTAGCACATGTGTATCGAGTTCTTGCTAAGAATAATACTCCGGGTATTAAGTTTTTTAATGGGATAATTAAGTGGTGTACGGATAACCAATTAGATTATAGAGAATATATTTTTTTACCTGAACTGTTAACTATAGGTAACGGTGTAACAAAAATGAAATGAATAAAATATGCAATATCATATGAGGATAGTAGTAAATCAAGTTATTTGTGTTTTTGAAAACAGGGGGGAATAAATAATGGCTAAATATAGACAAATTTATACAGAATTTTGGAGTGATAGTTTCATTCTAGAGCTTACGCCTGAGGAAAAGTTTTTCTATTTATATATTTTAACAAATACCAAATCAAAACAGAGTGGTATTTACGAATTATCAAAAAGGTTTATTGAGACAGAAACGGGATTTAATAAGGAAACTATAGACATTCTAATTAAGAAATTCAGTGAGTATAATAAGATTTTATATTGTGAAGAAACAAAAGAAATTATGATTTTAAATTGGATTAAGTATAACATTCCTAATAATCAGAATATTATAAAATGTGTTAATGGGGAAATAAGAAAAGTAAAAAATAAAGAATTCCTAAAAATATTATTTAAGAGATGTGTGGCAGCTCAATTAGATGTAGAGAAAATTTTCGAGAATATTATTATAGAGAAATTTTTTGAAGATACTTCTGTAAATGGTATCGTTTCAATGGACCGTAACTTAGAGAAAGTGGATAAGCCTTCAGTGGGTTATCCTTTAGAGAATAACTATAATGTAATTCGCATGAACATAGAAAATACAGAAATTCATGATATTAAAAATCCAGCAGAAATTAAAGATGCCAGCGATACTAGTGAATACTTAGCAAATGAGCCCTTTGGTAGGGACTTACAAGGGACTTCGCAGTCCCTACCAAGTAATAGAATAAGAAGTAATAAGCAAGAAGTAATAAGTAAGAAACAAGAATTAAGAAATAAAGAATTAAGAAATAAAGAAGAAGTAATAATCAAAGAAGAAACATTAACTAAAAAATCAGTAGAAATAATAAAACATGAGGATAATTCTTTTTCAGATAGTGAAGGGATAAAAGGTATACTAAAAATATTTGAAGAAAATGTACATGCTATTACTCCATTGGTATATGACAAGATATTAGAGTTTACAAAACATGTAAGTAGCAAAGTTATCATTATGGCTATTGAGGAAGCAGTAAACTATAATGCGAAAACTATACAATATATTAGCAAAATAATTAACAGCTGGATTAGTAAAGGCATAAAAACTGCAGAGGGGGTAAATGACTATCAAAAACAATGGGCGAATAAAAAGTGTAGCGATAAAGCTTATGGCGCTAAAAGTGGTGGATTCTGCGACTATGAACAAAGAGATTACGACTTTGATGTACTAGAAAAACAGTTATTAGGAATAGCTTAATAACTAGCTGTTTTTGTTGATATCTTATATAAAAAAAAAGAGGCGGTGTTTTTATTATGGAAGAATTAGCTAGAAAGGCTAAAAATAAAGAAGATGGAGCTACTGAGATAATAATAGGAAAATTCAAATATCTCGTATTTAAGGAGGCGGCCAGATATCATATTCCGGGTTATGATACTGAAGACCTAATACAACACGGATATCTCTCCGTAATTAAGGCTATAGCAATGTATAAGTTAGGCAGTAATAGCTTTAATGGCTACTGTATAAATTCTATAAGATTGAACTTTAAAGCACTTTTAAAAGGAGAGATAAAACATTTTAGAGAGGTGCCAAACAATGATATGTTAGATTTTGATGGTCTAGGAAATTATGAATTTACCTTAGAGGATGAGGTGATTGCCTACGACGAAGTAAAGAAACTATATGTAGCTCTAGGAAAGCTTGATCACTTTGAGCGAAGGATTCTTGAGAGGTATTATATTATGGGACACTCCCTAGGAGAAATTGCATGTGATAGTGATAAAAGTTACCATCAGTTTGCAAGAATTAAGAGGAAAGCTCTAGATAAATTGAAAGCTCTTATGTAAATATACGGTTTTCAAAAACTCCGCACAAAATATTGCATCACCATATATATTAAGTGAAAGCAAATTGAAAGGAGTGATTAACATGGCAGTTGTATCAACAAAGGTATCAAGTGCATTAAGACTTACAATGAAAGTGGGTGTTGATGTAAATGGTAAAGACAAATTCGCAACAAAGACAATAGGCAATTTAAAAGTTACTGCATTGGATGCGGATATTTTTGCAATTGGACAAGCTATTTCTAACATTAAAACTTATCCACTATTTGGCCTAGACAGACAAGATCAGTTTAGCTTAGTAACAGCATAATTTTTTAATTAAAACTTAAAATTTAAAAGAATTAATCTAAAGGGGGAAAAATGATATGCATGATTTAGTTATGAGATTTTTAACAAATACAGAAGGTAAGTATTTTACATTAACGGTAGATGATATTAAAGCAGATGAAAGTGGAGTTCCAACTGTGACCGCAGCTGAGGTAAATGCTCTTATGAATTTAGTTATCACTGGTAACATATTTGTATCAGCAAACGGTAGTTTAACTGGCAAAAAAGATGTCAAGATAGTTACTACTGGTACTAGTATAATTGCTATAGTTTAGGAAGAAAGTGCCTCGCAAGGGGCACTTTTTGTTGATTGAAATAAAGGGGTAGATTATTTAATTAGCATTTCAAAACACTATTTTATAATATCGGAAATATATATTTAATATATATATTTAAAGAATGTTGAACATCACTATAATTGAAGCCAAAGTGTTGGCACAACCATGAAGTAACCTACTTGAAAGTCGAACTTATTAATTATCCGTTTAGTCAAAACCCCTCTGAAAAATATTTCTTCCGACAATCCCGTTTGTAAAAAAACTTCCAGTAGTGATTAAAATTTAATAGATAAACGATTATGCGTGAAATCTTATATTCATCATGATATCCAATTTACGGTGATAATGGTATAATTAATTTAATATTTCGTGTCAGAATGGTAAAATATATTATAAAAATAAAGGGGATAGAAAATGTCGCAAACAAATTTAAACGAAAAACTTTTTACACCTAATTTTTTAATTCTATGGCAGGCACAATTAGTTTCTACTCTTGGAGATACAGTATACAGTATAGCCTTGGGAGTATCAGAGTTTGATATACGATTAAAAAGGTGAGATTAACATAGAAAGGATCGGGTTAATTATGGAAGATAACAAACAGAATTTAATGAGGTCAATTCAAATTAAATTACCACATATGAGCAAAGGTCAGAAAATAATTGCTAAATACATACTAGAACACTATGATAAAGCAGCGTTTATGACAGCTAATAAATTAGGTGTTACGATAGGCGTAAGTGAATCAACGGTTGTAAGATTTGCCGTCGTGTTAGGATTTAAGGGTTATCCAAAACTACAAAAATGCCTTCAGGAATTAATTAAAGCTAAATTAACTTTATCACAAAAAATGGAATTATCTGATGAGCATATCACTCAAGAGAATGTATTAGAGAGTGTATTAAAAGCTGACATTGAAAATATTAAAATTACTTTAGAAAAAATAAATCACCAAACTTTTGAAAATATAGTTAATTCATTATTTAAAGCTAGAAAAATATATATAATTGGATTAAGACAATCAGCTGCATTATCTGGATTTTTAGCTTTTTATTTAAATATTATTTTAGATAATGTTAAGTTAGTTGAATATGGCGTTAGTGATATATTTGAGCAGATGCTTAATATTGATGAACAAGACATATTGATTGGGATAGGCTTTCCTAGGTATACTACCAGAACAATTGAGGCCATCTCATTCGCAAAAAGTAAAAATGCCAATATTGTAGTAATTACGGATAGTTTATTATCTCCATTAGCGGAGAAGGCTGACTATACGCTAATAGCACAAAATAATATAACTTCTTTTGTTGATTCCCTAGTAACCCCCCTTAGTATAATAAATGCGCTAATAATAGCTGTAGGATTAAGAGAGAAAGAAAAAATCTCTAGTACATTTTCTATTTTGGAGAAAATATGGGAAGAATATAAGGTTTATGTTTAAAGCAATTAGTTATAAGGCATGTATTGTTATTTAAGCAACAACCATCGTGAAACTATATATTTGCATTTCATAGAACAAGAATTAACTTAAGGATTATTAGCTATATAACTTAAAATTTCTTCAGTTACTAATTTATTAGGTTTTTCATTTGTTATATATTTTGAAATGTAATTATAAGAAGTTACATGCCAAAAACATCATGTCAAAGTATATAGTTGCTAAACATCAAAAAAGGAATATACTCGGAGGTTAGGCGGAAAGGGTACATTTGATTTATATTTAGGATAGGTAAAGTTGGGTAGAAAAGTGAAAATGATGAGAAATAAATAGAAATTAGAAAATTAGAGAATGGCAAAGCCATCAATCTTTGACAGTAAATTAGTAATAGATAGTATTAAGGAAATTTCAATTGGTGGAGGTATAATTTCAATCCAATAAGTCAGTCGCCAAATTTATTTTTTCTTAAATGCTCTTAAAGAATACCTTTGCTAGATTTGCCAACTCTTTTGAAGACCCTTCAAAAGAGTTTTTTATCCATATTGAAAGAATTGAACAAATAGTTGAAGCAACAAAATCTAACACATAAATATCCTGTACACGTGAAAATCCGGCTGTATTTATAGCAATCGTAATTGTTTTGTTTATTAAGTCATAAAGGGAGTTAAACTTGGAAAAAGGTAACATCTGCTTCTGTAAATCACTCCGCTATTTTCCTATTAATTTAGTTTATGTTACAAATGTTGACAGTAACAACGTCTCGGTGATTAGTGGATTTTCGAATTCCGTTATAGCTACTGTTACGGTAGGAACTACACCCTTTGGCATCGGTGTGAATCCTTAATAAAAAAGAACTGTTTTGTTTATGCAGCAAGGGAATTCCCTTGTTGCGTTGTTTTTTTACAATGTATTTACATTAAAATAAATACAAAGGTTACTGTAGCTATTTTGAACTAAGTTTTCCAACTTGCATTAACTAGCCATTTCAAAACAAAATTCGACTAATAAAACACTATATAGTCAGGAACTACACTAATATCTAGTATATGTATCATATTTATCTTTATATCTACTATACACAAATATTGATAGTACTATAACATTTATTGAAAGTTTATGGAGTTTTTAAAACAGACACCCCCATGATACTATATAAGTTGTTAGGTTTAAATCGTAGTATGTCAGATAGATTTTAGTTATTGCGGGTATAAATATTAGTTAATTGACAGTATAGTTAGTTAACAGTATAGTAAACACATAGGAATTGTAAAGAATAGATATAAATTTTAAGTGAAGGGGAGAAATTATAAAATGACTGAAGTTAGAAGCAAAGGTAAAGTTAAATTATCAGATAAAAATATTTGGAAAAATACTTTGCTCATATCCGCCAAAAATCACCTAAGTATAGAAACATTTATATCGGTATTGACTTTTTTTGTACTAGGCCTTTCTTGGTATCTTGTTACCAAATTTGAATTGGTGTCAGAGGTGTTTATTCCATCACCAGCTAAGGTATTTAATTGTTTCATAGATACACTATTTAATGGATATAAGGGTTATCCACTAATGAAACATTTGGGTGATAGTATGTTTAGGCTACTTACGGCGTTTGCTATAGCAATGGTTACCGCTATTCCACTTGGTCTTATGAGTGGATATAATAGTAAAATAAGAGCTGTCACTGATCCAATTGTAGAGTTTTATCAAGCACTTCCACCACTGGCTTATTACACAATCTTAGTTATATGGCTGGGGATTGGAGACACATCAAAAATAACTTTACTTTTTCTTGCAGCATTCGCTCCTTTATTTATCGCATCAATGTCTGGGGTAAAAAGTATTAAAGAGGATTATGTTAATGGTGCATATACTCTTGGTGCAGATAGGGGCCAAATTTTTAGGTATGTTATATTTCCAGCGTGTCTACCTTATATTTTTACTGGAATAAGAACAGCAATGGCAACGTCTTATCAAACATTAGTTGCGGCTGAAATGGTAGCTGCAGTTACTGGAATTGGATGGATGGTTTTTGATGCTAGTAGATTTATGAGAAGTGACATAATATTTATGGGAATTATAGTAATGGGCATTACAAGTATTATATTAGACAGAACTATTAGGTTTGTAGAGTATAAAGTTGTGCCATGGAAAGGTAAAGAGTAATTAAAATACTAAGAAATGATTATAGGGGGATAACAATATGAAAAATATTACAAAATTATTAAGCATTTTACTTTTAAGTGGAGGATTAGTATCGACTCTTACAGCATGCAGTAGTTCAGAAGCATCAAAGACTGATACAACTAAGGCAAAAAAAGTTGAAAGTCCTAAGGTAGTAACTATAGGTTATCAATCTTGCGTAGATGATCTTATGTTGGTTAAGGCAGAAGGTTGGTTTACACAGGATTTAGCAAAACAGGGGATTACAGTTAAATATGTTTCTTTTGATGCAGGACGTGATATAAATAATGCCATGGTATCTAAATCACTTGACATTTGTGACCTTGGGGATCCACCAACAGCAATTGGTGTTTCGAATGATATTCCTTATGAAGCATTTTGGATTAATGACATTATAGGAGAGTCTGAAGCTAGATGTTAAAGATAACCTAAATTTAAATGCAGAAGTTAAACTTAAGGAAAATTTAAAAATAAATGACTTAACAAATAAAGAAAAACTTATATCATTGAAAAATGTAAGCATGATATACAAAACCTCCAGTAAAAAAACTATTGCATTAGAAAATATAAATTTGGATATTGAGTAGGGTGAATTTGTATGTTTACTGGGGCCTTCAGGCTGTGGTAAAAGTACAATCTTAAAGTTAATGGCTGGGTTTATTATGCCGACGCAAGGAAAGATCACTGTAAATGGCAAGGAGATTCATGGGGCAAATTGGCATAGGGGGGTTGTCTTTCAGCAACCATCTTTATATCCATGGTTAAATGTAGAAGACAATGTTAAATTTGGTTTGAAAATGAGGAGAATACCAAAAAAAGAGGGGAATGAAATAGCACTTCATTTTCTTGAAAAAGTTGGGCTTTTGGAATTTAGAAAACATAAACCATATGAGTTATCGGGTGGAATGAGACAACGAATTTCAATTGCTAGAGTTTTGGTTAATAGTCCACTTGTAATGTTAATGGATGAACCTTTTGGTGCATTAGATGCACTTACTCGCGAGCAAATGCAAACTTTAATTAGAAACATATGGTGGGAAACAAAAAAAACAATCTTATTTATTACACATGATGTTGATGAAGCATTATCACTTGGATCTAGAGTAATTGTTATGTCATCAGGTCCAGGAAGAATTATTAAAGAATTTAAAACTAATTTCACAAAGGAAATTACTAGTGATAACGGGAATGATGTTAGATTTAAATCTCAATATAAAGAATTAAGGGAAAAGATATTAGATTTAATAAACAATGTTCATTCTGAGTATAGAGTTTAATAATAATAATTTTATTAAATAATAAAAAAATTATAGTGTAAAAATCTATTAGGAGGAATTAAAATGTCAAGTAGTTATGGGAAATCTAAAAAGGTATTACTTATAGGACTAGATGGAGCAGATCCATTATTAATGCAAAAATATGTTGATGAAGGCAGATTGCCAAATTTTAAGAAAGTTTTAGAAGGTGGAGTTTCAACCCAGGGGTATTCAATGCAGTCAGTGCTTCCTGCTATTACACCACCTAATTGGGCGTCACTTGCTACGGGTGCTTTGCCAATGACTCATGGCGTTTCTTGTTTTTGGAATCATACACTGGGAAATCCGTTAGATGAATTGGATTACGGGTTCGATTCAAAACTTTTAAAGGCAGAGTCCATATGGAGTGCCTATGCACGTCAAGGTAAAAAAAGTATCCTATTTAATTACCCAACGGCATGGCCACCAACTACACCAAATGATATATACGTTGATGGTACAAGTGTATATACAAATTTAAATGGTAATGTAGATTATGAAAAGGTTTATGAATGCACAGAAGGTGATTTTCCTATTGAGGAGATATCTCATGTTTTAGATAACAGTGGTACTGATTGTAGAGTTGAGGGAGAAGTTTCTTCAATACAAGCAAAATTAAGCAAGGATGAATTTGTAGATTATGGTTATGCAGCACCTGAACTTGTAACCTCAGAAGCGACTGGAGAGCACATTTCAGAAGAAGCGAAATCTGACCAAATAAAAACTCCAATTAAAACAGCTAAAGGTTGGATTAATGCACCTATTGGAGCTAAGGAAGTAGTTTTACCTGTTAATAATGGTGATGCAAGGCGTTATGGGCTTATAATAGCAGAGGATGGTACAAACTATAATACAATTAAAATATATCTTAATAAACAATCAGAAAATCCTATAGGTGAGGCTAAGGTTAATGAATGGAGTAATTGGATTTATGATACTTATAGAATTAATGGTGAGAATACTAAGGTAGCATATAAGATTCGCGTAATTAGTTTTAAGGAAAATGGAAGTAGTATAAGATTATATAGTTCCTTTGTTCTTGATTTATATGGTGGGAAATATTTTTTACCAAAGGCCGTTTGCGGAGAACTCTACGATAAGGTTGGACCAATGCTTCAGCCAATAAACTATGATAGATTGAATCCTACAGCAGATCAAATTATGCTTGAATCAGTGACTGAGATGTATCATTGGCATGAAAGAGCCATAAAATATTTATTAGAGAACAAAGATTGGGATTTATTTTATGTACATATGCATGGAATAGATATGTATAATCATTATTATTTGGACTATACATTTAAAGAATCTTCACCTGAATACTTAAGATATCAAGAACTTATTTATAAAATTTATGAGGTAAGTGATAACTTCATTGGCGAGATGCTTAAGCATTTAGATAAGGATACTACAATATTTATTGTTTCAGATCATGGTGGGGTTGGAAAGAACCCAGAGGTGGAAATTCCTCTTATTGGAGATATGTGGGGATTAAATACAGGAATAATGGGGGAACTCGGATACACTAAAATAAAAGATGTTAAAGGAGTTCCTAAAATAGATTGGGCAAACACTACTGCTGTAGCTCAGAGAGCAACTTTTATTTATGTTAACTTAAAGGGACGTGATCCAGAGGGAATAGTTGATCCAAAAGATTATGATGAACTTGTAACAAAAATTATAGATGATCTTTATAGCTATAGAGATCCTAAAACTGGAAAGAGAATAATAACTCTTGCCTTAAATAGAAATGACATGGAAGTACTTGGAGTAGGCGGAGAAAATGCTGGAGATATATTTTATATCCTTGAACCTGAATTTACAAGGTGTCATGGTAATGGTCTAAGTAATCAAAAACTACTTGGATATTCTATGAAGGCTCTGTTTGCAGTAATAGGAGCTGGAATTAAAAAAGGCGAAATAATTGATAGAAAGGTTAAGGTAGTAGATATTGTTCCTACAATAAGTTATCTATCTGGTGCGCCTATTCCAAAGAATGCCGAGGGTGGCATAATATATCAAGCATTGGAGGAATAATTAATTCTTATGAATGAAAAAACAATTCAAAGTATTTCTGAGGTCGATTTTGATGAATTAACATTTGAAAGCAATACGCCTGCTGTAGTACTATTTAGTGCAAAGCGGTGTAGTGTATGTAATGCTCTTCAACCAGTAATAGAGGAGGTAGCAAGAGATTATAAAAAAAAGCTTAAAATATTCTCGGTAGACGTAGATAAAAATGATATACTAGTAAAGAGATTTAAGCTTAAGGGAATACCAACTCTCCTAATATTTAAAGAAGGACAAATCATGGAGAAAATTACTGGATTTAGTCCTAAAGTAATGTTAGAAAACAAAATTGATATGATATTGAATACATAAAAATTATTTTATATTATTTTGAAATTTTCTAATCATATTGAAAAATTACAAATTAAACTTGTTATTTTAGGCAACCTGCTAGGTAATAAACTAGTTGGTTGCCTAATAATATATCTATATTAGAACTCGTATTTATAAGAATAAAAAATAATGTAGTTGGGATTTGAGAAAATGAATAAAATAGCACTTACTAAAATTGAGCAAGAAGAGTTTGATAGTCTTACTTTTGAAAGCAATAAGGTTGTTTTAGTCTTTTTTTTGGCTAAAAAATGTAGAGTATGTAAGGACCAATTACCTATTATTGAGGAAATAGCCTATGAATATAAAGATAAGCTTAAGGCCTATTGGGTTGATGTTGATAAATGTAAATCACTATTTCGTAGATTCAGGCTTCAAGGGGTCCCAAACATAGTAATATTTAATCAAAGCGAAGTTAAAGAGAAAATTCGAGGATTAAATTCTAAAGAAATATTCATAGAAATAATTAATAACCTTTTAAATGAAAAAGATTACTAAATATTTAGTTTTTTGAGACCTAACTCCAAATAAATATATATAATGGAAGGAAGAGTTAGTAATGCGATTAGAACAACTATATCATATTGTTGAGGTGGCTCAGTCAAAGTCAATATCTTTAGCCGCTGAACATACCTATATATCTCAACCTGCAATTAGCTCATCAATTTCAAAACTAGAACTGGAGCTAGGGGTTTCTTTGTTTAAACGAACGAATAAAGGTATGATACCTACACCTATAGGGGAAGAGGTTATTCAAAAATCAAGTGATATTATTGATCAATTAGAAGAAATAAAAAATATTGCAAGAAAAAATGCTTTGGAGTTAACAGGAGATATTTCTGTTGCAGTAGAGCCAAGTTTTTGTAATACAATTATGGTGAATATATTAACTACCTTCAAATATAAACACCCTAAGGTTAATATAATGCTAAAGGTTGGAGAGTCTAATGACATATTACATGATGTGCTATCGGGGAAAGCAGATATTGGTATAATTTTAAAAACAAAAGAATTAGTAGAAGCAGGTAACATAGTTATAAAAGAATTATTTAAGGATGAACTTGCTTTAATTACAGGGAAACAATCAGATTTAGCACAAAAAAAGTGCATATCTATAAAAGAAGCATTAGAGCAACCTTTAGCTTTATATAATACTGGTTATGAGAGTAGTTGCGCTATATCTCAAGTTTTAAACAAATATGGGGATCTAAACATTGCTTATAGATTCGATAATTCAAATATAATTGAAGAAGTTGTAGCAGCGGGAGCATGTATTTCATTTATGCCAAAACTTATGGCAGGGTATTACGATAATTCAGATTCAATAAGTATGCTTGATATTGATGATGTTCATCTAAAAGTTGATGTAGTAATGATATGGGCAAAAAGGCATCGCATATCAAGTATAGAAAAAGAACTAATTAAGACAATTAAAACATTATGTCCTAGGTGTGAATTTACTTAGAATATTGGTAGGACTTTGTTGAAACGATGTAATTCATTTCTATAATTACACTAACTCTACAGATTAAGCAAAAGATGTTTGAATTAGGAGAAAGAAGACTGGTCTTGCAGTTGGTGGAGCTATTACTAGACCACAGCTAATTACTAAAAAGTTTGTGGACTATATTAAGAATAATAATATAAATTAGCAACTAAATATAAATGAAGAGGATATACCGCAGAATTCATTTTTGAATAATACGGTTTTGTCATGTATGCCATGAATAATTAAAGTAGGAATATTTATTTTTCCAAGATCAGAAAATAGTACTTCATTTATCCAAGTATTTGCAATAGCAGCAGTTGACCATCCTGCCAGTGTAATATCATGTAATTTTAATGCATCAATTATACATCTAACATCATCTGACAACCTATCATAGCCGTAGCCACTCCAAGGTTTATCTGAATCACCGAATACCCTTGTATCTATTCCAATGCACCTATATCCCATCTTAGGAAGTTGGTCAAATTGATATTCAAATAACTTATGATTTCCTCATAAATTTGTGAGCGATTGAGATGACTCTTATGCTTTAATTATTGATCATAAGTATAAAGAAGCTGCAGAAACTTATGCTATATGTGAAAAATAGTATTAATATTGTAAATAACACTGATTATATTAATGCACGCGGTAAATATGCATTAGTAAAAAAAATTTATGAATTGTAAATAGAATATAAGTTCCCATAGTTTTGTTATAATAAATATATATGTAGGACATAATAGTATGAAAAGGAGGTGTTTGCTTGAGAAAGAGAATAACTGTAAAGGATGAAGGTAAACAACTCTTAAACTATGCTCTAGTACTCAGAATTTACCCAGCATAGAACAGGAAACTCTTATAAATAAGACATTTGGGTGATGCAGGTTGGTATAAATTTGTAACATATTTAAATTACAAATTAGAATGGCAAGGTACATACTTAATTAAAATAGATAGGTTCTTTGTTTCTTAAAAATTGTGTAACCATTGTGGTACTAAGAATATTATGTTAATCTTAAGGGATAGGGAATGGACCTGCAACAGATGTAACCAAAAACATGATAGGGATATAAACGCTTCGCTAAACATACGGGGCAAAGGAATGAGTGTCTTAGGTTTAGTGTAATATATACGTGAGGCACCGCTTGGGACAGTGGTAAGAGCCTGTCTTCTAATTAGTAGAGGAGCAAAAGTATTACTTTTGTAGGAGAACGTGTTAGACTATTATCTCGCAAGAGTTAAGGCTATGTTTGATGAAACAGGAATCCTGTGACTTTAGTCATGGGTAGTTCAAGAAAGTGCAGTTAAAGTAACGTACAATGTTATAAATTTAATAAGAAAGAAACAAGTTAAAAAATAGGCTCAACGCCAGGGTTTATTTTATATTAAGAAAGGAGAGAACATTATGTCTAAAGTAATAGGTATTGATTTAGGTACAACAAATTCTTGCGTGGCTGTAATGGAAGGCGGGGAGGCTGTCATAATTCATAATGCAGAGGGTGGCCGCACTACTCCATCAATAGTTGCATTTTCTAAAACAGGTGAACGTTTGATAGGTGAGCCTGCAAAGCATCAGATAGTTACTAATCATGAGCGTACAATAAGTTCAATTAAGCGCGAAATGGGCAGCGACTATAGGGTTAATATTGATGGTAAAAAATATTCACCACAAGAACTTTCCGCAATGATTCTGCAAAAACTTAAAGCTGATGCAGAAAGTTATCTAGGCGAAACTGTAAGTGATGCTGTGATTACTGTACCTGCATATTTTACAGATGCACAAAGGCAAGCAACTAAAGATGCAGGTAAAATTGCTGGCTTAAATGTACAACGAATCATTAACGAGCCAACAGCTGCTGCAGTTGCTTATGGTGTGGATAAAGAAACACCTCAAAAAATTATGGTGTACGATTTAGGAGGAGGAACATTTGATGTGTCCATTCTCGACATCAATAATGGAGTTATTGAAGTGCTTGCTACTGCAGGAAATAATCATTTAGGCGGTGATGATTTTGACAAATGCGTGGTTGATTATCTTGCAGGCGAATTTAAGAGGGAAAATCATTTAAATCTTACAAAAGATCCTACTGCTATGCAGCGTGTAAAGGAAGCAGCAGAAATTGCAAAAATTGAGCTGAGCGCTGGAACATCAACTGTAGTAAATCTTCCTTTTATTACTTCAATTAAGTCAGGTCCAGTACATATGAATATCACGTTGACAAGGGCAAAATTTAACGAACTTACAGTACAACTAGTGGATGCCACAATGGAACCGATGCACCAGGCAATTCGTGATTCTGGTCTCAATATTACAGAGATCAGCAAGATTCTACTTGTGGGAGGATCCAGCCGTATTCCATCAGTACAAGAGAGCGTGAAAAAGCTCATAGGCAAAGAACCGTTTAAAGGTATCAATCCGGATGAATGTGTTGCAATGGGTGCTGCGTTTCAAGCGGGGGTCCTTGTAGGTGTGGTAAAAGGCTTATTACTTTTAGATGTAACACCGCTTTCTCTAGGCATCGAAACTATGGGAGGAGTTTTTTCGAGAATTATTGATCGTAACACAACTCTTCCAATAAAAAGGAGTCAAGTTTTCACTACAAGCGGTAGTTTTCAAACATCTGTTGAAATTCATGTTTTGCAGGGTGAACGTGAAATGGCATCTCACAATAAAACATTAGGTAAATTTAAACTAAAAGGTATTCGCCGTGCACCAAGAGGCGTTCCACAGATTGAGGTAACATTCAATATTGATGCAAATGGCATTGTTAATGTATCTGCAAAAGACCTGGGAACTGGCAAGGAACAAAACATTAATATTACTGCATCCTCAAATCTTAGTCAACCAGAAATTGATCAGGCTATTTTTGATTCAAAGCAGTTCTCTGCCGAGGATGCAAAGAATAAAGAAGAAGCCAATATAAAAGATCGTGCGCAGCATTTGATTTATCAGGCATCAGCAGTTATGAAAACGCTTGATAAAAATGACAGCTCAGTGCTTAAAGAATCAGTTAAATATACAAAGAAAGCATTGAAGAGCAAAGATAATTCGCAGTTGGTTGAGGCTTGTAATGAGTTGTCCAAAGTGTTAGAAGCAATGGGGCATAAAGGCCCACAGGATGATAGTTCAGATATTACAAGTAATAATGAAGATAATGAAAAGTAACAGTTGTAGATGAAGTATATAAATAAGGCAGGTGAATAGTATGTTTGGTTATGTAGTGGTGAATGTGGATAAGTTAACAGTTGAAGATAAAAAAAAATATAGGGCCTTTTATTGTGGATTATGTAAGACTCTAGGAACACGTCACGGAATAATAAGCCGTTTCACACTTACTTATGACATGACTTTTCTTGTTTTATTTCTTTCTGCTCTTTATAAGAATAATACCACAATGCAAACTGAGAGGTGCATCATCCATCCTTTGAAGCCACATGAATATTGCCAAAATGAAATCTCGAAGTATGCTGCCGATATGAATGTTGTACTTGCATATTATAATTTTCTTGACGATTGGACAGACGATAGAAATATATTGTCACTCAGTGCGGCAAAACTGTTTGAACGTCAATATAAGCGCATTCAAGAACAATATCCAAATCAATGCAAGGCAATTAGCAAGAGCCTTTGTGAGCTTTATGAAATCGAAAAATCAGGAGAGCTTAACCCGGATGTTCCTGCAAATTGCTTTGGGAAGCTAATGGGCGAAATTTTCGTTTTAAGAGAAGATGAATATGCTCAGAAATTACGAACATTTGGAAAATCGCTAGGTAAGTTTATTTATATAATGGATGGTTGTATGGATTTAAAGTCTGATATAAAAAATGAGCGCTATAATCCGATGATTATGTCATCGTCTGAAAATTTTTATGACATTTTAAATCTGCTTATGGCCGACTGCATCGAAAATTATAAACAGTTGCCAATTAATCAAGACAAGGGATTGATTGAAAATATTTTATATTCAGGTGTTTGGACAAAGTATGAAGCAGAAAAAAACAAGAAAAAGGGGGTGCACAAATAATGATATCTGATCCGTACGTTGTGCTTGGTGTTTCTTCAACTGATTCGAAGGAAGAAATTACTAAAGCTTATCGGAAACTAGCGAAAAAATATCATCCAGACTTGAATCAAGGGGACAAAGATGCCACAAGAAAAATGAGCGAAATTAACGCTGCTTACCAAGAGATAAAAAGCGGGAAGGCTACTCAAAACAGTAGCGGTAGAGGTTACGATGAGCAAAGTTCATATGGTAATGGGAACAGTGCTTATGGAGGGGAGAATCCATTTAGAGACTTCAACCCTTTTGAAGGATTTGGTTCTTTCAATGGTGGTCAGAATCAAAGACATGAATATTCGGAATTCGATTCAGTTAATAGCTATTTGAATGCTGGATATTTTAATGAAGCACTCAATGTGCTAAGTGATATTACAACTAGGAATGCAAAATGGTACTATTACAGCGCAATTGTAAATTCAGGTTTAGGAAACAAAATTACAACATTAAATCATGCAAAAACAGCAGTACAAATGGAACCGAATAATCTTGAATATCAAAGATTATTAAATCAAATACAAAATGGTGGTCGTGCATATCAGCAACGAAGCCAGGATTTTGGTATGCCAACGATCAGTTTTAATAAGATATGTTTAGCTATTTGTTTTGCGAAAATGTTTTGTGGGTGCTGATGATGAAAGTATTAAGAAGGAGTGAGTAGAATGGAAAATTTAAAAAATAAGTTAGCACATTTTATGTATGGCAGATATGGTACAGATCAACTGTATATTGCTTTGATTGTGGTATATTTTGTTTTGGTAGTAGCTAATACTTTTATCAAGTCTGTTATTATTAGCGTTTTGATGTTTGCTATTTTGATATTGTTTATTTTCAGAACATTGTCTCGAAATACTTACAAAAGAAGCATGGAAAACGAAAAATTTATGAAGATGTGGAAACCTGTTAAAGGGTCAGGAGCTTTGCAGCTACGCAGAATCAAAGAAATTAAAACACATCGTTTTCGCAAATGTCCACAATGCAAGAAGATTCTCCGTTTGAAACGAGTGAGGGGAAAGCATACAGTCAAATGTCCTAGTTGCAATAAGGAATTTGAAGTGCGAATTCTAGGGTAAGTAACTTTAAGTTCTTGTATAGGCACTGATATATTCAATGAGAATATGAGATTATTAAAAGCAATTAGAAAAAAAGCAGCTACCTTTCGTTACATTCAGAATATCAATACGTGCTTAATCAAGTAAACCTATATACAATTATTAGGTTTACTTGATGATATATTTGAAAATTACCAAATTACTTATATAACTTTTGCATATAATAGATGATACCTTAACTATGAATAAATATCTGAAAATTCCACTCGGATCATTTCATCACTACTGCTTAATTTGCTATTATACAAGATGTTTTCCTTAAGTATCTTTACTGAAGGAATAGTGACTATAAACTTGCTTCCTTTGCCAAATTCACTTTCAGCATATATACTACCACCATGTAATTCTACAATAGATTTAACTAAATTCAAACCAATTCCACTACCCTCTGAATTTCTTGATAATGATTTATCTACTTGTTTAAATCTATTGAATATCGTCTCCAAGTCTTTTTCTTTAATGCCAATGCCATTGTCTTTGACTGATATTTCAACAAATTCATTCTTATCCTTAAAATTTACAAATATTTCATCACCTTCATCTGAAAACTTTATTGCATTTGATATAAGATTTAATACTATTCTTTCTATTTTTTCTGGATCACAAGCAATAATTTTTTCTTCTATATCTGTATCAAAAGTAATATGTATACCTTTAATATCAGTAACATTAGTTATAGACATCACTATTTCTTCTACAACTTCAACTATATTGTTATTTGATTGGTTCAATTTAAAGAACCCTGCTTCAATTTTTGATGAATCGACTATATTATTTATAAGTTTATTTAATCTATAAGAATTTAGTTTCATAGAATCAAGATATCTGTTGATTGATTCTGTTTTTTCGTCTAATGAACCTTTATGGCAATACATTTGAAATAATTGTATACCTGAAAAAATTACATTTAGGGGTGTCTTGAGTTCGTGAGATATATTTGCAATATATTCTTCTTGTAAACTAATCAATTTTTGTAAACCTTCATTTGTTTTATTCTTTTTATTGATTTCTTCATGCATATTACTCCGAATATAACTAAAAAATATAAAATTACAAGCAATAAGTATAATACCTAAAGTAATCAATAAACATTTATGTAGTATTTGAGTATTCGCAACTTTTTCACGTGAACTATTTATATTGGTTTCAATTTCATTTAGTAATAAATCATCCGTTACACTAAATTCATCAACTAAATGTTTACCTTTATTTAAGTTTAATTTTGCTTCATATGATTTTCCGTTTTCTACTAGTAATACTTGTTCATGAAAAAAATTACTAATAAATTTCATTTGCTGATTAAGTCGATTAATTCTATCAATATTTAATCCGTTTTTTTTCAAATTAGACAAAAGATTGTAATTTTGTTGCATTTCTTTATTTCCTAAATAGTATGATTGTAAAAAGACTTCATTTTCTGATATGATATAAGCTCTTATTCCAGTTTCTTGATCAATTAATGATGTTTCAATTTTCATTGAAAATATTTTTGCTGGAAGTATTTCTTGAGTAATAAAATCAGATTCTTTACGTACTTTATTCATGCTATAAATACTAAATAATATTATAATTGATGATAAACAAAAAATTGTAAAACATCCTAACAACATAATTGATCTACTTTTATATTTATTTTTACTCTTATTCATAATTTCGTTAGCCCTCTTTCTCTCGGTAGAAAATTTTACTGCAATCATTGATTTATAATAATTGCAGTAAATATATAATTGTAAAGTTTTACAAAATTTGTTGCAATGTAATGCTTATTTGTATTACATTACCACAATACATTACACTTTAGTATGTTTTTAGTTCCCTATAATATGACATTATATACTAAAAAGTATTTAATATGTTTAAATACTATAAAAAGCACTCAATAACGCTTGTTCACAAACAAGTGTTATTGAGTGCTTTTCTTAATCAATTTGAACAATGAAATGCATATTATTTACTTGTGTAGAATTAATCTTTGATTACATTAAATGCTCTTGCTCTAGCGGATAGTGTTTTAATTCTTCTTGAAACATCTATATTCAATTTACAAGGTATAGCACAATTAGTTAAAATATTGAAACTTATTACGAATAATCTTAATAAAGGTTTAGAAATAAAAGGCTATACTCACGCTTAACTATTATTGTATTCCTATTCCATTTAAAATATAATCCAGCATACTTTCTACTACATCATCCATGTCTTCATCACTGTTTGAAATCTTGTAAATCGAAAATGAACATAGGTTTCCAATAAAAGAATATGCCATTAGTCTGGAGTTTCCTCTTTTTAGCTTATTTGACCTTACGGCATCATCAATTAAACCTTCAATGTCATTTATATAACTTTCAATTTTATTTCTTAGCTCAAATTGTCTTAGTTCTTTTCCCCAAAGCTGACTTGCAATAACTTTAAATAAATCTTTATTCCTATATACAAGTATTAGTTGAACTTTAAATACAGATTTTAATCTACCTAGTGCTGTATCTGAATTATTGGCCACTTCACTGATTATATCCTGTATTAACTTCATACCTTCAGATATTATGTATTTAAATATCTCTTCTTTACTCTTAAAATGATAATACAACGTGCCTTTAGCTACCCCCGTACTTATAGCTATTTCTTCCATAGTTGCACCATCATAACCATTGCTTGAAAAAACTTTCACTGCTGATAAAAAGATAGAATTTTTAGTTTTATTCATAAATTCACCTCAGGAACTAACACAATGCTATATTAGCTAATAGTATGATAGCATTGTGTTAGAATAGTTTTTATAACTTTAAATATTATTTTATGCAGTTTAGCTATCTAACGCATCATCTATGTGTTTATTTATTTTTTCACCTTTGCTAACGAATACTAAAGCTATAGTTAGAGATACTAAAGTAAACATTAAGAGCATTCCCAAATCTTTTACTAATAAAACTCTGTTAATGTTTTGAGCAAATAATAACTCTCTTGTTGCTTCTACAGAATAGGTAAATGGTAATAGATGACTTATACTTTGAAAGAACTTAGGCAAAGTTTGCAATGGGAATGTGCCACCGTCAGAACATAATTGTAATACTAGAAGCACTATTGCTATACCTTCTCCTACGAGTCCAAGTAAACTTACTAGTGCATAAAGTATAGCATCAAAAGAAAGAGCCATAACTATTAATAAACCGA
>Ga0209125_1001182_pt1 | contig 26114 bp, 23 predicted proteins | sample BarGraIncub1131A_FD_184503 | JGI IMG/M metagenome (GOLD analysis project Ga0209125, IMG submission 184503) | Arctic peat soil microbial communities from Barrow, Alaska - Barrow Graham LP Incubations 11-31A (SPAdes) (version 2) | ecosystem: Environmental > Terrestrial > Soil > Wetlands > Peat... | reverse complement strand
CGGGGAGACGACGGTAAGCCGTTTGGGTGGCCACACCCCGGCGCTCTGGTCGTTGAACCGAGAAACCCCCGCGACAAGCCAAAGGCTTTAGCGGTGGGAGATTTCATAAATTCAGCGTTCATCGAATAGGTTGAGTATCCCGTCCAACCCGCAGAAATTGAGCGCCACACTGGCCTTGGCGCGGGTTGCCGGCTTGGCGTGATAAGCCACCGACAGACCGGCCTGGGCCATCATCAGCAGGTCGTTGGCACCATCGCCGACGGCGATCACCTGATTTTTCGCTAAACCCAGATCGTTGCGCAGCCGGCCCAGATGGCGCGCCTTGGCGTTGGCGTCGACGATGTCGCCGATGACCCGGCCGGTGAGCTTGCCGCCGGAGATTTCGAGCTCGTTCGAGGTTGCAAAGTCGAAGCCGAGCTCGATCCGCAGGCGTTCGGTGAAGTAGGTGAAGCCGCCGGACAGGATGGCCGTGCGCAGGCCGGCGTCCTGGGCGGCGGCGAGCGTTTCGCGGGCGCCCGGCGAGAGCAGCAGGCGCTCGCCGAAGACGCGCGCCAATACCCGGGCGTCCAGTCCGGCGAGCACGCCGACGCGCTGGCGCAGGCTCTCACGGTAGTCGAGTTCGCCGCGCATGGCCGCTTCGGTGATCGCCGAAACGGCGGCCTTCTTGCCGGCGAAGTCGGCGAGCTCGTCGATGCATTCGATGGTGATCAGCGTCGAATCCATGTCGAAGGCGATCAGGCCGAAATCGGCGAGCCTCATGCCGCCGTCCACGAAAGCCCAGTCGAGTTTTTCGTCGTAGAGTCGGGGGGCAATTTCGTTCTCGAATTCGGCACTGCGCGTCGCCTCTCTTAGGCGGACGACCGTTGGTAATCGGCGGACGACGGTGCTGGCACCGGTCGCCTCGATGGCGCGTTCGAGCGGGCGGGCGGGCAGCGTGCCACCCTGAATGACAAGATCCATCCGGGAATCCTCGCGCCAGCTAAGCTAGGCGTCCGGGCAGTACGTCGCGCAACAGGGTGGCCGCGTCGCGGATCATTCGCGCGGTGGTTTCCCAGTCAATACAGGCGTCGGTGACCGAGCAGCCGTATTTGAGTTGCGACAGATCGTCCGGGATCGGCTGGCTGCCGGCGACGATGTTCGATTCGATCATCACGCCGACCAGCGATTTGTTGCCGAAGCGCACCTGGTTGACCACGTCGGTCATGACCAGTGGTTGCAGTTCGGGCTTCTTGAAGCTGTTGGCGTGCGAGCAATCGATGACGATGCCGGCTGGCAGCTTGGCTTTGGCCAGTGCTTGTTCGACCATCGAAACCGAAACCGTGTCGTAGTTCGGCCGTCCGTCGCCGCCGCGCAGGACGACGTGGACGTGGCGGTTGCCGCGCGTGCGCACGATCGCCGTGTGGCCCTCGTTGTTGATGCCGAGGAAGCTGTGCGGGCGCGATGCCGAGAGAATGGCGTTGATGGCGATGCCGATGTCGCCGTTGGTCCCGTTCTTGAAACCGACCGGCGTCGACAAGCCAGAGGACATCTCGCGGTGGGTTTGTGATTCGGTGGTACGGGCGCCGATTGCCGTCCATGCAATGAGGTCGCCCAGGTATTGCGGCGAAATCGGGTCGAGCGCCTCGGTGCCGGCCGGCACGCCGATTTCAGCGATATCGAGGAGGAACTTGCGTGCTTTCTCCATGCCTTGATCGACGCGGAAGGAATCGTCCATGTCCGGGTCGTTGATGTAGCCTTTCCAGCCCGTGGTGGTGCGGGGTTTCTCGAAATAGACCCGCATCACGAGACAGAGCGTGTCGTCGACTTCGTCGGACAGCGCCTTCAGGCGGCGCGCGTAGTCAAGACCGGCCACCGGGTCGTGGATGGAACAGGGCCCGACGACGACGAACATGCGGTGATCCTTGCGCTCCAGGATGTTGCGCAGCGTTTCGCGGCCCTTCATGACGGTGGCGCCAGCGGCATCGGAAAGCGGCTGACGGGCGTGGATTTCCACCGGAGACGGCATCGGGTCGAAGGCGGTGACGTTGGTATTTTCGATATCGAAGGTAGTCATGGTCGAGCGGTCGGCAGGGATTTGAAGGATTTTTTCTTCCGGCGGGTGTGCGTCGCCGAAAGCATGGGTGAGAAAACGAAGTTTACCCTCTCCGCTCCGCTTGTGCGCCTGCATCGTCGGGCAATTTTCTGTTCAGCCAGTCGCCGAGCAGGGCGAGCAGTCTGGCTTCGGCGAACGGTTTGAGGAGGATGCCGTTCATTCCGGCATCACGGCAACGTTGCTGGGTTTCGGCGCTGTCGCTGGCGGTCAGAGCGATGATCGCGGTCGGGGCCAGGCCGCGTTCGGTCTCGCGCCCGCGCCACAGACGGGTGGCTTCCAGGCCGTCCATGATCGGCATTTTGCAGTCCATCAAGACGAGGTCGAAATCGCTTGCGTCAGCGATGGCGTCGAAAATATCGAGCGCGCGCTGCCCCTGCTCGGCGACGATCACCTCGCAACCTGTGTGTTCAAGCAGGCAGCGTGTCGCTTCACGGATCGCGGCATTGTCCTCGACCAGGAGAATGCGCCCAGAGAACTGTGGAAGTGGCGACGCGGGGGAGGGCTGCGCACCTGTTTCCTGGCCGGGCAACGCTTCCGGCGTTCCCTGCGGGCGCCGGCGGGTCGTCCAGTGGGCGATCTTGCGGATCAGCACGTCGCCGGCGACCGGCTTGGGTAGGTAGTCGTCCATCCCGGATGCGAGGCTACTGTCGCGGTCGCGGCTCGTGGCGTGGGCTGTCAGCGCGATGATTGGCACGCGGTTTCCGGCGGTCTCGGCGGCGCGGATACGCTTCGTCGCCTCCTGTCCGTCGATGACCGGCATCTGGCAATCCATCAGGATCACATCCGGGGCAATTTCACCGGCCAGGCGGATTGCCTGTTCGCCGTTCTCTGCGACCGTGACGATACATCCGTAATGGGCGAGTAGTTCGGCGAAAACGCTACGGTTGGTCGCGTTGTCGTCGACCAACAGAACGACCGCGCCGCGCACATCGATCGACGCGCGGTGGTGATCCGGGGTGGTCGCCTGTGCGACCGGTAGGTCGATTTCCAGGCAGAAGCGGCTGCCTTCGCCGCGGCTGCTTTCCAGGCTGATCCGGCCGCCGATCAGGGCAGCCAGTTGGCGGCAGATGGCCAGTCCGAGTCCGGTACCGCCGTACCGGCGCGTTGTCGACGAGTCGGCCTGCGTGAATTGCTGAAATATCCGGTCGTGCATCTCTGCTGGGATGCCAATGCCGGTATCGCTCACCGTCACGCGCAAGCTGAACGTTGCCGCGTCTTTTTGCGTGCCGTCGACGAGCACGCGAACCTCGCCATGCGCCGTGAACTTGATCGCATTGCTGGCGAGATTGTCCACAATCTGGCGCAACCGCACCGGGTCTCCTTCCAGATGATCGGGCAGCGGTTCGATGAATTCGAGCGTCAGGGACAGCCCCTTGCGCTCTGCAGCGGCGCCATGTGCTTCGATAATGGTCGAGAAGAAGTGACGCAGTTCGAAATCCACCGGATCGAGCGAAAGCTTGCCGGCTTCGATTTTCGAAAAGTCGAGGATATCGTTGACGATGCTCAGCACTTGCGAAGCGCTTTCGTGAGCGAGTCCGACGTGGCGACGCTGGGCTTCATCCAGGGGGCTGCGCTGCAATAGGTCGAGAAGTCCGAGAATGCCGGCGAAAGGGGTGCGCAGTTCGTGGCTCATGTTGGCGAGAAATTCGCTCTTAGCCAGACTGGCTGCCTCGGCTTTTTCGCGGGCCAGTTGCAGCTGTGCTTCGGCCTCCTTATGTTCGCTGATGTCCTCGCAGGTCCACACCACGCCGCGTGAAGCGTCGGCCGGGTCGATTGCCTTGATCGACAGCGAACACCAGAAGCGTTCGCCGTCGTGGCGCCGCATGAGCACGTCCTGCCGCACGACCTCGCCGGTTGCCAGGCGGGGTGGTAGTGTCGCGGTGAAACGCTCATAGATATCGAGCCCCCCATACAGATCGGACACGTCCACGCCAGTCATGGTGTTCGCCGGATAGCCAAAGAGTATGGCCATCTGGCGATTGGTGAGTTTGACAAAACGGTGTTCCAGATCGCCGGTGTCGACGTAGGCGATCCCTGAGGCGGAAGCATCGAGTGTCGTTTGCTGAATGGCTTCGATCTCCGCCTTGGCAAGCCGCAGGTTTTCCTCCGCGCGGCGTGTGCGTGCCAGGGTCCAGACCAGCGTGGCAGTGATCAGAAGAAAGATCACGATGCTGCCGACGATGAACAGGCGCATCTGTTTCATGCGTCCTTCCAGTTCTGTATTGGCCGACGACAGGGCGCCCCAGCGGTCCAGTTCGGCGGCACCGAAATCCTTAGCCAGCTGACGAACTGCCGTCAGCACTGCGGGCAATTCCCGGGTGAGATCGGCGGCGCGAGCCGATTCCCGGTAAGCGCTCACTTGCGATCGCAAGTCCTGGATCTGTGCAGTCAGTGCGGCACGCGCCGCAGCTTCTTTGTCCTCGCCTTCGGCGCCGTAGCTTTCCGCCAGCGTCAGATGTTCCACCGCACGAGCCAGGAAAACGGGGCGCCGGCCGGCGTCGTCGAGTGCGCTGTCCAGATCCGCGCCAGCCATTTCCAGGAACATGCCGGCCTTGAGCAGGGTCCGGGCGCCGTGCACGCTGTCGAAGTTGGCGGCGATAAACTCTTCGTGCAAGGCATTGAAACGGGAAAAACTGACGACCAGCGCCAGACCGCCAAGCATTACCACGGCGTAGGTGATCAGTTGCAGGGTGTGGCGGCGATTACGCAAGATATCCCTTTGGTGCCGGTGGCGCTTGCCCGTTGTGGTCGAGTGCTGGCGCGCTTATTATCGGCGACTTGGCATTTTCTAACGAAACCCCCTTCATGAACAAGCTTGTCGGTCACCTGAGCGGCATCCTGCGTGGCGCAAGCGTGCGCCGGCAGACCGTTGTCGCAGCGCTTTTTCTCTGTCTACTTAGTCTTGCCGGACGGCCTGTCCTGGCGGCTATTTCGGACGGCGAGATTCGCATTGGTCTGCTGGTTGACATGCATTCCACTTACGCTCACATCACCGGACAGGGGTCGGTCGTCGCTGCCCAGATGGCGATCGACGACGTTGGCGGCAAGGTCGCCGGCAAGCCGATCCGTCTGCTGTTTGCTGACCACGCCAATGACCTCGAACTGACTTCGAAAATTGCCCGCCGCTGGCTTTACGAAGAAGGTGTCGACGTCATTGCTGACGTCGCCAGTTCGCCACTCGCGCTGGCCGTGCAGGAGATCAACCGGGGGCGCGGCGCGGTGGTCTTCTACAACGGCGTGATGTCCACCGACATTACGGGCAGGAATTGCGCGCCGACCGGTATTCACTGGATGTACGACGGCTACGCTTACAACACGGTCCTCGGCCGCGAGTTGACGCGCGCCGGGGCGAAGCGCTGGTACTTCGTCACCGTCGATAACGCCTTTGGCCTGAATGTCCAGGCTTCGCTGGGCAGCATCGTGCGCGCCAACGGTGGTGAGGTCGTCGGTAGTGTCCGGCACGCTCTCGGCGAAGCGCACTTGTTCGCCAAGCTGCGTCAGGCGGCCGAGTCGGGTGCCGATGTGATTGCTCTGGTGGACGCCGGGCAGGACATGATCAATGCCGTGCGTGAAAGTTTCGACCTGCTGCGCGTGAGCAAGGGGCAGACCATGCTGGTCGCCGTCGCGTCCGCCCTCAACGACGTACAACTGATTAAACCCCAACTGGCACAAGGGCTACGGTTGGCACATTCGTTCTACTGGAATCAGGATGCCGAAGCCCGTGCCTGGTCGAAGCGCTTCTACCAGCGCATGGGTGCGATGCCGAGCGATCTGCAGGCCGGCGTCTATTCTTCGCTGATGCATTATTTCAAGGCCGTTCAGGCGACCGGCAGCGACGACGGGCCGACGGTGGTGAAAAAGATGCGCGAGATTCCGATTCGCGACCCCATCGTTCGCAATGCCAGGCTGCGCGAGGATGGCCGGATGGTGCACGATATTTACCTGCTGCGGGTCAAGCGTCCGGCCGAGATCAAGGAGCCCTGGGATTATCTGGAAATTCTACGCACAATTCCGGGGAACAACGCGTTCCGGCCGATGGCGGAAGGTGGCTGCCCGCTGTTTTCGGCGCCGCCTGCCGAGTAGACGGTATGGCGGGCGGCCGCGCTTTTCAGCGGGTCAGCAGGGCGCTGCCGCCGCCCTGCAAATAGCGTTTGGCCGAAGTGTAGCCAACGTCGAACAGCGTCTCCAGATTCGAACGCGACCAGTCGAGCGCTTCCGTCAGCTGGCTGGCGGGGATGTCGAAGGGTACCTTGAACAGTTTTCGCGCGCCGTTGGTGTTGTATACGGCCTCGAAGATCTTGGTGTCATCGCGCGCGATTTCAACGAGCGGCACGATGATCGAGAGCAGCCAGGCGTCGTACAGATCGCGCGGTGTGCGCATCAGCTCATCGGCGCCGAGCACGTCGAAGACTACAATGCGCGTCACGTCCGGCTCGTTTTCGAGTAGGGCTTTGTAGTTCAGGCAGTCGTGCGCCGCGCCCTCGTAGTAGAACTTTTCCTCGCCAGTGATCTTGTCCTTGAGGGGAAACGGCGGGTAGAGAAAAGGGAAGGCGAGCGCGGCACGGCAGTGGTCGGCGTCGATTTCGTCCTTGCCGAAGTTCTCCATGCGCCGGTCGGTGATGTTATAGGCGTTGATGTAGAACGCCGCTTCGGCGGCTTTCAGCTTCGCAAAGTCGACACTTTCTTCCAGGAAAGGAATGCTCGCGCAGAGCCCCTGGCTGCGGGAACTCAAGTCGCTTGGGCAAGCGCTGGCAAAGATCAGTTGCACCCAGTCGGCAAACAGCTTCTCGATCGCCGAAGTGCCATGCTCTGCCGCCAGCGTCCGTGTGAGCGGATTCAATTGCAGCATCTGGCGATAGAGATCGGCCGCTGCGCCGGACTTCTGGAAGACCTTGTAGTTGACCGGGAAGTGGTCATAGATGGCGTCCGCTACGCCCATCGTTGTCGTCCGGCGTAGCGCCTCGCTCGGCGTCCCGCTGGCCGGGGCAAGATAGAGCAACCCGATCAGCGCACCGGCGCCGGCTGTCGAGATGACATCGAAATGCACGCCCGCTTCGTCGAAAGCGAGCAGGGCGCCGGACATCAGCGTCGCATTGGGGGCTCCGCCCCCGAGAACCAGTGCGGTTTTTTCCATGGTGTGCCACTCCCTGTCGTTGGCCGTCTTTGCCGTCGATCTTGTTACCCTTGGTTGCGACGTTCCCTATTCAAGGGGAAAGTACGTTCTGGCCCGAAGGCCGTGTGTCTCATGACCTGCAACGGGGATACTGTGCCCGTTGCAGGCGTGAAAATCGGGGTTGCATTCGCCGAATCTAGTTCAAAGAGACCGTCGCGCTTAGCCTAACGCGGATAGCATAGCGCATTGACAAGCTGGGCGGATGCCGGAGAGGACTGGCGGTGGCTCGGATAATAGAGATGGCAGCCGGGGAAGGTCGGCGACCAGTCGTCAAGAACCCGGATGAGCTGCCCTGCGGTGACCTGCGCTGGGGCCATGTCCTCCGGCAGATAGGTGAGGCCGAACCCGGGCGGTGCCGCCCTGTGCATCGGGGCACTGCTGTTGAATACCCACCCCTGGATACTGACTTTCAGATTGTGACCCGCGTTCGCCGTCCCAGGCATAGAGGCCTTCACGCGTTGGCAGGCGTAGCGTGATGCAATCGTGTGCCGCCAGTCGTGGGGCGTTTGCAGCTGCGGAGGCCGCGTGAAGTCGCTGCGCGCCTCGACAACGGGCATGCGCAGATTGGGCGCAATGCGCACAGCGATCCTTTCCTTGGCTACCGCATCGCCAAGGCCTACGCCGGCGTCGTACGCTGCGCGACGATGGCGGTCAGTCCGGAGTCGGTCTTGATTTCGACCTTGATGTCGGAATACTCGGCCAGCAGTTGCGCCGATTTGGGCCAGAGGATGGTGTTGGCTGCATGCTCGGTACTGGTGACGCGGATGGTGCCTGCTGGTTTGTCGCGAAGTTCGCTCGAGGCGGCCAATTCTGCCCAGATTTCTTCGAACCTTGGCGCGATGCGCTGGAGCAGACGCTCGCCGGCTTCGGTGGGCGCGATCTGCGCGTCGTCCGGGTAGGAGGCGTATGCCCCGTCTCGCTTCCGGACTGCGGATGGTGTGGCTTAACGCCGATTGGGAACCCCCGACGAGCGCGGCGGCTTTGGCAAAACCTGGTCGAACTGCTGGCAAAATCGCGGGGCGCAAGAAGGCGACCCCTGGCGCAGCAGCCAGGGATTGTGCCAATTCCCGGCACGCGGAAGCTCAATCGTCTGGATGAGAACAACGGCGCGCTGGCGCTGGAACTTACGGCCGAATGTCTCGGCGCGATCGACCGCGCCGCCGCAAAAATCACGTTGCATGGGGAGCGCTATCCTGAGGCCCGGAGAAAAGGACCGGCCTCTGATCCGGCGGTGCCCGATCAGGCGGACAGCTGCTTGATCATCTCCCGAATCGCGCCGACCTTGTCGCCCAGGGTTGCCGACGGGCGCAGGAAGACGAGCTTGTCCTGCCCGGCGAGCTTGTAGCTGCGGTTCTTTTGGATCAGGTTAATGATGCGGACCGGTTCGATCGGCGGGTTGGCTTCGAACTGCACGACGATCTGCTGCGCGGCGGCGTCGAGCTTGACGATACCGAGTGGCTTGGCGAGCAGACGGACGCGGTGTGTGGCAAGCAGTGACTGGGCTTGCGCCGGCAGTGCGCCGAAACGGTCGATCAGCTCTTCCTGCAGATCGTCGATTTCTTCCGTGCTGGCGCAGTTGGCTAGGCGCTTGTACAGCGTCAGTCGTTCGTGCACGTCGGGCGCGTAGTCGTTCGGCAGCAGGGCCGGGGTGTGCAGGTTGATTTCGGTGGTGATGCCGAGCGGCTGCGTCAGGTCGGGCTCCTTGCCCTGCTTGAGCGCGGCTACGGCGCGGTTGAGCATCTCCGTGAACAGGTTGAAGCCAACTTCCTGCATCTCGCCCGACTGGTTGTCGCCGAGCACCTCGCCGGCGCCACGGATTTCGAGGTCGTGCATGGCCAGGTAGAAGCCGGCGCCGAGCTCGTCCATCATCTGGATCGCTTCGAGCCGTTGCCTGGCCTGCTTGGTCAGCGCGCCTTCGTCATGCGTCAGCAGGTAGGCGTAGGCCTGGTGGTGCGAGCGTCCGACGCGGCCACGCAGTTGGTGCAACTGCGCTAGGCCGAACTTCTCGGCGCGGTTGATCAGGATGGTGTTGGCGTGCGGGTTGTCGATGCCGGTTTCGATGATCGTCGTACACAGCAGCAGGTTTGCGCGCTGCTGTGTGAAGTCGCGCATGACGCGTTCGAGTTCGCGCTCGTTCATCTGGCCGTGGCCGACGACGATGCGCGCTTCGGGCACCAACTTGGTCAGCTTGTCACGCATATTCTCGATAGTGTCGACCTCATTGTGCAGGAAGTACACTTGGCCGCCGCGCTTGAATTCGCGCAGCAGCGCCTCGCGCACGATGCCGTCGGACATCCTTGAGACGAAGGTCTTGATGGCCAGGCGCTTCTGCGGTGCGGTGGCGATCACCGAGAAGTCGCGCAGGCCTTCGAGTGACATGCCGAGCGTGCGCGGGATCGGCGTGGCGGTCAGCGTTAGCACATCCACTTCGGCGCGCAGTGCTTTGAGCGCCTCCTTCTGGCGCACGCCGAAGCGGTGTTCCTCGTCAATGATGACGAGGCCGAGACGGGTGAATTTCACGTCTTTTTGCAGCAGCTTGTGCGTACCGATGACGATGTCCACCTTGCCCTCGGCCAACTCCTTGAGCGCCAGCGTCACTTCCTTGGCCGTCTTGAAGCGCGACAGCTCGACGATCTTCACCGGCCAGTCGGCGAAGCGATCGGAAAAGGTCTGGAAATGCTGTTCGCAGAGCAGGGTGGTCGGACACAGCACGGCCACCTGGCGGTTGCCGGCGACGGCGCAGAAAGCGGCGCGCAGGGCGACTTCGGTCTTGCCGAAGCCGACGTCGCCGCAGACCAGGCGGTCCATCGGCCGGCCCGACTTCATGTCCTCGACGACGGCGGTGATGGCGGCGGCCTGGTCGGGCGTTTCCTCGAAGCCAAAGCCGTCGGCGAAGGCCTCGTAATCGCGCGCCTTGAAGTCGCAGGCGTGGCCTTGCCGCGCGGCGCGCGTGGCGTAGAGGGCGAGCAGTTCGGCGGCGGTGTCGTTCGCCTGCAGCGCGGCGCGGCGCTTGGCCTTGTCCCACTGCTGCGAGCCGAGCGTGTGCAAGGGCGCAGCGTCGGGATCGGAGCCTGAGTAGCGCGAGATGAGGTGCAACTGCGAAACCGGTACGTAGAGCTTGGCGTCGCCGGCGTAATGGAGTTCGAGGAACTCCATATCGCCTTCGCCGAGGTCGAGGTGAACTAAGCCCTGGTAGCGCGCGATGCCATGTTGCTCGTGTACCACCGGGTCGCCAACCTTGAGCTCGGCGAGGTCGCGCAGCCAGTTGTCGAGCGAGGCCTTGCGCGCCGCGGCGTGCCGCGTTCGGCGGGCGGCGGCGGACGGGCTGCCGGCGTAGAGTTCCGTTTCGGTAATGACGGCGAACTGGCCGACGACGAAACCGTCGCTTAGCGGCCCGACGCCGAGGGTGAATTTGCTGTCGGCGGCGACGAAGGCGGCGAAGTCGGCGTTGGCCGCCGGCTTCAGGCCGTGTTCGCCGAGCATTTCGGCCAGTGTCTCGCGCCGGCCGGCCGATTCGGCAAGTAGCAGCACGCGGCCGGGAAAACGGTCGAGAAAGGCCTTCAGGCGGGTCAGCGGGTCTTCGGCGCGGCGGTCGACGGCGATCGCCGGCAGCGGCGTCGCTGGGCCGTCGGTGCCCGTCGCGATGTTCAGGCGGCCGTAGGCCTTGGCGGCGACGAAGAAGGCTTCTTCGCCGAGGAAAAGATCGGCCGGCGGCAGGAGCGGCCGGCTGCGTTCGCCGGAGAGCATGGCGTAGCGCGACTGCGTGTCGCGCCAGAAGGCGCGGATCGCTTCGGGTACGTCGCGGTGAAGGCAGAGAATGGCTTCCTTGGGCAGGTAATCGAACAGCGTCGCCGTTTCTTCAAAGAAGAGCGGCAGCCAGTATTCGATGCCGGCCGCTGCGATGCCGTTCGATACGTCCCGGTAGATGCCCGATTTGGCCGGGTCGCCCTCGAATACTTCGCGGAAGCGCTGGCGAAAATGCGTGCGCCCCTTGTCGTCGAGTGGGAACTCGCGCGCTGGCAGCAGGCGGACTTCCGGCACCGGGTAGAGTGTGCGCTGGTTGTCGACGTCGAAGGTCTTGATGCTCTCGATTTCGTCGTCGAAGAGGTCAATGCGGAAAGGTAGCGGCGAGCCCATCGGAAAGAGGTCGACCAGGCCACCGCGAATCGAGTATTCGCCTGGCGAGACGACCTGCGTCACGTGCGTGTAGCCGGCCAGCGTGAGCTGCGCGCGGAACTGCTCGGCGTCGAGTTTCTCGCCTTGCTTCAGGAAGAAGGTGTAGGCGGCGAGGTAGGCCGGTGGTGCGAGGCGGTAGACGGCGGTCGAGGCCGGCACCAGCAGCACGTCGCACTCGCCGCGCAGGATGCCGTAGAGCGTCGCCAAACGCTCGGAAATGAGGTCGTGATGCGGCGAGAAATTGTCGTAGGGCAGCGTTTCCCAGTCCGGCAACAGGCGCACGCGCAGGCCGGGGGCGAACCAGGGGATTTCCTCGAGCAGGCGCTGCGCGTCGCCGGCGCTGGCGGTCAGCACGGCGAGCAGACGGCCGCCGCTGTCCTGCGCGGCGCGTGCAGCTTGGGCGATGGCCAGAGCGTCGGCCGAGCCGGAAAGCGGTAGCCATTGCTGGCGTTCTCCCGCCTTGGGGAGCGGCGGCAGGGGGAGCGGAATCGAGTCGATGTTGGGCACGGAGGATGATGCGGCGGGCGGGCGCGGCAATGCCGGGGAAGCCGGGAATTATAGCCGACTTGGGCGGGGTCGCCGCGCCATCCGGTCGATCAAGCGCGCATTCTGGGAAGGCATCGGCCGTTTCTGCGTGAGGCAGGCGCGGCCTAAAAATGCGTGATGAACCAGCTCCCGGTGCGTTGCGCCATCGTCTCGAAGGCGGTGGCCGAGGCAAATTCGCTGTCGCTCGCCGGTATGATCTCTAGGGCCTTGCCGCACGAGATTTCCTGTAGCGCCCGGCGGCTGTTGCTGATCAGGTGTGCATCGGTTTCGCCCACGCAGAGAAGCAGTGGCGATTCGAGCGAGCGCAGGTAGAGCATGCCGGCCAGGTCGATCAGTCCGCCCCGGCAGACGACGGCGGCGATGTCGTGGTCGCGCAGGGCGGCGGCGCGCACCACCACCGGCGAACCGTGTCCGGAGGCGCAGAGGCCGATGCGCATGGCGGGGATTTCTTCATTGAGCATCTGTCGTTTGATCAGGCCCAGGCACTCAAGCAGGCGCTTGGTGAGCAGGGGAACGTTGGTCTGCGCGTCGGGAAAATGTTCCTCCTGTTGTGCCAGCAGATCGATGGTGAAGGTGGCCAGCCCGCTTTGCCGCAAGACGGCGGCAAGGGCTTCATCGTGCGCTGCGGGACGGCTGCCTGTCTGCGCCAAGACGACCAAACCGGCGGCGTCGGCCGGCAGCGCCAGTTGGCCGTGCAGATAGCCGTGTTCGGTATGGACCGCGAGCGGCGTGCCGGAGGCGTACGGCGCGGTATCGCTCATCGTCCCGCCAGCCGGACCGGGATGCGGTGAGGACCGAAGGGCTTGCCGAAGGCGCCAAAGCGACCGGCAATCGCGCTGCGGCAGTGTGGACAGTGGCCGTCGGCCGGTAGGTCGAAATGACGGATGTCGTACCAGTCGCGCTCGATCAGCGCAGCGTGGCAACTCGGGCAGAAGGTGGTGCCGCCTTCGGTGTCGTGCACGTTGCCCGTATAGACGTAGTGCAGGCCAGCGTCCATGGCGATGCGGCGGGCGAGGGTAAGCGCTGACGGTGGCGTCGGCGGCAGTTCGTCCATCTTCCAGTCCGGGTGGAAGGCGGTGAAGTGCAGTGGCACGTCCGGCCCCAGTTTGCGCGCCACCCAGTCAGCCAGTGCCTTGAGCTCGGTGGGCGAATCGTTTTTTCCGGGAATCAGCAAGGTGGTGATTTCCAGCCAGCAATCGGTTTCGTGATGGATGTAGGCGAGCGTGTCGAGCACCGGTTGCAAATGGCCGCCGCACAGCTTGACGTAGAACTCCTCACTGAAACCTTTCAAATCGACGTTGGCGGCGTCCATCGCGGCGTAGAACTCTCTGGCCGGTTCCGGGTAGATGTAGCCGGCGGTGACTGCCACCGTCTTGATGCCGCGCTCGCGGCAGGCGTGTGCCGTGTCGATGGCGTATTCGGCGAAGACCACCGGGTCGTTGTAAGTGAAAGCGACCGCCTGCGCGCCGTAGGCTGCGGCTGCGGCTGCGATGCCGTCCGGGCTGGCGGCGTCCATCAGTCGATCCATGTCTTTGGACTTCGATATGTCCCAGTTCTGGCAGAACTTGCAGGCGAGATTGCAGCCGGCCGTACCGAACGAGAGGATCGCCGAACCTGGATAGAAGTGGTTGAGCGGCTTCTTTTCGATCGGATCGATGCAAAAACCCGACGAGCGGCCGTAGGTGGTCAGCACCATATGGCCGCCGAGGTTCTGGCGCACGAAACAGGCGCCGCGCTGGCCTTCGTGCAGCTTGCAGTCGCGCGGGCAGAGATCACACTGGATGCGCGTCGCGTCGAGCGTGTGCCACCAGCGTGCAGGGTGGGTTGATTCGGGAGCTTTCATGCTGACTTCCATTTTTCGACGCCATAGCGAGCCAGTGTGACCGCATCATCCCAGAAATCGGCGGGTAATCCGGCTTTGAGTTTGAGTTGCGCCATAAAGTGCCGCGGCTCGGGCAGCGATTCCCAGACCTGCGGCAGAAACGTGGCGCGCTGCCGGCCGTGCGTCAGGATCAGCCCGTCGATGCCCGGGCGCAGGCGGCTCAGCGCGTCGGCTTCGTCGGTGAAAAGGAGCGCTTCGGCAGGCGTCAGCAGCGAGACTTCGGCGCGGGTGCGCGGCCAATCTGCAGGCTCGAGCGGCAGAAAACGCGGATCACGAAAAGCCGCGGCGACGGCGTTTTCGGTGACGTCGGTGGCTAGCGGGCGATATGCTTCGAGGCTGCCGATACAGCCGCGCAGTTGGCCGTCCTGCGTCAGGGTGACGAAAGTGGCGGCGGGCCGCGTGAGTTCCGGCAAAGGCGAAACGGGCAAGGGCGGCTCGCCGAAGGTGCTGCCGATGGCATTGCGCGCCAGGGTCAGTAGGGCGTCGCCGAGCGGCTTATTGGACATGGTCTGGCTCCGCAGCGAAGGCGAAAGCCCCGTAGCCGACGACGCGCGAACGGTCGCCGGCGGTATCGCCCGAGTTGCGCAAGTCGATCAGGTGCGCGTACAGGCCGTGTCGGCGGGCGGCGAGTAGTAGCCCGTTGACGGGCGTTGCGCCGCAGGCTTGCTGGTGGTCGATGTGCGGGTCCAGAGCGAGAATATGTTGCGCTGTCCGGTCGTCAGCTTGCTGGGCGAGCGCGTAGGGTAGGTAATGCGAGAGGTCGGAACTGACGACGATCAGCGTTTCGTCGCCGCCCCAGACGCGTTCGAGCACGTCGGCGACCGCTGCTGGCGAAGCGTTGCCGACGGCGAGTGGTAGCAGGGAAAATTCGCCGAGGACCGTTTGCAGGAAGGGAAGTTGCACTTCCAGAGAATGTTCCAGCGCATGCACTTCGTCGCTGACCACCACCTGCGGCAGATCGGCAATGGCAGTTACCGCCTGTGCGTCGATCGGCACACTGCCCAGCGGCGTGGCAAATGCCTCCCACGCCGGCAAGGCCAAACCGGCGACGGCGACCCGGTGCGTCGGGCCGAGCAGCACGACGCGGCGGACAGTGCCGCATAGTCCTGCCAGCATCGCATAAACGCTGGCGGCGATCGGGCCGGAATAAGCGTAACCGGCGTGTGGCGCGATGATCGCCTTGGGCCGCCACGGGGACGGCTGAACGACGTCAGCCAGCAACTGGCTGACGTCGGACGCCAGGTCCGCCGCAGACGCCGGATAGAACATGCCGGCAACGGCAGCCGGGCGAAGATTGTGCTTCATGGTCAGCTTCCTTCCCGCGATTGCTGTTTCCCACTATAGGCGCGAGTAGTTAGCGAATTCAAGCTTCAGGCGATCAGCGCCCAGCCGGCGACGCAGCCCGCCGCGACACCGAAAAAGCCGGCCGCCGCCGCGAGGGCCAACTGGCGACCGCCGACCACCGCGACGATGCCGAGCTTGAAGCCAAGATTGGCCAGCATGGCGATTAGGATCGAGGTAACGGTTTCCGTGGTATCGAGTTTTGCCAGACCGAACAGCCGCAGGCTGGAGAGGGTGATGGCATCGACGTCGGTGAGGCCGGAGACGAGGGCGACCGCGTAGACTCCCTTGTTGCCGGCGTAGTCGGAGAGCGATGCCGAGAAGACCAGTACCAGCGCGTAAATCAGCCCGAAGCTGACGGCGGTGCGGATCTCGGTTGGATTGCGCAGCTCCAGTTCCGGCAGGCCGTCGCGGCTGCCCAGGCGGCGCCAGGCGAGGGCGACGATGCACAGGCCGGCCAGTAAGCCACCGCCGACTACCGGCATGAGCGTTGGCAGTATCCCCGGCTGGACAATGGCGGTGACGACGCCAAGGCGCACTGGCACGATCATGTTGGCGATCAGGATGACGACCAGCGCCAGCGAGGCGAGGCGCGGCTCGGTGCGCGCGTGACGCGAGAAAATCAATGTCGTTGCCGTGCTCGAGGCCAGTCCCCCGAGCAGGCCAAGCAGTGGCGCGCCGTGCTTCTGACCAAAATAGCGCAGCGCGGCGTAGCCCGTCAGGCTGACCCCGGAAATCAGCACTACCATCCACCATATCTGCGCCGGGTTGAGGGCGCCGTAGGGGCCAAGATCGCGATTCGGCAGGATTGGCAGGATGACCAGCGACAGCACGCCGAACTGCAGGATCGAGATGAGATCGCGCCGGGTCAGACTTTTCGAGAGGTTTTGCAGTTCCGGCTTGAAGTAGAGGAGGGCGGTGGTAGTGATCGCCAGCATCACCGCCGGCGTACGAAAGCCGAGGAAGACCATCGCTCCGTAGGAAAAGCAGAGCAGGATGGCGACTACCGAGGTGGTGCCTGGATCGCGCTCGTCGGGATGGCTATGGTATGCGGCGATCATCATGCCGCCGACGATCAGCAGGCCGACGGCAATGATCCACGGCGACTTGGTGCGATCGGCGATCAGCGCGCAAACGGTGCCGAGCACGGCGACCAAGCCGAAGGTGCGCAAGCCGGCGCGCGATGCTGGGTTGCGTTCGCGCTCGAGGCCGATCAGCAGGCCGATACCGAGGCTGGAGAGCAGGGCCGGCAGATATTCGAGCCCGACGTCGTTGAGCAGACTTTCGTTCATGGTGATCCGGCAACAGGTTGAAAAGGCGGCCACGGCGCGGATCGGTGCCGTGGCCGGACGGGATTCCGCTAAAATTACGCCATGCCTCGCTACTACGCAATCGTTCCCGCTGCTGGCAGCGGCTCGCGCTTCGGCGCCGAGATACCCAAACAGTATCTGCCACTGGCCGGCCGGCCCCTGCTTTATCACACGCTGTTGGCCTTGTGCCGATGCGAACGCATCGACCGCGTTTGGGTGGTTCTCTCGCCGGCGGACGAATGGTGGCGCGAATCCGAATGGACCAGCCTCGGGCCGAAACTGGAAACCGTGTTCTGCGGCGGTGCGACGCGGGCGCAAAGCGTTGCCAACGGCCTGCTGGCCGCGGCCACCGCGGCGGCGGACGACGACTGGATGCTGGTGCATGATGCGGCGCGCCCCTGTCTATCGCAGGCGCTGCTGGCTGACTTATGCGATCAACTGGCCGACGATCCAGTCGGTGGCCTGCTCGCCGTGCCGGTGGCTGATACGCTAAAGCGTGCCGATGCCGATCAGCGGGTCGCGGCGACCGAGCCGCGCGACGGCCTGTGGCAGGCGCAGACGCCGCAGATGTTCCGCTACGGACTGCTCGGTGCGGCGCTGGCCGGCCAGGCCGGCGTGACCGACGAGGCCGGCGCGGTCGAGGCGGCAGGCTTCAGGCCGAAGCTGGTGCGCGGCGAAGCGAGCAATCTGAAGGTCACCTATCCCGCCGATTTGCGTCTGGCGGAGCTTATTCTGCGAGGGAGATACGAATGATGCGCATCGGTCAGGGTTGCGACATTCACGCACTGGTTCCCGGGCGCCGGCTGGTCATCGGCGGCGTCGATATTCCGCACGCCGCCGGCCTGCTTGGTCACTCGGACGCCGACGTGCTGCTGCACGCAATCACCGACGCGCTGCTCGGCGCGGCCGCCTTGGGCGACATCGGGCGTCACTTTCCGGATAGCGACGAACGCTATCGGGGTGCCGACAGCCGCGTCCTGCTGCGTGCCACCGTCGCGCTGCTCGCGCAGGCCGGCTGGCGGGTCGGCAATATCGACGCGACGATCATCGCCCAGCGGCCGAAGATGGCGCCGTACATTCCGCAGATGGTGACCTATCTCGCTGCCGATCTGCAGGTCGCCGAAGGCTGCGTCAACGTCAAGGCGAAAACCGCCGAGCATCTCGGCTTCGTCGGGCGCGGCGAGGGAATTGCGGCCGAAGCCGTGGTGCTTATCGAGCGTGAAACCTGACAGCGAAGCCGGCCCCGGCGCGAATGCGCCGACCGTCCGTCTCTTCTTTGCCCTGTGGCCGCCCGAGGCAGTCGCTGGGCATCTGCATGCGGTAGCGGTCGATGCCGCTCAGTCCGTCGGCGGTCGCATCATGCGCGCTGAGACGTTGCATCTGACGCTGGCCTTCCTCGGCGAAGTGTCCCTCGGCAAACTGGATGAACTGTGCGCGATCGGCGCCGGCATCGATGTTCCCGTCGCAGCTTTGTGTCTAGACCGGCTCGGCTGGTGGCGGCACAACCACGTGCTCTGGGCGGGCGTCAGCGAGGCACGCGCTCCCGAGACCTTGCACGTTCTGGCGTCGACGCTGGCCGGACGGCTGAGCGAGGCGGGTTTCCACCTCGAATTGCGGGCCTTCTTTCCGCATGTAACGCTGTTGCGCAAAGCGGGGGTCGGCCAGCCTCCGGATACGGACCTGGTTGCCCGCTTGCCGGCGCTCGGCGAGGTCGTCTGGCCGGTGTGCGATTTTGTTCTCCTCCGCTCGCTGCCGAGTACGGTCGGCGCCGACTACCGGATCGTCGGGCGCTGGCCGCTGTCGGGCCAATAAAGAGCCATTTGTGCAAGAAAAAACGCCGCCGAGCCGACGTTTCCTTGGTCTGGCATCAGGCGGCGAGCATGTCCTGCAGATCCTGTTCCGGCGTCGTGATCAGCTTTAGGCCGAACTGCTGGTTGAGAATGTCGACCAGGTTGGCGGTCAGGAAGGCCGGTGCCGTCGGGCCGACGCGGATGTTCTTGACGCCGAGCGCGAGCAGCGTCAGCAGGATGACGATGGCCTTTTGCTCGAACCAGGAGAGGACCAGCGACAGCGGCAGTTCATTGACGCCGCAGCCGAAGGCCTCGGCCAGCGCGAGGGCGAGCTGGATCGCCGAATAGGCATCGTTGCACTGGCCGACGTCGAGCAGGCGCGGGATGCCGTTGATGTCGCCGAATTCCAGGTCGTTGAAACGGAACTTGCTGCACGCCAGGGTCAGGATGATGCTGTCCTGCGGCACCGATCTTGCCAGTTCCGTGTAGTACGAGCGCTCGTTCTTGTCGCCGTCGCAGCCGCCGATCAGGAAGAAGTGCTTGATGTTGCCGGCCTTGACCTGGTCGATCACGGCGGGCGCCGCCTGCATCAGCGCGTTGTGCGCGAAACCGGTGGTCGTGTAGTGCGGCGTCTCGTCGGCGGGAAATCCCGGCAGGGCTAGCGCCTGGTCGATGACCGCCGAGAAATCGTTGCCTTCGACGTGATGTACGCCGGGCCAGCCGACGATCGAGCGCGTATGCATGCGATCGCCATAGTCGCCGACGTTCGGGTCGATCAGGCAGTTCGAGGTCATGACGATGGGGCCAGGGAAGGCGGCAAATTCCGTCTGTTGGTTCTGCCAGGCGCTGCCGTAGTTGCCGACCAGGTGCGGGTATTTCTTGAACGCCGGGTAGGCGTGCGCCGGCAGCATTTCGCCATTGGTATAGAGGTTGATGCCCTTGCCGGCGGTCTGTTGCAGGATCAGTTCCAGATCGTGCAGGTCGTGGCCGGAGACGAGCAGCGCCTTGCCCTTGACTGGCTTCATGTTGACGCGGGTCGGCACGGGATGGCCGAAGGTGTCGGTGCTGCCCTTGTCGAGCATGGCCATGATGCGGAAGTTCAGATGGCCAATGTCCATGGCGCACTTGAACAATGCTTCAACGTCAGTCGGATCTTCACCGAGGAAGACCATGAAGTCGTGGAAGCGCGCCGCCACCTCGACATCGGTCTGTCCGAGTACGCGGGCGTGTTCCATGTAGGCGGCGGCGCCCTTGAGGCCGTATAGGCAGAGCAGGCGCAGACCGAGGGCGTCTGCACCGGCGCTCGCCTTGTCGCGATTCGGCGCCATGGTGATTGCCTGCGACAGCAGGACAGCGCGATCTTTCGGCAACTGATAATCGGCCGTCTTGCTCAGCAGCTCGGGCGCCACGCCCTGCGCGCTGCAAGCAGCGAGATAGCGTGCTTTCAGTTGCCGGCGATGGTTTTCGGCGCGCGTCGTGAAATAGATGATGCGTTCGGCATCGAAATTGACATTGGTCAGCGTGGCGAAGAAAGCCTGCGGAACGTAGGCGTCGATTTCTGCATCGATCACGCCGACCTTGCGCGCTGCTTGCGCATAGACCGAGACGGCTTGCAACAGGCGCACCAGCATGTCCTGCAGGTTGGAAACTTCGGCGGTCTTGCCGCACATGCCTTTTGCGTAGGAACAGCCATTGCCCAATGGCGTGCGCTGGGTCTGTTCGCATTGAATACAGTACATGAGGTATTTCCTTATGAGTTGTGAGGTTATCCATCTCCTCACAGCGATAAGCGTGCCAATACCTAACTAACTGGTTTTAAAGTTTAACGTAAATAATCTAGGGCGGTCCGCGTCGGAATGACTCGGGAAAGATTGGGTTATTTTGACGCAACAGTGTCATTTTGACTCGACAGTATTCCCAGTCGCTGTGCCAGCCGTTGCAGATTGGCTCGATCGACATGCAAGCGACGAGCCGTCTGCGCCCAGTTGCCGCCGCAGGCGTCCAGCGCAAGCTCAATCAGCTGGCGCTGAAAGGCGTCGACCGCCTCGCGTAGGCTTAAAGGCGGCTGCTCGGAGGACGCGTCGGGACAAGGGGCCAGGACCGGATAGCCGGGTTCGGGCAAGCCCAGATCTCCGACGCCCAGCACGACGCGCTGCTTGTCTTTGCGACCGGTCCGTAAGCTGGCGCGCAGCAGCAGATGCTCCAGTTCGCGCACGTTGCCGGGCCAGTCGTAGCGCTGCAAGGCGAACAACGTTTGCGGGTGCAGGTCGATCTGGCCAACACCCAGACGCGCGCACGCGGCTTCGAGAAAATGTCCGGCCAGCACGGCCAGGTCCTCCCGATGGTCGCGCAGGGCGGGAACGCGGATTGGAAAGACGTACAAACGATGGAACAGGTCGGCGCGGAAGCGTCCGCTCTCGACCTCCTTTTCAAGATCCCGGTTGGTTGCCGCGATAACGCGCACGTCAATGCGGATCGCGTGGTCAGAACCGACGCGCTGTATCTCGCCCTGTTGCAAGGCGCGCAGCAGTTTCGCCTGCAGGCTCAAGGGCAGTTCACCGATCTCGTCGAGAAACAGGGTGCCGCCATTGGCCAGTTCGAATTTGCCGAGGCGTTCGGCCACCGCGCCGGTGAAGGAACCCTTGGCATGGCCGAAGAGTTCACTTTCGGCGACCGATTCCGGCAAGGCCGCGCAGTTGATTTGCACTAACACCTGGTTTGCGCGTGCCGACTGCGCATGCACCATGCGCGCGACCAGTTCCTTGCCGGTGCCCGTTTCGCCGGTGATCAACACTGCCAGATCAGTAGCGGCGACGAGCGCGATGTCGTCGCGCAGGGCCTGCATGCGCTTGCTCTTGCCGACCAGATCGCCCTCGCGGCGGCGCGCTTCGCGGATCAGGTCGCGGGAGATCGCTTGCTGCCGCTCGCTGCTTTGTTCCAGCGCGCGGATCAGCGCGACATTGCGCAGACTGGCGGCGGCCAATGCAGCGAACGAGGCCACCGAGGAATCGCTTAATGGGGTAAAAGCGTTCCGGTCAAGCGCATCGAAGGTCAGTGCGCCGACCAGTTCGCCGTCGATATGCAAGCTGCAGCCGATGCAGGCGTGCACCGGTTTCTCGCGCTCGCTATCGAGCGCCAGGAGCCCGTCGAAGGGGTCGGGCAGTGCCGAGTCGGCGGGGAAGCGCAGTGGCTCGCGCTGCGCCAGGATGGCCTGCAGGCGCGGATGCTCCGCCGGGACAAAGTGCCGGCCGAGCAGTTCGGGTGCCAGACCGTGGCAGGCCATCGGCACCAGTACGCCATCCTGCAGCTGGAACAGGGTGACCGCATCGCACGGCAATTGCGTGCCGATCGCCGAGACCAGTCGCTGGAACTGGACATCGCCAGGCATGGAAGTGGAAAGATCGAGAGCGATTTGCCGGAGCACCCGGTCTATGGTTTGCTGTTTGATCATGAGTCATCTTGACTCAATTTCGAGTCGGCTGGTTAGACGTTGCTGGAGGGGGCTTTTGTCGGCAGGCGCAGGCGGGCGATCAGGCCACCGCCCTCGCGGGCGAGCAGTTCCAGCCTGCCGCCATGCAAGCGGGCAACGCGATCGACGATCGCCAGTCCGAGCCCGGTGCCGCTGGCGTTGGTGCGGGCCGTTTCGAAGCGGGTGAACGGACGTTTCAGGCGTTCGGTTTCGCCGGCCGGGATGCCTGGTCCGCGATCGGCCACGTCGATGACGATTTCGTCAGCTTCGGCTCGGGTTTCCACGCGGATCTCGTCGCCCCCGTACTTGCGTGCGTTTTCGAGCAGGTTGCCGAGGGCGCGGGCCAGGGCTTTGGGGAAGACGCGCGTCGCAGGCAGCTCACCGGTCACGATGCTCGGTGGGTGTGCGGCCCGGTGCTGCGCCGACGCGGCCTGCGTGAGCAGCGCGTTGACGTCGCCCAACTCGGCTTCTTCGCCGCCTTCGCCGCGCGCGTAGTCGAGAAATTGCGCAATGATGCCGTCCATCTGCTCGATGTCGGCGCCCACCGCGTCGCGTGCCGCCGCGTCGGCGATCGACAATTCGGCTTCCAGGCGCAGGCGCGCCAGTGGCGTGCGTAGGTCATGCGAAATTCCGGCCAGCACCTCGGCGCGCTCGGTGGCGATGCGCCGCAGGTCGTCCGACATTCTGTTGAAGGCTTCGGCGAGTTGTTCCAGTTCAATCGAACCGTGCTCCGACAACGGTTCCGGGTGGCCGCCGCGGCCGACCTCTTGCGCCGCACGCGCCAAGGCGCGCAGCGGCAGTGTGACGCGGGAGACGATCAGCCAGGCAACGAGCAGGGCGAGGGCCAGCGATGCGCCGCCCCAGGCCAGCCAGTGCCAGGGGTAATAGCGTTCGGCGCGTTCGCTGGGCAGCATGACCCAGAATTCGTCTTCGCCGTCCTCCTCGTCTGCATCATCGATGCGGAAGCTGGCCCAGATTCCCTGCTGGCCGTTGACCGAAATGGCCAGGCGTGTGCGGGAGCCGAGTTGCGTCAGCACGCCGTCGCGCATGAGTTGGAAGAAGGGGCGTTCGGGCAGCGCTTCAACGACGTCGTTCGGCTCGGCTGGGTAGAGGCGAACGCCTTCGCGGTCGGCCAGTTCGCGCAGCAGGCCGTGGCGTCTAACCGGGTCGGCGGCAATCAGCGCGGCACGCGTAAGATTGACCACGCTGACCGTCAGTTGCGCCAGTTGCCGGGCACGCGGTTCGCGTTCGGCCAGGGAAAAGAGGGTTAGCCACGTGATGACGGTCACGAAAATCAGCAGACTGACGAGCAGGAAGGTGCGCACCAGCAGCGTGCGCGGGAGCAACGTCATTTAGTCTGGCCGTCCGGGATGAAGACGTAACCGAACCCCCAGATAGTCTGCAGGTAGCGCGGGTTGGCTGGGTCGGGCTCGATGAGCTTGCGCAGGCGCGACACCTGCACGTCGATGGCGCGGTCGTAAGGCCCTTGCTCGCGGCCGCGGGCAAGGGTCATCAGCCGGTCGCGCGAGAGCGGCAGGCGCGGATGCTGGAGCAGAGCCTTGAGCACGGCAAACTCGCCGGTGGTCAGCGGTAGGAAGGCTTCGTCGCGTTTCAGCGTGCGTGTCGCGAGGTCCACTTCGATGTTCCCGAAGGTGATCAACTGGTCTTCGGCGCTCGGTGCGCCGGGCACCGTCGCCACTTGCCGACGCAATACCGCCTGGATGCGGGCGACCAGCTCGCGCGGATTGAAGGGTTTTGGCAGATAGTCGTCGGCGCCCATTTCGAGGCCGATGATGCGATCGATTTCGTCGCCCTTGGCGGTGAGCATAATCACTGCCTGCTGCGGATCAGCAGCGCGGATACGGCGGCAAATCGACAGCCCGTCTTCGCCGGGCAGCATCAGGTCGAGGACGATCAGGTCGAAACTTTCGCGCGCCAGCGCCTTGTCCATCGCCGCGCCGCTTTCAGCGCTCCTGACGGTAAAGCCCTGTGCGCCGAGGTAGCGCTGCAGCAGATCACGCAAGCGTTGATCGTCATCAACGACGAGAATTTTTTTATCAGCCATGGGCCAATGTTAACCGGAAAGCGCTTGGCGGTGCAGCGGGTCGTTTGCGCCGCGTGAAAGAATATTGCTGCCTCAAGTGCGAGTTACAAATTCTTACAAATCCCGCGTAATCACACAAAGATCCGTTACATTTGGCTTCCACACTTGCCTTCATGGTCGGCAGGGGTGCGGCGGCTATTTCTTGAATGGCGGAAGGTGGGCAAAATGAGCAAACTCGGTTTGGGCGTGATCGTCGGTATCCTGATGATGCTCGCCCTGACAGGATGGAAAAGCATAGATCTGTCGACGAGCCACACACCGGCCGCGCTGCAGAAGAAATAATATCGGAATATATGTCGCTGGAGGTTGGGATGGCTGCGATTGACCGAATACTGAAGCGCCCGCTGTTGCTGCTGGTGTTCGCGCTCGTTTTGGCAGCGCCATTGGGGCATGCCGATGCGGCGGACGGTCGCTTCGTCCAGCGCGAGGACAATCGCCAGAATTACCCGCAGCGCCAGTCACAGCAACAGCCAGTCTTTCAGCGCGAAACGCCGCAGCAGTTTCCTCGTCGCTACGAAAACGATGGTGGCGAGCAACAGCGGTCGCAACGTATGTCGCCGGACGAGCGGCGCCAGTTGCGGCGCGACGTTCACGACGCCGGTCGCGACCTGTACACGCCGCGCCGCTGACTTCTTGCGAGAACACGGGATTGCGGTTGTCGTGATCGGTAGCGTGTCTCTCAGGCGCGCCGAGATAAATCCGGTCACCCGTTTTTTGCGTTTGCCTTGCGGCGGTCTGCCGTCGACATTGAACATGTGCCGCCGTTCAACCTGGTCTACCGAAGAGATCGGGGCCGACTAGTCCGGGCGCCCGCTTACCGAAAAACTCTACTCACCGACCCAAAGGCGGCGTAGCGTGTCTTGGACAGCCGACATTCGCGCCGAGCGCCAAAATTGCACAAGCCGCCTTTCGTTATAGCAAACGTCGATTTCAGTCTGGCTGGCTCGTCGACATCGATACCGGCCGTCAAGCCTCGCGGGCCATACTTCAGCACTCGGCTATGAACGGTCACCCAAGAGATCGTTCGTCAGCGGACACTCGCGCTGTCCGTGTGCTTGCATATTGAGCTTTACGGCTAACGTCGAGTCCGCAAGCTTGGCATGACTATCGGAGGTAATTTCATGCGTGAGTTGAAACTGAGCAAGGCTTTTACTCTGATGGAAGCAGGGCCTGTGGTCCTTGTGACAACCCATGATGGGGGAAAAAACAACATCATGACTATCTCCTGGACCATGGTGATGGATTTCACTCCGGTGTTTGCTATCACCACGGGCGAATGGAATCACTCCTTCGCGGCGTTACGAGTGAATCGGGAGTGCGTCATTGCGATTCCTACCGTCGACCTATTAGACAAAGTAGTTGGGATAGGAATGTGCTCTGGGGCAGACACAGACAAGTTTGCCAAGTTCAAGCTCACTCCTGTGCCTGCCAAGCTCGTCAGGGCGCCCTTGATTAAGGAGTGCCTCGCCAATATCGAGTGCAAGGTCACCGACATCGTCGAGAAGCACAACATTGTCGTGTTAGAGGCAGTTGCCGCATACATCGATAACGCACGTAAGGAGAAGCGCACGGTTCACGCTGTTGGTGATGGAACGTTCATTGTTGACGGGCGCAAAATTGACCGGAAGACGATGATGGCCTCCAAGGTCCCAGCGGGTGTTTAGCGGTCATTGACCAGCCAGCCGGTTCAAGTCGGCCGATGGTGTTGAAAGACTAAATTTTCGAACCAAAATAGGCTGGGCGACGAAAAACGACCTCCGCAATCGCACTGTATTTGAGCATCGAAGGCCAGGGAAGGGTAGAGCGGCCCCCGAGAAAATTCGATTTCGAGTTCTTCAACACCGTCGGCCATTTCCCGACGGTCAGATGCGAAAAAATCGCGGTCCCAGTGGTTGCTGTCCCCGTAATGCAGTCCGTGGAATCGCAAGAAGTCGATTTCGCTGTGTCGGCATTACTCTTCGCGGACCATTCCTGCGCAGCATCATTGAAGCTAGCCGGCTTCGCTCACTTTCTTGAGGCGCGCCAACCATTCCCGAAGAGTGCCGTCGAGCAAGGGTTGCAAGGTCGCAGCGTTGGCCCGGACGACTTCGTCACGCTAAGACTCCTCGGAGTGAAACTGGACGCCGTGCTCAATGAACTACTCCAACCAAGTCGCTGAGCGATTGGATGGCGTTTCGCAGGGCGTAAACCCTGCCGCCGTCAGTTCCTGACGTGATCGGGGCGCTGTCGGT
>Ga0209125_1001180_pt1 | contig 26226 bp, 26 predicted proteins | sample BarGraIncub1131A_FD_184503 | JGI IMG/M metagenome (GOLD analysis project Ga0209125, IMG submission 184503) | Arctic peat soil microbial communities from Barrow, Alaska - Barrow Graham LP Incubations 11-31A (SPAdes) (version 2) | ecosystem: Environmental > Terrestrial > Soil > Wetlands > Peat... | reverse complement strand
TTTTTGGCATATCCAAATTTAGTTTGCTGGTAATAAATGAATGTCATCATTGGAATAAACTTAGGTTATTTTTGTAATAATTCTAGAGTGTTTTGGCTTAACTTTTTTATTCAGTTTTTTCATAGCTAACTTTACACAATCAACATTTAATAAATAATCCTTACAAAACTATTAACTGATTTGAATATAGTTTAACTCTAGCACAGCTAATTTGTTCAATATCTTTATATGATAGCATAACAATAGGTGTTGTTGAACTTTGTAGATATCTTTCTGTTATAAAAAATCGTTCTGATGGCACAATCTTGGAATATCGTACCGATTTACTTATGTTTTTCAGTTATATTCTAAATCAGTATTAAACTACTTTACTCTCAGTATTCACTACACATTATAGTCGTACTTTGAATATGCCATATAGCTACCAATAATACAATAATTCAACAAATAATCTTAATATCCTTCAAAATATAAAAATATATAAGCTTACTCATTCAACATAAAATCTTAAAAAAATAGAATTAGAAGCATTGCCAATGCTCCTAATTCTAAAATTAATATTATTACCAAAATCAAATGTATAAACTTCATTCTATAAATCAATAATTATAAATTACTAATTAACCTTTCTATCTTTGTTATCTTCACTACCTTCAGACTAATAAAATAATATTTAATTATAAACTTATTAGTATAACCTCGTCTAATCTTACTAGCTTACCTTCAATCCTATTTAACTGCTCAGTATTAGTTTTCTGTAATCCCAAAGATGAGTCAACCTTTTTATCAATTGAATCTAATTTAAAGCTAATTTTTTTAACATCACCCATAACCCCATTTAAATCACCTTGAATACCATTAAGTTCGCCTCTCATTTCCGCGAATCCTTGTCTCATTTCAATAAAACCCTGCTTCATTTCTGTATACATCTTCTCCATAAGGTGAAACAACTTCTCATTTTCCATTTTATCTACCACCTTATACTACCTAAAATTCTCGATAACAACTTGAACACTACTATTACCATTGAATTCATTGATGGTGGGATAAAATACTAAATCAAGGATTACCTTAGCTTTACCCTCATATAATTTGCTTAGTTCATCGTCTCCATATTTATCTATTATAATTTTATCAAATTCCTCAATATTTCCAAAGTATATACCATCTACATAGGTTCTATTTCTCATGATTATTCTTAACTTAAGTACATTTTTTCTAACTCCAAGTATTGCTGCCTTTATTATAGTTACCTGTTTCTCAGCGAATAGTGGTTTAGGATTACCCTTCCCAAAGGGTTCTAGAGTTCTTAAGTCGTTAATTAGATTGAAGTTTATTTTTTCTAAAGGTAGTTGCATATCAATATATATTTTAGGTATTATATCTTCCTCAGTTAAGGTTGTTTGCTCCAAAAGCTTCTTTCTTAAGGCTTCTATATTGCCTTCTTCCATAGATAATCCTGCAGCCATGGGGTGACCACCAAAACGGGTTAGTAGATCTTTACACTTGTTTAATTCTTCAAACATATTGTAGCTATCAATTGATCTTCCTGAACCTTTAATACCTTCCTTAGTTCTAGTAAGAACTATGGTTGGAACACTGTAATGTTCTTTTATTCTGCCAGCTACTATACCCACTATGCTCTCATGGGTTTCTGGTGTATAAACTACCAGTACCTTATCCTTCTCTATTTTGTTACTTTCTATATACTCAATTGCCTTTTCAATTCCTTCTTGGGTCATATCTTTTCTTTGTTTGTTAAGATCATTTAGCTCTTTAGCCAAGCTTTCTGCCTCAGTAGGATTATCGGCAAGTAGTAGCAGTACACCCTTTTTAGCACTATCAAGTCTACCACAAGCATTTATGCAAGGACCTATAACAAAACCAAGGTGATAGGTGGATATTTCCTTTCCCTGAATACCAGCTACTTTAATTAATTCCATTAAACCAAGATTAGTGGTTTCATTTAATAGTTTTAAGCCTTCTTTAACAAATATTCTATTTTCATCTAATAAATCCACTACGTCACATACTGTGGCTATTGCCACATATTCAATCAATTTATAGGCTTCACTTTTATCTATACCCATTTCTTCATATAGGACTTCAATAAATTTAAAAGCAACCCCTGCTCCACAAAGGGCTTTAAATTCATATTTGCAATCCTTTTGTTTTGGGTTTATTATAGCATCTGCCTCAGACCTTATGAATTCTCTTATACCCTCTGAGTCTTCAACAAAGGGAATATCGTGGTGATCTGTAACTATAATTGTCAGGCCTAATTCTTTACCATATTTTATAGCTTCAAGGGCAGCTATTCCGTTATCACAGGTGATTATAGTGTCTACTCCCATATCTTTTGCTTTATCTATAATATTCTCATTTATTCCATAACCGTCAATAACTCTATCTGGTATTTCATATATTACCTCTGCCCCACATTTTTTAAGGGCTGTATATAATATAAAAATACTAATCGCACCATCCACGTCAAAATCCCCAGAAATCATGATTTTCTCTTTAGCTTCAATCTTTTTCTTCATAATCATTACTGCTTTTTCTAAATCCTTCATATCTCTGCCATTATGAAGATTCTCGTAAGTTGAATGTATAAAGCTTTTGATGGCATCACTTTTCGTGATGTCCCTATTTACAAGTAATTTGGATACAATTTCACTTATACCAAAGTTCCTGGCTATTTCCTTGTAATCTGTCTTTCTACTTTTTATAAACCACTTTTTCAATATGATTTTCTCCTCTAATTTTAATGCATCAATTGTTTGAAAGAATTTGAATTATAGGATTATTAAATAATTTTGAAATAACTCTTTCAATATCTACGGTCGTAATAATTCTTTGAGAAATATTATAAAAATCAGGAATGCTCTCTTTAAACATAATATGATTTGTAGCTAAAAACTTTGCCATTTCTATAGATTTTTCCTGCTTTATTTCCATTCTTATTTGATACTTCTTTATTGCACCCTCAATTATTTCCTGAGAGCTAAATAAGCCTAGCTTAGACGCTTCTATGCATTCATCTATTATGCTTATCACTTTATCTATATTTTCCTTTGAGGTATTAGCTCTTATTATAAAAAGCTTTATGCCCTTCTCCACCTTAATCTGGCTATATATTTCATAGGCTAGTCCTTTTTTTGTCCTTACACGATCAAATAATAAACTGCTAACCCCTTCCCCAAAGGAAGTATTAAATATATGTAATATAGCCAATTCCTCATAGCTTAAAGCATCAATAGGAAAAATGTATTCTATTCTGCCTATTTTAAGTTTACTATTTTCTTCTTTATAAATATGAGGTTTATTTATATTATAGAGGACTTCTGATTCTTTTTCATCCTCTAATGCCATCCCCCTTAAGCAATTCCCTACTACAGCTTTTACAGTTTCATAGGGGATTGAGGATACTACTGCGATGCAACAATTTTTGCTGGTATAATATTCCTCGTAAAATCTTCTTACATCTTCTATTTTAAAGTTTTTAAGATAAGCTTCAGTTCCAATAATTCTTTCTTTAATCCTTCTATTTGAAAAGGAATTCTTAAATAAAACATCTTCCAGGTAAAGGTCCGAATCATCAATCCACTCTTTTAGCTCTTCAAGGATTATATTTACTTCCTCCTTAAAGCCCTCTTCCTTAAGCAGAGGATTAATTAATATATCCCCATACAATTCCACTGCCTTTTCAAAATCTTCATTTAAGGTAGTGCCATAATACATAGCATAAGGGAAATTAGTCATAGCATTATTAAACCCGAAATATTTATCGCACAAGACATTGATTTCAAGTTCACTTTTGCTTGTGGTTCCCTTAAATAGGACATGCTCCACTAAATGCGCTAGTCCAATTTCTTCCTTGGTCTCCTGATTTGCTCCTGCATCAAAGGCAATAGAAAAAGAGGATATATTCCCCTTTATCTCCTTGTATATAAGCTTTATTCCATTATCTAAGATTTCTTCCTTCATTTTTACTCCTGAGCTTTATTACTATTTAAAGCCATATCAACTAGCATACTATTTCTAAGTTCCAGAGCTATTATCCCACTGCCCAAAGTCTTTAATATTTGAAGTGCAAACAAAATAGCTGTACTAGGTCCTCTACTTGTTATTATATTGCCATCCTTTACAACTAAATCCTCAACATATATTGAATCTTTGAATTCATCTTTAAAGCTAGGAAAAGAAGTAATCTTTCTCCCAGTTAATAGTCCTGCTTTCTCTAGAACTATAGGAGCTGCACATATTGCAGCTATTAGTTTATTTTCGTTATCAAAGCTCTTAAGTGTTTCTATTACCCAAGCATCCTCTTTAAGATTCTTTGCTCCAGGCATACCCCCTGGAAGTATTATCCCATCATATAAATCAACCAACAAATCCTCTATTCTCATCTCAGCTGTAATTTTAATATTATGAGCTCCTGTAACAATTTTTTCTTTCATATAAAAAATATCACAAATTACCTTTCCTCGTCTAAGGACATCGATTATGCTGATAGCCTCTATTTCCTCGAAGCCTTCAGCTAAAATAATACAACATTTTTTCATACTAACTCCCCCTAATAAATTGATATATTTTCTAAATAATCATCTAAAACTATAAGCATTATGTTGCTTCCATTACCTGCTCTGTTTTTGATCTTTATTTCATCAATTGGTAATTTTTTAGTAAGATTCTTTGAGGATTTTAAAGCAATACCCTTAATTCTTGAACCTTTAAAATAAATAATAGCTTTTACAATAAAATCGTCAGCTTTTAATGCAATTCCATTTACACCGGATGTAACTCTACCCGTTTTATTTATATCACTTGCATTAAATCTTATACACATTGCCTTAGAGGTAATTAAAATAAGTTCCTTTTCCTCTGAGTTATTTGAATATACAACATCCACAAGCTTATCTTCACTATTCTTTAGTTTATACCCAATAGTTACATTATAATCCCCATCAAATTCCTTAACCTCCGTTCTTTTAACAAGTCCACCTGATGATATAAAATAAATATCATTTTCATCTTGAAAGCTTGATACTGATAAAATATTTAACAGCTTAAGCTTTTTCATATCAAAACCATCAGATAAATCCTCTATATTTATTTCTTTATTTGTATAGTCTTCAAATATTACAGAGGATAACTTAATGACTCTTCCATCATCAAAGAATAATAGTAGCTTTGAAGCAGAATTTGTATAACATTTTATTATATCTTTTTTACTTCTTTCATCTTCCTTTAAAGCCTTTATATTACCCTTTGCATCTCCGGTTATAATAAAGCTTTTATAATGATATTCGCTGGTGTAGCTTACTTCTGTTATCTCGTCCTTTACAGATATATTTACTAAAGGTGTGCCTATAATCATTCGTTCAGTTTCAGTAAGTACGGGCTCTTCTATAGTAAAATTCATATCTAATTTAGTTTTAATATTAATAAATTGTTCTAGTCTTGAGCTATCTCCGATTACTACATCCACAAGCTTTTCTTTGTCCCTTAGCTTTACTGCTTGAAGCTTCGTGTAGTTAGTATTGAAGCTACTTAAATTTGTCCTTTTCATATAGCCATTGCTGGTAAATAAAAGCATGTACTTAGTATCTTGAAAGGAATTTATATTAAAAGCTGAAACAAGCTTTTCAAGTCCAAGGTCTAAAGTTTTTATTATCTCATCTAGCCTTAATCCCTTGTCCTTCCATTTGTATTCAGGTACTGCTGAGCCTTTAAGCTGATACATATTGCCTTTATCAGTAAAAAACAGTATTGTATCCATAGTATTTGAATTAAATAGCCATTTTAAACTATCTCCTTCTCGATACTCAATATCCTTAGTATCAGTATTAGACCTATTGTAGGATTTTTGCAATACACTTTTTGCATACCCTTCCTTGGATACCGCTACCATAATATCCTCAGCATAGCTTAACTCGATAACATCAATCTTTGCTTCTTCATCATTTTCTATAATCTCAGTTCTTCTAGCATCACCGTATTTTTCAGCGATTTCTGAAAGCTCATCCTTAATAACTTTAAGTAGGATGCTTTCGTTTGCTAAAATCTTCTTTAATTTATTAATTACAATTTCTAATTCCTTATGTTCTTTTTCATAGGCTTTAATTTCAAGGCCTGTTAACCTATATAACATAAGTTCAAGTATCGCCTCTGCTTGCAACTCAGAAAAGGAAAAATTTTGGACTAAATTTATTGAAGCATCTCTTTTAGATTTAGATCCCCTGATAATCTTTATTATTTCATCCATTATATCAATGGCTTTTATAAAACCTTCAATTATGTGGTATCTTTTCTCTGCAACCGATAATTCATTTTCCGTTCTTCTTTTGATGATGATCTTTTGATGATTAACGTAGTAACGTAATATAGATTTAAGTCCTAAGGTTTCAGGCTTTCCATCCGCTATAGCAACTATATTAAAAATAACATTGCATTGTAGGTCTGTCTTTTTTAATAGGTACTTTAAAACTCTATCAGCAGTTTCACTATCAGCTGATTTCCTGAATTCTATAACTGCCCGAATTCCATCTCTATCAGATTCATCTCTTATATCCGTTATGGCCTCTAAAGCCTTAGAATGTCTTTTATCTTCAGTCATTTCAGATATGAGTTGAAGCAGCTTTGCCTTACTTCTTTTATAAGGGAACTCAGTTATAACAATTCCAAGTCTCCCCGTATCAAGTTTTTCAATTTTAGCTTTAGACCTGAGGGTTACTTTCCCTTCACCCGTCTCATAGGCAGAAAGCAAGGAATTTTTTCCTATTATTATGCCTCCTGTTGGAAGATCTGGTCCTTTAATATAGTCCATAAGCTGGCTTGTTGTTATATCATTATTATCTATATAAGCTAAAGTAGCCGCTATTACTTCTTTCAAATTGTGCGGAGGTATATTCGTAGATAATCCAACTGCGATACCAAAGGAACCATTAACTAATAAATTAGGGTATCTAGCGGGAAGCACCGAGGGCTCAAACTCAGAGCCAGAATAGTTCTCCACCATATCTACAACATCTTTATCTATATCCCTTAGCATCTCAAGCGATGCCTTAGATAGTCTTGCTTCTGTGTAACGCATTGCCGCTGCATTATCTCCATCTACGCTACCCCAGTTACCATGTCCATCTATTAATGGAAGTCTTGTGGAGAAGTTTTGAGCTAGAATTACCATTGCATCATAAACAGAGGTATCACCATGGGGATGATATTTTCCCAAAATGTCACCCACTATTCTAGCTGATTTATAATAAGGCTTATCTGGCATTGCTTTAAGCATATAGGCCCCATAAAGAATTCTTCTATGTACAGGCTTTAAGCCATCTCTAACATCAGGAAGAGCTCTGTCCTTAGCTACCTCAACCGCATAAGGAAGATAATTATCTGGCATAACCTCTTCCAAAGCTACCTTAACAATATTTTTATCCATTGGTACATCAAATCTTTTAACCATTAGTTCTCCCTTTCAGCTCTTTAAAATTCTGCATATTTGTACAGATATGCCTTTCTTGGCCCTACCACATCTCCCATAAGAAGAGATATCATCTTTTCAGCCTTTGCTGCATCATCTATATTAACCTGTTGCAGGGTTCTGGTTTCTGGATTTAAGGTTGTATCCCATAATTGATCTGGATTCATTTCCCCTAGACCTTTATACCTTTGCATAAGACATCCTTTTCCAACCATCTTTCTAACAGCAGGTAGCTCGTCATCACTATAAGCATATTTTACAATTTCACCTTTTTTATCACTTTTATAAACCTTATATAAGGGTGGTGTTGCCAAATAAAGATGCCCATTTGCAATAAGCTGCCTCATATATCTATATATATAAGTGATCCATAGCGTTCTAATATGATAGCCATCCACATCTGCATCGCTCATTATTATTATTTTATTATATCTTAAGTCCTTTTCGTGATATCCATCCAGTACACCGGTTCCTATAGCTGTGTTAAATATTTTCAATTCCTCACTGGCAAGTACATTTTCAAGCTTTTGCTTCTCAGTATTCATTATCTTACCCTTTGAAGGCATTATTGCTTGAAATCTTCTATCCCTGGCCTGCTTAGCACTTCCTCCTGCTGAATCTCCTTCAACTACTATAAATTCGCATAAGGAAGCTTCCTTTAAGGTACATACAGCTATTTTACCTGCTAAAGGCGCAGCACCCTTACCTATTTTCTTTTTTTCTGCATCATTTATTTTCTTTATCTTTTCACGTCTTATAGCCGCATCTAAAGCATTACTAATTAAACTAGCGGCTATTTCCTTATTATCTTCAATCCATTCACATATTTTATTATAACAAAGCTCATTCATCATAGTGTAGGCTTCGCTATTTCCAAGCTTATTTTTAGTTTGTCCCTCAAATATAGGGTTTGAAACCTTTATCCTCACAATTGCTGTAAGGCCTTCTCTAAGGTCATCCCCCTCAAATTCTGGAGCCTTTTCTTTAATTAAATTAAGCTTTTTAGCCCAATCCTTAAAAGCCCTTGTCATGCCTGTCTTAAAACCAGTCTCATGGGTACCCGCCTCAGAAGTCGGAATATTGTTAACATAACTTGCTATATATTCAGTTGTAGAATCTGTAAATTGCATACAGATTTCCCCATACATGTTCAAATCATTTATGCTCTTATTTCCTTCAAAGAAAATAGGTATCTCATGAAGGATGGTTTTGCTTTCATTCAAATAATCTATAAAATCTAAAAGACCTCTTTTGGAATGATATGTTTTTTCTACTCTTTCTTCTTTTCTATCATCAATAAATATCAGGGTTATACCTTTATTTTGATAAGCTAACTCCTGAAGCCTTTCATCTATAATTTCCGCCTTAAAATCAATAACATTAAATATTTCCTGATCTGCAAGAAATGTTACCTTTGTACCAGTTTCTGTACTTTTGCCTATCTCCCTAAGTGGTGTTACTGGAGTACCAGGCATTTTTTTCTTTAAAGCGCTATCATAGGCATATTCAAACCTTTGTTTAAAAACCTTCCCCTTTTGTTGAACTTCTACCTCCATCCAAGCTGATAAGGCATTTACAACAGCTGCTCCTACTCCATGAAGTCCTCCAGAGGTAGAATAACTCTTATTATCAAATTTTGCTCCTGTATGAAGCTCAGTATAAACCATTTCTACTCCAGATTTCTTTTTTACTGGATGAATGCCAGTGGGAACTCCTCTCCCATTATCAATTATAGTTACACTTTTATCTTTATTTAACATCACTGTAGCTTTATCACCAAAGCCATTTGCTATTTCATCTATGGCATTGTCGAGTATCTCCCATATACAATGATGAAGTCCTTTAGTACCTGTGGATCCAATATACATACCTGGCCTTATTCTAACAGGTTCAAGCTTCTCAAGAGAAGTTAGATCCGTAACATCATAGGTTTCTTTATTTATAATATCTTTAATATCTAAGTCCATACTTTTCCTCCATCTTATCATTGCTTCTTTATGTAATATAACATATAAGATAAAAATATCAAAGACATAAAATTTTTACTAGGAATAATATCATAAAAAGGTTACCCTTTTAATTTAACTACATAATATATATATTAGTTAATTTAATGGAGGAAGTTTAATGTCTTTTTGTCAATATGATTCAAATATAACCTGTCCTTACGATAGCTATCGTGTCCCTACCAGATCAGCCATTGCCGTAATTAAAGGTAGTGCTCAATATCCAGATATAAATGGAACTGTTTATTTTGAAAGAGCTCCTAAAGGTACAAATGTTATGGTTCGTCTATCAGGACTTCCAGAATATAAAATGGCAACAGCAACTAGTCCTCAGATAGGCCCTCATGGTTTTCATATACATTCCGGTGGCAGCTGCGTAGCTGGGCCTGCAACTAATCCTTTCCCTAATACAGATGGCCATTTCAATCCTACAAATCAGCCACATGGAAACCAGTCAGGGGACTTTTCTGCAATTTTTTCAAATCATGGTGTTTCAAGAATTAGTTTCTATACAGATAAGTTTTTTCCTGAAGATATCATAGGTAAAACAGTAGTGATTCATTTAAGCCCAGATGATTATAAAACTCAGCCTGCAGGGGGATCTGGATTACAAATAGCTTGTGGAGTAATAAAAAAAGCATAAAGACATAAATTGAAAATATCCACATTAATAAAGGGTAACCAGACTTTGGTTACCCTTTGTATTAATTTCTCAGTTCAGTTTTCATCATAACAAAATAACTGATTAAATAAGAAACAAATATAATTATTAAATAAATAATAACATTTATTTTGGAAGGATTTATAATTCTATCTAGAAAATTATACGGGTATACCCTCATATAAATTGTAACGATACCAAATATTATTATTGCCCATAAAACCCGTCCTACTTTATATACAAGAAATGATAGCATATAGATTAAAGTTGCACCAGCTAATAAGGTTACAAAAACATATATGTTCATCCTTAATAGATTTATAAGATCTACCTTCTTACTGAGAAAGCTATAGCCAAGCAGCTGATTTATACCAAAGGAGTTTAAAATAAGTTTTTCAACTAAAAATAGAATTGTTAGTGAAATAGAAAATACTGCTGCTAATAAAGTATAGAAAAACATACTCCCATAAAAATAATCCTTTCTAGTGGAACCAAGACTTAAGCTTAAGTTAAAACTATTCTCAGTAACTCTAAGCGTTATTAAAATAGTAATAACAACTAAAAAAATAAACAACATTGGAATATAGCTCATGCTAGGCTTATTCATACTAATAATTTGAGTGTATTGAGCGTATGGAAGGTTTCGAAGTGCTGTAGGAAATAAAACTTTTGGTATATTATTTAAATACAAGAAAACCATATAAATGCTGCAGACTACTGAAAGTAAAATGAGTAATTGCTTGGAACATATAAAATTCAAATAGAGATTTTGCATTACCTTTTTCATAACTACTTAGCCCCCTTTTTATCTAAAGTAATATATATGAAGAAGTCCTGAAGGGTTAATGCTTTAACTTCTAAAGCACTAGATTTCCATTCATTTATTTCCACGGAAGATATATTATCATAAATTGCAGCAGTTGCACTCCTGCCAAAAATCTGATAATTGATTATACGTTTATCTTTTGTTGCCTCTTCTACTAAATCCACTCTTCCTGTTAAACTTATAGCTTTTGTTCTTAAGTCTTCAAGACTCTCAGATAGAATTATTTTCCCCTCATCCAAAATTATAATATTCTCCAAAACCTTGCTAACCTCATCAATTAGGTGAGTAGATAATACTATTGTTCTAGGGTTTTCTATATAATCCTTAAGTAGAATATCATAAAATAACCATCTTGAGGTGGCATCGAGTCCTAAATAAGGTTCATCATATATGGTTAGAGGTGCCCTGGATGCAAGACCTATTACTATTCCTAAGGCTGATTTCATACCTTTTGATAGAGCTGAATACCTTTTGTTCATCTTAAGATTAAACTTTATTATGAGCTCTTCTTTAAAGGAATTATCCCAATTACTATAAAATTTTGATGCAAGCTTTATTATATCCTGTACCTTTAGATGAGCTAGGTAATTTCCAGATTCCTTAACTAAACAAATTTGATCTAAGACTTTACTATTTTCAAAAGGCTTTTCTCCAAACACCCTAATTTCACCTTTTGTTTGAAAGCTATTAGTTCCAATAATATTTAGAAGCGTTGTTTTCCCAGCACCATTTCTACCTAATAAGCCATATATTTTATTTCTCTCAAGTGTAAAATCAATCTCCTGTAAAGCAATTTCTTTGCCATACTTTTTCTTCAGTTTTAGACCTTCAACGGCATATTCCAATTTAATACCCCCTATATCACTTCTTTATCATTTCAAATATCTCGTCCTTGGTAATCCCAAGTTTTTCTGCCTCAATAAGCATTTTTGTTATATAAACCTTAAAGAACTCTTTTTTTCGCTTTTCTAATATCTGTTTCCTAGCACCCACTGCTACAAACATACCCAATCCACGTTTTTTATATAATATACCAACTTCAACTAGGTCATTTATCCCTTTAGCAGCTGTAGCAGGATTAATTTGATATTGGGCCGCAAACTGATTTGTGGATAAGGCCTGTTCCTTTTCCTCTAGTATACCTTTCAAAATATCATCCTCTATCCCCTCTGATATTTGTAAATATATTGGCTTTATATCATCTAAAGATATATTCACTCTTTCACCTCCTTGGTTGTATGGTTAATTACTTATATAGTTAACTATATGCCTGCTTTTAGTATTTGTCAAGATTATCCTAATTAAAAATCTCATCTTGCTAAATTATTTTAACAGATATAAAAAAAGAAGTTAACAACTCAAGAGCGTTAACTTCTTTTTTTAATGTGCCGAGGATAGGCACTATCTTTAAACCTTTCAACCTCAGAATAAGGAATTCTTCTAAAACCCTTATCAGTTTTATAAACTCTAACCAAGCCATTATTACACCATTTTCTAACAGCTTGAGCTGTAACATTAAATTCCTTTGCAAACTGAGCTGGGGTTAGCATTTCCTGAAAGTTACTATTTATATAGCTTTTTTTATCAGTAGAAAAGCCAAGCATTTCATCTACTTCTTTAGGGCTATAACCTTGTTTAAAGAGCATGGATTTGTGAAATTCCCTTAAAGCATTTAAGGATAGCTTAGTATCACTACAATATTTTCTAAAAAGCCATTGAATACCTCTTTCAGTATAGGGAGTATCTCTTTCATTAATAAATAAATATTCTTGGAGTTTATCAACATCTCTAAGATACAGCTTAAGATTATTAATTAGCTTTGAATCTATTGGTACTTCCCTATTATATCTTCCTTTAATATAAATAACTCTATCCACTAAATTTATGTCCTTAAGTCGGAGCTCCACAAGCTCAATAGGTCTTATGCCCGAATAAGCTATAGTATAAAGCATAGTGAAATTTTTTATTCCATCACTATTATAAACATTCTGAAGAAGGTCCTCGACGAATTTTTCATTCAACTCCTTAGGTATTTCCTTATTTTTAGGTATATTTATCCTCATTTTTAAATCTATTACCATTTCACTCTGAGCTCCAACCGATATTAAATGAGCATTATAAGATCTAAAAAAGTTTACCTGGGAATTTAAAGATTTACTACTTAACTTTAATGCTAAATTATTTAAATAATAAATAACGACTTCCCTATCTAAAAAATCCATTGGTTTACTATAGTTAGCCTCATACCATATATCAAACTTTTTAAGATAATACATGTAAAGGTTGATGGTCTTCTCACTTTTACCTTCTACTAATAAATATTTATTGTATAGAAAGGTATTTTTCATAAAAAAAACTCCTAGTAAATATATTTAAAACATTAAATAATTTTAACATTACATTAATATTTTGTAAATCCATTTGCATTTTTATCATATACTTGTTAATATAAGAGTTATAAATTTACCCATACAAATTTTGTGAGGTGATATTGTGAAGGATAAATTCAAGGTTGGTATCGTTGGTGTAACTGGAATGGTAGGCCAGCGTTTCATAACTTTACTAGAAAACCACCCATATTTTCAAATAAGCGCTATAGCTGCTAGCATAAGTTCCTCGGGTAAAACCTATGAGAACGCAGTAAAAAATCGATGGAAGATGTCTACTCCTATACCTGAAAGAATTAAGGATATGATTGTTCAAGATGCTTCTATCGTTGAGGAATTTTGTAGTCAAGTAGATTTTGTATTTTGTGCTGTTGATATGAAAAAAGAAGAAATTAAAGCACTTGAAGAAGCTTATGCTAAATGCGAAACCCCGGTCATATCAAACAATTCTGCTAATAGATGGGTAAAAGATGTACCTATGGTAATTCCTGAAATCAATGATAGTCATCTTGCTATTATTGATTATCAAAGAAAGCGTCTTGGTACAAAAACAGGCTTTATAGCCGTAAAGCCAAACTGCTCCATACAAAGCTATGTACCGCTATTAACCCCTCTACTAAAATTTAAACCAATTACTGTTATTGCTTCAACCTATCAAGCAATATCTGGTGCTAGTAAAACTTTTGAAACTTGGCCTGAAATTCTGGACAATGTAATACCTTACATTGGCGGTGAAGAAGAAAAAAGTGAACAAGAGCCCTTAAAAATCTGGGGAACAATTGAAAATGGTGAGATTGTAAAGGCAAAAAGTCCTATAATTTCAACCCAGTGCATAAGAGTTCCAGTTCTTGATGGTCACTTAGCAACTGTATTTGTTAAATTTGAAAATAAACCTACTAAGGAAGAAATATTAGAGTTATGGAAAAATTATAAAGGTAAACCTCAGCTCTTAAAGCTTCCAAGTGCTCCAAAGCAATTTATTACCTATTTTGAAGAGGATAACAGACCTCAAACTAATCTTGATAGGGACCTAGAAAATGGGATGGGAATATCCTGTGGTAGACTTAGAGAAGATAGTGTTTTTGATTACAAATTTGTAGGTCTATCACATAATACCATAAGAGGCGCCGCTGGTGGAGCCGTGCTTATTGCAGAGCTTTTGAAAGAAGAAGGATACCTTGTAAAAAAATAAAAGCAATTTCTTGCTTTTATTTTTTTAGCTTATAATGGGTAATTAAGATTTTTGTCCGTAATATTTAAAAGTATTTCCTTAAGATATTTCTTTGATACATATTTTGCCATACTTAAATTCAGATCAAGATAATTTCCACAATCCTTAGCTGCCGCTCCTGGTACTTCCCCTTGAAAATCTGCCATAAATTCGAATAAACCTTGAACTAAGGAAACGATATCCTTGGAAGCATAATCTCCAGTTAATATTAAGTAAAAACCGGTTCTGCAACCCATAGGTCCAAAATATATGGTTTTATCTCCAAATTCTTTATGATTTCTTAAATAAGTTGCACCTAAATGCTCCATGGTATGAATCTCAGCAGTATTAAGCACAGGCTCTTTATTTGGTGTGGTAACTCTTATATCAAAGGTTGTTACAATCTTATCCCCTACAGTATCTTTTCTTGAAACATATATACCTGGAAGTAAATCTAAATGATTTACAGTAAAACTAGCTATTTTCTTCATGTTTTTCCTCCTTAAATTTTATCTTTTACTAAATTAAAGCCATTTTTTATTTTTAAATAATTTTAACAATAGTAAAGTCGAACCAATAGAAATGCACCAAAAAGCAAGATAACTCCATTTCCAGTTATATTCAGGAATATATTTAAAATTCATTCCATAGGCTCCTGCTAAAAATGTTATAGGAATAAATATAGTTGACATAATTGTAAGTACCTTCATTACCTCGTTAGTTTTATTACTTATACTGGATAAATAAGTATCCAACATACCAGATAGCATGTCTCTATATATTTCCACTGTGTCAATAACCTGAATAATATGATCATAAACGTCTCTTATATAAACCACCGTACTTGGCTTTATATGTGTATTTTCATATCTTAATATTGAGCTAATTACTTCTCTTAGAGGCCATATAGAATTTCTAAGAAATAACATCTCTCTTTTTAAATTATGAATGTTTTGAAGATTTTCTTTTTTTGGCTCTTCCATTAAATCTTCTTCAGAAGCATCAATCTGATCTCCTAATTTCTCTAATATAACAAAATAACTGTCCACCACTGAATCTAATAAAGCATACAATAAATAGTCAGCTCCAAGCTTTCTAATATTACCCTTACCTGCTTCTAATCTTTTCTTAACATTATCAAATATATCCCCACCCTTTTCTTGAAAGGATATAATATAATTATCTGTTAGGATCATACTTATTTGCTCTGAGCTTAACTTGTTTTTATCCCCATCAAAGTAAAGTAATTTCAATACTACAAACATATATTCATCATAATCATCCACCTTTGTTCTTTGGCCAGTGTTTAATATGTCCTCCATAATAAGTGGATGCAGTTTAAATTTTTTTCCTATACTTTCCATAAGCTTTATATCATGAAGTCCATCTATATTTAACCAATATATATGGTCCTTAGTAGAATCTAAATCTCCGATATGATTAAGCATCTTTTTTTCATAATCGTCCTCATTGTACCTAATCAAGGTGACATCAACGGTTTCTTTAAGTTTATCTCCTATATGCACCAAGGTTCCAGGAGCAACGCCAATTCCGCTGGACTTTTTTATAATTCTATTCATATTCTCTCCTAAATAATCCATATTGAAAATAAAACACATAGTTTAAACTATGTGTTTTATATTACTTTGCTTTTGGAGCTGGAGCTGGAGTTTTTCCCTTTGGAGCTTTTTTAGTTCCGCTCTTACTTTTACCCTTATCTGGCATAATTATTACCTCCTTAAACTAATCTCTATTTTGTAAATAATAAAAATTTCATTTGTTATTAAGTATATTATACTACGAATTTATATAATTGCAATTCTTAGCTATATTTTTCTTTTATTATTTTAACTAACAGTGATTAAAAAGCCAAGAGAAAATGTGTCTAAACCCAAAAATGAGGGAAGCAAAATGCTTCCCTCATTTTTAAATCTCCATTGACACAGCATGTGCTATGGACGGTATGCTTTCCTTTTGTTGACTAGATAATGGAGATAAAAGAGCACCAGTTGCTATAATTAGAATCCTTTTTATTTCTCCTCGCTTCATCCTGTTAAAGAAATGTCCATAAGTCACTGTAGCAGAGCAGGCACAGCCACTTCCTCCTGAAAATACCTGTTGGTCCTGACCATAGATCAATAATCCACAATCAGTAAATATGTCTTCACTTATATTAATGCCATCCTTTGCCAATAGGTCCTTGGCTATTTTATGACCACCCACTCCAAGATCTCCTGTTGCAATAATATCATAATAATCTGGAGCTATATTTAAATCTTTAAAATGAGCTTTTATAGTATCAACTGCAGCAGGAGCCATTGCTGCTCCCATATTGGATGGATCTGTGATACCCATATCAATAACTCGTCCTATCGTTGCTGAAGTTACCTTAATACCTTCTCCTTTATTTGAGACTATTACAGCGCCTGAGCCAGTTACAGTCCACTGGGCAGTTGGTGGCTTTTGTGAACCATAATCATTGGGATACCTGTATTGTTTTTCTGCTGTATTATAATGACTTGTAGCTGCAGCTAGCACAATATCTGCTGCGTTGCTATCTACTAATAATGCTGCGAGTGCTAAACCTTCCATTGAGCTAGAGCAGGCACCATATATTCCCAGAAATGGTATCTTTAAAGTTCTTGCAGTAAAGGTACTGGTTATAATTTGATCCAGTAAATCCCCACTGATAAAGAAATTAATATCTTCCTTTTTCAAATTAGCTTTTTTAATAACTATTTCGCAAGCATTCTCTAATAGCTTTTTTTCTGCTTTTTCAAAGCTATCCTGGCCAAGCCAATTATCTGTATGAAGCATGTCAAAATCCTTTGATATAGCACCCTTCGCTTCAAATGGTCCGCCTACAGTTGCACTAGATATAATAACAGGTGGCTTTTCAAAAATCCAAGTTTGGTTAACTCTTTTCATTTACATACCCCCTATCCATAATATAGTAATCTTTATTATAGCCACTATGAAAGCTGAAAAGACTCCAAAAGCTATAACAGATCCTGCAAGTTTAAACATGTTTCCTCCAACTCCAAGGACGTACCCTTCACTTCTATGCTCGATGGCAGCAGATGCTATCGTATTTGCAAAGCCTGTAACAGGTATGGCAGTGCCAGCTCCAGCCCATTGAGCGATTTTATCATACACTCCTAAACCAGTTAGTATTACAGCTACTATAATCAAGACAGCACTAGTAGGATTTCCTGCATTCTCTTTTGTAAATCCAAAATATGTTATAAAAGTCCATTGTATAATTTGTCCTAAAAGGCATATAAGACCTCCTACTAAAAATGCTCTGCAGCAATTTAAAAAAATCGGTCTTTTACTTTCCCTATCCTTAACAAATTCTTTGTAGTTCTTTTCATCTAAACTCAATTCTTTATTTTTAGGCATTTTCCCTCCACTTAACAGTTTTTACTGGTTAAAGCTTTTATTTGATAAATTTATTTTTCCTTAAATTAAACTTTTAATTCATACATTTATATTTTTTTATATATAGAATCTACACATCATATTTCTGTAACAATTATAAAATATGGACATTTTCAATTAATAATCGTAAAATTGAATTTATCAGCAATTTTATTAATATACATTAAAGGAGAATAAATTATGTTCTATAGGAGGTGTCATTATGAGTTTTTTCGAAAATGTTCCTGGAAGGTATGATTTAGAGCCCTTCAGTACTTATCATTTATATGCTTTAGCCCTAATTGTTTTACTGACCTCATTAATAATAATTTATCGTAAAAGCTTAGGGCAACCTAGAATTGATAAAATCGTAAGGATTTCAGCTACTCTTGTAGCTTTTGGATTAGAGTTAACATATCATATATCAAATTTTGTTTATAATACTTTATTTATAAAAAGATTAATTCCCTTGGATTTATGCGCTATGGCCCTATGGTTATCCTTTATATTATGTATAAGTAAAAAAAATGCAGTATTCAATATACTTTATTTTTGGGGCGTTGGTGCCTTAGTATCTCTCTTATTTCCTGATATATCTGGTATAGGACCGGATAAAATGAGATTTTATCATTATTTTGGAGTCCATGGTTACATATTTCTTACAATTGTCTATTTTATAGCAGTACATGGCTATACCATAAACCTAAAGGCTCTGATAAAATCAGTGGCTATTTTATTCCCTATAACAATTGTGGTGCGTTTTATAGATTTAAAATATATGAGCACTATTAAATCAAACTGGATGTTTTTAGCTTCTCCTCCAAATATAAATACTCCTTTAAGCTTATTACCTCAAAGTGGACTGTCATATTATTTTTGCTTTGTTATCTTGGGTATTACTATATTGACTTTATTTTACATTCCATGGATATTTGTTAATTCTGAACCTGAAGTTAAAACTATAGAGACTGAAATTCAAGTTGAACAAAATTTCTAGCAAAAAAAGTATATTTAAAGGGATCCGAGGATCCCTTTTTTAGTTAGTTTATAAATTTATAGTCTTTACCTCCATAGGTTTGAGAGTATATTTACCTAAATTTATATAATTCCCATCACTTCCTAGAACCTTTATTTTTCCAGTTAATGATGAAGAAAATAAATTCATAATAAATAGTATACTATTTTCCTGGTTTGTTCTAAGTGATGTCCATAAATTATGATTATCACATAGCACAATAGGTTTATCTATTTTAAGTATTGAGGTAAGCATATCTATTTGAGAATTTTTATCGTGATTCCAGTTGAGTCCAAGCCAAGTAATACTTCCTCCCCTGTCATAACACTTTTCCCAAGCAACAATCCTGCCACTGTTTTCTTCAATGCCAATTGCTTCAGCTCCTTCAGGACTTTTTGTGCTATAAAAAGCAGAACTTACATGTATATTTTTAATTTCCCTTAGGTTAATTCTTAAATCATTTGTATGAAATTTATTACAGGTAGCCCTCTGGAGAAAATCTTTTAATATAGTACAGCTTTTAAAGTTCTCATCATAGCAAGGTATAACTGGACAAATTATAACTCTACCACCGTTTTTAATAAAACTTACCAACTTCATTTGAATTTCCTTTGCCATATAATTTGAAGAAGTTATAACCAGAGGCTTATCAAGGAATTCATCATAGCTTTCATCATACAGATTAACCAGATTTGGAGAATAGGAACCACATAATGAAGATATAATAATGCCTTTATTCATAAGTATCCAAGCTTCTTCGTTACTAAAGCTATCTATAGAGCTATTATTGGTATATCTACCACTCCGACTATATTCAAAGTTAAGACCCACATAAAAATCAGACACCTTATAAGATCTAGCCATCCAAGAATTTTCCTTTAGAAATTCACCAAATTCCTTTTGTACATTATAATTGTCTCTTATATCACCATTCTCACCTATGGAAGCATTATAATCATAACTATCGCCGTTACTTCCTATATTTAATGGGTTGGGGCCTCCGGTAAATATATAGTAATTTAGCCCCTTCATTCCAAGGGCCACATTTGTCATATAACAGCATTTTAAATCTTCATGGGTTATTGGTGGCCAATCAGATGGACTTCCACCTGGCAACTCAAATACGGTAGCTGGAAAGCCCATAAGTCTAAGCATCTCATTTGAGTAAAATACCTTTTCTGCATATAAAGGGGTTGGATTATTTTGATTCCAATTCATATCCAAATTGTAATAATGATCAGATCCTAATAAAAATCCACCTTTTAATTTATCGATTGTCTCAAGAAAATAGGAATTCATAGTAGGATTTGCTGAGTTATGTACTATATTACAATCAATATTAAATTCCTTAAACCAGTTTACTAAAATTTCTGCATAGGATGCTATTACAGTAAAATAAAATTCTTGATAATCCTTAACTCTAAGCCTATCAAAATCATTTTTTATATCCTCACTTGAAATCGGATAAGCATCTTTAAAACTATTAAAATCAGTTCCATAGCTGATATTTAATAATGAAGTTTCTTTATATTTTTCCCTTAAAAATAATGGGAATCTACCATTTTCGTCACCTAAACCCATGGCTTCTTTATTGTAATCTAACCCGCCAAACCATTCATGTATGCCTCCTAGCTCATTATCAAATTGGATAAAGGCTACAGGCCCTCCCTTAGAAAGTGTCCATTTCGATATTATAGGACATATCTTTTCATACCACAATCGAGCTTTTTCTAAGAATTTAGGATGAAGATATGAGATGGATGAATGTCTTAGTATATTCCCCTTTATATCATTTGCTAATATTTCTTTATAATTTTTAATAAGCCACTGGGGAAGGCCGTCATATTTCATCTCGGAATATTGATAAGGCCCTGGTCTACAAATAACAAATATTTCTAATTTCTTGCATAAATCCAAGAATCCTTCCAGATCTCTTTCTGGAATATCACCTAGCCTAAAGTCTCCTTCGCTAGGTTCATGTAAAATCCAAGGTACATAGGTTGCCACACAATTGCCACCTGCTTCTTTAAATAAGTTTAGTCTTACCTCCCACTCCTTTTTGGGTACTCTGAAATAATGAAATTCTCCAGACACTAAAAACTCAGGTTGTCCATCAATTTTATAAGATTTACTATCCCAGTTTATACTTTTCATATAATCACCTTTCCTCTTAGTCTATTTTCCCTGTATAAATAAAACTTTTTAACTTATCTCGTTTTATAATTCTAATGAAATAAAATAGTAATATTGAAAATCCTATGATTTCTGGTATGTAATAGGCCGGATTTATTAAAAGTGCTATAATGTCACTTTTTATCCAATTCCCCTTAGGCCTGACTGGAAACCTTAAACCGAAAAATGGCCATAACAAAATACCAGGATATAGCCACATACTATCTAAAATTAAATGAATGAAACAAGAAATGGCTATAGTTAAATAAGCTTTATTCTTTTTAACAAAAATAAGCCCTATAGTAATGAATATTATAGGAAATAATAGGGTGTGTAAAAATATTCTACTGTTATGAAATATATTTCTAAAGAAAACTGCTCCTATTGGTTTATCTATAATATCTGGCAAAATAGAACCGAGTAATACGTATCTATAATCAATTGATATATTGTTTTTTACATTCTTATTTATTAATTTTTCACCAAGTCGCATAACGCCAGTTGTCAAACCTAAGTGCCCAAAAAATATCATTTTACCCCATCCCTTAAAGCTATAATACTTTCAATATTGCTAAGTAATTTTATGAAATTTTCATACCCTTTCTTTTCTAAATAAATGTTTAATAAAACTTCAGTCGTCATTTTATTTAAGCCCTTTACACCATTTTCTAATATATCAGATATGAGTTCCATAAAAGTTTCATTATTTTTATCTAGCCCTTTAATTAGGGAATCTGCTCTTTCCTTTATTAGCTCTTCCTTGATTTGTTCCCTAAGGATATTATTGTAATTTCTAAGATAAGCCTGAGTTTCTTCTGGATATCTAGAAAAATCTCCAGATATTATATCATTTATATCAAGCATTTAATCACTCCATATCTACTTTATTTTTATATTCCCTTCTTCTAAATTCTGTAGGAGTAAGGGATGTACAAGCTTTGAATACCCTATTAAAATTTCTTTGACTTTCAAAACCACATTCAAAGGCTATATTAACTATAGATGTATCTGTTTCCATGAGTAAAGACTGAGCCATATTTATCCGTAGTTTATTAACGTACTCATTTAGTTGAAAACCAATCTTTTTAGTAAAGAGTCTAGATATATAAAACTTATTAAAACCAAGACTTTTAGAAATGCTATCTAAACTAATATTTTCAGTATAATGACTTTCTATATATTTTAAAAGTATTTGTACTGTCCCGTTATATGCATATTTTCTATTTTTAAATTTAAATTTGTTATGGAGAGTCCCAAATATTGAATATAAGAGGCCTTTTATAATAAATTCATTCCTATTTGCAATAAATTCATTTAATAGTAAAGTAATGAAATACATAACTTTATCATTCAGAAGATCCTTGTCCATAAAAGGGTTTTCCAAAGTTTTATCTAAAAGATTTATAAAATAACTATTTATTATCTCCGGGGAAAAAAGCAATAATATTAGTTTTGATTCACTATAAGTATGATAACTATGAATATCATTGGGAAAGGATATCCCAATTTCCCCTTCCTTTAAAAGTTTAGTTTCTTTATTAATTGTGGCGCTAATCTCCCCTTCCTCAATAAATATAACCTCAACATAGGAATGGAGATGCGGTGGGAAGCTTAAATTATCAGACCTCACAATTGAAAAATAAAAAGGTTCATCGCTACTTTTCGTTTCATAAAAAGGATACATACCTACCTCCACTTACTCAACATATCTCCTAAATATATCACTTAGTGCAATCTATGTCTATATATTGTTAATCTATGTCGAGAAGAATAACTAATTAATGGTTATTCTTATAATATACTATAAATTAACAAGGAGAGGATTACTATGAAAAAGGCCTTAATAGTTCAAGGTGGTTGGGATGGTCATGAACCATTACCTGTTTCAAATGTATTTAGAAGTATTTTGGAAGCGGAAGGCTTTCAAGTGGAAGTTTCAGATACCTTAGATAGCTTTAAAGATGAAGCTAAATTAATGGGTTTAAATCTTATTGTACCAGTATGGACGATGGGTGAAATAAGCAAGGAACAGCTTGATCCTGTACTGAAGGCTGTAGAAAGCGGAGTTGGTCTTGCTGGTTGTCATGGTGGTATGTGTGACTCATTTAGGAATTCTACAGAATGGCAATTTATGACTGGTTCCCAATGGATAGCTCATCCAGGTAACGACGGAGTTTTATATAAAGTCAATATAAAGAAGTCAAGCTCAAGCTCTATTATCAGTGGAATAGAGGATTTTTCAGTAAAATCCGAACAGTACTATATTCATGTAGATCCATCCGTAAATGTTCTTGCATCCACAGATTTCCCAGTGGTGGATGGACCTCATAAATCAAACGGTAAGGTTACTGTCCCAGTAGTTTATACAAAATATTGGGGAGATGGAAAGGTATTTTATAATTCATTAGGTCATCATGCAGATATATTCGATATTCCAGAAGCAAAAGAGCTTATGCGCAGAGGTTTCCTCTGGGCAGCAAAATAAGGAGGAGTAAAAATGAGAAAAATAAAAATTGGTGTAGTTGGTTGTGGAAACATAAGTGGAATTTATCTTCAAAATTTAACAACCCTTTTTGCTAATACAGAGGTATATGCCTGTTGCGACCTAATTGATGAGAGAGCAAAAGCGGCAGCTGAAAAGTATCATATACCTAATATTCTTACCACTGAGGAGCTTATATCCTCAAAGGAGATAGAGTTTGTAGTTAATCTTACAACCCCTAAATCACATTATGAGATATGTAAAAGAGCTCTACTGGCAGGGAAGCATGTGTATGTTGAAAAACCACTTGCTTTAACTATAGCTGAAGGAAAGGAATTAGTTGAACTAGCTACGCAAAAAAATCTTTTGCTAGGTTCAGCTCCTGATACATTTTTAGGTGCAGGACTTCAAACCTGTAGAAAGCTTATTGATGATGGCTTCATAGGCACTCCCGTTGCAGCTACTGCCTTCATGACCTGTCATGGTCACGAAAACTGGCATCCAGATCCTGCCTTTTACTATAAACCAGGTGCAGGTCCTATGTTCGACATGGGACCCTATTATCTTACTGCTCTAGTATCTTTACTTGGATCCGCTGAAATAGTTTGTGGAATGACAAAAATATCCTTTCCTGAAAGAACAATAACTAGCTCAGAGAAATTCGGAGAAAAGATTATAGTTGAAATCCCAACCCATGTTGCTGGAACCATTGGATTTAAAAATGGCGTTATTGCAACAGTGATAACCAGCTTCGATATCTGGAGCAGCACCCTACCAAGGATAGAGATATATGGTTCTCTTGGAACTCTTATAGTCCCAGATCCAAATACTTTTGATGGACCGGTTTTATTAAGAACTTCTAGAGGTACTGAATTTAAGGAAATTCCATTAACTCACAATTACAATCAAAACAGCAGAGGTATTGGAGTTGCCGATATGGCAAAATCTATTGTAGACGGACATGCTCCTAGGGTAAATAAATATATGTCCAACCATGTACTAGAGCTAATGCATGCTTTCCATATAAGCTCAGATACTGAAAAGTATTATAAAATGACAAGTAGTTGCACTAGACCTGAGCCACTACCCTTGGGACTTATAGATGGCATAATATAATTGAATAAAAATCAGAGGCACACCTATCGGTATGCCTCTGATTTTTATTTCAAACAATATTACTCATAAATTTGCTTATCTTTTTTCATTTTATTAATTTTTCTGTTGTAGGACATAAATAAGGGTATAAATAGAACAACAAGAGTCCAACTTAATAAGGAAATAAATAAATTAAAATATATGCCTCTGTTAAACCAAGAAAGATACCAACTACTACATTCAATAAAGCAGCAAATAAATTTATTAGTACTGCCGCTCCAATTAGGCTACTAATTCTTTTATAATGCTTTATTTTTGATTCATAATCTGAATATAAATCGAAGGCACCCTCTGAGGCTTTCTTTCTAAAATATACCCAACGCATATAAGTGGCAACACATTCTATTCCTGTGTCCTCCATAAATTTGATATATACTCTACTTTCAGGATGCTTTGGTGAGTCTTTTAATAGTTCAATTCTATATATATATTCCCCTGGAGTCCCCTCTTCAAATAAATATCTACCTATTGCTGAATAAAAAAGGAAGTTCATACCCTTTGCAGCCATTTCATTAATTCATTTTTCTTCTTTTTCAAAACTTAAGAACAATTTAAATGCATTATACTTCATACTTATAAGCCCCCTCTATTTTATTACCATCACTCACTAATTCCTCTAACCTTTTAATTTCACCGCTAACGATTTCTTTGCCTAAGTCAGTAATTTCATATACCTTTTTTCTACTATCTGATTTACTATCTAATGCTTTTATAAAGCCTTTTTCTAGCATAGTGCTTATAGCTCCATAAAGTGTTCCTGCTCCAAGATTAACTCGTCCTTTGCTCAATTCTGTTACAAACTGCATTATTCCATATCCATGAAGAGGTTTATAAACAGCTAAAAGTATATAATATACAGCTTCCGTTAAGGCTCCCCGTTCTGAACTTTCTGGCAAAACAATTCCCCCTTTTCTATATATCGTATAGTGTTATATCGCATACCGATATATCTTAATATGATTATATGGTATGCGATATAATTGTCAATAAAAAAACAAGCCTTTTTGATGGCTTGCTTAAATATTTATCAATTTGTTAAGCTTCATTAACAAATCCATTTTCTATTATCTTATTATATTTATTTAAAGTTGTATTTAGTACCTTGCTAGCAGATACAACTTCATTGTCTATCAAGTTCCCCTGTTTTTCGTTTATAAGACATTCTAATTTTGATCTCATTATTTCTATGTCCTCTAAAAGATTATTTATTTCTCCCGTTTTAATAACCTCAACTGTATTATTACCAGTTAGCTTAATTCTAATAAGGTATTAAAAATATTTTTCCTTAATTTATGGAATTTATTATTATTTATGAAATAAAAATCACCAAAACCAACTATTAGAATAATATAATATAGAAATTATGAAAAAGAGGACTCTAATGGACGATTATGATTTTTGCCCTT
>Ga0209125_1001179_pt1 | contig 26281 bp, 29 predicted proteins | sample BarGraIncub1131A_FD_184503 | JGI IMG/M metagenome (GOLD analysis project Ga0209125, IMG submission 184503) | Arctic peat soil microbial communities from Barrow, Alaska - Barrow Graham LP Incubations 11-31A (SPAdes) (version 2) | ecosystem: Environmental > Terrestrial > Soil > Wetlands > Peat... | reverse complement strand
CGGATAACTGATGCTTCATCTAATTCATTATCCATAAAAATTTTCTTCAAATGATCATTTATGGTACGTACGTTAACATCATAAAGCAACCCCATCATTTTTTGCGATAACCAAACATCTTCATCGGCATAGATCGCATTAACGTCACTTTCGCCGGTTGCTGTAATAAATGTCAGATATTCAGCCGCGGAACTACGTATCATTTTATTATTATTTTTGTTTGTAGTCATACTGTCTCCCATCTAATTTGCTGTTAATTCGTCAGCTAAACCGTACAAAGCTTCGCGCAGCTCATTGCGGTACTTGATCTTTGACAAAGCCTGAACGGTACTGTCGTGCGCCAAAGTCTTATAACCACTGCCGGCATTGGCAATAATATCCCGAATTTGACCCGAATCGTCTAAATCAGCTTGGCCATGGCGATGACGGCTGAATAGCGTCCGCATTTCTACGCTTGAAATAATATCAATAAGACCCCATGTAGGACATCGGCGGGAAATATATAGCCGGTAGTAAAAGAACCAACCCTTTCTGCAAAAAGCACTTGCAAAAAAACATCTATAACCGTAGTTACAGAGCTTTATCAGTGTGCTTTAATAAAATATTTTCCATGGCTGTACTAGCTATTGCATCAGCAGAATTAATCGCATGAGCGTATATATTACCCGTTGTGGATACGTTAGAATGACCTAGACGGGTAGAAACTGTTTTTAGGTCTACACCACTAGCAATTAATATAGAAGCGTTGGTATGCCTTAATGAATGAAGATGAACCGCTTTGAGGTTATTTTTAATACAGACCTTTTTCAAGTAACAGCTGATAGTGTCCAGATTCATTGGTTCACCGTTCCATCGAGTGAAAACATAACCAGTATTGGTCCACTGGTCGCCAACTTTGATTCGTTCCTCTAACTGCCATACTCGATATTCTTTTAGAAGGTCAAACACGATGAGGGGAAGTTTTATACTTCTTAACGATTTATAAGTTTTGGTATCACCTTCAAATGCTTTTTGACCTGGGATTTTTTTTAATGATCTTTTAATGGTTATGATCTCATTATCGAAATCAACATCATCCCATTTTAGGCCCCCAATTTCTCCACGCCTTAAACCACTGAATATAAGTAGGGTAATGGCAGCTCGATATTTGATAGGTTCTTCTTCCAATAATTCCAAAAGTTCAATGGCTTCCTGATCATCAAGATATGGAGCTTCTTTTCTTTCGAGTTTTGGCAGCTCTACACGCTTTTCAATAACATTAAAGGGGATCACACCCCACCTAACAGCCGTATTCATGATATTATTTAATAACCGGTGGTAATGCAAAACCGTGTCATTGGTAACAAGTTTTTTCTCACTGGTAGAAGTAAATAGTATTTCAAAATCCAGTTCCAGGGCTTTTGTTATCTTTTGTGCAATATCGAGAGTTGTGTTGCCACCCTTTTTTAGACGCCGCAGAGTATCATCACTTATTCCGGCCTTTGATGAAATATATTTTTGTTTCATAGTGGATGTTAATTTTAAATAGTGATCCGTAACCTTGAATTTTTCACCACCTTTTACACAGTTACTGTTTTTAAGTTTTGCATAGAAATCTTGAACCTGTTTAGGCGTAATTTTTCCAATCTTTATATGGCCCAGTTCTTCAACAATTTTTATTGAAAGGGCCTGATAACCGTTAATGGTTACAGGGGAAAGGCTTTTACTATCTACATAATCTTTAAACCAGATCTCAATAAAATCAATCAATTTTACATTGCTATCCAGGACGTAACCCAGGGTGCATTTTTCTTCAAACTCAACCGCAATTCTATTGAGTTCTTTTTCCAATTGCTTTTGAGTTATTCCTTCAGGTGGATTATAGGTTGAATAACGCTTAATTTGTTTTCCTGATGTGTTGTATCCACAAGACACTACTATTCTAAAGGCGGTTCCTCTTTTTTCGATATTAGCCATGGGTTAATCTTCTTCTGATTCGTATATGCCATCACGCTTTGCGCTATTTGGTATTTTCTTATCAAATCTTTTAAATAACCCTTTTACCAAATCGTCATACATAAGGGTATCAATTAAGTTATCATCATAAAGTGATTTTGCCCTTTGCCATGCTATAAAAAAATTAGTTAATACCGAATCCGAAAATCCAACCTTGATTACTTCATCAGCTTCTACTGTACATAATTCAATGGTGAAATAAATCTTTTTACTAATATCAAAAAATCTGCTAAATACATCAATGTAGTTTGTAACCTTAATTGTTTGTTCTTCATCACTTAAACCACAAAGCCAGTCAATCGATATCCCATATTTTGTTGCTATTTTTATAACAGTTAGTATTGAGGGATTTTTTGTATTTCCAGGTTTTTGATTTTCATATGCTGATAGTAATGACGGTGATATTTCAATTTCATCAGCCATTTGCTTTTGAGAAATATCTCTTGCAGTTCTAAACTCCTTCAATCTTTCACCAAATTTATTATCTATTGGGACATCTGTTCTTTTATCTTTTACAGGTTCCACTGTAACACCTCCTATATATTGTTGTTGATGTTATTATAACAACTTAATGTCAAATAATCAATTAATAAAAATGAAATGGATGATATTAACTTGAAATTTAATTAAATATTAACGGTAAAGGTCGGTTTATAGGTTTAAAACACCAAGAATAGAAAAAAAAATCCTGAAAGAAGTGTAAAACACAGCTGAATGATATAAAAGTCGATATAGTAAAAATAATCTCTAAACGATGTATGCATACAATAAAGTGCTTTAATAATAAAATATTGCATTAAATAGCTTATAGTGATATACTAAGGACAACAACAACAATAATAAACGTAAAGGGGTGGTGAACTTGAAAAATAGAGTTATCAAAGAAGAAATAAAAAAATCGAAATTGTTTCAGTGGCAAGTCGCAGAAGTAATTGGAATTACTGAAAGTGCTTTCTCAAGAAAAATGAGATATGAACTTTTAGATGATGATAAGAAGTTGGTTTTGGAAGCAATTCAAATATTAAATGAAAGGAAAATATTAAAATGATTCCTAGAATGCGTATCGCAAAAGAAATTGCCAAAGAAATAAAGGCTCTGGATCCTAACACGGGATTGAGTGAAAGTTCCATCAGACGCTTAATAAAAGAGGGAAAAATTCAAAGCATTCAGGTGGGAAACCGCCACTTGATCAATTTAGATTTAGTAATCGAGTTTCTCAGTACTCCACCGCCAATAACAATTATTAGTCCAACACCGGATGAAAAAAACCATGTGCCGTTGAGCAGGATGGATGAATTTAAAAAGAATATCGGAATGAGATAAACTGCGTTAATGCACTTATAAAGTGCTTCGAAATAGAAAGGACTATCAATGCCGGGACAGTATGACAGTCTTTTGATAAACAATAACAGGTTGCAATCACATCAATAATGTGCATGCGTAAATATACATAAATAGTACACATGTATGCATGCACAAAACAGGCTGTAGATACACCAATGGGCTTGTACATTAGGATGTTGATAATACTGGCAAAAGTCGCCGTGTAACCTTTGTAACACTTTTTTTCCAAACCTTTATAGGGTATTATTTTAAAAAACAATAGTACATACTACAAAAAACACATAATGATTATATATATAAAATATATTCTATATATGACTCAAAAAAAAAGGTTACAAAGGTTACAAAGTACTTCAAACCCTTATGGCAACTGCGTTTTTCGTGTAACTCTTTTTTTCAAAAGAGTTACACGAAAATATGCATAATAGCTGTAATCAGCATTTTAAAGCCATTTACAGAGCATGTACCGGAATTCAAAAAGTGTTACACAAAGTGTTACAAAACCGTTAAAATGAACCTATTTTAGCATTAATTTACCGAATTATTTAAAAATAACACAAACTACTGTATGTGCACCGACCTTTTAGTGTCAAGTAATGGCCAGCCGATGATCATAAAATCACCAATTCCGTTTTCGTAAAATACTTAAAATAAATATAAAATGCCTGATTTTCCGAAAAATGAACAATTTTGTAACACTTTTGAAATAAATAGGGTTACAAGTCATAAACGGCGTAACAGTAGGTTAAATCACTGTTTTTATCTGGAAATAAAAAAAGTGTGTAACCTTTTTAAAATAAAAGTGTTACACGAAAATAGCCATGGTTTGACCTATTTTTTAGACCAAAAGAGACGTTGATGTCGGGTCATTGCGACGGACATTGCTTAGAGAGAAATATTGCATAATTATTATTTTTATGAAAGCAGAACGAATTCGGACTGATGAGATGATGAAGAACTCCCAGCCTGGTATAAAGACCATAACCTGACGACCTATATTAAGAGAGAAAGGAGCTCACAGAACAATCATGGAAAGAACTATTAATCACGTGTTGCACTCTGTTACCTCAGATTATCTCAGAGACTTGGATACCTCTGGGGGACTTAACACTGTATCAATTGAAGCCGAATTATTAGATAAAATGCGACGTGAATTTGAAATCGAGAACGCGTTAAAGGAAAAAACCCGCCACTGGAAAATACCGACAACATTGTCGTTTACTCAGGTTGCCATGATAATGGCTGCATTATATCCCATCTGTCGTATTTCCTGCGCCGGAGAAAACGCCAACCCTGATCTTGATGTACTCGCCATTTACCAAACAAAAGGTGTTGATACTGGTGTTTATGTTACATCTGAGGATGCATTTAGAGAGATCGCAAGCAACTTCGATTTCAATCTAACAACAAAAGACTTTATGGAAGTCATGATTGCAATCAGGCGAAACGTAGAACGCAAAGTGCGTTGTCTTGATTCAGAGTTGATTGCTGTCAATAACGGCATCTTTAATTATCAAACAAAAAAACTACAACCATTCACACCTGATCTTGTTTTTATCACCAAATCACACGTAAATTATGATGAAACGGCTCAAAACATCGTTATTCATAATTCGAGTGATAATACCAATTGGGACGTTGAAGACTGGATGCACTCACTTTCAGATGATCAAGAGATTGTTGACCTGCTCTGGGAAATATTGGGTGCCATCATCAGGCCAAACGTTAGTTGGAACAAATCAGCCTGGCTTTATTCTGAACAAGGCAACAACGGCAAAGGCACACTCTGCGAACTCATGCGACAATTGTGTGGCTCAGGCGCCTATGCCAGTATTCCGATCGCTGATTTCAGTAAAGATTTTGCTCTTGAGCCACTCACCAGAGCCTCAGCTATTATTGTTGACGAAAATGATGTAGGCTCTTTTGTCGACCGGGCGGCTAACTTAAAAGCCATTATCACAAACGACGTTATTACTATCAACCGTAAATTCAAAAGTGTACTAGCCTATCAATTCTATGGTTTCATGGTGCAATGTTTAAATGAATTCCCCCGGATCAAAGATAAATCCGACTCGTTTTATCGACGGCAACTGTTTGTACCAATGGTCAAATGTTTTACCGGCGCCGAACGAAAATATATCAAATCGGATTATTTGCATCGATCCGACGTATTGGAATATGTCCTTCACCGTGTACTGAACATGGATTATGACACCCTTTCGGAACCAACGGCATGTAAAGACGTTCTCAGTCGTTATAAAGAATTCAACGACCCTGTCAGAGAATTCTTTGAAGAAGTATCTCCTGAGTTTGTATGGGATTTATTACCTTTTAAATTTCTGTATGCTGTTTATCTGGCTTGGTTTAAACGTAATTCACCATCAGGCAGTCCCCAGGGACGCAACACCTTTATCAAAGATATTGTAGCCATTGCTAAAGATGGAAACACATGGTTCTGCCCCAGTGGAAATCCCAAGATTAGGTCACGTAGCCGAATGGACAGACCTGAACCGTTAATCGCACAGTATTGTCTCCTGGACTGGCAAAATCGTGATTACAAAGGTAATGAAATTGACAAGATTTCCATGCCGAGTAACCTTGCAGAGTCTTACAATGGCCTTCAGCGGTATATATCGACACAAAAAACTAACACATATAATGATGACGATGACACGACAAGTGCTTCACAGATTAAGTAAAATTAAAAGAAGCAGACTGAGGTTTGCTTCTTTTTAGCGATGTGTGAATGACTTTTTGTTGAATGTACGTTATAATGTACGCAAATGGAGGTGGCGAAAAATGACAAACATAAATGCTACTAATTTACGAAAGAATTTATTTGAGTATCTAAATTCAGCCGTTGAATATAATGATGTGATTAATGTAAACACTAAAAAAGGTAATGCTGTTATTATAAGTGAGGAGGACTATAATAGTATGTTAGAAACAATATATCTGATCAGCATACCGGGTATGAAAGAAAGATTGGATGAAGGTGTAGAGTTGGGTATTGAGGGTTGTGAGGATTTTGAATGGTGAAAGGGTATAGTGTTGTTATCTCAAAAGAAGCACAGAAAGATAAGGGTAAGATTAAAGAAAGACCTATACTCAAAAGGAATGCTGAGAGGTTAATTGATGTTTTAGAGGAAAACCCCTACCAAAACCTACCCTCATATGAAAAGTTGAGTGATAAGTATAAAGAGCTCTACTCTCGACGTATTAATCAGCAACATAGGTTAGTTTACAAGGTTGATGAGGATAAAAAGATTGTTATTATCATAAGCATGAGGTCGCATTATGAGTTTTAGGTAGGGTCTATAAACTACAGAAAGGGTGTGTTGATATGGCAACAACAGATGTTACGATTAAAATAGACTTGGAGTTGAAAGAACAGGCAGAAGCTTTGTTTTTGGATTTAGGTTTAACATTGGAAGAAGTGTTGGTTGCTCTTATGGAGCAATCGGTTAGAGAACAACGGATTCCTTTTAGTGAGGTACCCAATGCTGAGACAATGGCTGCAATTGAAGAAGTTGCAAAAATGAAGTCTGGTATATTAGTTAGCAAGGTGTACACTAATATTGATGAACTTTTTGCTGATTTTGAAGGTAACTGCACAACAACTGAAATTGATTGGGGTGAGCCTGTGGGTAAAGAAGTTTGGTAAAGCAAGGCGATATTATCAAACTAAACTTTAGTCCTCATAGTGGACATGAACAGGCGGGTTTTAGACCTGCAATAGTTGTGAATAACGATGAGTTTAACAGGAAATAATAGGAGTGTAACATGGCATATATAGTATTAGACGTAACAGAGCAGGAAAAGGACTGTATTGAGGAGTATGCAGATTTGCATGGTATGAATGTGTCTGATGCTGTGAAGATGGCTTTCTTTGAAAGATTAGAGGATGAGTACGACATGATTGCCCTAAGAGAATGCAAAAAAGACACGGACAAAGACAACCTTTCTTTGGATGATACATGTAAGGTATTAGGTATCTTCGATTGAGTGCTAGTCAATATAAAGTCTAATTAAAACACGATAATGCACACATCTTAATTAAGATGTGTGCATTTTTTATTTCGTCTAAATTGCAGAAGCTGAAAAGCTTGAAGCCGAACGCGTCGCCCATTCGCAGACAATAAGAGATCACTATAAGGAAATGCAAATGCTCACACAGGAATTGCAGGTTGCTGAAAAAGAGAAAGCCAGTTTACAGAGAGAAATAGATACTCTGCTCTCAGAGCTGGCCGTATCAGCAAAAGAGAAAGTTCAAAAGTAGGGTAAAAAGCTAATTGATAATCAAATTGCACAGTTAACTGTGTGTTTTTTGTTGTTGTTTTTCTTTGGGGTATGATATGTGGTGTCAAATCGATCAAGTTTTAGTGACAAAGTTCAAAAAAGGTGAAGCATGTTTTTGCCGTCGCCCCGAAAACTTAGTACAGTGACTTTCTCAATATCACAACTTGTAGGGCAAGTTGTGTAGGATCTGACGAGGATGATTGAAACGTAATTGCATGAACGCCAATCAATGGGGCATCCTGGGTTGATCAAAGATGAAACCTCGTGTGCTGGCATTATTTGCAAGCACACTTGCCGGTAGAATATTTGATGAAGTTGATGATTTCGTGGAACAAATACGAAAACATATCATGGTTGATTATAATAAAATTGTTGATCCCAACCGTGATATTGACGTCTATTATTACTCAAACAAAAAGTTTGAATCAATGGATGAACTCGAAAAATACTTTACCATCTGAAATTAAGTAACTAATCAAAAAAGAGTGCATGGCATTATCTGCGGTGTGCTATTTTTTTTGAATTAAAGATTGCCATACGTGTTAATACGTGTTATAATAAGGAAAAAAAGGTTAAACCAATGCCAATGCCAATGCCAATGACACCAAAACAGATGATAAAACTATTAAAAGCAAATGGTTTCGTTGAGGTACGTCAAAATGGTTCTCACAAGCTCTTTGAAAACCCCATCAGTGGTAGAGTGACCATTGTACCATATCACGCAAAAGACCTAAAAAGGGGTACTGAACAACAAATATTAAAAGATGCAGGGCTGAAATAGCCTAAAACTCTAAAGGAGGAAATAACATGAAAAAGATGTTTTATCCGGCGGTTTTTATACCAGAAGATGACGGAGGTTTTTCAGTATCATTCCCTGATGTACCAGGTTGTAATACCTGTGGGGATACAATGGAACAATCCTATGAAATGGCTTTTGAGGCCTTGGGTCTTGTCCTGTCCTATATCGTTGATAAGAAAGAATCAATTCCACAAGCGTCTAATCCACAAGATATTAAATTAGTAGATGGTCAATTTTTGGTAGTTATAGAGTTTGATATGCTTGCATATAGAAAACGAACAGAGTCAAGAGCAATTAAGAAGACATTAACAATCCCCTCATGGTTAAATGATGCAGCACTTGAGAAAAACATAAATTTTTCACAAGTATTACAGGATGCACTTAGGGAGAAGTTACACATTGCATCATAGACGTCAAGATATTAAAGATACAGTTATTAATAACCAAATTGCACCGTTAACTCGCAAAAAGTGTGTGAATAATACATTTTATCTGAGTTAATGGTGCTCTTTTTTATAAGATCGTAACAGCCGGATGGAACCGTTTATGGGGGGGCTTTAATCGCAACTATGTTGCATATATAAAGACGATAAGTCTATTACTCTGACGCATTGATCCAAACCACTATTCCTAAACTGATGCACATGGCCAACTCGGCTGTGTGCATTTTTTTTATATGATTGGCCTGCAAATAATGCTAAAAATATCAGATAACCAAGCACTTGGTCGCACAGCGCCCAATAAGATGTCACAACATGATCGCTATTATGATACTTATGTGACCAGCGCCACAAATGGCGCATCACAGTATGCCCGAAAATGACCAAAAATATGACCAGTTATGGTCGCAATTAAAGATGGTCGAACAGAACCCAAAACGATGTCATAACATGGTCGTCATATTGGCCAATATGGGACCCGTGTTATAAAAGCTTGGGCACAGTTTGACCATTAATGGTCAAATATATGGTAGCAAAATGGTCTTGATAACAGCGACCACAATGTGGTCGCATATTGCACCAGATGTTGGGCAGATATTGGGCGACAGTGACAACGGCATAATGTGGCAGTGTTGAGATGGTCTGCATATGTGTTGAATATGGTCTTAATAATGGTGCAATAACGGGTTATAGATGGGTTGAATAATGGTCCAACTAAGTGATGGTCGGAGGCGTCCATGTGAAGGTACATATTGTTGCGCAATAATGAGCTACATATGGGTGCAGTATGACCTACACATGGTCACAATGGATCGATTAGCATTAAAATAACTAATCGTGCAGGCATTATTTTAACGTATTTTTCAGCAGATTGTGCTTCAAAATAGAGATTTATTTTGAGTGCATTTTTAGCAAATGTTACTGCATAATGTCGTAACAATTGATGCAGCATATGGGCCTATTCACGGGTCATTTTTCAGCGTATTATTGGGCTTATTTTCAGAGCATTTTTAGCATATGTTTTAGCAAATGCGGTGCCAGGCTAGGGACCTTTTTTGGGGTAAAAAAGTAAAATGTTATTTTTGCATATTGCAAAAATTTTGATGCAGATTGTTGCAAATGGCGGGGCGAACTGATGTTTGTATGTCGCAACGGATTTTGTCACACGGGGTTTTATTATTGCAATATGGCGTGACAAATGGCGTCGCAAATGTGCTAACAATGGTGGAGCAAAATGTGTAGCGGAGGTGTTTTACAGTAGTGAAAATAGACCAAGAAACAGCCCTGTTTTTACGCCATTGGAGAGTCAATATTTGGCTCTTTTTTTATGAATTCATGCTCGAATTGTGGTGTTGAAGCAGGGCCTTTTACGTGGTCAGATGAGCTATTAAGAAGTGATAATACGCAGCCTTGGTGCTGCAATTTTTTATATAAAACTGTTGCAGATGGAGCATGCAACAAAAGCTTCGCGGGGCATCCATGGAGCATATATGAAGTACGTTTTTAACACTGATTATAGGCCATTAAAACAAAAGTGTTGCCATCGTCAACGCTGCGTCTCAAGGGGTTAAAATGTGTCAACGCTTTTTAACGGTGTGACGCCGTTTGAGAGGCCTGTTTCAACGAATGCGATAATCGTTGCGTAATTTGGGACGAATTTATGGTCAAGTGTTGCGTAATGTGTTGCGTAAAAAGGATGCCTGAAAGGCGCGCCACCACTCACTTACGTTCCTGTGATGGTGCAAGGTGAAGGACAGTTTTTCCAAATGTACGAAAAAGGTACGGAAAAGCTAAAAGGGCATAAGGGGGACTGACGCACCTCACTTCGTTCGGTACGGTCGGCATAGCCGACGGTCTGGCTGCTGTCGCACCCACTTTGAACATGCTATCGCCTGTCCAAAGCCCCTACTGCGTCGCTTCGCTCCTGGCCCTCCAACCACCCGCCGGGGTGGTTGGAGGGTTTACCCTAAACGTGGCACAGCCACTTGAAAAAGTGAAAAACATTTTTGCCAAAATGCTTCCATGGGGAGATTCATTCGGTTGCTAACGCCCCTCATATTTAAGCCCATAATATAACGATATTTTTCATTAAAGAAACCGCCTTATGATCGATACGATCACAAGGCAAACAATTCCCCGGCCACGGCCGCCGGGTGTAGAAATACGATGCTGCCAGTGCTGTCACATCTTGGCGCAAAACATTTATGCAAATGGTTTTGCATATTTCTAAAATGATGTTGCAATATAGAATAGCCGCCACATTTTTGTTTAAAATGTTTTGAGAAGATGCTTCAGGTGTTGTGGCTTATCGTGCTGATAATGCCGCCACACTACTTCAAATAATGAGTGTAAGAAACCACCGATCGGAGTGTTAGCGAGCAACTTAATAAAGGCCCCTGATTGTGGCCGAGTAATATCTGAATTTGATTGTAAAACTTATGTTGTTTTACATGTAATATAAACCTTGAAAAATAAGAAATTGAAAATAAAAAGGGAAATGAAATTATGACTCAAAAACGATTGACAAACAATGCCTTTGAAAAGTTTCAAAAAGTAGGTCAGATAAATCTGGGAGCAACCGTATTTATTTCTGATCCGTGTTATGACATGTCGGAACCATGTACTGTCACCATGTCGGGAATAAAACCAGGGAACTATGACGCGTTTGTTTATATAGACCCTGATGATAAAGATATCGTTTTGGCACAATTGGTTATTCACGAAGAAACGTCGTTTAAAGAAATGTTTGACGAACTACCCGCCGTCATCGATGTCGATTCCGGCGTATGTGGTATTGCTGATTATGATTTTTTTAAAGATTTTGTTGCAACTAAAGAGAACCCTGCCAGTATGATATTAGACAAATTAAGCAGTGACATACTGAATCCGGACTTCATACAATGGTCCAACTACATGAAATCCCAGATGGAAATAAAAGACACGCTTGAAAACTACTACAAGCATCTGAGCGAATACGATGCCAATCCTAAAATTTCCAATCGAACGATACAAAAATATGATTTTAATGCCAATAATTTGTTTGCCTATTGCTTGCCGATATAAACTTTTTACGTGGTAACAACTAAATCTCATCACTCGGCTACATATATGCCAATGTGCTCCATATTTCGATTCTGAGCTCTTTTATGGTGAACCTATAACTATGTACTAAAATAGCAGTTAAGGAAAAATTAGAGGCGATATCGAACCAAATAACGGCAACGACGGCCGCTAATATCATCGAAGAAAAAATCAATGTTAACAAATTGGCAAAAACATGGGCCATCGTTCGCAGCATGAAAAGTCCGTCAAAAAAAATAAAACAGGTCACGGCACTATCCCCGTCAACGGATTTATTCTGGTTCTATAGAAATGCTCTTAAAAATAAACAATGGGACAAAAGTGTTTTTGACACTGTTTACGTTCCCCGTTTCATCAACGAATTAAAAACCGGATCGGAAAAAGGATTTACGTATTTGAACCAGCTGTACCAGGCAGACAAAGAAAACAAAAAAATCAGCCTCGTTTGCTTCTGCCCAACCGAAGACATGTGCCATCGTATTATCGTTGCTGGACTACTGCAAGCCGTCGGTTGTGATGTGCATCTAAAATCACAGAAAGATTATAGAAAATACTATAATATATACCAAAACGCGTAATCCCCGCTGTACATGATCAAACTGACAGTGCGCTTGGATAAATATGCAAAGAATCATGAATATCATACACGCACGCTACAACCGAAAAATCGCACGCAATCCTTACGTGATCGAGGTGCCAATAATTCGGCTGAAACGTGTTTGTACCGTTTGTGCCGTTTTTGTTTGAGACCTTTATAGGAAATATTTTTTATTATTTTTTACTAAATAATCTATCTAAAACACCTATATATATGTATATAAAATATTCTCTATAAATAGATAAAAGTAAATAGGTACAAATGGTACAATCTCTCCTATCCCTTACTACCACTGCGTTTGAGGCGTACCGCTTTTTTTTAGAAAACGGTACAGGAAAATGAGCGAAAACGCTGTGACGGCGTAGCAAAGCCGTTTGTAAGGGTTGTGGCGAATTTCAAAAGCGGTACAAAAAGCGGTACAAAACAGGCAAAAACACCATGAATTAAGCAATTTTAAAGATTTCTTCAAGAAATGACCGCTTTTATCATGTAAAAAAACAGCACTTTTATTGCTCAATAATAACCCTCAGAAAACTGTAAAAACAGCCTCTATTTTCTTCGTAAAATTATCAATAACAATGAAAATAACCACTTTTTTGGGCAAAAACACAGATTTGTACCGCTTTTGAAAAAAAAAGCGGTACAAAGCGGTACAGTGCTGAAAACGGCTGTGTTATGCCCTGTATCACGGTTTTTTAGAGGCCTTTTGAAAAAGTGTGTACCGCTTTTAAAAAAAAAGCGGTACACGAATTTCGACTGCTTTTAAAACCTGTTTTGAGCTTAAAATAAGAGTCTTTCAACACACTGCAACTACCGTTGCATCGAGAGAAATACTGCATAATTATTGTTTGGCGAGCCATTCGATTACTTTTTGTTCGACGCTGTCCACGAGGAGCGTGGGCTCAACTTGTGTTGCTCTGCCGACTACTCCCTACACAACCTCTTACAGCCGACCCATAAACCGCTCGCACAAACTGCAGTGTACCGCAGCCGCTCATCTTATGGAGAGTTGTTTACGGGATTTTAATGAGAGTGAACCGCCAGCAGTTCCAAATAAATATGTTCTTAACAAAATTTTTTCGTGTGGCGTTGTCTCAAACACCGGAATGTGGTAATCTACATTTGACTTTTAGAATTACAGGGCTAAATAAACACAACTAAAACGAATCAAAACAAACGGAGACTAAATAGATAAGGCCCCGTTTGTTTGATGCTGATTTTTCTAAATTTGTAGACTATAATTACACATCATCGAGAAAGGTATTAATTTCAAGGAGTTTGAGATGAAAAATAATATTTATTAAGATCAACGTTTTGGTAAGCTTGTTGCAATAGAGCGGACCGAAAAAATAGGGAAAGATACGCACCTCGCATGGCGCTGCCAATGTGATTGTGGGAATATTATTATAACAATAGGTTATCTTTTAACTGGTGGTAAAAAAACGGATTGTGGCTGCGTAGCAAATAGAGCGGTAAATATATTAAGTGAAAGATTCGGCCGTTTAATTGTAATTGCACCGGCAGGTCTTGATAAATACAAGAATGCACTATGGTTATGCCGTTGTGATTGCGGTACTGAAAAAGATATTCAGGGTATAGCTCTGCGACGTGGTGCTGTTGAAAGTTGTGGATGTTTAAAATTAGAAAAAAAAGCAAACAATATGTATGAACGGAGAAAAAACTTCAAAATAGCGACAACTAATATTTCCGGTTGCAGAGGTGTAAGCTTGAATATTAAAAGTTGTTATCACTGTTATAAAGTATAACTAAGTATAACTTTTATTGAAATAAATAAATGTGGCGTGTATAATTTAAATTATAATGTAAATTCAGTAAAAAGGAGAGGTTTTAATGGATGAAAGAAAGAAGAAATTAATATCAATAATAATGTTATTAGTAGTAATTTTAATAATTACTGTCGGCATTATTTCAGAAAGAAATGCTGACAAAAATGCCGAAACTAATGGCCTAATTAGTATACCTTTTGGTTCTTTAGATCTGGAAGATGAAAATTATGAAAAAGTTGTAACGCAATTAGAAGATGCAGGTTTTATTAATATAGAAACTCTTAAAATCAAAGATTTGAGTTTAGGTATTATTACAAAAGATGGTGAAGTAGAATCTATGACTATTGATGGAGAAAAAGATTTTTCAAATGGAGATAGATTCGATAAAAATGTAAAAATAAATGTATCTTATCATACGTTTCCTGGAGAAGAGTCTGAAGAAAAGGAGGCAGAAAGCGAAGAACCTGAAGCCGAAGTAATTGAAGATTATACAGAAATAAATCAATTAATTAATGAAAATTTGTTGTTATCTCAGGGTTGGGCTTTAGGTATGTTAGATGAGAATGGTAATCCGACAGAAAATGGCACATCTAACGATACATTTGCATTTTCCCTAATGGTTCAAGATATAACATATTTGGGCGATAAATTAAGAATTAGTGTAGATCCTAGTTTTATTCAGTTAAGTGATGAAGAAAAAACATATATAGGAAATACAATTCAAGGGATAGTTTATTCTCAAACGAATAATAGACCATATACAACTTTTTTTGTAAATGGAGACGCCATTGGAAATTCGAAAATTACAAATGTACAAAGTTTTAAATGGGATTAATACTATAACGGATTACCTACTTAATTAAATAAAAGCATAATATACCCTGAATATAAGGGATTTATAGACGTCTTAGTTCATCTTCAAGCGTTTTAAAGTCCCTTTTTCTGGAGGATTATTTTCCTCGGATCCGTTTCCATTTTTTAGTTATTTCTTAACGTATAATGGAATGATTTTATACGTATTATTTTTATCTTTGATAAGTATACGCTAAAGTGTATGCTAAATTTTACTTTACCAGTTGCGGATTCCTTTAGTCGTTATGTTAAATGTTATTTCAGTGGATGAAGATCTTAAAATAATGTGTGACAAGGGAATAATGAACGAAACAAAAATTTACTTGCTGCCATATGGTGGTTTCTTTTATATTACTTTAATGATTGTTGATTGTATAGTATAGTATATTAAAAGCATATATAATGATTTTAATTGAAAGGGAAAGGGAAAGAATAAATGAAAAAAAAGTATGTGATTATATTTTTATTGGGAGTTCTATTTTATTTTATAATATCTACGCTTTATTCTTTGTATATGTAAATTTATTAAAATAAAGAGGGAAAATACCTAAATATAATTTTAGAAAAGGGGATCTTGTTTTGAATTTATTAAAAAAACTAAAACCATTAAAACCATATTTGATTATAATCATTCTTATCATTTACATTGAAGTTATTGGTAATGGAAGGCTTATAGACCAATTATCTTTTTATGCGATGATCATTAGACCCATTGAAGGTTCATTAGTCGGTGTTTTTTTGTATATATTAAATTTAGATGATTTAAGATTGACTTTGAAAATTAACGTCCATTATTTAATTATTTCATTATTTTTAATCTTCATTTATTATTCTAGTTATATCTCAATACTTGCTTTTCAAGTAAATATTTCAATTTCAATACCATATTTATTAGGTAGCTCACCAATTATATTATATGTTTTTCCAGTTTTAGTAGGATACTATTTATCAAAAGGATTAATTTCAGCAAAAAATAATAGTGAAGTGAGTAGTTAAATTCTAGCATTTAAAACCAGTGTATCAGCTTGATCCATCACTCATCATGTTAAGATCTTATCTGCTGAAATAATATTTATTAGTGTCATAACTTTTAAGTTCAAAGACTGCTACCACTGGGGTAAGGCCTATGGATACTATTAAAAACAATGAAATTAAATATACCCTATTGGCACTGTTATTGTGTGATGATATGCTTAACTAAAAATAACTGTTAAAGGAGATGGATCAAATGAAAGCAGGCTTTATCAGAGTTAATAAGGAATGCAATAAAACCAGCGATGAAAGAGCTACAATGATATGCAGATTTTAATGTTGATCATCAATTTACAAGAATAGGTATATTGGTATGAGCAATATTAAGTATTATGCAGTTGCAAGTGGTAACGTGAAAAAACCAACAATATTTAATACTTGGGAAGAATGTAAAAAAGTCACCCAGGGGTATAAATCAAAGTTCAAAAGTTTCGACAATTTGGAAGATGCAAAAAAATTCATCAAGGAAAATAGCGGGAATACGGAATTAAAAACTGCGGCAGGATCAAAAAAAAAGAAAAATAAACCGACTAATAAAAAAAAGGTTAAATTAAGTGCGGATAAAGAGAAAGAACCGTGTAAAATAAATATTTATCGTGAGATTAAAAAAAATAACAATACCGGTTCGACAGGTGAAGATGTTGTTGAAATGCACCTAAAAATGTTAGGTTATAAATATGTAAAAGAATACCAGGTAAATATTGACGGTTATTTTTACAGATTTGACTTTGCTATTTTCAAAAATAATAGATTAGCCGGATTTATTGAATTTGATGGACAGCAACATTTTGAAGCAATTGCTAAATTTGGGGGCTCTGATGGTTTAATGAAAACTCAATACAGGGACTCAAAGAAAAACAATTATTGTAATTATAAAGAGCTAATTTTATTAAGAATTAAATACTCCGATGGTCATTCATCGAAAACTTTAATTTCAGAAGCATTCAATAAAAGGTTTAAGGGTAAATGATGATGAAAGAAAAATTATACAATGTGAAATACTTGCAGCTGTCAGTGTTTAGTGATCCTAAAACAATTATCGATGAGATGACTCAAACGGAATTAAGAGAACTGTTAGATCGTGGAATGATTACACTATTGGAAGTTACCCAGGCATTTCGGAATGGCAGCCCGAAATATAAAACAGTTGAAAACAGCGGCAGTAAATATAACCCGGCGGGAAAAGGGTATGATATCATTTAGTGATTAAAAGAACGTGAGGAAAAAATGGCAAACTTAAAAAAATATGTAGGTTTTTATTGCCCTGATAAGTATAAACATGGATCAATCCAATGGACCGACATTTACGAAGGACAAGTTGACATTAACAGTGATACAAGTGATTTAAAATTAGAAATGTTTGAAATCAAAGCTGAGTCTGCTCCGGAGGCTAGACGCAAATTATTCTCTATGTTATATCCGTATTGGAATGAAGATGATTATTCAATGCGTGCAGTAATCCAAATTTTAATTAATGTTATGAATATGGATGACCCTGATAATTTCGAAAATGAATATATTGAAATATTTGGGGATGTTGATAGTGATAAGCTGATTACCATCGTTAACGAAAATTACGATACATTTGAATTGGATGATTCATGGGATTATTTTAGTGATATGACTGAAAGTTCTAAAAACCTATTTAAAGAACTATCTGAGAAAACGAAAATGGAACTGTACTATGATGCGTTAAATTCTGATTTGATGATTTATCCTTTAAACAGATCTTAGTTATTTATGGGTATTTATCAGAACGTGAGGCTGAAATGATTTTTGTAACTGGCGATACACACGGGGATTATGAACGATTTAAAACCAAAACGTTTTTAAAACAGGCTGAATTGAACAAAGAAGATTATCTTATTATTTGTGGAGATTTTGGTTACTGGAAAGACACACCCGATCAGAGCTATTGGCTGGATTGGCTTGACAATAAGAGCTTTACGACCCTCTGGATTGATGGAAATCACGAAAATTTTGACATGCTTATGCAAATTGAGGTTACCCACTGGAATGGTGGAAATGTCCAGTTCATACGCCCCTCGGTAATTCATCTGATGCGAGGTCAAGTATTTACAATTGATGGCTGCAAGATCTTCACCTTTGGTGGCGCCCGCAGTCATGATATCCAGGGTGGCATCCTTGACCCCCTGGATCCGAGATTAGAAGAAAAGCTATATGCAAATAAATTGCTGTCCATACCAGTTCGTGTCGATCATGTCTCCTGGTGGAAAGAAGAACAACCAACGAAAGAAGAAATGGCTGAAGGTATTGAAAATTTAGATACGCATCAAAATAAGGTGGATTATACCATCACGCACGAGTGTGCAGCTGATACAAAAAAAGAATTATTCACTGACGAATATGATCCCCAGGATTACTTGTCACCCTATTTGCAAAAAATCAAAGAAAAAGCCGATTTTAAAAAGTGGTATTTTGGGCATCATCATCGGGATGAATCGATCAATGATAAAGAAATTGCCATCTATAAAAGAATTATTCGGATCTGGTAGTTCCTAACCTGTTATACTAACAATAAAACTTATGGTGCATGGGATCTATTAAAAAATGTTATGAAATGGAAAACCCCCGGATGTCCGTCCGGGGGTTTTTCTATAGGTTGGGACCAAATATACCTAACCAGGGTACAGGCATATTTAGAAATGGAAGATGACGGATCTACACGAAATTGAGTAGTATAATAAAGACAAGATAAAGGTGACGGACACACCAGATAAAACCAGAGAGGCAAAAAAATGAAAGAATTATTTGTTACAACACTGGAAGAATTTCAAGATCTGGAATGCGAATACAACTTAGAAGATTGCGGAATGAGTGGACAACATTATGGTTGGCACTGGTTTCAAGATGATGACGCCGATGTTGCCGTTTACTTTGAATTAGAACAATAAAAATAAGGGCTTGCATCCCAAACTGCCAATTCTTTTATTAGGAGAAAATATAATGGCTCTTATACCACTCAAAGAATACGCCAAACGACATGGTCGTAACCCGGCTACTGTACGACAAAAAGCAAATCGTGGCGGTTTTGAAACTGTTCAAAAAATAGGCCGAGACTGGTTCATCGATGAAGAAGAACCATATGAAGACAATCGTGAAACAACCGGTAAATTCAAAAATTGGAGAAAAAGGAGAATAAAAATGAATGACGTTGTTAAAGAAGCCAAAGAAATTGACCAATTTGGACAATATCTTCCAGAGCTCGAAATTGGCGAACAGGTCGAAATGAATGATGTATGGGACGGCAAGGGTGAAACCCCTGACGATAGCTATTCCTATTTTCTTGGCGAAAATGAATGCAGCGCGCCTGTTTGGATTAACTACACATTCGATATTATCGACGAAAAAGAAAACCCACTAGATACTGTAATTATAATTACAGATATCGAGTTGTTATAGGTGCCGGCGATGATTAAAGATGCTTTGTCTCGAATTGAGCAAAAAGAGAACATTGAACGCGTCGCACTCAAATATCATAATCCCAGCGACGGTGTTTATGTGATTGTTGACGAGAATTTTGATTATAAAGTTATATCCAAAGATCGCTTTGCATTTAACAGTAAATATTGCTGTTGGGATTTTTATAGCCAATTAGTAAATACAAACAAAGCTGTTGATCGAAAGAAGCAGATTTTGAGTAATAACTATCTATCTTTCTTCTGCAAAAACATTGATAAATTGATAGATGATCCCAAAATTATTGAGGAATATTATTCCGATATGGACGAAGATGTAAAATCAGAAAAATACCGCGATTGGATACAGCAAACTCTTCCGACATTAAAACAATATGCGGATAAAAAAATCCAGCTGAAAATATTTTTCTTAACAGACGTTGAAGAATACATATCGCAATGTGAAAAATACCTAAACAAAAAACTTTTATCTAATATTGTAAATGATGGTATTGGCGTTTCTGTATTTTTAAACACCAACCCGAAAAAGACATACATGAGAAATAAAACGCGGAAAAATGAAATTCCATACTTTGTTGATATTAAAGAAGCAAAAGAGCATTACTATTTAATGCGTTTATTGTCGTCTCTGGCAAAAAATGGAAATGATCTGTTATATATTTTAGAGGACAGGACACTTGTACCTATTAGTGCAAAAAAGGGAGAAATGTTAAAATTTGATTTTATTAACGGTCTTATATTGGCATATAAATTTGATACCCGTGGCGCATTAATTATTACAGACATGGACATTATTCCTAGCTACTCAAGCAACCTTTAGACTTCAAGCAGATAAGTATAGACAAATTTATCGAGCTATAATATAATTACAGTGTCGAAATTTCGTTAATTAGTAGTAAAAACAATGAATTAATCATAATTCATTGAACCGCTATTATAACGGGAAAAGGGATAAGACTTAAATCTTATCCCTTTTTTTTTATATATCAATTATGCTGGATTATATAACGAATATGTTATAAATAATGTAAAGGACGTGCCCGTAATGAGTATTAAAATAGGCAATGAAGAGTTTACAGAATTCGATGATCTTTATAATGATCCTAGTTTTGTAACTGATTCAGAAAGATCTGAAATTGAATTTGAGGTCGCTTTTATCGGTAAGCTGATCGAAGCCAGGGAGAAAAGCGGAATGTCTCAAAAAAAGCTTGCTGATTTAACCGGATTAAAGCAGCCTGCCATTGCACGCCTGGAGAATCTAAAGGCAACGCCTAGAATTGACACTCTCTTTAAGCTCTTGGATCCTTTAGGTTATACTTTGGCTATTGTTCCCAAGACAAAAGCACGTAATTAAAGCCCAGATAGTATCAAAGTCGAAAATTCGGCTATGAGATGTCCCCAATTTTGAGGGACGTCTTTTTTTATTTACAGGTTATATCATTAATTAACTTATGATATCCCATGGGTGCCAATACTTTTAAGTATTGACACCGACAAATCAATGACGTATAATAGCGGTGTTGAATGGTGTCAAATCTTAGTGTCAAAATATGAGGGGGTTTTATTATGATTTATGGTTATTCAAGAGTCAGTACAAAGGGACAAATGAAGGATGGCAATAGTTTAGAGGTTCAAGAAAATCAGTTAAAAGAAAACGGTGCTGTAGAAATTTTTGTAGATGGTTTTACTGGTACTAAATATAACAGGCCGCAATTAGATTTGTTATTAGCTAAACTTGAAAGCGGTGATACATTAATTGTTACAAAATTGGATCGAGTGGCAAGAAGCTTATCTCAAGGTAGTGACCTTGTAAATGATTTGTTGAGTAAGAACATCCGAGTAAATATCTTAAACATTGGAATCATGGACAATACCCCATCTAGTAAGTTAATCAGGAATATCTTCTTTTCATTTGCTGAGTTTGAGCGTGATATGATCGTGGAAAGAACACAAGAAGGTAAAGAGATAGCCAAACAAAAAGAGGGATTTACAGAAGGCAGACCAAAGAAATATAATATTAAACAAATTAATCATGCTTTGGAATTGCTTGAACACAATAGTTATAAGGAAGTTGAAAAATTAACTGGTATAAGTAAGTCAACATTGATAAGATCTAAACGAGATAAACAATAGATGTATGAAAACCGTCAAATGCTATTGCATAAGCTTTGCTTAATGGCAGTGCTAAAGATCTATGAAGATTGAGATTAGTTAAACAAGCTTAATTATATTACTTAATTAAAATGCTGAAAAATATTTTAAAAGAATGGTGTTTTATCATATTTGCAAATTTTGTAAAAAGGGGAGTATGTATGGGTTTATTTGAATTGCTATTAGCAAAAATTGGATTACCTGTGGCAAACGGTATCTTCAAGAGTATGAATAAGGATAATTTCTTAAATTCATTTATAAATACTTTTGAAAGTGCTAAAAAAGATTACAGAAAGAAATATTCTTCTGAATCATTTTCAGATAGTTTTTTAGGAAGACGTGAGAATGAGGAAAATTTAAAAACGTGGATTGAAAATAGAAATATCTTCGACAAAAAAAAACCTGATTTGAATTTACAAAATTTTGATGGAACAATAGCTACAGAAGAACAGGTGGATTTCTTTTTTACACGGTTAGAATATCATATAAAGGGAGACGAATTTCTCAAAAGTTATGTAGGGTTTGAAGTGCTTAAAGATACACATGATAAATTAGAAGAACAACTAAGTAGAATAACAGACTCACATGAGATTATTGAATTACTGAATAAGTATATTAATGCTGGTAAATTTGAAATTGTCCTAGAAATAATGTCTATCATAGAAAATAATGATGTTAAGACAAATATAGATATTAAATTGAACTTTTATTTTAATAATAACTTTGAATTGGATAAAAGTTTGAAACTTATAGGAAAGATCAAAGATTCATGGATAGAAAATGACACATTGGCGTTTCTGATCTTAATGCACTATGAAAATATTGATAATATAAAAAAAATACAGAATTATTGTAATGAACTAGATTTAAAAATACTTGTTGAATTGATTTTAAATAAAAAGGTTGGTTCATTATTTGAGGAAATCCGCAGTCAAAAAAATGATGTGGAATATATTGAATATAAAATCAATTATTGTACAGATAAATATATATCCATTCAGAACCGGTTGATTTTTAATGTGATTCATATGAATGCGCATATTTTTAATCTATCTGAAATCTGTCAAGAACTGCTAATGGAATATAATTTCCACAATAAATTCTTAGTGCTCAATATGCAGGTTCTGGAAATTGTCATTTTTGGTGATGCGTATAAATATAATGGTAAAAAAGAAGAATTAGAGTTAATTTTTAATCAGATGATGGATTTAGAAGATGCATATAAATTATGTTCTAATATTTTGAAAGAAGCTTATTATGCTTCTGTTTTTGAAGTTTCACAAATTTTAGATAAGAGTATTATTATTGAAAAGTATATGGGCTTTGCTTCGGAAATGAAAGAAAATCCTAGGATGAAGGCTATTTATTTTGAAGAACTAATAAATAAAGAATTAATAAATAAAGATTTAATAAAAGATGAAAATATAATCGAATTTTGTGTTTCTCAAGATAATTTTAATTTGCTGGCACATTACTTTGCTAATACTAAGAATGAAAGCATTGTTGTATGTGATTTTTTTGAAGAACATAAATATTTGTTGAAGAAAAACACAAATCTTTTAGAAATATATTTTAATAATCTGCTAGAAAATAAAGAAAAAACTGATTGCATTCGAAATCTAAAAGAGTACGAATTGATATTTGAAAATAACTTGCACTATTATACAATTCTAATTAAAATGACAGAAGAATATAACTTAATAGAAATAATTTGCGAAAGAATATTAATTAATGATATAACAATTGATAATATTTGGATATTAATGAATTTTAAAAAATTATGTATTCATGGAGAAAAAATAGATGAAATCCTCCCTGTATTAGAAAAGTATTCGAATTATTGGATAATAAAATTTAGCCTTTTAGAATTGCAGTACCATTATAATAAAGAAGCACTAGATAAAATTGAAGTTTCAATTGATGAGTTAATATCAAAAAAATTTATTTGTCCTGAAATATTTGAATTGAAAGCACGTATATTAATAGAAGGTGGTTATGATCTTGAAGCATTAAATAATTATATTAGAGCGTTTCATTTAGATAAAAGCAGAGAAAATATAATAAAAAATATTATTGTGCTAAGTATCAATAATCAAAAAAAATTAGAAATGGAAGTATTGCAGGCAGGTTTGATATTTGAGAATTCTCAGATGTGCTTTCTTGTTGGGGAAGGTTTTAAATATTTAAATGATTATGAGAATTATGTGATAAATATTACAAAAAGTCTATTAATGGTTAATAATAATGAAAAAGAAATATTTAACGCTTATATTAGATATATTTTGAGTAAGCCTGAAAAAACAATAAGAATTATTCAAGTTGAAAGAGTAGATGGAGCTGCTACTGTTTTAATGAAAAATGAGAACGAAAATGAAAAAATAATTTGTTTGTATGAAAATAAAAAAATGATTCCAGTTAAAGGAAGTAGATTTGGAAATGCAACACATTTGTATTTGAAAGATAAAATTGCTATTGAACTATTTAGGAAGAAAATTGGAGATTTGGTTATCATTGATGATGAAGTTTGGAAGATAGATACGTTATTAGATACCGAAGCCTTTTTATTCCAATTTTGTTTGAAAATGTCAGAGGAAAATAAAGATATTAAAATTGGACATATTGATGAGAAAAATCCAGAACAGTTAGTAAAATTTATAAGTCAAATGATGCCAGATGTTAACGAACTTGATAGTATTATAGATTTGTATAATAATCCAATCGATGGAATCAAAATATCATTTAATATGATTTTTACTAAATTGAATGGAACATATTCAGATATCATTGGTTTTATATATGAAGATAATAGATTTTTAATTTGGAATATAAATAATGAGCATTTTATTGAAGAGAAAGAAAAAATACTGATTTCTCATAGTGCAGTTATGTTATTATATTTATTGGATATAAATATTGATGAAATTACTAAAAAAAGCAACCTTTACATTGAAAGTGTTACTAAAAAAATGTCGCAAAATGAATACGATCAATTATTTAATGAGTTAAATAAAGATATCGTATCAAGTATTTATAAAAAAGAGAATCAACTTTTCAGGAATGAATTATCAGAAGAAGAAAAGGGATTTAAATTAAAAAATGCAACTGAAGTAAATGCTTTTATTAAAGAGATACCACATTTAGAAAATGAAAGTGATCTTTTATGTATTAAAGAAATATCAATTCTTGACATCAAAAAACTAATTGGGTTAGAAGATTATAATTTAATTTCGCTTGCAAAAAATCGAGATGCAACAATCATCACAGAGGATGCTTTTATTGTAATTTTATGCAAAAGTTTAAATATTAATGTTAAAACGTGTGGAATTATTGATTTGCTGATATATTTGGACATAGATTGTATTTTATTCATTGAAAAGCTATACAAATTGGCAGAATATTCTTTTAGAATACCAATTTCATATAATGCAATAGAATATATTTCTAAAAAAACTATTGATTGTTGTGATGCAAACAAAAAAAATATAATTATCGAAAAATTCAGAGAAATAGTAACATTTAAAAATTACAGTGATGATTACGGTGAAATATATAAGAACAATATTTCAAAAATATATTTAAAAATTGTTCAAAGTGAAATAGAAATTCAATCTGATATTTTAAAAGTGTTACATGATACCTTTTTTTACAATAATGAAGATCTAGTAAAACAAACTTTAAAAAATTTATTTGAGTGATTTGAGTATGTTGTATCAATTGATTTTTACTAAGAATGCTTGGTGGTATAATGAATGATAATAAAGAAATAATATTTTGTTAGTATAATTCGCTGCAAAATTTTAATTGACAAACAAATATATTAGTATTATTCTGTAGATGCTATCATTAATCAAAAGGAAGCCACTTAATGGATAAACAACGTAGTCATTAGTTGCATTCCTACTAGAATTTACTTGTTTTATATGCTCGTATGACCTCCGACTGGGCCAGAATACCCTTCGACGTTCTTGAAAAAATATCAACCCGTATTGTTAATGAGGTTAAACATGTGAGTCGTATTGTCTACGACATCACCAATAAGCCCACTTCAATCATTGAGTGGGAATAGAAAACTTAAAGCGTCAAATCCTTGTGAATAAAGGGTTTGGCGCTCTTTTAATGTTTGGGTGATATTAAACCTGGCAAATTATGTAGCTGTTGTATGGAACTAAAGATTATTTTTCGTTTATAAAAGATTTCAATTGTTTATATTCGAAATGGGGAAATTTTTAATTGCTTTGCTTGTGTGTGAATGTCAATGAAAAAGTTTACCACTTGATACTGAATTAGTTTACCACCAGTGACACTCAATTAGTTTACCATTTTTGTTGTTTTGACGCTCAATTAGTTTACCACTTCATTTCTAAAAATAGGGAAATACTGATTGGGACAGCATTTCCCTTGATACATCCAACGTGAAGCTAGTCTGTTGTCAGGTTTGCCTGTGAAGCTCTGTAGGGATGTTC
>Ga0209125_1001178_pt1 | contig 26281 bp, 23 predicted proteins | sample BarGraIncub1131A_FD_184503 | JGI IMG/M metagenome (GOLD analysis project Ga0209125, IMG submission 184503) | Arctic peat soil microbial communities from Barrow, Alaska - Barrow Graham LP Incubations 11-31A (SPAdes) (version 2) | ecosystem: Environmental > Terrestrial > Soil > Wetlands > Peat... | reverse complement strand
CCCCACCAATCAGCGCGTTGGTGCCTCTGCTGCCCCCCTCCGGTACGAAGTCGAGAGCGCCCATGGTTGCCCCGGCTCCCGCCCCGGCTGCGAATCGTGCAAGTCCGCCCGTTGCACCGCCAACAGGAACCGCCAGGTAAGGAGCAATCTTCCCGCCGAATTCCCCAAGGGTCGCCGCCGTACTCTGCGCTTTCAGGGGAGCAAAGGCGTCTCTTGCATCCTGACCCTCCTGAGTGATCCTCTGCACCGTCTCAGGCTTTACGAGGCCCATAGACTGCCCTACTTCGGCGCCTGCCTGCTGAACGCCCTTATAGGCGTCGTACATGCCAGCCCCTACGCCGACAATGGCCCGCTTGGTCGTTCCCATGTCGTCAATGACCGGCTGCATGGTCAGCGCCATTTCCCGCCGCAAGTCCTCCGGCGTCTTGATGCCAAAGTTCGGATTATTGAGGCGCTTGGCTGCGCTGTCTTCGCCGTCCACGGTAGCGTTGCCCGCATCGTCTACCGATTCCACTACCCCGGTGCGGCCGGTCAGGTCTGCCACTCCCTTCATCTGTTCCTCATGCGGAAGCGCTGCAAAGCCGGGGTCGGTTTCGGCAAGGCCCTTGCGCTGCTCTTCGGGGGGGAGCGCGAGAAATGCAGGATCGCTGGCTAGTTCGTAAATTGGCATTGCTTTTTCTCCTTTCTGGTCGGGTCCTGATTGGCCCGCCTGTTATGCCCCGGCTTGATCCGCCGAAAACATGCCGCATTTTACCATATTTCCTTGACATTCTAAAGAGTTATCGGTTCCGGTACTTGCTGAGATCAACGGGCGAGCATTCCACGTTTGCATTTATCCTGAGGCTCTTAGCCGCCGGGAAGGAATCGAACAGTTCCAGGCCGGTCTTTACCGCTTTAAGGCTCACGCTGGCGTCTTTACCCTGGACGTGATCCTTGAGGCGCTTAACCAGCACACCCTTGGTCAATCCTTCCGCCTCCATGACCGCCGTGATCGCCTCCTGAATGGCCGGGTTGTTGGCGAGCTTATTACCTATTGCCTTGGCCGAGTCTATGCTCCCCACGTTGTACGCTGAAAGGGCCGCTGCGGTTTGACTCTTGCCGTTGACAATCTCCACCACGAAATTCTGTTGTTGAGGCGTCAAGGTGTCCAGGATCGCCGGGCGAGCTGCGATAGAGCGAAGCTGCTTTAACCTTTTGCTGATCGCCGCGCCGGAAACGCCCATTTGCTCGGCTATGTCCTTCTGAGGGGTGCCGCCATCGGCCAACCGTAAAAGCTCCTTATCGTCAATCTTCCTGCTCATGCTCTGGTCTCCTTTCTGGCTTATCGCCTTGTTTGTGGTGCTTTTGCCTGTTCTTAACCAAAACAGCCGGCTTAACCGTATTCTGTGAGCTTCGGAGGGGTAAACCGCTTTGCCTCCCCCTCCTACTGCGACTTGATGGTCAATCCCTTACCTGTCGTAAGTTCTCCCCGCCTACGCCCTTTTTGGTGTAGGTCGTCAAGCTGGTTGATACTGATCCCTATGTTCCATCGCGCATTGAGCCGGTAAAGTTGACAATGTGGCAAGGTTCCCCAGGAGATCCGCTTTCAACTGCTGCCGCTCCATCTTGGCGCGGTGTCTTTCGAATACAGTGAAATGGGCGCTTTGGTAGGAAACAAGCTCCCTGCTCAACCATTTTACGTTCTGCCTCAAGAACGCCTGCTTTAGCACATCCACCCTGGCTCGTAGCTCTTGGATCGTCTCAGGCTCAGTCTCTTTGAGCCAATCCAAGCAGCCGGCCGGGTACTCTGCCGCCACAACCTGCTGAGCCTCCCTGATCCGTCCTTGCCAATAGGGGATGTCAAACGGTTCGCCGTTCACCGGGTGTGCTGCCACGTCCTCAACCTCCTTTGCCGATGCTGTCTTCTTCGCCCTGCTTGGTCAATGAACCCGATGGACGGCCCCGGTATGCTTGAAGGCTCCCGGGTGGTGGGCCGTGCACTCCTCCATGTGCTGCTTGACCTCTTCAACGGTGGTCCCAAACTTTGCCGCGACCTGCTCAAGAGTGAAAACCGCGTTGCCCTGGTCGTCACAAAAGGTGGACTCTGGCATGAGGTCCAATTCCTTCAGCTTTGCGTCCATCAGCGCCTTGATGTCTGGGGGCGCCAGACTAAGAGCTTCGGAAAGGAGGAGCCGCCCCTCATCGCTGTGCGCGTACTCCCTCGGCATGGCTATCATCTTCTGCATAATCTCGTCGTAACGTGGATTCCTGCTCATCGATCGTTCTCCTTTTTCATCTGCGGTCTGGTGGCCTGTTCCCGTTTCTCTCTGATCCTCGTCAGGAGGAAGTCAAGAAAGGTCCGATCTTGATCTGTGACCGGGAGCGGTATGTTTTGTCAGTCTCTTCATGGTTCCCCCTGGTGGTGAAGGGCAGTCAACGGAACCGGCGCCGGCGAACTCCCCCACCTTCTCCTCTTTTACCCTTGTCAGTGAATGGCGAGTGGACCTTGTGCTGTGGCCTCGTGACCTCGATGCTGCCGCCCCTCTTCTTCTCCCTGCCTGACTGCTGGACCCCTGCTTTCTGGTGGGGGTATGGCTAGAGTTCTAGAATGTGTTAAGGGCCCTTATCAGCGAAACAGCCAAAACCTGTTAAGGCTCCTTACACGGTGAAGGGTGTATTGCCCTCCCTACCTGTTAAGGCTCCTTACACGGTCCGTGTTAAGGCCCCTTTACTGGGATTCTGTTTTGCTGAACGCGCTTTTGTAATATTGGAGTGGTCCCTTTCCGGTGGCTCCCACGACTTCCAAAGATCGGAAAGGGTGTATTTGGCAGTTATCCCAGCGCCGTTGAAGATACCGCCGCGCATCGGAAGATCGCCCCGCATGGAATACTTGATGAAGCCGACCTCTATCAGCAGGTGCATTGCCTTGATAAATGTTGGCCTCGTCATTTTGAAGACCGTCACGGCCTCGCTGCCGGTGAATTCAAACCATGGCATGCCCGTACTATCTTTCTGTTTCTTCGCTGCCGCGTGGCTGGATTTCGTCCGGCAAATGATAAATACATCGGTCGCGGCCTTGGTCAAAGATCGCCAGGCGGGGTAAATAATGTCAGCAGGGAATAACTGACAGAACCATTTTTCGAATGACGGCATGGCTTTTTTGTTGCGCCCGTTGGGAAGGACATCTTTCATTTTCCCGAATGGCTTTACTACCTGTAAAGGCTCCTTAACTGGTAAAGGCTCCTTTACAGGCTCGGGCAATGTTTCACTGACCTGCAAAGGCTCCTTAACCACAACAACGGGAATGGCTGTAACCTGTAAAGGCTCCTTAACTGGTTCGACGTGGACCGTCTCAACCTCGGCAACCTCTGCCGGCGCCGGTTCACGCTCGTCTTTTTGGGAGACCGTCATGGCTGCGGGAGGATCACCAAAGAGTGGCAAGGTCTGATCGTCGGCGGGTTCCAGTGCGGCCCTCTCTGCTGCCTTTGCCACTTTCGCTGCCTCCTTCTTGGCTATCAGTGCGTCCCACGTCGCCGCCCATGTGCCGGTCTCCAGGTAGTCTGTGCACTCGGCGTTTGTACCATTTTGCCCGATAGGAAAGACCTCGCGCCCCTCATCCGTTCCTTTGGCACTGGCTCGTTTGCGAAGCTCCCTGTATCCCATCTTGCTGTAATCGGGGGAGGTCATTATTTCTTCCTCCTAAGCTGCGAGTACAAGGCGCTGCGTACCTTCAAAAGAACCTTGGCCGGAAGTATCAGCTCCCCGGTGTAGTAGAGCGCCGCTGCTCCTAGCGCCTCAGGAGTGTCTTCAAACGTGAACCCCGATAACCCGGCCTCTAAGTGGTTGTTCAGTGTTGGCTGTTGCCCTGTCGCCGCGATGATCGCGCTGGCCATATCCAAATCCGTTATTTTCATCCTTGATGGCTCCTTGGCCTCTCCGCGTCTGCGGTTCACGCTCACCTTTTTGGCGTGGTTTTTACTGCGCTTATACTACGTGTTCCATACCGGGATAGTTATGCAGCTTGTGCTTCGGTGGTTGAAGTAAAAGCCCTCGCATTCATGAAGGCGTCCAGACCGGTTTTCCTGTAACGAACACACCGCCCCAGCTTAATAAATTCTGGTCCCTTGCCGTTCCATCTCCACTGTTCTAGTGTTGTCGGTTGCAGGTTCAAGTATGCTGCCGCCTCGGGGGTGGTGAGTGTCGTTGGGGGTGGTGCTATTACACAGTCTTGTTTTGTCATTGTCTGGCTCCTATCTCATTTGTTTGTCTACGATAGAAGCAACACTAACTTGCATAGTGTTCTTGCGCAAGACTAAAAATTATCGAGATAGTCTATTGATAAGTTACTTCCGATGTCGTGCGATTACTTCTAATGTCGTGCGATTACTTCGGATGACTAGGGATTACTTCGGATGACTAGGGATATAGCTAAAAACAAAGAGAGGAACAGGTGGTTATTTGAAATAAATAATCGAAAAAAGAAAAAGAGCCCCCCCTTTTTACGGGAAGACTCTTTTTATGTGCTTGGTTCGCTCTGCGCCATGACAGATAATCACGCCCAGGAAAGGCGGCTTGTCGAATGGCTGATCTATCCCCGCAAATTGAAAGTCTATATTTGCCCTGTAACGGGCTTGTTTCTGCCGGTGCTTACTCTGCCCCTACCATCTTGCGCCTCATCGGTATAACATTGCTCTCCGTACCTGTGGTGATGCTTGCCAGCTTCCGCGCCCAGGACTCAAGTGCCAACTGCTTTTGTGCATCGTACTTGAACTGATTGTAAACCTTGATTACTCCCTGCTTGGCGTGGTTCAGAATCGCGTCAATTACTTCGTCCATCTCGCCAGATTGTGCCATAAAGGTTGCAGCCGTGCGCCGCAGGTCGTGCGGGGTGAAGTGGTCAACGCCGATCTTGTTGACGGTGGCCTGGTTTCCCTTGGAATCAAATAGCGGCTTTCCCTTCTTATCCAAAACCGGGGAGGATATGGCCCGGCTTACGGCAACTATCAAGGCTTGCCCTGCGATAGACTGCACCTTCTTGGTGTGGGGGGTCGGAAATACGAAGCCGCTGTATACTTGATCTGCCGGGACTTCTCGCCCCGCCCCTGCCTGGTCTATAGCCTCGGCAATAATCCCCCGTGCCAGAACCGACAGGTACACACGGTGAGTCTTTTTATTCTTCGCCCTCTCTGCCGGTATCGTCCACCATTCGCCGTCAATCTCGCTGGTGTGCATCCCTATCACTTCGCCGGGACGCTGTGCCGTGGTGAGTATCAGTTTCAACGCCCACCTGATCTCCGCCGACATAGCGCAAGCGTCAAGGTTGCTCCAAAAGGTTTTGATCTCTGGTTCGGACAATGCCCTTTCCCGTGACACCTTGGGCGCGGGTGGCTTCACTCCATAGCATGGGGTGTGCGGTAGAATGTCGCGCTCAACTGCAAAGTTGAACATTTTGCGAATGGTGGCGAAGGTGTTATTGGCCATGACAGGGGAGCCTCGGTCAACGATCTTTTCCAGGATCAACACAACGTCACGCTTGGTGATGTCTGCCGCCTTCCGTTTCCCCCAGGCTGGTATGATGTCAAAGTTTAGTATTCGTTCGTCTGTCTCCCATGACCGTTTGAACTTTTTGGCGTGGCGCTCGATGTACTCAGTGCAAAGCTTAGCAACGGTGATCTCCATTGCCTTGTCCTCTGCAAGCCGTACCTTCTCGCGTTTGTGTTCGTTAGGGTCGTTACCCTTCCCCATGTCGGCAAGCATCCCCTCGGCTTGCTTACGGGCCTTCTCTGCTGTGATCTTGTCGGCGGTGTCGATCTTCGCCCGTACCAACTTGCCATTGACACGCCGCATGGTGAAGTAGGTTTTTGCTATGGGAGATACCCGGATACCAAAACCCTTTAGTGCGTCATCGAAGTAATCAACGCGCCCCTCGGTCGGCTTGTCCAGGCGCTCAACGTTCGTCTTCGTGATATGGATTACCGGCATGACACCCCCCTAGATTTTTGTTACCCCGGCCCTCTGGGTAACACATGGGTAACACTTTAGAGCGAAACAAGCGAAACGACATAGAACAACACTAGGGGATAAATAGCTGATAGTCAAGGGAAAATAGAAGTGAGTAGAACAGGAATAAACAGCGGGAAGGGTGCTATCTCAAAACTGTTAATCACCATGTCCGTGGTTCGAGTCCGCGATGGGGAGCCAATAAAAACAAGGGGTTACAGCTTAGGCTGTGACCTCTTTTTTGTTCAAAAGAGTTATTGGTAACCTTTCAGTAACCTTTAGGGGAGCCGCTAAGGTGAAACGAGACAAAATAGACACCACCTCGCTAGACCATGTTGATCGGCTTCGAATACTGACCCACAGTCGGCGTCGAGCAGTGATCCGCGGCAATCTACAACTCACTAATTTACCGACAATCTCACCTTAGGGTGGGTCAGCCTTGGGTGCCGATGACGGGTCAGATTTCCACGCCGGTTCACAATGTCCCACCCTGTCCGAATTCTGCCCCCCCGCTGTGGCATCGTCGCCCAAAAAACAAAAAATTGGGTGCCCCTAACTCAAGTTCAAAACAGTTACAAATTTGCGCGAACCGCCATATATAGCAGTTATGGCAGAAATGGCGGGTTCCGTTTACTGCATTCCCTTCTCCCCACATGTATCCTTCCCATACTTCCCCGTGTTATTGCTCGGTTACGCACGCAATATCCGCAGATAGTCTGTGGCACGTTTGATGCCTTATTCCAATATGGAAGAGAATGATCAATGCCGTGTTTTTTGCAGAAGCAGCCCGCGCAACAATCTGAGAGAGAGATCACTACTAACTTAATGAAATTGTAAATCTCCAGTCTGGGCCGGTTGCCGCTTGGGAACCATTACGAAACGCGTGATTTCCTGCACCATGAAACGCAGGATAGGTGAGAATTAGAAATGGGAATCGATAAAGAAAAAAGCTTGATATCAGAAACCTCTGAACTGCGACGCCATGCGGAAGCGCGGCTCAGCACTGAACCGCGCAAACTTCAACCACCCCGGACCAAGGAGGGGACTCAGCGACTCGTCCATGAACTCGAGGTCCACCAGATCGAGCAGGAGATGCAGATCGATGAACTCCGCCAAACCAGGGATGCCATCGATACGGCACTGGAAAACTACGCCGACCTCTACGATTTCGCGCCGGTCGGCTACGTCACTCTCGATCGCAAGGGAGCCATCAGTTCCGTAAATCTCAGCGGAGCAAGCCTGCTCGGCATCGAGCGCGCCAGGCTGATCGGCCGGGATTTCGCGCTGTCCATCCCCGTTGCCACCCGCCCGCTCTTTGCTGATTTCCTGGCCAAGGTGTTTACGGGCCATGGCAAGGAAACCTGCGAGGTGCCGCTCACGTCCGAGGGAAATGCCCAACTTTTTGTGCGGGTCGAGGCGGTGATCTCTTCGTCTGGTCAGGAATGCCGCGTTGCCTTAATAGACATAACCGAGCTCAAGCGGCACGTGGAGCTGATTCAGAGATATATTGAGGAACTACATGCAACTAACGAGGAATTGACCCGCTTCAATAGCGCTTCGGTGGGGCGTGAACTACGTATGATCGAGTTGAAGAAGGAGATAAACGAACTCTACGTACTGTCCGGCAAGTCGCCGCGCTATCCGCTGGACTTCGAGAACGTATAGCAAACTCTGGTCTGCACTTCATTCAAGATGGGGGGTGCTGTCCCCGGAAATATGCGTTGCAGGCGGAGTTACCTTGACGCCTGAAGGAAGACACAGAGAGAGTTTTAACTGCTACCAGAAATATGCACAAAAAAGGAACCTGGCCATGCCACTCAACAAGAAAATCAAAAATCTGGAGAAATGCCCCACCGGCATCCGCGGGTTGGACGACATCACCAAGGGTGGCCTGCCTCGCGGTCGGCCCACGCTGGTTTGCGGCGTGACGGGGTGCGGCAAGACGCTCCTGGCCCTGGAATTCATCGTGCGCGGCATTCAGGAATTCGATGAGCCGGGGGTCTTCATGTCGTTCGAGGAGACCTCCGAGGAGCTCGCCAAGAACGTCGCATCCCTCGGTTTCGACCTGGAAGGGCTGATCCGCAGCAAGAAACTGGCGATGGATTACGTCCATGTGGAGCGGTCCGAGATCGAGGAGACCGGCGAATACAACCTGGACGGACTGTTTATACGCCTCAACATCATGATCGAGGAAACCGGCGCGAAGCGCGTCGGCATCGATTCGATCGAGGCCCTCTTTGCCGGACTCCCCAATGAGGCGATCCTGCGCTCGGAGCTGCGCCGGCTCTTCCAGTGGCTGAAAGACAAGGGGGTCACCACCGTCATCACCGGCGAGCAGGGAAAAAACGAGCTTACCCGCCATGGCCTGGAGGAATACGTCAGCGACTGCGTGATCTTCCTGAACCACCGGGTGGTGAACCGGGTCGGCACCAGGCTCTTGCGCATAGTCAAGTACCGCGGCTCCTCCCACGGGACCAACGAATACCCGACCATGATCGACGAGCATGGCCTGAGCGTGCTTCCCATCAGTTCCCTGGGGTTTGACTACCCCGTCACCACCAAGCGGGTCTCCACCGGCATCGACCGGCTGGACGCGATGCTGGGTGGAAAGGGATATTACAGCGGCAGCAGCGTCCTGGTATCAGGCACCGCCGGCACCGGTAAGAGCAGCCTGGCCGTCGCCTTTGTGGACGCCGCCTGTCGCCGGGGGGAGCGCTGCCTCTACGTCGCCTTCGAGGAAGCGCCGGCGCAGATCACCCGCAACATGGCATCCGTTGACTTCGACCTGAATCAATGGACCAAGAAGGACCTGCTCAGATTCCATGCCATACGGTCCAAGCTCTGCGGACTGGAACAGCACCTGGGGAGCATGATCAAGCTCATCAGTGAGTTCCGACCAAGCGTAGTCGTCATCGACCCGGTCACCAACCTGTCGGCCATCGGAAGCACCGAAGAGATCAAGGCGATGCTGACCCAGGTAATCGATTTTTGCAAGAACAAGGGAATTACCGCTCTGTTCACCAGCCTCACCGAAATGGAGCAGACCGACATGGGGGTCTCGTCGCTCATGGACACCTGGGTGTTCCTGAGAAATGTGGAAACGCCCTCCGGCGAGCGCAACCGCCTGCTGTTCGTCCTCAAGAGCCGCGGCATGGCCCACTCCAGCCAGGTGCGTGAGTTTGTGCTTTCCGACAGTGGCATCCAGCTCACCGACGTGTACGTTGGAGCCGGGACTGTCCTGACCGGCTCGGCTCGACTGATCCAAGAGGCGCAGGACAAGGCGAAGACCGAGGCTCAGCTCCAAGATGCGGCGCGACGCCAGCGTGAACTGGAACAGGAGAAGGCGCTGGTCCAGGCACAGATAGAGGCGTTGCAGCACAAGGCGGCAGTGCTCGCCGAGGACATCGAGTCAATCTCCCACTACGAGCAGAGCTGTCTGGAAGCGGCGACCCGCAATCGCGCCGAACTCGCCAGCGCACGACAGGTTGATTGAGGGAGCTCCGGTTTTCGCATGATCTGCCGGGGACGCGACAAAGGAAGGGATTCTCAATATTCTGAAAATGCAGGCAGGAGACCAAGCATGGCGACTAAAATCAAATCCGAAAGCGCTGAAGCCACCCCACTTTCCCCATCACCGGAAACCTGGAATTTGCGGCTGTACATAGCTGGCATGACCCCGCGCGCGGTCGCGGCCCTGGACAACCTCAAGAAGATGTGCGAGGAACACCTGGCCGGACGCTATGAGATCGAGGTCGTTGACCTGCTGGTTAATCCTAAACTGGCCGTTGGCGACCAGATCATTGCCGTGCCGACCCTGGTGCGCAAGCTGCCGCCCCCCATGAAAAAGATCATCGGTGATCTCGCCAACAAAGAACGTGTCCTCGTGGGCCTGGATCTACGGCTACGGTAGTCGGAAAGGAAACCTTCATGACGAAAAAAACCGCACCCGCAGCGCTTGGAGCGCTGGAGGCCGTAAACCGGGACGCCAAGGATCCGCAGTATACCCTGCGGCTTTATGTAGCCGGGCTTACCAACCGCTCCCAGGAGGCGATCCGAACCGTCACCAGCATCTGCGAGGAACAGTTGGCGGGCCGATATGATCTGGAAGTGATCGACATCTACCAGCATCCGGAACTGGCCAACAGCGAGCAGATCATCGCGGCGCCCACCCTGATTAAGAAACGCCACTCCCCTTGCGTAAAATCATCGGCAGCATGGCAGACAAGGACAAGGTTCTGGTTGGCCTGGACTTGAGGAGCAGGTAACGCATGAGCGTCAAGACCAATGAAGACACACGCACCAAAAAGGCGTTGCTGGAAAACAACGAACAGCTCCGCGGCCGGCTCGACGAAGCGGAGCAAACCCTCGACGCCATCCGCAGCGGCGACGTGGACGCCATTGTCGTGGCCGGTCCCCAGGGAGACCGGATATTTTCCCTCACCGGCGCCGACCGGACCTATCGACTCATCGTGGAGACCATGCACGAAGCCGCCCTGACGGTGAGCCTCGACCAGACGATACTCTTCTGCAATTCCCGGTTTTGCGACCTGGTGCGGACTCCCATGTCGAACACCATCGGGTAGAAGCTCACCGCCTTCTTCGAGCCGGGCCAACACCCGCTGCTGCGCCTGCTTCTTGCCGAGGTTCAGACCCGCTCCCTCAAACAGCGCCTCATGCTGCGTGCCGCCACCGGCTCACTCCTGTCCGTGCAAATCTCGGCCAGCCTGCTGGTGGCCGACGATCTCACCAGCATCTGCCTGGTAGCGACGGATCTGACAGAACTGGAGGCGAAAACCAACTCGATACGTGTCATGCGCAATCAAAAGCAAAAGCTGGAGGAAAGCCGGTCCGACCTGCAGGTCGCCAACTCCTTGCTTAACGATTCTCGCAGGGCCGCCCTCAACATGATGGAGGACGCGGTCGCGGCACATCGAAAGATAAAGGAAGCAAGCATCGAGCTGCAGAGCGAAATAGTGGAGCGCAGGCGGGCCGAGGATGAGCTTCAAAAGGCTCATGCCGAGATGGAATCGAGAGTCAGGGAGCGCACGGGGGAATTGAGCCAAGCAAACCATCAGCTCATCCATGAAATAGGTGAACGCAGCAAAGCGGAAAAGTCACTGCGCGGCACTTTTCTGGAAATACAACAGCTGAAAGACCGGCTCCAGGCAGAGAACACCTATCTGCAGCAGGAGGTTGCCCGTCAGTACAATTTCGGCGAGATCATCGGTCAAAGCGACGTCCTCGCGCAGGTGGTTTTGGGGGTCAAGCAGGTAGCGCCCATGAATGCGACAGTGCTGCTCTTGGGCGAAACCGGCACCGGAAAGGGAGTGGTGGCGCGCGCCATCCACTCAAGCAGCACGCGCAAGGACCGTCCATTGATAACGGTCAACTGCACGACACTGCCGGCGGCCCTGGTGGAAAGCGAACTGTTCGGAAGGGAACGGGGCGCCTTCACCGGGTCCAATACACGGCAGATCGGGCGCTTCGAGTTGGCCGACCGCGGCACCATATTCCTCGATGAAATCGGCGAGATGCCTCTGGAGCTGCAATCCAAGCTGCTCCGGGTCATCCAGGACGGGGAGTTCGAGCGGCTGGGAAGTCCCCGCACCATTAAAACCGATGTGCGGATCATCGCGGCCACCAACCGGAATCTGGCGCAAGAGGTTGAAAACGGCAAGTTCCGGAAAGACCTGTTCTACCGGCTCAATGTTTTCCCGATCATCATGCCGCCGCTGCGGCTGCGCAAGGAGGACATCCCGCTGTTGGTGGATCATTTCGTCGCCAAATTCAACAAAAAAAACGGCAAGCGGATAGAAACGGTGTCGCAGAACACCCTGGAAACCCTACATAAATACCACTGGCCCGGCAATGTGCGGGAATTGGAAAGCGTCATCGAGCGGGCGGTGATCATCAGCCAGGGGGCAGCGCTGCAGATACTGGACCGGTTCGATACCTTTCCCAGGGCAGAGGAACCGGCGAGGCAGGAAGTCAAAGCCCTTGTCGAAGTAGAGCACGACCACATCTCCCACGTGCTCAAGAAAACTGGCTGGCGGATCGAAGGGGAAAACGGGGCGGCGGAATTCCTTGGTCTCCACCCCAGCACGCTGCGCGCCCGGATGCGGAAATACGGTATCATCCGTCAATAACGCAAACGCATTATGATTTTTCATACGGTCCCAAGGGGCGCTTAGAAACCTGTCGCGGGTTGATGCTAAGTTGCGAAGCTCATCCAACAAGAGGAGCCAATTAAAATAAAGGGTTACGACCGAGGTCGTAACCCTTTATTTGTCTAGGTATCCCGTAGTGTATCTGGTCACCTTGAGGTAGCGGAGTTTGGTTCTTCAGAGAATGAGGAGGCCCGCAGGTCTCCCCAAGCTCTACTGGACATACACGAAACCATAGGGTAAATTGACCCGGACTAAAAAGAGGCTATCATAGGGCAGGTCCGATTCAGCTAAAAGCTGTTTGGTGTCCGCTTAGGAATCCAGCTTCGAAGTCATTGCCGCATCATCTGGTATTTTTTGTAACAGATCTCCAATAAATCGATCAAACAGTATAAGTCAAATTCCCTTCTGATAGATTATCGGGCTAACTACTATGATTAATTCGCTACGCTACACTATAATCATAACCCTCACGTTTATATTGGGCTCCATCAATGCCAATTTCTGTAACGCCGACCCTCTGGCAATCACACCATTTTATACATTCAATCAAAGCCCGTTGGTACAGATATACGGTCTCCCCGCGGCTGAAAGCGCGATTATCCAGCCAGCTGGCCACGCCTGGAGTCTACTGGCCATTGATGTGGCAAGCAACTTTACCTCCCATACCACGAATCGGGAAAGTATCCTTCTGGACGGTGAAAGCGATCGGATAACTCTCGCATTACGCTACGGACTTACCGATAGGTTGGAAATGGGGGTGGACCTGCCCTGGGTCGGTTACAACGGGGGGATATTTGACAGTTTTGTCGAGGGATGGCACCGTTTTTTCGGGCTCCCCCAGGGAGGTCGGACCCGGGCGCCACATAATCGGCTGCTCTTCACCTATAGCAAGGATGATCAGGAAAGGCTTCGCCTGGATAACGCCAACTCCGGTATCGGGGATATTCGTCTCAACAGCGGCTGGCAGCTTTACCACGACGGAGGTCCTAACCCTTGCGCGGTCGCGCTGCGGGCGAGCCTTAAACTCCCGACCGGCAGCAGATCCCAACTGCGCGGCAGCGGCAGCACAGATATCGCCCTCTGGCTCACCGGTAGCGACGACTTCCCTCTATCGAAATGGTGGGGACATATGACCCTGTTTGGTGCCGCCGGCGCCATGGCCATGACCAATGGCCAGGTATTAAAAGACCAGCAGCAAAATCTAGCGGGGTTCGGCAGCCTCGGCCTTGGCTGGTCACCGAGGGATTGGATCGCTTTGAAAACCCAGGTTTCCTTGCATTCCCCGTTCTACCAGGGGAGCGACCTGGGTGAACTGAGTCACACGGCCGTGCAACTCCTTATTGGCGGAACGTTGGCCTTTTCGTCGCGGACGGCGCTCGACATCGCGGTGTCGGAAGACGCCAGAGTTGCCACATCCCCCGACGTGGCACTCCATCTTGGACTGAGCCATCAATTTTAGTCCTAACAAGAACCCCGACAGCTTCTCTCTGCGTCAATCAGGCAACAACCTCAAGCCAAGACCCGCATGCTCTCTTGTGCGCTGACTCGTCCGGCCTTCCGATCCATATTCCTTTTCCTAGAGGAAAATGTGCGCAATATTTCACCCCCCTGTAACGATATCTTCACATTGCCGGCGTATCCCTAAGTCTGTCCAATAGGATAAATAAAACAGGCTACCGAGGGCGGCGTGCAAACCATTCTGATAATCGAAGACGAGCGGGACCTGGCGGACCTGGTTGCTTTTAACCTGGAAAAGGACGGCTACAAGACCGTCCTCGCCTCGGACGGCGCCGAGGGGCTGGCGGCGGCCGGGCGGGTGATTCCCGACCTGATCCTCCTCGATCTGATGCTCCCCGGAATGCTTGGGACCGAGGTCTGCAAGCTCCTGAAAAAAAACGAAAATACCGCCAGCATCCCCGTCATCATGCTGACCGCCAAGACGGAGGAGATCGACAAGGTGGTCGGCTTCGAGGTGGGTGCCGACGATTACGTGGCGAAGCCGTTCTCCACCCGGGAACTCCTCCTGCGCGTGAAGGCGGTGCTGCGCCGCTCCGTCCCCGACCGCGTCGAGGATTCGATCGTTAAGGTCGGTCCGATAACCATCGATAGCGAGCGGCACCTGGTGGCAGTCAACGGCGCCGAGGTCGGATTCACCAGCACGGAATTCAAACTGCTCCAGACCCTGGTGAAAAGGCTCGGCAGGGTGCAGAGCAGGGATGTCCTGCTTAGGGACGTCTGGGGATACAACTACGTGGAGGACACCCGCACGGTCGACACCCATATAACAAGGCTGCGCACCAAGATGGGCGAGGCAGGAAATCTGATCAAGACGGTGCGCGGCTTCGGCTACAAGATGGAGGAGCGCTGAATCCACCCTCCCCCGGGCAAGAGGGATGGCAGCTCACAACGGGAATAATTCACCATTTCTTGCCGTGACTGTAACCGGACCGACACATATACCAGTCTATACTTCAGAAAAACCATCACAGGAGGAAACACATGTTACATGGCATAAGAAGAACACTCATGGCACTTACGCTGGTATCGGTTGGCATCGCCGCTGGGCAGGCATCGGCCGAGACGCTCGTGAACGGCGCAGGCGCCACCTTCCCCTACCCCCTCTACTCCAAGTGGTTCAGCGAGTACGCCAAGATCGACCGCACGGTCAAGTTCAACTACCAGTCGATCGGAAGCGGCGGCGGCATCAAGCAGATCACGGCACAGACCGTCGACTTCGGTGCCAGCGACAAGTTCCTCTCCGATGCCGAGTTGAAGGCCGCCCCCGGCAAGCTGATCCATATCCCGACCGTGATGGGCGCGGTTGTCGTCACCTACAACGTGCCCGGTGTAGGGAAGGGGCTGAAACTCAACTCCGAGGACGTCGCCAATATCTTCCTCGGCAAGATCACCATGTGGAACGACCCGAAGATCGCCGACGACAATCGCGGCGTCAAGCTCCCCGCCAAGCCGATCATCGTGGTGCACCGCTCCGACGGCAGCGGCACCACGAGCATCTTCACCGATTATCTGACCGGCGTGAACGGCGAGTGGGCGCAGAAGGTCGGCAAGGGGTCTTCCGTCAAGTGGCCAGTGGGTCTTGGCGGCAAGGGGAACGAGGGGGTTGCGGGTCAGATCAAGACCACCCCGTACTCCCTGGGTTATGTGGAACTCGCCTACGCCTTCGAGAACAAGCTCCCCTACGCAACGCTCAAGAACAAGAGCGGCGTTTTCGTGGAACCGTCCATCCATTCCACCAGCGCCGCGGCCGCCGCAGCCGTCAAGCACATGCCTGCGGACTACCGTATCTCGCTGGTGAACCAACCGGGCAAGGAGGCCTACCCGATCGTCGGTTTCACCTGGCTCCTGGTTTACCAGCAGCAAAAAGACGCGCTCAAGGGTAAGAAGCTCGTTGAATTCCTGAACTGGAGCATGCACAAGGGACAGAAGATGGCGGCTCCCATGCTTTACGCGCCGCTCCCCGACAGCGTGACCAAGATGGTTGAGAAGACCATCAAGACCATCCAGTAGCAGCCTTCAAGCGGCACTACAAAAAAGGCCTGAACGGGGCGCATGTCGCGAACGTTCAGGCCTTTTTCTCGCCCCGGCCGGCATCTGTAACTCCCCGCCCAACCTACTCCCGAGAATGAATCGCCGCCTCCTTGCGCACCTATTAGAGCGACGTGACACGGACTGAACCGGATCCCTCCTGAAGGATGGCAGCGTCACTCCAACACTTTTCCCAGCGTCGGATACCAGGTTGTCAGCACAGCATCTTTTTCCCATCACTTTAGCTGCCATTCTGAATATGCTCTCGCGCAGTAGTAGATGGAACGGTAGTCGGAACGCACGACAAGGAAACCTGTTCTTGATGCCGTCTCCCGAGCTTTGCGGTGGCGAAAGCCACAACGAAGCATGCTTCATCAATGAAACAGAGTTCCGCTTATGCCAGTAATGACTGTTCGAGCCGGACTATGCGGATGTTGAGCTACAGTATGTGCCTCCATGTAAACACCTTAACAACGATTGTAGACACTGTGATACCCAGGAACAATTATTGCTGGAGACTAAAAAAGGCGACGCTTTGCGCGTCGCCTTCCAATCGATTTAAATATTATGACTGCAAGTACAATCACACCTACTTGTGAAAGGTGATTTTACTGATTTCCTTCAGCACCATGTCTGCCAGCTTTTTTGGCAGCGGGGTATAGAAAAGCGTCGAGGTCATCTTTTCCGCCTTGGTGAGCTCCCAGGTCAGAAATTCAACCAGCTTCTTCCCCTTTTCCGGGTCATTTTGCTCCTGGTAAACCAGCAGCCAGGTCAGCCCTACTATCGGATAGGCGTCTTTCCCCGGCTCGTTCACTAGGGAAACCCGGTAGTCGTTCTTCATGTTTTTCAATCCGCTGACCGCGGCGGCACGGGTGGAAAGCGTGGTCGGCCTGACAAAGCGCCCGCTTCTGTTTTTCAGCGCGGCGGCGCAGAGGTTGTTTTCCAGCACGTAGGCGATTTCCACGTAGGAGATGCTGAACGGGGTTCCCACTATCTGATGCACGATCTCAGCGCTCCCCTTGCCGCCGAGGCCTACCGGCCAGTTCACCGCCGTTCCCGTGCCGATCTTTTCCGCCCATTCCCGGCTCACGCTGGAGAGGTAGTCGGTGAAGATGCTCGTCGTGCCACTGCCGTCCGTCCTGTGCACGACAACGATGGCGGCGTCGGGGAACCCCACGCCGGGATTCAGCCGGGCCAGGCGCGGATCGCTCCACCGGGTCAGTTTGCCGAGAAAGATATCGCTCAGCACCTGCGGGGTGAATTTCAGCCCTGAAGCCACGCCGGGGACGTTGTAGGTGACAGCCACCGCCCCCAGCACGGTGGGGATATGGAGCAGTTTTGCCGGCGCGGTTTCCAGTTCAGCGTCGGTCAGGAATTTGTCCGAGGCGCCGAAATCGACAGTCCGCGCCAGGATCCGCTTGATCCCCCCTCCGCTGCCGACCGCCTCGTAATTGAAGGAGACATCCGGGTCGACCGCGGCGTAATCCTTGAACCACTTGTTGTAGAGCGGATAGGGGAAGGTTGCGCCCGCACCCTGCAGGACGCTCCCGGCGAAAGCTTGCCCGGCGGCCGCGCAGCAGGTTAGAAGGACGAGGGCGACGAGGCGGATGCGCATGGTTGTTAGCATAGATATATTCTCCTTGTTTGCTGTCGGTATCTGACCGTTAGCCTAACAACGGCATGTGACAATACCGTTACCGATGGCCCACGCTTTTGTGAAGATGCAGCCGTCGCTGTCTCGATTTAGGCCTGCCGCCGCCCGGCCAAAACCTGCGGGCGGCGGGTCAAACCCGGACAGCAACAAATAAGACTCAACTCGCGCGGCAATCGTCCGATAAGTTCTTAACACCATCAGGCACCGTAAAGGCAGACATCCCATGAATCAGCCGACCATACTCGTCGTCGACGACCAGCAGATTGTCCTCTTGCTGCTGGAGACCCACCTGAGCCAGGCGGGCTTCACCCCCCTGACGGCCCAAAGCGGCGCCCAGGCGCTCGCCATATTGGGACAGCGCCCAGTGGATCTGATCATCTCCGACCTGATCATGCCGGAGATGGGGGGGCTTGAGCTGTTGGAACTGGTCCGGAAGCTCCACCCTGGCATCCCGATCATCGTCCTCACCGCCCACAGCAGCGTGGAGGGAGCCGTGGAGGCGATGCGGCGCGGCGCCTACGACTACCTGGAAAAACCGTATAATCCAGACGATCTGCGTATGACCATCCAGCGCGCCCTCGACTACCACCATGTGGTCCGGGAAAACGAACAGATCAGGGGGCTTCTGCAGGAGCGCTTCAGCTTCCAGAGCATCGTCACCGTCAATCCCGCCATGAAGAAGGTGCTTGGGCTTGCCTCCAAGGTGGTCCCCGCGCGCCAAACCACGGTGGCGATCTTCGGCGAGAGCGGTTCCGGCAAGGAGGTCCTGGCCCGGGCCATCCACTTCGCCGGCAAGGGGCTCCCCAACTCCTTCGTCGCCGTCAACTGCGCGGCGATTCCCGAGCAACTCCTGGAGAGCGAGCTTTTCGGCCACGTGCGAGGGGCCTTCACCGGCGCGGACCGCGACCGGGAAGGGAAATTCAGCCAGGCCTGCGGGGGTACCCTGCTCCTGGACGAGATCGGCGATATGCCGCTCCCGCTGCAGACCAAGCTCCTGCGGGTACTCCAGGAACGCGTTTTCGAAAAGATCGGGTCCAACGACCAGATAGCCGCCGACTGCCGGGTGATCGTAGCGACCAACCGGAACCTCGCCGAGCTGGTCGCCGCCGGCAGTTTTCGCGAGGATCTATTCCACAGAATCAACGTCTTCCCGCTGACCATTCCGCCGCTGCGCGACCGCAGGGACGACATACCGCTTCTGTGCGAAGACGTCTTAAAGCAGTTGAGGCAGCACCTGGGCAAGCCCCTCTCCGGCATCTCGGAGAGGGCGATGAAACTCATGCTCGACTACCGCTGGCCGGGCAACGTCCGGGAGCTGCGTAACTGCCTGGAAAGGGCCGCCATCCTCACCGAGGACGGCGTGATCCAGCCCGACCATATCGATTTCGGCATGAAGGAAAGCACGCCTGCGGACAGCTCCCCCTGGGACGCGGCTGACGGGATGGAACCGGGACAGGTCAGCTACACGCTCACGCTTCCCCTGTGTGACCTCTCGCTCAAGGCTCTAACCGACCGAATCCTCGCGGCCACCCTGGAGCGTTGCGCCGGCAACAAATCCAGGGCCTCCCAACTCCTGAAGATCGGTCGCAAGGCATTCTACCCACACTGATCCCGCCGCCTGTCCGCCCGCTACTCTCCTGACCGCTCGCGATCCACCCCCTGAACCACCCTTTTTTGTCCAGACGGCCCCCGCGCCGCCAGGGTTGTACCCGACGGGCACAACCGTCCCCACACGGCACAGTTCCCCCCGCGCATTAATACGTCAACACTGTGTATTTTCATGATTATTTCTTTTGGCATACCGAATGCTACCTACAGGTACCGGGACGCGCCACTGTGCCCGATCGGAACAGATCCCGTAAGTAGCATCATCCATGCTTCCACGATCCCGGAATCGGCACGAATCACAACGAACCCCCAGGAAATAATCAACGTCTTACACGCTTTGCGGGTGTTGGAAATGGATGAAAACGACGAGGCGTCTCGATGAACAATCCCCTACGCCACAGCCTGAGAATAAGCGTTGCAGTCAGCCTGACCCTGCTGGCGCTGCTGGCCATTTCGTCCTCCCTTCTGGCCGCCGACTTCCCCTGCGAGGTGGCGAATGCCGCCATCGCCTGGACCGGGGGCCAGGTGGCGACAGGGATCGTCCTCGTCGTTCTCGTCACCGGACTCGCGCTATTTTTCAGCATCAGACACATGAAGCGCGCGGCGGCCAGGCGGGCCGAGGCGGAGGTCTACGCCAACCTGCTGATCGAATCGGCGAGCGACGGGGTCATCGGAGTCACCACAAAGGGGCACATCCGATTCGTCAACAGGGCGGCGCTCAGGCTGCTCGGCTACGACAATGCAGAGCTCCTCCTGGGCCAGGACATGCACGACCTCATGCACCATCCCGACGGCTCGCGCTACTGCGCGGACGACTCTCCGGTGCACGCCTGCTCCACCGGGGGAGAGTCACTACGCATGGAAAACGAAACCTTCCGTTGCAGGGACGGCTCGCCCCTGCCGGTAAACTACAGCTGTGCCCCGATCCTGCGCGACGGTTCCTTCGACGGCGTGCTGGTCACCTTCCGGGACATCTCCGAGCGGCGCCAGACCGCGGAGCGCCTTCGGCTGCTGAGCGCCGCCCTGCAGGCGGCCGCCAGCGGCATCGTCATCACCGACCGGCAGGGGGAGATCCTCTGGGTCAACTCGGCCATTTGCGAGCTGACCGGGTATCCGGAGGCGGAGCTTCTGGGCCGGAACATGCGCATCATCAACTCCGGTCTCAAGGACGCCGAATTCTACCGGGAACTCTGGGAGCGCATACTCGCCGGTCACCCCTGGCGCGGCGAGTGGGTCAATCGGCGCCGGGACGGCAGCTTGTACAGCGAGGAGGCTACCATTACGCCGGTGCTGGACGAGCAGGGCAAGGTCACCCATTTCATCGGCATCAAGCAGGACATAACCTCGCGTACCCTTACCGAGGTGGCGCTGCAGCAGTCCAACGAGCAGCTCTCACTCGCCATAAGCGCCTCTAAAAAGGCGGAAGAAACGCTCCAGGAGAGCGTTGCGGCCCTCGATGAGACCAACCGTCAGCTGGTGCAGGCGAGCGAGCGAGCCAATGAACTGGCGCTCCAGGCGGAGCGCGCCAACGCCGCAAAGAGCCGGTTCCTCGCCACCATGAGCCACGAGATCCGCACCCCGATGCACGCGATCATCGGCACCTGCCATCTGCTGCAGGATACGGCCCTCGCTCCGAAACAGGACCGCTACCTGCGCACCATAAACGGCTCCGCGCGGTCGCTGCTAGGGATCATCAACGACATCCTGGATTTTTCCAAGATCGAGGCGGGAATGCTCGGGATCCAGCAGGTCGAGTTGCGGCTTAGTGAGGTTATTGGGGAACTCCGCGACCTGTTCAGCGCCAGTATCGCGGAAAAAGGACTAAAACTGCGCATTTCCATCGACCCTGAGGCACCCAGCCTGCTGCTGGGCGACCCGATGCGACTCTCCCAGATACTGAACAACCTGCTGAGCAACGCCGTCAAGTTCACCCGGCACGGTTTCGTATCCCTGGACATCGCGGTTGTGGGTCAGACAGGCGAGCGGGTCGAGCTGGAGTTTAACGTACGCGATACCGGAACCGGCTTCCCTGCCGAGGACCAGGCGCAACTGTTCCAGCCCTTCACCCAGGTCGACGGCTCACCGACACGCAAGTACGGAGGCACCGGACTGGGATTGGCGATCTGCCGGCAGTTGACCACCCTCATGGGTGGAGATATCCGCGGCGAGAGCATAAATGGGAAGGGAAGCATCTTTTCCTTTCGTCTCCCCTTCACCGTCGTACCGGGAACGAGCACCCTTTCGGCAGGGACAGAGGTGTCGCCCGGGTGGCTTCGCTTTAACGGAGAGCGGGTTCTGCTCGTGGAGGATAACGACATCATCCAGTTGATGGCGCAAGAACTCCTGGAAAACGCAGGCCTTGAGGTGAGCATCGCCGTGAACGGCGCGGAGGCGATGGAAAAGGTCCTGGCTGGGGATTTCGACCTGGTGCTGATGGATGGCCAGATGCCGGTCATGGACGGGTTGACCGCCACCAGGGGAATCCGCGCCCTGGAAACTTCGGACCGGCCGAGACTCCCGATCATTGCCGTCACGGCCAACGCCATGGAGGCGGATGTGCGGGCGAGTCTCGCAGCGGGGGCCGACGGCCACCTGGCCAAGCCGTTCACGCCGACCCAACTGTTCGCCGCCATAAGCCGATGGATAGCCCCAGTACGGGGTTCCAGCGACGACCGGGATCTTTCGAAGTGAAGGACGCAGCTTCGTCGCAGGTCGGGATCGCGGGTGGATGTTTCCCGGTCCGGAAGGTCGATCCGGCTGAGAGACGGCCGGGACGCGGGAAATCATCCCGCTTGAGTGCACGGCGACTGAAATCGCTCTGGAGCTGACCATAGCGGGCAACGAATCAAAGCTCTTCCGTCTGGATTCCGGAATCAGCCCGAAGGCATGCGGAGATTGGCCGGAGAAGATACGGCGATACTTATAGGGATACGCAAGGAAAGGTCCATCGGGGGCGGAACTTGCAGAGACCAGCTGAATGCATGACTTAAGGATAAAACCTACTCAATCAGCGGCTCATAGTTCCGGGAGCAGCAGCTTTTAAAAAAATGAAAGGCCCGCCGATGTGGCGGGCCTCATTTTTATTTATTGCAGATTACCCTTTTCAAGGGCCATGCCGGAGCCTGTTGACACCGGAGCTCTACTACTGTCATGTTTTTAGAATCCTCTTCGGTGGAGTTTCTTCGATGCTGACTACCTCCTTTTTCCGAGATTCTGTTCCGCTAGCTAGCTGATGAAAATATAGCACCAATAAAACAAATTATACAGTTTGTTTAAAATAAATATTTCGTGTATACTGCGAAAGTTGTCTCCCACAAAGAAAGAGATCCCACCAACTCCGGGGCGCGCAATGCCCACACTCCCCCTTCTAAAACTGCTTCCCCTCTCTGTCCATCTTAGCGTTCTCTGGTTCGGTTTTGTTTGGAACAGGTGAACGAGCCCCAGAGGGGTTGATCAAGTCCCGGAATACTTGTCCATGAAGGCAAGAGGGGGATAACCATTTCCGGTTATCCCCCTCGTTAAGCGTGATTGGAGCCTCTACGGGCCTGTCAGATACTAATTCGTTTTTGACTTGCCATGGCACTGGCGGCAGGTAACTGGGCCCTTATCTTCGAGTTCGTGGCAGGCAATGCAGACCGTGTGCGCTGTGTCCTTACCCCAATTGTCGATCTTGCCGATCTTGGTGTTGTGGCAGTGATAGCATTCGTTATTCACGCTCTTCTGGTGCTTCCAGTGCTTGAACTGAAGATCCATTTCGCCCATTTTCAATTTGATTACTTCCGGGCCGTTGTTCTTAGGCGTCTCTGCCAAAGCGACTGAAGATACCGTAGCGATTGACAGTAACGCGAGCATCAGCACAAATCGTTTATTCATTTGGTTGCTCCCTTCGGGTTTTTATTTTTCACAATGTATCAGACTTGTCCTGATTGTCCAGCCGAAAAACGACAAGATCCAGACATTGCATTGAATACTCCCCTCTCTGGCAGCAGCTATTTGTGAGCCTTCCTTAACTTTAACTCTTCTTTGTACAGCTTGTTCAATTTTTTAACCTTGTTGGGGTTTCGCTTACGCCAATCCTTGACTGTCTCACGTGAGGCTTTTTGAGCTTTCTCGGCATCGGCTTCGCCTTTCACAAGGGCTTGCGCCGCCTTGCAAATCCGCTCGGGATCCGCCTCGCTCAGTTTGCGCTGGTGAAAGGCGCTGGTTTCAACCGTGCCCGCAGCCACCGGCTCGGCGTTCTGCTCGAACCAGAGCCTTGCCGCCTCGCGCGCCTTGTCCGGATCAGAAGCGTGCAGGCGCTTAATCTCCGCCATGGCAGCCCTTCTCTCCAGCTTCTTCGATTCTCGCAGCTCAATCGCTTCCTGTTGGGACTTCGTTTTTCCAGTTTGCATCGGACACCTCTCTCCCTTTGTAACACTTACGGCGGAGCTGCGTCAACACGCGTCGCCGAAAGTCCGATTTTCGGCAAGGGTCGCTCCGAAGCGACCTTGCTGGACTTTGAGGGGAGGAATGCTAAAATCCGGAGGACTTTAATCTAGCAGCGGTAAAGGGGCATCAAAAGGGTCACGGCGCAGGGAAAGACCAAGCAATCTGCAAACAACCAAGCTGTGAAAGTTCAAGGTCGCCTGGCGGGCGGCCCGCGGCAAGGCCCAGGTTTCAGACGCCGGAACCACAAGGATTCCCACCGGGGGTTACAATGAAAATTCCTGCTATCATCGCCGCAATCGTCGTAGCAGTGCTGGGTTTCGGCTTTTTTTACCTTCGTGACACAACCGGACCGGCTCTTACCCTTTCACCAGCGGCGGGCCCCATCTCGGCCAAGCGGGTACTCACCCTGACGCTTCGGGACTCCGGGGCCGGGCTCAAAAACGTCACCGTCGCCGCAGTTCAGGGGGATCGGACCATTCCCCTCCTCTCCAGGCAGTACCCTCCCGGGAGTCACGAGGCCCTGGAGCCCCTCAGCCTGGCGCAGTCCGGCCTCAAAGAGGGTCCCCTCAGCCTGCGCATCAGCGCGACCGATCGATCCATCTTCCCCTTCGGAGCGGGCAACAGCACCGACCTATCCCCAAGCTTCGACTACCAGAACAAACCTCCCGTCGTGACGCTCCTCAGCACCGCGCACAACATCTTTCATGGTGGGGCTGGGCTGGTGGTCTATACACTGAACAGGGAGGTCGAACGAACCGGGGTGGTGATCGGCAACCGCTTCTTCCCGGGCTATCGGCAGTCCGGCGACCTCTACGCCTGCCTGTTCGCCTTCCCCTACAACATGGCGCCGGAGAGCTTCCTCCCCAAGGTGCTGGCAGTCGACCGCGCCGGCAACGAGCGGCAGACAGGGATCTATTTTCACCTGATCCCGAAATCCTTTCCAAGCGACCGGATCGAGCTTAGCGACAGCTTCCTGGACAAGGTGGCGGCCGAGTTCAAGGACCGGTTTCCCCAGGCGGCGACTCCCCTTGAAATCTTCCTGAAGGCCAACGGCGAGCTTAGGGATCATGACCTCAAGATCCTCAACGAATGCGGCCAGAAGACCTCGCCCGTGCCGCTTTGGGAGGGTGCTTTCCTGCGCCTGCCCAACTCCGCGCCGGGCGGCAGCTTCGCCCAGCTGCGCAGCTACCTCTACCGCGGCAAGCAGGTCGACCTGCAGACCCACCTCGGCATCGACCTAGCCTCCCTGGCCCACGCCCAGGTGCCGGCCGCGAACCGCGGCAAGGTGGTCTACGCCGACGACCTCGGCATTTACGGCCAGTGCGTCATCATCGACCATGGGCTGGGACTGCAAACCCTTTACGGGCACCTGAGCCGGATCGGAGTGAAGGTCGGGGAGGAGGTGCACAAGGGACAGATCATCGGCAACACCGGGGACACCGGCCTAGCCGGCGGCGACCATCTCCACTTCGGGGTCGTCATCTCCGGGGAGCAGGTGAACCCGATCGAGTGGTGGGACCCCTCCTGGATCAAGAACAACGTCACCGGCAAGCTCGACGCCGGCAAATCGGCCCTGCCGGCCCGGTAGCCCGGAAACTCGCGACTCCGACTAGCGGGAAATCCTTAGGTGAGCTTATTGACATTTTCGTTGGAAATCGTAAAGTTCTCACGATCGTTAATTAACGCCAACAAAGCCCCGGAAAACTTGGAGCAATCATGAGAAACTTCGTCATGGTAATACTACTGCTGGTTGGTCAGGCCTGCGCCGCTCCACTCGGATGGTGCAGTTCCTCAGATGAGGGGTGGAAAGCAGTCGGCGTCAGGACCGGGTTCACCGCTAAGGCAAAACATGACTTTTTTCACCAGTATGAGGTATTCACAACCTATGGCCTGCCCTGGTCACTGCGGGGAGAATCGGGATGGGGAGCGGCCTTGCAGGTGAATGCCTCGATCGGAGCCCTCCATGCCGCGGGTGAAACCGGCATCATCGGCTCCACCGGCCCCGGCGTGGTCTTTGACAAATCAGGCAAGGGGGTGGCTTTTGAACTGGGTGGCGACATCAACCTCCTGAACAAGCGCAATTTCGGCGACTCGAACTTGAACGGGAATCCGCTGTACGGCGGGTACCTCGGCGTGGCATACCGTTTTCAGAACGGGCCAGGGGTTTCCTACCGTTTCAAGCACATATCCAACGGAGGGTTGGGGCTCCATGGCGACGGTAACATCGGACTGGACCTGCACATGTTCGGGATGAGCTGGAACTTCTAGAGGAGCCCTGCTCCGCGCATTTCCTTTCAAGTATTGCGACTAATCCATCTACGACCGCAGCCATTTGACTTAAATTATATTTAATGCCAGAGACGGCACTGTATTAACTCCAAGTTCCACATCCTTGCCCCTGCAGCAGCCCACGCCTTCCTAATGGCTCTCAATGGTGTTTTACCTTTACTCTCAATGACGATACGATAGACTTCCCCCGAGTCAATGGCGGCGGGTACTGTGACAGTATAAGGGTTCTGTCCTGAGTGTGGGAGGTGTTGAATGCATCAACTGGTTCTGCTGAGACACGGCGAAAGCCTCTGGAACAAGGAAAACCTCTTTACCGGCTGGACCGACGTGGACCTCTCCGATAGCGGCAGGGAAGAGAGTCGCCAGGCGGGGCAAAATCTTAGGGACGGCGGATACAGCTTCGACGTCGCATTCACCTCCGTGCTGAAGCGCGCGATTCGCACCCTCTGGATACTGCTCGACGAGATGGATCTTATCTGGTTGCCGGTCGGCAAGGATTGGCGGCTCAACGAGCGGCATTACGGGGCCCTGCAGGGGCTGAACAAGGCCGAGACGGCCGGGAAGTACGGCGTAGAGCAGGTGAAGCTCTGGAGACGAAGTTTCCTGGTCC
>Ga0209125_1001177_pt1 | contig 26291 bp, 24 predicted proteins | sample BarGraIncub1131A_FD_184503 | JGI IMG/M metagenome (GOLD analysis project Ga0209125, IMG submission 184503) | Arctic peat soil microbial communities from Barrow, Alaska - Barrow Graham LP Incubations 11-31A (SPAdes) (version 2) | ecosystem: Environmental > Terrestrial > Soil > Wetlands > Peat... | reverse complement strand
CGCAATATTCGAAGTGACGATGCATTAAAAATAATTCCGGTGGTTATTCTTACTTCTTCGCGCGAGAAAAAAGATTTAGCCGACACCTACGAATTGGGAGTGAATGCTTATGTGGTAAAACCGTTCAGTTTCCAGCAGTTTATTGAAGCCGTGAAACATACAGGTGCTTTTTGGGCAGTTATAAACGAATTACCAACTGATGGAGGATCGTAATATGAAAAAAATGGAGAAATCGAAAGTCTTACTAAATGTTTTGTGTCTTGAAGATGAGTTGAAAGACGCCGAACTTTTAAATGAAATGCTTGTAGATGCAGGTTATCTGGTTAGCATGGACATTGCTGCAAAAGAAAAAGAGTATCTCTCTTTTTTAAAGGGCAGGGACTATGACATTATACTTGCTGATTACACATTGCCCGGATTCGATATCCACGTTGCACTCAAATGGGCGCTGGAGCTGCAACCCGAAGTCCCTTTCGTTTGTGTATCAGGTACAATTGGCGATGATAAGGCACTTGAATTGCTTAAACAGGGAGCTACTGATTATGTGCTTAAAAATAGTCTGGGTTGGTTTGTCTTTGCAGTACGGCGGGCTTTGGAAGGGGTAGAGAAGCAAAAAGAGCGGAAGAAACGTGCAGCAGAGTTGGTCATTGCCAACAAAGAACTTGTCTTTCAAAATGAAGAAAAGGAAAAACGTGCCGCAGAGTTAATCATTGCTAACAAAGAACTGGAACAATTCGCCTATGTTGCTTCGCACGATTTGCAGGAACCGTTACGAATGGTCGCAAGTTATACTCAACTGCTCGAAAGAAGATATAAAGATAAATTAGATCAGGATGCAAATGACTTCATTCATTATGCTGTTGACGGTGCAAACCGCATGCAGAAATTAATTAACGATCTGCTTGATTATTCAAGAACAACTTCTCATGGGAAAGATTTTGCAAAAGCTGATATATCACAGGTACTTGGACAGGCCATTTCAAACCTGCAGAAACTTATAATTGAAAATAACGCTTTAATTACCAACGAAGATCTTCCCGAGTTGGAAGCGGATGAATCACAGATTATACGGGTTTTTCAAAATCTGATTGGGAATGCTATAAAATTTAAAAAGAAATCAGAACTGCCCAAAATACATATTTCCTGTAAAGAGAAAAATGAGTTTTACGAATTTGCGGTCAGGGATAATGGTATTGGAATCGATATGCAATTTCACGACAGGGTATTCACTATTTTTCAACGCTTACATACAAAAGAAGAATATCCCGGTACTGGCATAGGTCTATCCATTTGTAAACGTATTGTCGAAAGGCATGAAGGCAAGATATGGTTTGAATCAAAGGAAAACGAAGGAACAACTTTTTATTTTACTTTAAAGAAATAAATATAAATAACAAATCTAAAATCATTATAAAATGAGAACCATCACCATTCTTTTAATCGAGGACAATCCTCCGGATGTAAGGTTAATCGGGGAAATACTGAAGGATGTGAGCAATTTTAAATCCAATATTATTTCAGTGTTAACATTAAAAGAAGGTTGTGAACAAATTCAAAAAAAACAATTTTGATATTATTTTGCTCGACCTTAACCTACCAAAGAACACGCCGAGCAAAGCGACCGTTTGAAATCTGCATTTTTAGCCAATATGTCGCATGAGATACGGACTCCAATGAATGGCATTCTTGGTTTTTCTGAATTATTGAAAGAACCCGGACTTACTGGTGACCAGCAACAAGAGTATATCCGCATTATTGAGAAAAGTGGCGCCCGTATGCTTAATATCATCAACGATATTGTTGATATTTCGAAAATTGAAGCGGGGCTGATGGAAGTTAGGGACTGAAAATATTAATTGCTGAAGACGATGAATCATCTGATAAATTCATTTCAATTGTAGTCCGGAAATTTGGAAAAGAAATTATCAATGTAGCAACCGGAACAAAAGCCGTTGAAGTGTGTCGTAATAATCCTGACATCGATTTGGTTTTGATGGATATACAAATGCCTGATATGGACGGAGATGAAGCTACCCGGCAAATACGGCAATTCAACAAAGACGTGGTTATCATTGCACAAACAGCTTATGCACTTATTGGTGACAGAGAAAAGGCAATAGCGGCAGGGTGCAATGATTATATTTCGAAACCGATTAAGAAAGATGAATTACTGGAGGTAATGCAGAGGTATTTTACTCAACATACGTAAATGATGTAAATTTACCGCAAATTGTTTTGACTTTGAGCGATAACAGAATACAAAGATGGTTGCCGACGACCATTAAAGAGGTTCATGCACTGGGGTGGGACGAGTTAGATGTTGTTCTATTCTCCGGTGACGCGTATGTCGATCATCCCTCGTTCGGAGCAGCGGTGATAGGCCGGCTGCTGGAACGTGAGGGCCTGAAGGTAGCCATCGTCCCCCAACCCAACTGGCAGGATGATCTGCGCGATTTCAAAAAAATGGGAAGACCGCGCCTGTTTTTTGCGGTCACGGCCGGATGCATGGACTCGATGGTTAACCACTATACCGCCAACAAGCGGAAACGCTCCAATGATGCCTATACGCCGGGCGATCGTGCAGGAGCCCGACCGGATTATGCTACGATTGTCTATTCCAATATCATCAAAAAGCTATACCCTGATGTGCCTTTGATTATCGGTGGTATTGAAGCCTCTTTGCGCCGCGTCACTCACTATGATTATTGGTCTGACCAGCTTAGGCCCGGCATCTTGATTGATAGTCAGGCTGATATGCTTTTTTACGGAATGGGTGAGAAATCACTGATCGCGCTGGTTCAGAGGCTCCGGGAAGGGAAACCGATTCATCAATTGACGAATATTCCACAAACTGCTTTCCTGGTAGGTAAAAATCAGGAAATGAATGATGAAGTAGCCTGGAAAGATTTCAAACTATTTTCCCATGAGGAATGCAAGGCGGAAAAAATTAATTATGCCAAGAATTTCAGAGTCATCGAAGAGGAATCCAACCGGATGGAACCGGATACCCGATTAATTCAGACCGCTGGCGACAAGAAGATCGTGATCAATCCTGCATGGCCACCCCTGACGACCGAAGAGGCCGATTATTTCAGCGATCTGTCCTATACCCGGCTTCCCCATCCAAAATACACCGGAAAAGGGGCCATCCCGGCCTATGAAATGATCAGGCATTCGATTAATATCCACAGGGGATGCTTCGGAGGATGCGGATTCTGTACCATCTCGGCTCACCAGGGGAAATTTATCGCGTCACGATCAGAGTCATCGGTGATGAAAGAGGTAGATTCGGTGGTAAATATGCCTGATTTTAAAGGATACATTTCTGACCTCGGCGGACCCTCCGCCAATATGTACAAGATGGCCGGAAAAGATCTGGACATTTGCCGTCTTTGCAAGCGACCCTCTTGTATTTACCCTTCTGTTTGCAAGAATCTCAATACCGATCACCGTCCTATAAGCGACCTGTACAACAAGGTGGCAGCTTTCAAAGGGGTAAAGAAAGCCTTTATCGGAAGCGGCATACGTTACGACCTGATCTTTCACCGGGTTGGAGAGGAGGAGATCAACAGGGGAAATCTGAACTATCTGGATCAGGTGATTGAGAAACATGTCTCGGGCCGGTTGAAAGTGGCCCCGGAACATACTGCAGAACAGGTACTTTCTGTCATGAGGAAACCTTCCTTTTCGCAATTCGAAATGCTCAAGAAATTCTTTGATAAGACGAACGAGAAATATGGCATAAAGCAGCAACTAATTCCCTATTTCATCTCCAGTCATCCGGGAAGCGATGTCGCAGCAATGGCCGAACTGGCAGCCAAAACAAAAGAACTCAATTTCAAGCTGGAGCAAGTACAGGACTTCACTCCCACCCCGATGACCCTCGCAACAGTCATCTATTATTCTGGTTATCACCCTTATACACTCGAAAAAATCTATACTGCTAAGAGTCAGGAACAAAAACAGGCCCAACGAAAATTCTTTTTCTGGTACAAGAATGAGTACCGAAAAGAGCTGATCGCTGAGCTTCGGAAAATAGGCCGGCCGGATCTTGAGAAAATTTTGTTCGGTAGGTAGAACCCCCAATTATCATTCTCGTGGGCCTATAAGGATTGCTCAGGGTCGTTTGATTTGCTATCTTTGAAACTGATTTTTTAATAATTCCAAAACGCTGAACATGGACATTTTATTGCTTGGATTTATTTTTGGAGCATTGCTTCAAAGCGCTAAACTGAATCGCTTTGACACCATTAGTGGCATGGCGACCCTCGAAAATCTTAAAGTGGCCAAAGCCATTGCGCTGGCCATCGGAGCAGGAGTGATCCTGCTGAACATCGAAATCGGGATGGGACTTGCTGCCTATCATATCAAGCCTCTTCTTTTGGGCGGAATTGTTTTAGGAGGATTGATTTTCGGAATGGGAATGGCCATTCTGGGTTATTGCCCTGGAACGGTGATGGTTTCCGCCGGAGAAGGATCCCTTGATGCCATTGTAGGCATCCTCGGCGGACTGGCAGGCGGACTCGTCTATACACTTGTATTGCCCGCCATCAGTAGTTTCCTGGGACCTAATGTCGGTACCTTTTCATTGTACACGGCATTGGGAAGTTCACCGCTGCTCTTTTATTCCATTATGATCATCTGCGGTCTGGTTTTTGCCTCCATGGCTTTTCTTTTACAACGGATGGATAAGAGTCCGGACAGAACCTGGATCTTTGCAGGGTTCGGCATTGCCGTTCTCAATACCTTTGTGTTTCATTATGCTGATCGCCCGATTGGCGCATCCACTTTCTTTCCGTATGTTTCTGACAATATTTTGGGAGTCGTCAACAATGACTATTTCAAACAAATTGTTAAACCCGGCAGCTGGGAGGTACTCTTTCTGGCCGGCGGACTTCTTTCAGGATTTGTTTTATCACTGATTCGCAAGGATTTTAAAATCAGGATGATTCATGCGAACTGGGAAAAATATAAAGGCAGCAATTTTGGAAAAAGGGCCTTCTGGGCTTTCTTCGGTGGATTCATCCTTATTTTTGGCGCCCGTATGGCAGGAGGATGTACTTCCGGACATGTCATATCTGGCGGTATGCAATTGGCAGCCAGTAGCTTGCTGTTTGCTGTTTTTGTCTTCGCCGGATTGTTGCTGACCGGCAGATTTTTCTACCTTAAAAAATGACTTCAGCGTTAATTCATAATTTGTAATCTATATGGTAAACGGCAATTTTTTGGCTTTCGATTTGGGCGCTTCATCAGGAAGGGCAATGTTGGGTACCATCACTAATCAACGACTCCAACTCAAGGAGGTCCACCGCTTCGAAAATCGTATGGTCGAAATCGATAACCACTTCTACTGGAACATATTCTCAATTTTTGACGAACTCAAAACCGGACTAAAAAAATGCATCCGTGATTTTGGCGTGCAACCGGATTCAGTCGCCATCGATACCTGGGGGGTCGATTTCGCTTTTGTCGACAAAGACGGAATGATTGCCTCGCTTCCTTTCGCCTACCGCGATCGCCGCACCGACAATGCTATGGAGGATTTTTACAAGATCATTCCTAAAGAAGAGCTTTACCTGATGACTGGTATCCAGCTGATGCAGTTCAACTCCTTGTTTCAACTTTTCGTTAACCATCAGTCGAAGGCTTCCCAGTACCTAATTGGCAAAGACTTGCTTTTCATGCCGGATGCTCTTTCTTATCTCTTTTGCGGCGTGAAGAAAAACGAATTTTCAATTGCTTCCACTTCCCAACTTCTAAAACCCGGGCTTCTGGCTTATGAAGAGCGACTCTTCAAAGCCATGGGTGTCGATCCGTCTATCATGCAGGAAATTGTTCTGCCCGGCACGCTCCTGGGTACCATCAAACCTGAGGTACAGAAAGAGACCGGAAGCAAGGCGATTCCTGTGATTGCTGTGGCTTCTCATGACACGGCTTCAGCCATCGTATCTGTTCCCGCAACAGGAAAAGATTGGGCCTATATCAGCTCCGGAACCTGGTCCCTGATGGGGATTGAATCAGACAAACCGCTTATATCCAAAGAGATACTAGAACTCAACTTTACTAATGAAGGAGGTGTCGAAGGAACCACCCGTTTCCTGAAAAATATCATGGGGATGTGGCTTCTGCAGGAGTGCAGGAGAATCTGGTCACGTGAGGTGAATTACTCCTGGAACGAAATGGTTGATTTAAGTACACTGGCACAACCCTTTAAATGCCTGATAGATCCTGATGATACCAGTTTTCTGAATCCGGCCGATATGCCCGCCGCAATAGCGGATTATTGTATCAAAACCGGACAGACTCCACCTGCCACGCACGGAGAATTCATCCGTTGCATATTTGAGAGCCTGGCCATGAAATACAGACTGACGCTGGATTCCATCCGTTCTGTTGTTTCCCATTCAATCGGGAAAGTTCATATTATCGGCGGGGGAGCCAACAACGAATTGCTATGCCAGTACAGTGCCAATGCGCTTGGAATACCTGTCGTTGCAGGTCCTACAGAGGCAACAGCCATTGGAAACATCATGATACAAGCAAAAGCCATGCAACGTGTTGCCTCCATTCAGGAGATCAGAACGATGGTGAAAAATTCATTTGAAACAAAAAACTTTTTGCCACATAAGCCGGAAGTCTGGGCAGCTCAGATGGATAGATTCAGAAATATACTAAAATTGGGAGGACAATAATCAAGTTCGGCTGATTCAGATTTTGGCAGTTCAAATAATTATCTATTTTTGGGCATCCCCAAGGTGGAAAAACATTATTCACATTAATTATTCTTATATGAAAAAAATAATTTTCTCTCTGATTACTTTGTTGTTTCTTACTAACCTAGTATCCGCTCAAGTGGAAAAACATGCCGTTGGTTTACGTTTTGGTGCCGGTTACGGGATGGGAACCGAAATCACCTATCAACATGGTTTAAGTGACGTCAATCGTCTCGAATTAGACCTTGAGTTCAATGGAAACCATGAATGGGTTGACAACACTCAGAATAATTACAGCAGTTGGTCTGTAATTGGCCTCTATCACTGGGTCTGGGATTTAAAAGATGGATTCAAATGGTACGCTGGTCCAGGAGGAAAATTGGGGACATGGAACTCGATGATTTACAACTCCAGGTACAACAACGGTGTCCTTCTCGCAGCTGCCGGAGATGTTGGAATTGAGTATAGTTTCCCTGCCAAAATTCAATTGGCGCTAAATGCACGGCCCGAAATCGGACTGTTTAATTACGGCAGCGGACTCAACATTGGTCTGGCGGTTCGTTATCAATTCTGACAATTCAAGGATTTCTGATGGTCTCGATATTGCTTGTGCTTTCTGCCGGAATACTTACAGGATTGGTGATTATCCGAAAGCCAAACCTGCATAAAGTCAACAACGAACTGATGAATTGGGCCATTTATCTGCTGCTTTTTATGCTGGGTATTTCTGTTGGGACCAATAAAGAAGTGATCGATAATCTTGGCAAAATTGGCTATGAGGCAGTTGCCATCGCCTTTGCCTCCATCACTGGAAGTGTGCTGTTAGCTGCGCTCCTGTTCAAGGTCTTATTCAAGCAAAAATGAAGAGCAGCCTGATAATCTTCACGTTCTTTGTCGCAGGAGTTCTTGCTGGAATCTCCGGAAAGCTGCCGGAAGGATTCGATTGGGATCAGATTGGTAGTTTTGCCTTATACTTGCTGATGTTTTTGGCTGGTGTCAGCATAGGCAGTGACCAAAAATCCTGGAAAGTTCTGACATCACATAACTATAAAATTTTGTGGGTACCTGTTGTCATCATTACCGGTACAATTTTGGGTTCTGCGTTGGCAGCCCTGATCCTGCCTTCACTGACGCTGAGGGAATCACTGGCAGTAGGGGCTGGTTTTGGTTATTACAGCCTCTCCAGCATCGTCATTACCCAACTTCACAGTCACAGTCTGGGCGTGGTAGCCCTGTTATCCAACATTTTCAGGGAAGTCGCAACGCTACTTTCGACTCCTTTCCTGGTAAGGTATTTTGGAAAATTGGCCGGAATAGCTTCTGGTGGCGCTACCGCGATGGATACCACCCTGCCGGTTATCAGCAAATACTCAGGAAAAGAATATGCGATTATCTCCGTATTCAGCGGAATTGTGCTGACTATTCTGGTACCTTTTCTGGTGACATTTATACTAACTATTGGTAAGTAGCGGGACACTATTCCTCGAAGAAAGCCTCGCCTCCGGGATATTCAAAATCCGATTTTGCTTTTTCGATTGGGAAAAGGAAGAATTTGCATTTTGCTATCGCACAGACCGTTCCATCATTCGAAAACAGTTTTCCATCCACAAAAGCCATCCGGCTATTTTGCTCTGTCAGCCGACCTCTTAAGGTAATATCACCGTCACTGATCAAAACGGGCTTCCTGTAGCTAATCTCCATAGAAGTTGTAACCCCGGAAGTCTTGCAGAGCGATTGTACGACCCAGCTGCACACTTCATCGAGCAATGCCGCCTGAATGCCGCCATGAAGGACGTTCCGGTAACCTTCTGCCCATCGCTGCGGGTTCCAAACGGCCACGACTTCGTCTCCATGCAACTCGAACTTCAATTGTAAACCCTTATCGTTGTTGGGCGAACAGCCAAAGCAGTTATAATCTTTCCGCTCCGATTTCAGGTACGGATTGAGAATTTTCCTGATCATAGATTTTAGGATGATAGTTCAACTTTTATTATTTCGTTTTTCTGAAGGTACCAGATATTGCCTTCGCAGTTCTCAAAACCCATACTTCGGAGATCTGTCAGGTAGCCTTTCATTTGTCTGATGTCCTTGTCTGATATTTCTCCCGTTTTGTAGTCGACAACAACCGCATCGTTCTCCTTCAACATAACCCGGTCTGGCCGGTGTTTCGATTCTCCGGCGCGCAATATATCCCTTTCATTCAATACTTTCCATTGATCGCCAAACCAATCCGAAAAAGGCTGCTCCTGTAGTATGGTGTCTATTTTTGAAAATAACTCCTCCCCCTCCTGCAGATTGATGAGCCCGTCTGTTATCATTTGATTCACAGCAGGTCTGACATCCTTCCTGAGTCTGATATTTTCAAAAACCTGATGCATCACGGTTCCTTTGTTGATTCGCTCCGTTCGTCTGTCGCCTGTTAGCAGAAAATAATCCTTGCTGTGCAAACGAATCTCCATCCGATTTGTATTTGAATTCAGAATCAGTGGATCATTTTTCCGGACCTCTTCAAGGAACTCCTCCCGTTGGTGTATTGCAACCATTTCGCCAGACTCGAAAATTTTGTCAGAAGCATTCCAGCACCTGCTGAAATCCAGGTACTTCTCCTGATCGATGCTGTCTGGCATAAAGGGTTGTTCCAAAATGTTCTGAATCAAATCTGCTACGCTGTTAAGTTGCTTAATGGCTTCCTTATAAGGCATTATGATGAACAAATGGTTAACGGCCCTGGTCATGGCGACGTACAATAGGTTAAGATTATCCATGATGCTGAAGAGCATTTCCTGGTAATAATCATGCGAGAAAACCGAATCTTTAAGGCTTTTGTCGCATTTCAGCAGCACCATTTTCAGCCTATTGAAAGGTTCGCTTTCCGGTATCGACCAGATAAAAGGTATCTTGTTCGGGTGAATGGCAATTTCCCAATTACAAAAAGGGATAAATACCGTATGATATTCCAGTCCTTTGGATTGATGAATCGTAGAAATTCTGATAAAATTCCTGATCACCGGTAAGTTGAGTGTCTTATTTGAGCCGCTTGTCTCCCACCATTCGAGAAAACCGCTGATTCCACCGCTCTCTTCCCTTCCATATTCCAGCACCAAATCCAGAAATGATTGAAGGTAAACTTTCTCTCCGGTAATCTTTCCAAGGTGAAAATGATCTGCAATAGTCACGGCGAGCTCAAAGAGCGGTAAGGCAAGCAGTCCGGTAAGAAATTCTGACTGGGTTTCATTCTCCAAAAAGGATTCAAATAGCGGTGGCAATGGAGTTTCTGAATCGAAAAGCTGATGAAGTTCCAGTCCAGGATCGGGCTCAGCAGTGTCCATCAAAGGGAATAAGACCCGATAATATCCATATAATATTTCAGCACGGACCAATTGGAGATCCTTCCTGGTAAAGAATTTAAAGAAATTGACGACGAACCGGACCACAGGCGACTGACCAATCTTCAAGGTATCGCTGGTAATAACATCGTAACGGCAGCCGGGCTGAGGATCATTTTTCTTTCTTTCCCACAGGGCTTTGGCGATTAATTCCGCTTCTGAATTCTCGCGGACCAATATCGTAATCTCTTCAGCAAGTACACCCGATTTCTGAACGCTCTCCAACTGTTCGATCAACAGAACCAGCGCCTTATCCCGGAATTCACTCTTCTTAACTGTGCCCTCCGTTTCGATGAATGATATTTTCACATAGCCATCCAGACCGTCTGCTTGCGAACAAATTTGGTGATGATCTTTATAAGCTGCAGCAATCACCCCATTCAGATCAGAAAATTGCGCATCAGCCATCTCTCCGTCAAACCAGTCATTGAGGTACCCCGATGCCCTCCAGAAAAGGGTATTGTTAAAATCAACAATATTCTTCTTGCTTCTCCAGTTGGTTAATAGTTCTTCAGTTCTGATGATCTGGTGACTCAGATCGGTAGCAAGTTGATTGGCTAGCAGATTCCAGTCACCGTTTCTCCAGCGGTAGATGGATTGCTTGACATCCCCGACAACCAGCGATGAGTTCCCGGATGCCAGTGCATTCTCGACCAAAGGTTTAAAATTAGACCATTGTTGTCTGGAAGTATCCTGAAACTCATCCAGCATAAAATGTCTGTATATCAAACCTACCTTTTCGTAGATAAAAGGAGTATCGCTGCCTTCGATGATCCTTCCGATCATCCGGCCTGAATCACTGAGCAGTACGGTATTATTTTCGCTTAATACCTCCTTGACTTTCAATGCAATATTCCCCAGTAGACCAAAAGGATAGATGTTTTTCAGGATCGCCTGCGCACTGTTTATATTGGGAATTTCCTCTGCTAATGCCTGAAGGGAATCATTTAGAACGCGGTTTAATCCATTGTGATATAATTTCTCTATCTTTTCTCTAAGATGCGGTGGATCCGTCTTTTTATACCAATTTTCTGGCTGATTACATGCGTTGAGCACCGTTTGGGAGGGAGTCTCAAATTTGCCGCCGGCCAGTTTATTGAAGAGGTTGGCAAAAGAATTTTTTCCACCTTTCATTTGATCGTAAGTCAACCCGGAAGCGGAGATCAGGCTGAGTCCTTCCTCTCCGAGGCTCTTCAGACGAGTCCCTGCATCGGAAACGATCGTTTTCATCGTGGTAACATACTGACTCAGATTCTCTTTCCCGGCAAGAGTTTCGAGGAGTTCGTCGCCGTGAATTTTAAAGGCTTCCTTCTCGACCTCCTTTGCAAATTTCAGCAACTCTTTTTTGAAATCCCAGCTTCTGCCCTCTTCCAGATTTTCCTCTAAAAACATGACCATCCATTCCTTCAGCAATGGGTTCTCATCTATATCCTGAAACAGCAGATCCACTGCATCTTCCATTGCCTGCCGGCCATCTATCTCCGTTCGGAAGGAGGCATTCAGCCGGATTTCCCGTGCGAATGAACGAATCACCTTCTGGAAAAAGCTATCGATCGTCATGACCGAAAAACGGGAATAATCGTGGAGGATCAATTTGAGGATCGTAGTCGCTTTCGATCTAATTTTTTGCTCCACTCCGAATTCTTTCAGGAAATCCAGGTACCTGGATTCCCTTCCGGCTGACAGATTAGCCAGTTCTTTAAGGATACGTTCTTTCATTTCAGCCGTGGCCTTGTTGGTAAAGGTGACGGCAAGAATATTTTTGTAGGACGAAGATCTGGCGAACAACATCTTCAGATATTCTCCGACGAGCCGGAAAGTTTTTCCCGATCCTGCAGAAGCCTTGAATATATTTAGTCCGCTATTGTCAGCCATCCTGGTACCCTTTCTATTTGTGCTAAATTTAGTAAATTTAGTCTGTTCCAAGGTAAAATATTTCCTGAGGCCGTGCAACATTTCAAGAGCGGCTGCGTCATTGTAGTAAAAAAGAGAAAAAGAAACGATGTACATCAACATTCATCAGCCACTGATTGACAGGTGTCTGGAAAATGACAAAGAGTCTCAATTCAGCATTTACAAGCTGTATTACAGGTCCATGTACAATACTTCGCTGCGTATTGTCAACAAGACCGACGATGCAGAAGACATCATGCAGGAGTCCTTTTTGACAGCTTTTCAGAAGCTTGCGACCTATAAGTCAGAAGTCAGTTTTGGTACCTGGCTGAAGCGGATTGTGATCAACCGTTCTTTGGACTATCTTAGAAAGAGACGGGTCGAATTTGAGGAGGTAACTTCTGAAATTCCAGTCTTTGAAGAAGAAAGGGAAAATGAACCGGAATACTCAGTCGATGAAATAAAACATGCTATTTCCCAGCTTTCTGACGGCTACCGGACTATTCTGTCTCTCATTCTCCTCGAAGGTTATGATCACGAGGAAGTCAGTGAGATTCTCGGAATCAATAACGTTACCAGCAGAACTCAGTTCAGCCGGGCTAAACAACATCTCAGGACCTATTTGATTGAAAATAGAATGCAACAATTAACAATGCAACATTATGGATAAGCTTGATAAAATATTTAAGGAACAACGCGATGCTTTTGATGAGGAGCCCCTGGAAGGTCATCTCAAAAGGTTCGAAGCAAAGCTGGAGCAATATCACTCCCGGAAAAAATTCTCTTTGAAATCGTGGCCGTTTTTAAAGATTGCCTCCGTGGTGATCATAGTGCTGCTTTCGGCCAATCTTGTGGTGTACCTCATTCCTCACAAAAAAGCGAAGTACGTACCTCAATATGCCAATACAGAGTTGAATGAGACCGCCCATTTTTATACTGTTAAAATAAACAGTGGAATAGCTCAGCTCAATCAAATGGCCGATCAGGGAATTGGCAGTGAACAGGAACTGACTATCGTAAAAAAAGAGTTGGACGAAATGGACCAGCAATTTCAGGATTTACAAAAAGAATATAGCAAAAACCCTGATGATGAGCGGGTTGTGAATGCTCTAATTGAGTATTACCAGACAAAACTCGACATCATCAACACCATTAAAACAGATTTGGAGAATATTAAATCATTTAAAAACAATAATCATGAAAACACGCAACTTTAATTTGTTCTTCTTCTTTCTGGTATTCCTGGCCTTCCAGGCGAATGCGGAAAGAACCGTTAAAAAGATTTACAAAAGCTTTCCTGTTAAGCAGATTGCTTTACTCGAACTTTCAAATAAATATGGTACGATTCAAATTGATGATAACCGGAAAGATTCAGTCGTGATCAATGTTGAAGTATGGGTGGAAGGTAACGGCAACCGGGCACAGAAGTTACTCGACAACATCATGGTAAACATCACTTCTTCAGGCAGTACAGCCTCCGCAGAAACTGAACTGAGAGATAATTTCAACAATTCCAATCAGAATTTTGGCATTGATTACACGGTTTCTGTACCAGCCGAAAAGGATTTAACTGTTGCCCAGAAGTATGGATCTGTCAACATGAATAACCTGACAGGTAAGGGCACTTTCGAGATCAAATACGGCGAGATCAGGGCTAAAAATCTCCTTTCACCTTTGCTTTCAATGGATATTGCATACAGTAAAGCCATGTTAGATGCTACCAAAGACCTTAATCTGACGATCAGATATTCCAAACTGACACTGGAAAAGAGCGATAATCTGAAAATAGATTCGAGATACTGCGGATTGGTTATCGGGGATAGTAAAGATGTTATTCTGGAATCCAAATACGACGATTTCAGGTTCAAAACTATCAACAGTCTGACCACAAATTCGATGTACACCGGATATAAAATCGATCAGATTCTCTCTTCGCTAACGGTATCCAATGGATATGGGAACATTAGCGTCGGCACAATACCAGCCAGTTTCAAGAGTATTAAGGTTGTAAGTAAGTATGCTTCTGTTAAGCTTGGAATTGCTGCCGGATCCTCTTACAAACTGGATGGAACTGTTAGATACGGCGAGCTGAAACATCCGGAGGGAAAATTGAACAAGACAAAGGAAGATACAAGCTACGAGGTTCATGGCACAATCGGGACTTCAGATCAGCCAAAATCTGTTGTGAATATTGAGAGCAGCTATGGCAATGTGAATCTCGTTCCCTGAACAGATCGCCCGGTAACTTGATTAAATATCAAAAATCATCTACCTTAGCGCACTTAAGCACGTGAGGTAAATGATTTTTGAATTTATGGAACGAATAAAAATTTTCAGGTTATCAATCTTATCTGTTTTACTTTTTGCAGGAGTGATCATTTCCGGACAGAAACCTGCCGACCCTTGCCGGATTACTTTAAAAATCAAAGGATTAAAGGACACAACAGTCTATCTTGCCAACTATTACGGAAATAAAATCCTCAAGGTAGATTCAGTCAGGTTGAATCATGAAGGTTCAGCCGTATTGTCCAAAAGCAAGCTTCAGAATGAAGGTCTCTACCTCTTCTATCTAAACGATAAAAATTACTTCGAGTTTTTAGTCGGAAAAAATCAGAAACTTTCGATCGAGGCTGATTTTTCGAACAGTAGCGCCAACAAATTTTCAGGTGCTGAGGAGACTGTTGCCTTCCATGACTATCAGAGTTTCCTCTCCAGGCAAAAAGCCAGGCAGATTGCTATTTCGAAGAGATTAACTGCCATCGGCGAAAAGGGAGATTCGGTAAAAATTCTCCAGAAACAGCTTTCAGATCTCAATGATACCATGGAAAAATACTGGAAAAATAATGCCGACAAGTTTAAGGGCACTTTCCTGGCCGATTTCTATCTCTCCATGATAATGCCGGTTGAGGATGAACTTAATTTGCCACCTTCAACAAAAAACCAGGATTCAATACGATGGGTTCATCATTACAATTTCATGAAGAATCATTTCTGGGACAACTTTAATTTCAGTAGCGCTGGACTCATCAGAACACCCATTTTTCAGGAAAAGCTGGATACCTATTTCAAGAAAATGATATTGCAGATACCTGATTCATTGATCAATCCAATGATACAGGTCATTGAGAAATCAAAGAAAAATGAGGAAGTTTATCACTATGTCTTCCTGTATCTTCTCAATGAAGCCAATCAGTCACAGATCATGGGTATGGACAAGGCTTTCGTGGTACTCTCAGAGAAATATGTCCTAAATAACCCGAAGACCTGGCTGGATACCGGAATGGTCCGAAAAGTCAGGGAAAGGGTGGATGCCGTCAAACCAAATCTGATCGGAAATATTGCCCCTGACTTGAAACTCCCTGATTCAGAAGGTAATTTCTATAGCCTCCGGCAGGTAAACGCGAAGTTCACGTTACTCTATTTCTGGGAGCCTGACTGCAGTCATTGCCAGAAGACCACTCCAATATTGAACAAAGATCTGTTCCAGGTATTTAAAAATAAAGGTGTCGATATTTTTGCCGTTCTTACCCAGAACAACAAGGAAAAATGGATGAAAGCCATCCAGGAATACAAAATCCAGGAATGGACGAACGTGTGGGACCCCACTTACAGTTCCAACTTCAGGAAACTGTACGATGTGACCAGCACTCCGATCATTTACATCCTGGATAAAAATAAGAAAATTCTGGCCAAGAGACTTGATGTGGAATCTTCTGTTAAGTTTCTAAACGCCCAATTGGGGCTGAAATAGAACTATTTCACAACCAAAAGCATGAAAAGAAAGGATCTCTTTTACCCCAGAAGATCCAGGTTTACAAGGTCCTGTATATCAAGCATGCCAATAGGCTTTCCATTTTCAGTAACGATAATGTTGTCTACCTGATTCGTATTGAAAATTTCGGTAGCTCTTTGGAGCATAGCATTGGCATCGATAGAAATCGCACCGGCAGTCATGCACTCCTCTACTGTGGCAGTCAGGATGCGATCGCCCATTTTGCGCATTTGGCGGCGCAGGTCACCGTCGGTAAAGATTCCTGCCAGATTACCCTCCTTTGTTACCACTGAAACTGCACCCATACCGGAGTCAGTCATTAACAGCAACGCATCCAGAACTTTACACTCCAGGTCGACTATCGGATTAACCGGTGAAATTACGCTTCTTACCTGAATCGTCATCAAGCGGGTATGTTGGAAAAACTGATCCGTACCCACCTTTGTCAGATGATTGTCACCGAGTTTCTTCATGATATTCCAGGGTACTGTAATATTATGAGCACCAAGGAGTAAGGCATCCTTTATATGTTCAGGATATCTTACGGAGGAAAACATCACTTTCGCATCGTAGTGGTAGGTCTTGATGACCTCAACAATCTGCTTGACCAGGCCGAGGGCATCATGTCCCTGATCCTGCATTCGTCCGACAAGAACGCAAACGTAATTTGCCCCCGCCGTCAGTGCCAGATAGGCTTGTTGAATATTGTAAACAAGGTGAATATTTACCAGGAAACCCTCCCCATGAAGCCTTTTGCAGGCCTTGATGCCTTCGATGTTCACCGGAATCTTAAACACCGTTTTTTTCTTGTCGAGGCCCAGTGCCAGTAAGCGATGCGCTTCGTCAACGATTTCCTGCGCTGTTTCGCCAAGGGCTTCAATCATGAGCACCGGAACCATCTTCGAGAGTTTTATAATGGCACCATCAATATCAGTAATGCCATTTTTGTGCATAAAAGTGGGTGTTGTTGTAACGCCATCAATGATCCCCAGTTTCAGGGCTTCTTCAATTTCAGCCATATTGGCCGAGTCAAGAAAAAATTCCATATAATAAATATTTAAATTTTTGGTCTGTATTTAACTTCTACCTGGTGTACTTCGATAAGAGGTTTAAGAAATTCCATGACATCATCAATGCACATCTGGCTTGCTGCATCGCACAAGGCACGGGAAGGATCAGGATGTACCTCAATGAATAATCCATCAATGCCTGCTGCGACTCCTGCCCTTGCCAGCGTAGGAATGAACTCCCTCGAACCACCGGAAGGATCTGAGCTTGGAATACCATATTTACGAATAGAATGTGTCACATCAAAGATAACAGGATAACCGGTACTGCGAAGGTGGTAAAAACTCCGCGGATCTACAATCAGATCGTTGTAACCGAATGTATAACCTCTTTCGGTGACCATAATATTGTAATTTCCAGTCTGTTCCACTTTTTTTACCGGATGCTTCATATTCTCTGGCGCCAGAAACTGTCCGTGTTTAAGGTTGATCACTTTCCCTGTTTTTGCGGCTTCCACCACGAGTGTGGTCTGCATAACAAGATAAGCTGGAATCTGAATGATGTCAACAACTTCAGCGGCTGCTAAAATTTGTTCCGGATAATGAATATCGGTGATCAGGGGAACATTGAACTGATTTTTGATCTTTTGAAGCATGGCCAATCCTTTTTCCATACCTGGACCGCTGTAAAAATCAGCTGAACTACGGTTATCCTTCTGAAATGAGGACTTAAAAATTAGCGGAAGATCAAGCTTTTCGGATAAACCTACCAAAAATTCGGCGGTATCCATCATGGTTTTTTCGTCTTCCACCACACAGGGTCCTGCGATCAGGAAAAGCTTATCGGCTCCACATTCAATGTTTCCAACTCTAACTATTTTCTTCATTTTCACGTATTTACATTTTCAGGAACAGGCCACGCAATTTATCGCGGGTAATGATTTTCTGCCAATCCTGTCCGCAGACATGGGCCCACATGAAAACAAGCGTAAGGGAAACATCGATCATCTGTTCAATTTCCTCCGGTGTACGGGTGGCGTTAAAACCCTTTGGAAGATCAATATCGTTATTTTTCATCATGATCCTGAATTCTTTCACCGGTTCAGGATAAAATTCATCGAGTTGATTGAAAACAATGCAGTTCCCAATACCATGATGAACACCGGTCACACTTGCCAGACCATAAGAAAGAGCATGACAGGCCCCTACTTCAGAATAGGTCAGCGACAGACCGCCCATATAGGAGGCGATCATCAGTTTTTCATCATTTTCAGGTGAGTGACTGTCTTCGCTCAGGAAAATCTCCCTGCACAAACGAAGTGATTCCAACCCGAGCGAGTCGCCCATTATCGTTCTTCGATAGCCGTTAAGTGCCTCAATGTTATGAATATAACAATCCATGGCAGTATAAAATCGTTGAGGTTCAGGAACTGAGGCGATCAATTCAGGATCAATAACCAACTGGTCGGCAGGGGTAAAGTTACCCTTAATTCCCAGTTTTTTCTCCGGACCGGTCAATACAGTGGTCATGGAAACTTCAGCACCGGTTCCGGAAATTGTCGGGATAACGGTACAATGGACTCCTTTGTTCTTGATGAAATCGAGTCCCTGATATTGAGATGAAGAACCTTCATTGGTAAACATGAGTCTGATGGCTTTGGCATAGTCCATCACACAACCACCACCAATGCCCACAACTGAAACTGGTAATCCCTTGTTCAGGCTTTTTACTTCAGCCACGATTTCGTCTACTGTTTTTGTTTTTGGTTCTTCCTTTACTTCGATAATTTTCAGAATATCTTGTGTTTTCACAGGAATTCTCTTCATGAAATCCTTCCCGTCAAAGTATTCGTCGAGCAGAAAAAGAACGAAGGAGTCCTTTCCTACTCTTAATTCACCTATCAGGTCGTCCAGCTGGTCAAAACTATTTCTGCCATAAAGGACACGCCCGACTGCCTTATAATTTCTATACATATCGTTATTTCTTTAATACAACTTTAAGTGCTGACCTCATTTTGGAAGCCAGTTGATCTAATTCTTCCTCATTCCAGTTGACCATGATCTGGGTCATCATCAGCTTCTGCATGATAGCATCTGACTGAGGGACCTGCAAATTTCTGTAATCTGGAGCATTATTTATTTTCATCACCGGAAGGTTAAAGATAGACTTCATTTCCTTCAGATGACCCCACTGGCGATGGTAGTGAAAGTTATTCCGGTACCAGTAGGAAGCGCTGAGACCCTCTTTCTGAAATTCCTCAAAGGCTTTTACTGCCAGATCAGCATCAGGCAGGAAGAAAGAGAGGAAGGTCGCAGAGTCACCATTTTCGTCCGGAACTAAACGAGGTTTGATTTCAGGAAACTCAAGAATCACCTGCTTCAATATATGTTGATGTGCTTTTTGTTTTTCAATGATGTAAGGAAGCTTCCGCAATTGAGCTAATACAACGGCTGCACCTAACTCGGAACCGCGGTAATTATAGCCAAGGATTGGGTGTTGCTCGGCACCCCTGGCGTCTCCGATATGGTCGTGACCATGGTCAGAGTATTTGTGAACCAGATCATAAAGTTCGTCGTCGTTGGTGGCAACGGCACCACCTTCGCCGGCAGTGATGATCTTATAGTAGTCGAAAGAAAAAGCCGACATCTTTCCGAAGTTGCCAAGCATCTTTCCTTTGTAACTGCCACCCAGTGCAGGTGCGGCATCTTCTACAAGAATCAGTTTATGCTTTTCGCAGACAGCAAGGATTTCATCCATCTTTGCCATCGAGCCAAATACCTGAATCAGAAGAACAGCCTTGGTTCGGGGAGTGATGACGCGTTCAATACCTTCGGGACTCAAGCATAATGTTTCGTCGATTTCTGCAAAAACGGGGATAGCGCCCGCCAGAAGAACAGCTTCAATGGGAGCAATAAAACCATAAGGAGGAACAATCACTTCATCACCATAACCGATTCCGCAAGCGGCAAGCGACAATGAATCCGCTGCCGTACCACTTGCACAGAAATGAGTGTGTTTTGCACCGAGATAAGCACTGAATTCCTGTTCAAAGATTTTGGCTTTAAAAACTCCATTGCGCTGAGCATCATGGTTATAGCGAAAAAGTACGCCTGTCTCTAGAACATCCATCACCTCTTTACGCTCTTCCTTTCCGAATAGTTCGGTCCCTGCCATAATAAAATTGTTAATCTATAAAAAAAATTTCATCTGAAAGATGCATGCCTTTGTCAATCAAAAAAAGGGGGAAACACCCTCAAACCAAATGGGAACGCCCCTTGCAGCATGTAGAAAAAGTTCCCAAAATTACATTAATTTTTCGAGATCAATCGTTAAAATTCCGTAAATGTAGAAAACAAAAAAGGCAACCGACTGAATATCAATTAATATAAAAACACAAAATATTTCAGCAAAAATGCTCAGATTTGTAGCCGAACTATTTCTTGCGGATTTAAGCCAGTAGTAATTTTATCGTTTCCAAAACCCAGTAACATCAAACAAAATGAAATTCAAAAGCCTTTTTTATTTACTTATTGGCGTATTGCTGGTAGTTACTTGTGCCTCAGCACAAACCAAATATGTTCAATCAGCCATTTTGAACGGTGAGCCTCTGAACAGACCCTGGTTTGAACATTCAACGCTCATGAAAGGAGGGACACTCGTCCTAAATATGGGACCCAGACCGAACAAGCAATGGGGTAGTTCACTCGAGGCCATCCCTCCATCAATGTCCAAGGCGGAATAACTCTTTAAATTAAAATAAATCATACGACAATGAATCGAATTAAAATTAAGCCTACAGGAAGTGTCCATGAGAGGTTGATTCTCCGCAGCTTCTGCAAAGTTTTCATTCTCTTTCTGATCGGTTGTGAAACTGTGATGGCACAGGATGCCAACACGCTGATCCCGGCAAGCGTCCGTCCTGCGATAATAACTGCTAAATGGGCTGATCGGGCAAAGGTGACCAGCGGTGGCGAAAGACCTGAAGGCCATTATCTGTTGTGGTATCAAACTCCAGCCAAAGTGTGGGAAGAAGCTTTACCGCTGGGAAACGGCCGACTGGGAGCCATGGTTTTCGGAGGAGTTGCCGACGAACGGATTCAACTCAACGAAAGCACACTCTGGGACGGCTATTCGCTTGATCCGAGTAATCCGGAATCGCTGAAAGCTTTGCCTGAAGTACAAAAACTACTCTTCGAAGGCAAAAACAACGAAGCCGTTAAACTGGCCGGAAAAACCATGATGGGACGTCCACAGGGTGTCAAACCTTACCAGTCGCTGGGCGAACTCTGGTTCGATACACCGGTGATGGAAGCCACCAATTATACCAGGAGTCTGGATTTGGCCACAGCGATAGCCAGCACAAGTTATACTTCAGACGGAGTGACCTACTTGCGGGAAGTTTTCGCCTCTCCGGTCGACGGGGTAATAGTTGTTCATTTTACAGCCAGCAAAAAAGCGCAGCTTACATTTTCGCTTACACTGAAACGTCAGCAGGATGCCAACTGTGAAGCAAATCCCAATGATCCGAATTCGCTTGTTATGAGCGGTCGGTTACCCATCAAAGATAAAGACGGAAAACCACGTGGAATCAGTTTTGCAGCTTCGGTGAAAGCCATTTCCAAAGGAGGAAAAATCACTGTCGAAAACGGAATTTTGAAAGTTTCCGGAGCAAATGAAGTGACGCTATTTGTTGCCGGAGCTACCAATTACCCGGGAATGAAAAACATGTCGGCCGACATAAATTCCCTGAATATTGATCCGGTAAAAAATTGCAGTGAGATGATTGCAAAAGCGGCGTCAAAGAACTATTCGAAACTTAAACTTGCTCACCTGAAAGAACATCAGCGTCTTTTTAACCGTGTCGATATTCACCTTGGACAAGTTGCTCCCGAAATTTTGGCTTTACCAACGAACAAAAGGCTCGACCTGGCCAAAGCTTCCGGGAAAGCCGATCAGGGGTTGGTTGAAACTTTTTTTCAGTATGGAAGATATTTGCTGATTTGCAGTTCACGTCCGGGAGGTATGCCGGCCAACTTACAAGGACTTTGGGCATGGCAGATGAATCCGCCATGGAATGCTGATTTCCATACCAACATCAATTTGCAGATGAATTACTGGCCTGCTGAAATCACCAATCTTTCCGAAATGCACCTTCCGCTTTTTGACCTTTCGGATGCTCTTGTAAAACCGGGAGAACAAACAGCGAAAGTGCAGTACGGTGCCGGAGGATGGGTGGTTCATCACCTGACCGATGCCTGGGGATTTACTGCTCCTGCCGATGGTCCGCAGGGAATATGGCCAATGGGTTCGGCCTGGCTGGCACAACATCCATGGGAACATTACACCTATTCTGGTGATAAAAAATTTCTGAAAGAACGTGCCTATCCACTGATGAAAGGTGCTGCACGTTTCATCATGGATTTTCTGGTTGAAGCACCAGCCGGAACTGCTTGTCCAGGGAAATTGGTGACCAATCCTTCCTATTCGCCAGAAAATGAATTTTATTTGCCTAACGGCGGAAAGTCGGTTTTCACGTATGGAGCAACCATGGATTTGGAAATCATCCATGATCTGCTGACGCACTGCATCGAAGCCTGCACTATTTTAGGCACCGATGCTGCTTTCCGTGCTGAATGCCAGAAAACATTGGATCGTCTGGCGCCTATCCGCATCAGTCCGACCACTGGCCGTATCTTGGAATGGGCCGAAGATTACAAGGAAAACGATCCGCATCACCGACATACTTCCCATTTGTTTGGATTATATCCTGGAAACCAGATAACCACGCTCGGTACGCCTGAATTGGCCGAAGCTGCCCGTAAAACTTTAGTAGCTCGTGGCGACGATGGTACCGGCTGGGGTCTGGCCTGGAAAATTAACATGTGGAACCGACTCCAGGATGGTGATCATGCTTACAAACTACTATCTGTACTTCTGACCACCAAAACCCTGCCCAACCTGTTCGACAATCACCCACCTTTCCAGATTGACGGAAATTTCGGAGCTACAGCTGCTATTGCCGAGATGCTTCTGCAAAGCCAGTCGCGGAACCAGGATGGAAGTTACGAAATTCAGTTGCTACCATCATTGCCCTCAGCATTACCCGAAGGTTCAGTCACAGGATTGTGTGCAAGAGGCGGATTTGTGGTCGATCTGGCATGGAAAGACGGAAAAGTGACCAAAGTAAAAATCCAATCGAAAAATGGCGGAAAATTGAGTCTCCGGACAGGAACACAAAAGTTTGAGATACAAACTAAATCAGGAGAAATTATTCGACCAGTATTGCTTCCTGACCGCCATGGTTTCAGGTTGCCAACTGGACATGTTAGCGGCCAATGACTACTACACCTCATCAAATTTTGTATATTTAACCAGCAAAATTCCTTTTAATCCGAACGAATCAAAAAAACCAATCCAATTATATACGTGTGAAAAGGACATTCAGCCTCCTGCTCTTTCTATTCCTGTTTAGCCTGAATCTATCAACCTTTGGTTACACAGGCAATCTTGCGGCGGATCCGGAGGATCTGACCCAATATGTCGATCCCCTGATCGGCACAGCTCATTGCAGATGGTTCCATTTCGCACCGGGGGCGATTCCTTTCGGTATGGCAAAACCAGGTCCTTCTACCAACGGACATCTCGGAAACAAAAGTGGCTGGCAGGCTGTGGGTTATGACTCCAGACATAATTCGATTGAGGGTTTTCCGAATTTCCATGAGAACCAGATTGGAGGTATCGTTTTTATGCCGACAACCGGCAAACTTATCACGGTTCCGGGAAACCTGGATTCTGCCGGATCAGGTTACCGGTCATCCTTCGAAAAAAAAGATGAGATCGTTCAGCCCGGATATTATTCTGTCCTGTTGAAGGATTACGGCATTAGAGCTGAAGTGACCGCAGCCAAACGGGTCAGTTATCACCGCTACACATTCCCTGCCGGTAAGCAGTCTAACATTTTGTTTGATATCGGGAATAAGCAGGGGGAGAGCGGCGAGGTAAAAAATGCCCTGGTTAAAATTAACAGCGATGGCAGAATAGAAGGTTATGTTGAAACCATTCCTGTCTATATAAATAAATACCAGGCAGGATCGAGTGTTATCATGTATTTCTCTGCTGAAATTGATAAAAAACCAGGCTCTTTCGGGATATTTCACGGATCAGTTGTTGGACCCGGAAAAAAAGAGGCCTCAGGTGCCGGTGCCGGACTTTATCTGACCTTTGACACTAAAAACAGTGAAAGTATCGTGATTAAAGCAGGGCTTTCTTATACTTCCGTTGAAAATGCCAGGCTAAACCTGATGCAGGAAGCTGCTGAATTAAACTTCGATGATGCCCGGGAGATGGCTCACAAAACCTGGAACTCCTACCTTGGCAGAATCCGGGTTGAAGGGAAAAACCATAAAGACAAAGTTAAGTTTTACACGGGTCTGTATCATGCTTTGCTGGGCCGCGGACTGGCAAACGATGTAAATGGCGCTTACCCTAAAAACAACGGCACAGCAGGCCAAATACCTCTTGATAAAACAGGCAAACCCATCCACAATCTTTACAATACCGATGCGATATGGGGAACACAATGGAACCTCATTCAATTATGGGCACTTGTATACCCTGAATACTTATCCGATTTCATTCAGAGTCATTTGCTGGTTTACAAGGATACAGGATGGTTGGGCGACGGACTGGCAACTAGCAAGTTTATTTCAGGTGTCGGGACGAACCAGGTACCATTGGCGATCGTAGCAGCATATATGTGCGGTATCCGGGATTTTGACATTCAGGAAGGATACAGGGCTTCACTGAAAAATGAGGTAACCTCCGAGAACCGGATAATGGGTGCCGGTAAAATGGATGTGGGTCAATTTGTGAAATTTGGTTATGTGCCCTATGTGAAAAAGATGAACGCCTACTCCGAGTTGTGGAAGTTTTCCTGCTCTCATACGCTGGAATATTCATATACATCTTTTGCTGTAGCACAGTTTGCAAGGTCTCTTGGGAAAGAGTCTGATTATAAAATATTGATGGATCTGTCAAAAGGATGGGAAAAAATCTTTCATCCCGGGTTCAAACTAATGTGGCCCAAGCTTGAAAATGGAGAGTTTCTTGCAGAATTCGACCCAAAAGAGGCATTTAACGGATTTCAGGAGGGCAACGCCTACCAGTATTCTTTTTATGTCCCGCATGATCCCGAAGGAATAATTGCCAAAATCGGGAAGGTTGAATTCAATAATCGTCTCGACAGCATATTTATCATTTCCGAGAAAGATCTTTTTGGCGGAGGAGAGGTTATTGATGCTTTCGCAGGCATCAAAAAACTATATAACCACGGAAACCAGCCTTGTTTGCATTACTCCTGGTTATTCAATCATTCAGGTATGCCTTCAAAGACCCAAAAATGGGTTAGGGCAATATGTAACGATTTTTACGGTACAGAGGGAATCCATGGCTATGGGTTTGGCCAGGATGAAGACCAGGGACAACTGGGTGGATGGTATGTAATGGCCGGAATCGGACTTTTTGATGTAAAAGGCTTGATTACCCCGGAATCCAGGTTCGGCATTGGTAGTCCTGTTTTCGATAAAATCACCATCAACTTGAATAAGAAATATTACCCCGGAGAAAAATTTGTTATTGAAACAGAAAATAACAGCCCTGAAAATTTTTACATCCAATCAATGGCAGTTAATGGGAAAAACCTCTCAGAAACGTTTGTTCCTTTTTCAACAGTTGTTGCAGGAGGCAAATTGACCATAAAACTGGGAAATGTCGCCAAGGACAGCTATGAATGACCTCAGCAAAATGAACGGATATTTTAAAGGGTCTTCTCCAGTACCCTGAAATCAAAAGAGGATCCGTTATGAGCGACGTGAATAATCCCATCTTCCACCCTAACCAGACCCACCTGGCAAATGCTCCAGGGATCCGGATTGGCAGTCTCAAAATCGATAGCGGTGAATGTGAGCATAATTAATTTTTAGGTAAAGGTAAGGATCAACTACGCCAAATCATGTCGTAGTTAAAATTACATTCTTAAATGATTAAAATGAAGGCAAATAGAATTGGGAGCCCCATAACGGTTGTATTCCAAAACAACAACAAAACCCACTGAAATTCAGTGGGTTTTGTACAATCATGGTGCCCAGAACAAGACTCGAACTTGCACACCGTAACCGGCACCAGCCCCTCAAGCTGGCGTGTCTACCAATTTCACCATCTGGGCAGAACTTTTAAGCGAGTGCAAATGTATAAAAGAAAGCGAAAAATGAAAAACGTATAATGAAATAAAAGTGAAAAATCTACCGGTCCCTGAGCGAAGTGAAACGGAGCCGAAGGGTAAAGTGCACCGATCCCTGAGCCTGGACTCCCATGAGCTTGTCGAAGGATCGAAGGGTATTGTAAATAGTGTGGCAATATTAGCGGCTGTAGTCGTTGCTGTATTTTACCTCCACGACCTTCCCGGCAGGGTCAACAATAAATGTAGTAACGATTGTCTGCATCACTTTCGGGCTTTTGAAC
>Ga0209125_1001174_pt1 | contig 26317 bp, 23 predicted proteins | sample BarGraIncub1131A_FD_184503 | JGI IMG/M metagenome (GOLD analysis project Ga0209125, IMG submission 184503) | Arctic peat soil microbial communities from Barrow, Alaska - Barrow Graham LP Incubations 11-31A (SPAdes) (version 2) | ecosystem: Environmental > Terrestrial > Soil > Wetlands > Peat... | reverse complement strand
AGGAGTGGAAGTTAGTTTTTATAGCACCGAATTGCTTGCATGGTCATTAATTTGTTTTGTACTATTCTTTGCTCCATCCATTTCCCTTTTAGCTTTGCTTATTGAAATTGAATTAATTTGAACTACACGTTTTCAATGTTTGTAATATGGCCTGCCTTATTATTCCCCCTCGGAGAGCACATCTTTACGCTAGTAAAGTCTACTATGTTATACTTTACATTAAAGTTCTCGGTCGCTATCGCTCCTTTAAGATACAGTGACCGGTTAAATTTAACATAAGGATGGGGTGCATTTGATTTGAGTTATTCTATTATTCGAATACAGAAAATGACTTCTGGAACTGTAAAAGGAATTCAGATCCACGACCAAAGAGAAAAAGAATATAGCCACACTAATTCCGATATAGATTTCTCTAAATCTCATTTAAATGAGGATTTATGTAATTCTAAAAACATAAATTACAACCATGAGATTAAAAATAAAATCAAAGAATTAAACTTAACCAGAGCTGTTAGAAAAGATGCTATAGTTATGTGCCAATCATTAATAACTTCTGATAAATCATTTTTTGATAAATTATCTTCTCAGGAACAAAAACAATTTTTTAAAGATAGTTTTGAATTTATGAAAGAAACATATGACGAAAAAAATATAATATCAGCAAATGTTCATTATGATGAAAAAACTCCGCATATGCATGTAAATTTTGTACCAATAACAAAAGATGGACGATTATGTGCTAAAGACCTCTTTAAACGTGTTGATCTTATAAAACTTCATGACAATTTTTCTAAACATTGCAAGGAGCATGGCTATGATTTAGAAAGAGGTGAAAGTAAAGGCGATTTAAAAAAACACCTAAGTGTTGAAGAATTTAAAATTAAAACTAAACAAGTAGAACTAGAAAAAAGTAAAATCGAATTTAACAAGGCCGATAATGAGCTTAGTATCAAATCTAAGAGATTAAAAAAACTAACGTCCAATATATCCAATTTAGAGCAAACAAGTGTTAAAAAGAGTTTTATAGGTTCTAAAGTAACACTTCAAGAGGATGATTATAATAAAATAATAGGTTTAGCTGAAAAAGGGGTGCTAAATCAAAATTCTTTGAATGAATTGAAAAAAGTCAATACCTCACTGGAACGCGATAATATAAGTTACCGCCAAAGATATAAAGAGCATTTGAATGAATATGATAAATTAAAACAAAAATATAAAAAGTTAAATGCTAATGCAACAGGTTTAATAAAAGAATATAAAATAATGACTAATACATTAGAAAAAAATGATTTAATGCATGAATTTAAGCAAGATTTAAAGAATGAAAAAGAATCTGAAAGAATTTCAAGAAAAAATAATAGAGAAAAAGGTTTAGAAATGTAAAAAATAGTTAATAAATAATCAGCATTTTATATGATGGTTTTTGTTAACTTATTTTTACTTATAAATGTATTGTTACTAGTTGTTAACGCTTGTTAACAGTGTTTTGTTAACCAATTAACTAGCTTATTTGGATTAATTATTTTAATAAAAAAACACCAAATATTCTAGTCATGCCCCACTTCGAGCACTAATTCCTAGTTATTCAGTGTGATAATATGTAATTTACTTGCACTTATTTCATTGCTAATTGCTGAAACTCTTCTCCTGTTTCCTCAACCATTTCTTTCTTGTCCCAACCTAATAGTTTTCTTTCTAAATCATCAAGATCATCATATGATCTTTGCTCATAATCATTAAAATCACCTTTTTTAATTATACTTTTAGGAGCTTTATAATCCATTTCAATAGCTCTAATCATCCAACTCACCATATTACCCATTTTAGCTACATTTTGAGCTTGTACATATTTTTCTTTGATGATATTTATATCTCCTTTGGCAGTATCTAATATAGATTTAGCTTGTAGCCCTGTTATGTTTTCTTTGAATATGCTTTTAACCCCTTTTATAAGCTCCCTAAAGCGTTTTTCTTCTTTATCGGTACATTTACTCTCTTTGGTAGCGCAAGCTTCACTCATAGCCTTTATATTAGGATTGTTAATCTTTATCTTAAATATAAGTCCAGTTACTTTGTTTTTTTGTTTTACTTCCCCATACTCAAAAGATATATCACTATTTCCATTTATTTCTTCATAAGCTGGCCTAAGAACATTTTGCTTGAAAAGAGAGTATTTTTTATAGCTTTCAGGACACTCTAATTTTTCCCTTAACGCATCTAAATTATCGACTCTTTTACCAGTATCCTCATAGAGCTTCAAGTAGTAGTACATTCTTTTACTGTAAATACAATTGAGATTTATACTATATTCAAGTTTATAATAAACAGCTCTTTTAACTTCAAGTAATATTCCTTTTAATGTTTTTCCTAATTCAACAGTTATTTTCCCTTCGCCGTCACGATACTTAATCCTTGCGAACCAAGGGAAATAATCTCTATCTTCTTTTGTATCACTAATCCTTTGAACTATCGCAAATCCTTTTCCTTCAAAGGATCTAACAGCTTTTTTAACTTCGCCATAAATGTTGCTCCGATTTTGAATATTATATAATTTTGCATACTTATGTAAGTCAATTTCATACTCTAAATTATCGTCATTTTCAATAGTTGCAAAAACCATATCTATAATGTCATTTTGTTTTTTAGTTAACTTAAATCTTGCTTCAACAATGCTATCTGGTCTCCTACAGATTAGTTCTCCACCCTTCTTTTTCTCCATTGCATTACCCCCTAAAACAATTCTAAGAATATTTTACCATCCAAAAGGGTAAAGTGCAAATTAATTTCTTACCCTTTTACACTGATTTCCTTACCCTTTACACTGATTTCCTTACCCTTTTACACTGATTTCCTTACCCTTTACACTGATTTCCTTACCCTTTTACACTGATTTCCTTACCTTTTGTGGCTGGGACACGTTTGTATCACTAGCTTTGAAGCACCCCTACTATACTCTTTACTATACTCTTTACTATACTCTTTACTATACAACAACTGTAGTTGTTGTTAACTTATAATAAAAATCAACTAGATTTAAAAGCAAAGCTAAAAGGGAAATGGATAAATCTAATGGTAGAAATTCTAAACAAAAAAATGACCATGCAAGCAATTTGGTGCTATAAAATATAGACTACCACCCTATTACAAATTATCTTTATTTGTTAATTTTCAGCGTATTCAAATAGTGGACTTCCGATTAAATGGAGCGGTTCACTACTTTAGTATGCTAAAAACAACTATAAACAAAGTATTACGAAGGCGTTACATTAAATTAAAGTCTATGCATAATGTATGCTGCGCCCCCTATATATCCATAACAAACTCTAAGAATTACCCCTTAAATAATCTAATCAATTTCGCTTTGCTCAATTACTTAGATTATTTAGGGAACCCTTTGTCATTCTAATAGTTTTTAATGGAACGGTCGAAACCTCTACGAGCAAACTTTGTTTGGTCAGCAAGCTGACTTTTCAATCTTATATAGGGGGTGGCAGCTAAACTGCAAAAAAATAAAGAACTAAAAAGCATTAAATAAAACAAATGATACTCACATTAGTAAGTATCATTTGTTTTATTTAATGCTCATCCTAAACTATTTTTTAAATAATTTCTGAAACAATCCTTGATGATCCTTATCTTTTTTTTGCATTTTATCCTTAATCTCAATTAATTTATTATCTAAAGCTTGAAAATGCTCTTCAAGCAATAATATTTCTTGTTTGGGTTTTTCTTTTAAAAGTATCTGATTATTTTCTATTAATTTATGTGCTTGTTTCAATCTTTCGTTTGATTCCTGCAATTGCTTATCCTTCATATTTAATTGATTATCTTTTTCTTTTAATTGCTCTTTTAACATATTAAACAACTCTTCATTAATATTAAAACCTTCTGTATCCGTTGCAACTTCATCATCTGTAATTTTATCGTTATTTTCATGGCTTGATTCTGTTTTAACATTTTCATTCAAATTAACTTTATCATTTATATTAAAACTATCCTTTATTATATTAAAACCTACATCGTCAATATAAGTAATACCTTGGCTTTTAGTTATATGTTCTTCCAATTCTTTCAGCTTTAATTTTTTATAAATACTCACCTTACTTAATTTGATTAACTCTGAAATTTCTGCAATTGTATAAGCCATGTTGATATACCTCACTTTTAATTGTTTTAATTTATATAATTCTATTAAAATAGTTAAAAACCTTTAATTGAACTACAGAATAAATATATTGAATGTCTTTTATCTTTTAGCTATTCAACTGTTATGATACATTCAACGTAACAAGTTAAAACGTTATAGTACATTCAAAATGAAACTTTCAATGAATAGTCAATAGCCACAAAGTGAAAGTAACTCAATTACTATTGTGTTACTTAAGAAAAGGGATCATAGAAAACTTGGTAAAGAACTAAAATTATTTGCTTTAATGGATGAGGGACCAGGATTTCCATTTTTCCTTCCCAATGGTGTAGTTTTAAAGAATAATTTAATTGAGTACTGGAGAGAACTTCATAATAAAAATGGTTATGTTGAGATAGAAACTCCTATGATATTAAACAAAGAACTTTGGGAAACATCTGGGCATTGGTCTCACTTTAAAGAAAATATGTATACTGTTAATATAGATCAAGAGGAATTCGCTATTAAACCAATGAATTGCCCAGGCGGAATGCTTGTGTATAAATTAGAAACTCACTCCTACAGAGATTTACCAATCAGAGCAGGTGAACTAGGAAAGGTGCATAGGCATGAACTATCTGGTGCTTTGCATGGGCTTATGAGGGTTAGAGCCTTTACACAGGATGATGCTCACATATTTATGTTACCTGAGCAGATTAAGGATGAGATAAAGGGTGTAGTTAGACTTATAGATGAGGTTTATGGAAGGTTTGGATTTAAATATAAAGTAGAACTTTCAACAAGACCGGAAAATTCTATGGGAAGTGACGAAGAGTGGAAATTAGCAGAGAGCTCACTTCAAGGCGCTCTAGAGGAAATGAACATGAAATTTAAAATAAATGAAGGAGACGGAGCATTCTATGGACCCAAAATTGACTTTCATTTAGAAGATAGTATAGGAAGAACATGGCAATGTGGAACTATACAACTAGATTTACAGCTTCCCCAAAGATTTGACTTACAATATATCGGCAGTGATGGAGAAAAGCACAGACCTATTGTTATACACAGAGTGATTTTTGGTAGCATAGAAAGATTTATTGGTATTTTAATAGAACATTTCGCAGGCAAGTTTCCAACATGGCTATCACCTGTTCAGGATAAAATACTACCTATATCTGAGTTGTACAACAATTATGCAGAAGCTGTAAAAAACAAGTTAGAGAAAAGTAATATTAGAGTTAGTTTAGATTGTAGAGCGGAAAAAATAGGTTATAAAGTTAGGGAGGCTCGAATCGAAAGATTACCTTATATCATAGTTATTGGTGAAAAAGAACAAAACTCAGAGAATATATCCCTTAGAAGTAGAAAAAATGGTGATGAGGGTAACTGTTCAACAGATGCCTTTATTTCAAGGATAACACAAGAAATTGATGGTAAAATGTTAGATAATTAGCTGTATCATATGAGTTATAAATAGGAGAAAAAGCATGTAACATAATTTTTATTGTGTTGTATGGTTTTTAATATTAGAAAGCAGTAACTTCAAATTTAAGAGATAGATTTAAAAAATAGAGTATGTTTACAATGATTAAGGAATGGTAAATAGCCTCAATGTGAAAGTAACACAATTGGTATTGTGTTACATTCGACTTATCTAATACAATATTTTATTTCATTATCTTCTCCATTTTATTTACAATATGTGGTTTTAAATATATAATTTAATTAACCTATTATTCTTAACATATATTATTAAAGTTAAAAGTTGTACTGTTTATTAGTACAACTTTTTATGTGTATTTACTATAATATATATTATATATATTATATATATTATATGTATAATAATTACAATGATATACTAGCGTAATCATTCGAGATTGAAGGTAGTGGACTACTATCAATCTCTTTTTTGATTTTTAATATGTAGAGGTTATTTACCTTAGAATTTCTTTGAAGTTCGTGTTATATCAGCTTAAAGTTCGTTTATTTTATAGTGAGGTCATGGAAGCTAGTTATATAGCCAAAGTTCGCTTTTTGGATATTTAACGTACTTTGGCTATATTAATTTTCATATGCTTATCGATCAAAGTGAATTATAATTTTGGGGGTTGTGTAGTAACGGTACAGAAATCCTTGTTACATAACCTATTATTTACCAATGAAATTGCAATTCATTAGTTGTAAAGACCGTAGATTTATTTCAATTACTTGTTCAATCAAATTAAAAGAATAAAATGTATGAAAAAATACTAAAACATCTCATCAAAATAGGCAGTTATTGAGAAGTTGTTTTTGGTAATAGTTTTAATAACCATTTTAGTGGGTTTTTCGAAGCAGTATTTAATAATTAGGTATAACTCTTTGTTATTGGTATATTTTGGTGCATGTAACAGGAAACCCTCTTATACTATTATCTATCTTCCACATTATATATTTGTGTATAAGTAAATATCCTTAGTATAACGCTGTATATTGCCGCTTACTAATTTTTATAAGTTCTTATCTGAAAATATACCACCTGTATTCTAATAATTTAAAACTCATCGTGTAAAATGTCTATTCAATCACCTTTAGTAAAAGCATTAGTTTGTATAGTAATATAATTTCTTGCTTTTTCTGATGTATAGTTCATAATTATTTTTTTTGTATTTAATATTGAAGATGCGCTCATTGAAAATTCATCAAGTCCATATTCTAAAAGTATAGGTATTGCATTTTCATCTCCTGCCATTTCGCCACACATTCCACACCATTTACCTTCTGTGTGCGCAGCTTTAATGGTCATCTGAATCAATTTTAAAACTGCAGGATGCAGTGGATTATAAAGATAAGCAACTTTTTCATTCATTCTATCAGCTGCAATTGTATATTGAATAAGGTCATTTGTTCCAATGCTGAAAAAGTCTACGTGTTTTGCAAGTTCATCTGCGCATACTGCTGCAGCGGGTATTTCTACCATTATTCCAATTTCAAGTTTTTCATTGAACCTTTTACCTTCTGATTTAAGTTCTTCCATACATTCTTTGACGATTTTCTTAGATTGCAGAAATTCTTCAAGAGAGCTTATCATTGGAAACATTATTTTAAGGTTACCATAAGCTGATGCTCTTAATAGTGCTCTTAATTGAATCTTAAATATGTCTATTCTGCCAAGACAAAGTCTTATAGCTCTATAGCCCAGAAAAGGATTCATTTCTTCGTCCATAGGAAGATAAGAAAGCTTTTTATCACCGCCAATATCAAGCGTTCTTATTACAACTGGTCTTTCACCCATTTTTTGTGCCACATATTTATATGCTTCAAATTGTTCATCTTCAGTTGGAATACTGTCCCTGTCCATATATAAAAATTCAGTTCTGAAAAGTCCTATCCCATCTGCTCCATTTTCTAGTACTTTAATTATATCTTCGGGTTTTCCTATATTGCCTACAACTTCAATTCTTTTACCATCTTTAGTTATTGTTTTTATGTTAATAAGCTTCTTTAATAGCTCTCTTTCCTTTTCAAATTCACATTTCTTTTGTAGGTATTGTTTAAGGGTTTTCTCATCTGGATTTATTACTATAATACCTTCGCAACCGTCAACTATTACTGTGTCTCCATTTTTAACTCTAGACGTGATATCATTCATTCCAACAACAGCTGGAATTTCAAGTGTTCTAGCCATTATTGCACTATGAGAAGTCCTACCTCCAATATCTGTTAAAAAGGCAATTACTTTATTCTTGTCTAGTTGTGCAGTGTCTGATGGAGTTAAATCTCTTGCAACAATTACTGTATTTTTTTCAATTGCATCCATCGTTCCATAGCTTTTCCTTGCCAAATTTGATTGTATTCTGTTCCCAACATCTCTAATGTCCACTCCTCTTTCTTTCATATACTCATCCTCCATTGCATCAAATATGTCCATATACTTGTTTACAGCGTCTTGAAGAGCTTTTTCGACGTTAACCATATTATTTTCAATATTTAATTCTATCATGCCAATAAAATCTGGATCGTCTAAAAACATCATATGGCATCCGAAAATAGCTGAGTTATCTTTTCCAATTTCTTTTTCTGCTTTTTTTAAAATCACATCTAGCTGTTTTTTAGTTAGTTCAATGGCTACTTTTAATTTGTTTTTTTCAGAAGCCACGTCTTTTATTTTCCTTTCTGTAATAACTATATCTTCATTTGTTTTAATCACTATTTGTCCAATAGCATATCCTATTGATGCTGATATTCCTTTAAGCATTTTAATTCCTCCTTAAATAAAAATATGTTAGCCTATTCCATAATCATTAAATCAAGTTATTGCAATATATTTATGCAAGAATTCCTCCGAATTTTGGTAATAAATTGTATATATTGAAGATAACCATTGAAGATTCTACAAAGAAATATGAAAAACATCTGTTGAAGTATTTATGAGTTAACAGATTGAATAGCAATTATTATGCAAACCTTTTCAATGATGATTAAGATGAAGATTCGCAGTGCATTAATATCATTTACATCCTTAATATCTTTTGACTTAATCACATAAAATTATATATTAAAAGGGTAGGTGGTTAACCACCTACCCTTTTGTTTTTTAACTTTTTAAATCAAAAATTTCTTTTTGTTCTTCATAAGTTCCCCATGCATCTATTGCAGCATCCAATTCCTTGAACTGACCCTTAGATTCCTTCACAGAATGACCAGCCACAACTATATCTATAGCTTGACGGAATGCTTTTGCGCCTGCTGTTGCTCCCATTGGATGACCATGAACAGCACCACCTGCGGCAATCATAACATCATTGCCGAGTTCCCTTATAGTGTTTTCTACATGTCCTTGAGTTGTTCCACCACCTGGCATTGCCCATGATGGTTTGATATTATGAAGTGGGCTCGTGTGAGCAAGACAAATTTGAGAGAATTTATCAGGTATCATTGGGAATTTACCATATGGACTTAGAACAATTCCCATATCAAATCCTGCTATTCTCGGCAATTTTGCTTGTATTAATTCTGCACTTAAACCCATATCAGGTGATGCATAAAGAGATCCCGTTAAATCAGGATGGAATAGTACTGGTACATTAATGTTTGGATCTTGCAATATTGAAGCGCAAGCATCTAATCCTATTGTCCAACAGTTCATCATCAAACCATTGGCTCCAGCTTCGATTGCTCTATATGCATTTTCTTTAAGCTTATCTGCTCTATCAGTTATGTTAACAGTATATATTGTCGTCTCGCCTTTTATGTCTTCTGCCCTTTTTAAGGCTTCCATTACCTTCGTTACTCTGTCAGTAATTGAGGAATATGCTGCATTTGCTATCAATTCATCATCTTTTATTACATCTACTCCGCCAAGTGCAGCCTCATATGCAAATTTTGCGGTAACTTCAGGAGTCAAACCACAACATGGTTTAATCATATTGTTTAATAGAGGTCTTTTAGGAACATTAAGCAATTTTCTCATACCAGGTACACCAAATTTTGGTCCGCCTAATTCTTTTAGCCATGATTTAGGGAATTCAAAATCCAATACTTTCAATTTTCCTCCGCCTGATATATTACCGCAGGCACTCGTTAATAGCATTGCAAATGATACTGAAAAATTTGCTATTGGGAATCCAATTCTTATTACAAAATGTCTTTCTTTTACATAGTTCGGTATTTCGTATGAAAAATTAGGAACCTCATATAAGCCAACAATACGTGCAATATGTTCACTTCTAATTGCTGCAGTTTCGCCTGGAACTGGAAGCCATGTACCTGTACTCTGCTCAACGGCAAATGCCATTGATTGTGTTATTGAATTGATTGATGCCGGTCCAGTATACCCGTATGTTGTTATAATATATTGTTCTCTATCGATATTATCTGGTAAATCAAAGATGATAGGATCGAAATTTTTACTCATTGTTTTACCTCCCAAAATTTTTATATATTAACAGGTATCGCTACCAAAATATAATCCATTTTATCTGATTTATTCTATATTACTGGCTAATTTAAGAATCGAACTTCCAAGCATATAATCAGTTATCAGTACATCAATTAAATTACCCCTTAGTGCAGCTAAAACAGTATCAGCTTTTTTTTCATCAGCTGCTATTGTTATCTTTGTTTTTATTTTTTTAAATTTTTCAAAATCTATAGCAATGGTTCTATCTTTTAAGTCTGTATTACATTCTTGTCCATCTTTATCGAAAAATCTGAGTGCAATATCACCAACTACATTAGTATTTTTGAGCATCTCTAATTCTGATTTTGAGAGATAATCATTCTTTGACAACACCGAATCAAATTTGGGATAGAATGAACCTACTCCGTTAATTGCAATTGTAACTTTGTCAAACATATCATAAACCATTTCGATATTTTTCTCGTTTTTTATGGAACTGGCTATATTTTTATTACTCATTAGCCCTTCAGTTAATAAATAATACTTTTTCCCTCCAAAAACCATGGCCATCCTTGATACAAGAGTCCTTACATCTAATTCATTTTCACAACCTGATATGCTTCCGTGGAGGGTTACAAAAGTCACATCACTCTTTTGACATGGGTTTAAATAATGTATCAAATAAAACATTGTCTCACCCCATGTAATCCCTAAAACGTCTTTTGTTTGTATAATTCTTTGTATATATCTTGCACCTTCTAAAGCAACCAATTTTTTAACATTTTCAGCTGTATTGTATTTTGTATCATTTGCCATGTTAGGCAAATGACTAGGAGCTATAATCACATCTTTTAAACCGAAAGTTTTTTTTAGATTTTCTTCTAATTGTATGCATTCAATGTATGGGTCTCTGATAACAAATTCAACAATTTTATCTTCTTTAGCCTTTTTAATAAGTCTAGAAACTGTTGGAATTGATACTTTTAGCATAGCTGCTATTTCACCTTGTGATAAATCCTTTATATAATAGAGGTAGGCCGCTTTCAGAATAACAGATCTTGATTGATTGTAAACTTCTGACAACATTTCGTTCACCCCTAACTCTTTATGCCTAATTTAATTATATTCTATCTTGAAATATTTTCAATATTGAAAATATTTTCAATAAGAATTACTTATGAATCAATATATTAATTTTACTTTTTCTAAATCATAATTATGTTTGATTATTAAGGTATTTACTTTTACATCAAAAAGAGCTGCAATAAGATTACATTTAGCAATTAATAAAAAGAAAATGTTACTAAAATTATTCAACCCTTCAAAATTTGCTTGACCTTTAGAAATAATTAAATCATTTTTCTCTATCCACCTTTTAACTTCTTCTGAATTCCTTGATGGACCAGTTCCTTCATCGCCATTACCTATTTTTTTGAGTTTTAAGTTAGGAATTTTATCAATACCTATACTCTTTGCATCTTCTACTGTTGCATCATTTACCATTTCTTGAGAAGTCATATCCCATTCCAATTCCAATAACTTTTCCATTGATTTTCTCAAAATATGTTCTTGTTCCTTTGGTTCATTGAATAAATCTTTAGCTACTTCTAATGTTTGTCTAGTTATACAAGCAATGCATTCAAGGTGGGCGTTCATTTTTCCAGGCCTCCTCTTACTATAGTAATATTATAAATATTATTATCATTTTCTAATATTTATAAATTTAATTACAGCTTGTTTATTTCCATGGTTTAAGTATTACTTTAAGACCTAATCCTTTTTTTACTATATCTATACCTTTTTTTATATCTTCAAGTGGAAGTATATCTGTAACGAATTTTGAAGATTGTATCTTATCTTGTGTTATGAGTTCTAACGCTTCATTAAATTCTCTAGGCGTATATGCAAATGCTCCTTTGATACATATTTCCTTGTAATGTATATTATTACTGTCTATTTTTATAAAACTATTGTCTTTTGGAAGTCCACCGAAAAATAATATTTTTCCCCTACTTTTCATCATATCCATCGCTAGTTCTTGCACTTTACCAACTGGGCATGCAACAATTACAACATCTGCTCCTAAATTATCTGTTTCTTTAAGTATTACTTCTTTTAAATCCTCAGTTGAAGAATTAACAAAGACATCTATATTATCAAACTTTCTTGCTATTTCCAGTCTGCTATCATTTATTTCTGAAAGTATTACTTTTTTTGCTCCTCTTGATTTAGCAACCTGGGTATGCAAACAGCCTATAGGACCTGATCCTACTACTACTACCACATCACCTTGCTTAACATCAATGTTTTTCTGCGCATTTATTACAGATGCTGCAGTTTCTACCAATGGAGCATTTATAAATGATAATTTGTCGTCTAATTTTAAAACACAATTAGATTTGAAAGCTATGTTCGGTATTGCGACATATTGAGCATAACCACCTTCAATATGTGTTCCAACGAAGGTTAAGTTCATACAATGATTTTCCAAATCATGTTTACAATAATAACATTCACCACAAGGAATAATAGGGTTAATTATGACTCTATCACCTACTTTAAAATCTCCTGTGTTTTCACCTATTTCATCTATAGTTCCTGCAATTTCATGTCCTATAATTTGAGGTGGAGTTAGTTTGGGATGTCCAAATCCAAATGTCCTTACATCTGAACCACAAAGCCCTACAGCTTCTATTTTCACAACCATACCATCCTTAGCACATGTAGGTTTTGGGACTTCCTCCATTTCAAATTCATTTGGTGCTCTAAAAACTATTGCTTTCATAATTAACATCTCCTATAAGTTTTAATTGTTGTATTTTGTATTATCTAATCATGTATACTCAGCTCTTATAGTTTCTTTTTAAAAGCCAAGTACACATTTTGATACATTTAAACTAAACTAAACCAAATATTTAAGTTAAGTAAATTAATTTCCTGTGATAAAACGTATAGCTTTCCATATTACCCATGGTATCTGTAAAGTTCCACTATATAAACTGCCTATTGTTGTTGAACCTGCCGGGAACTTAAACCCAACTGCATGCCCCATGAGCGTATGAGTAGCAGCAAAATCTGTAGCAATAAGAAGACATAAAGGTACAATTATTAGACTTATCAATATTGACCTAAATATGTTTCCATTCGTTGTCGCAACTACGAAACTCAATATAAATGTCAGCATAACCAGATCTGTAAAAGGAAGTAATCTATTACCTGGTAGAATCACAGCTATTAATATCGTTATAGGTATCATAATAATAGCTGTTGACATTACTGCTGGATTGCCTATTATTATTGCTGTATCAAGACCAATATAAAAATCTCTTCCCGGGAATCTAGCGTTAAGAAATTCTCTTGCACCTTCAGAAAGAGGTATTAAACCCTCCATAAGGATAGAAACCATTCTAGGAAGAATAACCATTACTCCGCCTAAAGTCATACCAGTTGTTAATATCTGACCAAAATTATACCTAGCTATAGCTGCCAATACTGAACCTAAGAAAAGTCCAATAAATAATGGTTCACCAATAAGCCCAAATTTGTCCTGGACTGTTTGCTGGTCAATCTGAATTTTATTTATTCCAGGAATCTTATCTAAACCTTTGTTTAGAAGCCATGCTACTGGAAACCATCCTACCGTTCCTACATGGGCAAGTGAGATTCCTGGAATTCCAAAGTATTCTTGAATCATTGGAGCAGTCTTGTCAGCTAACTTCAATGTAACAAATTCACACACAAGTACTGATATAATTGTCCATACCATACTGTGATTTGTTGCATAATATACAACGGCACCACAGAATAACATCTGCCAATAATTCCATATATCAACATTTGCTGTTTTCGTCTGATTAATAAACAGTAAAAATATGTTGAAAAGCAATATTAGTGGCATTACTATTGGAACAATTACTGAACCGAAGCTTACTGCTGCAGATATAGGCCAACCTACATCTAATATGTTTAGATGTACACCTAAAATTTTAACCATAGCCTGTGTTACAGGACCAAGTGTATTCATCATCACAGTTATTACCATATTGATACCGATAAATCCAACACCTATTGTAAGGCCAGCCCTAAAAGCCTTGGAGAATGATTGCCTCAATGCCAATCCAAGAATAGTAATTATTATAGGCATCATTACCGATGGTCCCAAGTTTAATATATAATTAACCCCAAAATTTATGGAATTCAGCATTTTTATATAACCTCCTTTCTATTTTGTTAAGACATCGATTATTTCTTGTTCTATTTTTGCTAACCCAACACCAGTTAAAAACGGAAGACCTGAAATCATAGGAATGTCGCCTATCTTTGCTGAAATATGGGTAGTACTAACAATTAAATTCGGACGAAAACTACTAAGTTTTGAAGAAACCTCTAAGGTCTTTGCCTGTACGATATCAAAGGGAATATTGTGTTTTTTGCAAATTTTTTCTATAGCACTATGAACAACTGTAGATGTTGCAATACCTGTACCACAAACACATAAAATCTTTACTTTTTCCATAAAAATTCTCCTTTTAATAATATTTTATTTATATGACAATAAATCTCTAAATCCAATATGATATAATTTAAGTATTATAACGTTTACAATTAGCCCCCCTATATTAACTAATATTATTTATATCTATTATTTGTTGGAATTTAAAATTTTATTGCAATTTAAAACTATACTAGATGTTTACAAAATTTAAAAAGATTATTTTACCTTTATTCATTAGAAACGTATTTTTCAGTAATAATTCGCATTGAGTCAACATCTTTGCAATTAGAAATGTTTAAGAGAAATTCCTCATTCTGGACCAATCCAATTAAATCCTGAAGTAATTTTATTTGGTCATCTGGATTGGTAATTGCAATCATAAATACCACTTTAATGTCTATTTCGGTATTAAGATCGCCCATTACATTAAATTTAACTGGTTTTTTTAAAACTGCAATTGCAATTCCTGGTTTTATAGCGTGATTTTCACTTGCATGAGGTATCGCTACACCAATATTTTCAGTAGGGAGTCCGGTTGGAAACAATTTCTCTCTTTCCAAAACAGCATCATAGTAACTTTCTTTAACATATTTATTTAAAAATAATATATTGGCTAATGTTTTTAATACTTCTTCTTTTGTACTAACTTCTAAATTAGCTTTCATCAAATCAGGGTCTAATAATCTTTGTTTTAGCATTTCATCTACTCCTTTATTCTCTTCTTAGTTATTACATTCATTGGTGCACAAGCACTCTGAATTTCATTTTATATGATTAATGAGGTTTAGTATGTTACTTATGGGGGTAGTATTTTTCATGACTGACATCAGCAATGATTCTTTTGTTAATATATAGAGCAAGTATTGTGCCAATATTCGGTTAATAATGTTTATATTTATCGAGCCTGTAAATAATTTTGTGTAAACAGAATATAAAGTACTCTTTCTTGGCAATAATTGAGATAAGCTAATTATCAAATATTGTAAGGAGGAGTATTTTTATGTCAGATATTTCTAAGGAGATTTTAAGAAATTATATCAATGAGCAAAAGTTTACAAGCCCAAATGAGGTTCTAGCTGCTATGAAAGGTATGTTCAGAGATGTTCTCCAGGAGGCATTAGAAGCAGAGATGGATTTACAACTTGGATATGACAAATATGATATATCAGAAAAACAAACTATCAACAGCAGAAATGGTTACTCTAAAAAAACCGTTAAATCAGAACTTGGAACAGTAGAGCTTAATATACCACGTGATAGAAATGGTGAATTCGAGCCTAAAATTCTACCTAAATATCAAAGAAATATAACTGGTATTGAAGATAAAATACTGTCGTTATATGCAGCTGGAATGACTACAAGAGACATAGCAGAACAAGTTAAAAATTTGTATGATATTGAGGTATCTGCTGAAATGGTATCAAATATAACAAACAGAATTATTCCGGTAGTTACAGAATGGCAAAATAGGCCTCTTGAAAAGACATATTCATTTATCTTTTTGGATGCAATACATTACAAAGTGCGTGATGATAAACATATTGTAATTAAAGCAGCTTACGTTGTATTGGGGGTAAATATGGATGGAGAAAAAGAAGTGCTGGGTATATGGATAGGAGCAAATGAGAGTAGTAAGTTCTGGCTTTCAGTGCTTAATGACCTTAGAAACAGAGGCCTACAGAATGTTTTGATATTCTGCATAGACGGTTTAAATGGTTTTAAGGAAGCAATAGGTTCTGTATATCCCTATGCAAAGATACAACGCTGTATTATCCATCAGTTGAGAGCAAGTATGAAATATATACCTCATAAAGATAAGAAGGCTTTTGCTAAAGATTTAAGGGCTGTTTACAGTGCATTAAATGAGGATGTTGCACTTGAAAATTTAATTTCAGCAAAGGAAAAATGGGGAAGTAAATATCCAAATGCAATACAAAGTTGGGAAGATAATTGGGATAATATTATAACTTTCTTTGTATTTCCAGATTATATTCGTAGAATAATATATACCACAAATGCTATAGAAAGCCTTAACAGTCAATTCAGAAAAGTCATAAAGACAAAGCTTATATTTCCAAATGACGAAAGTCTTATGAAGATACTGTATTTGGCTACTGAAAAGGTAAACAAAAAATGGACTCGGGTATATGCAAATTGGGATCTTGTTATTAGCCAACTCAATATATTATTTAGTGAGATACTGAATGCAGGTGCATAGATTAGGGGACTCGGTCCCCTAACCCCTGAGGTTTATCGCTTTAATTCTAACAGGAACGATCAAAATGGGCAACCAAAAGGGCTACCCGTTCCTGTATAGAAAATCAATAACCGCTCTGGTTGCTCCTCAGCATTTCCCTATCCTGTTATTAACCATGTATATTATTGTCCAAAAGTGGTAATAATATACTATATAAGGATGACGAATTAAAAGTATTTGTCGACTTTAATTAACATTCTTTTACAAAACTTATAAATCAATTTTTTTGCCTAAGAGAGAGAATACACACAAATGCATTTTCAAATAAAAACCCCAAGATATTATTGTATCCTATCGTTAACAAACGACTTAATGATAGAGCGCACAATATATGCTGGAGATTGATTAAAATTGGTCCATGACAACAATTAGCTTCTCGTATCTAGTAATCTGAGTTATATAAGTTGAAAATTGAATTTATATACCGTTATGAAAATATAAACTTAGTAGCCCTTTTTATTGCAGTTGCAACATAGTTTATAATATTGAGTCACTCTCCAAAATTTGAATTGAACAAATTCGATAGTGCCGTTTCTGCAAGATCTTCATCTTCACCTTCTATTATTACATCTATCTTTGTGCCTTTACGTAAACCTCCTGAAAGTAAAGACATAATGCTACGCCCATTTATTTGTTTGCCATCGCTCATCTCAATTAAAACAGAGGAGTCAAATTGACTTACCGTATTAATAAACATGGATGCAGGACGTGCATGTAAACCTGATTTGTTTTTAATAATAAATTGTTTTCTTATCATTATTATCACCTCATAAAATTATTTAATATATTCAGTATTTCTTCAGAATTTTGAGAACTTTTTATTTTAGCAATCAATTCATCATTAATTAAGCAGTTATATATTTGGGAAAACTGATTTTTAATGCTCTCGTTTATTGCTAACATATATATTATTGTAACTTTAAAACCATTACCCCATTCAATAGGATCTTTCAATGTAATTATCCCGATAATTGGGTTTATTACATCTTCACTATAACCATGAGGAATAGCAAAATTATTTTTGAAAACTGTAGGACTAAGATTTTCTCTCGCTAAAACACCTTTAACAAAGCCCTTTGCAACGAACCCTTTTTTCAATAAATGTTCGCATAAGAAAACTATTGCTTCATTCTTATCTCTAAAATGTTTATTCAAAAAAATCAAATCTTTGTTAAAAATACAACCCCTACCCTCCCTTAATTGAAAATTCTTTTTTTTTCTGTTTAGCACATCTTTATTACTGCTAATAATTTGTAATAGATTATTTAGTCCATTTCCTTTTATTATATCTGCAGACGAAATAAACGGTATTTCCAAATTCCCCGGATTAATAGTTCCAATTATAGTCAATACGGTCATGTTTCTACTTATTTTCTCAATCTGTTTATTTATATCGTTTTCATCTAGAATACCAAGTGTTACTACTTTAATATTTTCGTCAACTTTCTTAAGTTCTTCCTTAATAATTTTTTGTATTAATTTAGCAGTACCTTCACCAGTAAGACATAGGCTTATTACAGCTTTGCAGATAATATTCTGTGTACTTGTATGCTTAAAGGCATCAGTATTATCTGTTTTTTGTTTTGCAAGTGACTCTGCAACATAATTAATATCTGTATCAGGCAATAAAACCTTTCTCACAGCATCTAATACCATTACAGTATCTACTCTTGAGATAGTACGGATAACTATACCCGTTTTTTGGCTGATTATTTCTCCAAACTCTGAAAGGGAGCCCATGTCCACAAAAAATATTACTCCTTTGCCTTTATCTATTTTTATAGCTATTTTCATTGCTTTTTCCAGTACTATCTCCAATTTTTCATCCAAGGACATCTCCAAAGCCTTTACATGATCGGTTCCAAGTAGTCTATTTACTAAATTCGCCATACCCTCGGCAATATGTCCATGAGTAATAATTAAAATCCCTATTAAATTCTTTGATGCCATTTTCTTATTATTGAATGCATTTAAATACATGGTAATAAATCCTATTTCATCTTCCGGAAGTTCTATCCCTAGATAGTAGTTTGTTAATGATGCCATCTTTACGGCTATTTCATATTCTTTTAGATGGATTTTTTTTTCGTTAGCCATTTTAAAATTTTTTATATAATTTCCTTCTTTTATCCTTTTTACTGATGTATAAAGATGAGTAGAAAGACAGTAAAACAATGTATCGTCAACATCTACTAAACTAGCTTTTGCAATATCAACCATTTTTTGTACAAGTTCAAAAATTTCAGTACCAACAATTTTTTTTAAATCCTGTTTTACAAGCTTATGTTTACTAGTCTCTCTATGGTTAATTATTTCTCTAATTCTTGACTCAAGGTCATCCATTACAATTCTATCTATTAATTCTAAAGGAAGACCTTGTTTCTCAAGGTTCCTATAGTCATATTCTATATTTGTATAAAGTTCATCTGGAAATACATATACATCTTCTCTGTCATCAATTTTTATTTCTCTCTTATCCGGTAAAAATATTAAGTCATTAATAGTAATTTCACTTAATTTACTTCTGTTTAACCTTACATCTAACATGCTCTCGTTTATATAAAGTGGGAGATTACCTACATCTATTTTAACATTGTCTTCTTCCTTTCTACTTGATATATATGAAAGGAACGCCCTAGCAATAGCTACTTGTATATCAGACCTTAACTGTCCTATATTCCCGATGCACTCATATAAAATCAACGCCCTCATCGCAATATGAGTTATAACTATTTTTTTCTTAATTCTTGCTGCTTCTATCAGAAAAAACGTTTTTATGATTTCAAATTTTTCATCCATTGGCCTCATTGATAAAGGAGGCAATTGTATTATCATTGGTATCCTTCTTCTGAAAGTTTTAAGTAAGCTTGTTTGAACATCTTCAGTTGTAGCTGCTATAATCATAACTTTAGCATTACGAATTACATTTGTTTCTCCTAGTCTTCTATACTTATTCTTATCAATTAGTTGAAATAACATTTCTTGACCATCAGGCGGTAATCTATGCACTTCATCAAGAAATAATATTCCACCATCAGCTTTTGCTACAAGTCCATCCCTATCCGTTTCTGCACCAGTAAAAGCTCCCTTTTGATAACCGAAAAGCTGGGAAAGCAACAACTGAGGCGTTTCCGCATAATCTGCACAATTAAATGTGATAAAAGGCATTTGTTCAACGTCGCTATTATTAATTTGTAACGCAAACCTATACATTGCCTCTGCCAAATCACTTTTTCCCACTCCCGTCTGACCTAAAATCATAGTATGTAGGCCATTAGGAGGATACAATACTGCAGCTTTCGCTTGTTCTATCTGTACTTTTAGACTTCTATCAAAACCTATTAAGCTCTTAAATGGATAATCAAAAGTCATATGTGTTTCTTCACATTCATAATCCGTTATGTTCATTAATTCCGGAATATCTTTTGATTTTAAAATTACGTTCATTTCTTTCAATATTGTAGATATACTGCATCTGGATATTGAAAACCCCCTAGAATTAAGTATATTAGTTAAATTTTGTTCGGAAAGAAACGAGGCTTTCTTTATTTCTTCTTTAATTTGTTCTATTATTAAAGGTTTTCTCCTTTCCCTTGAATCAAGTATTTTAAAATTTTGACGCAATAATGTAATTCGCGATCTATTTGTCAAAAGCTTTTTAGCAAGCTGTTCATCCGTTAAAGGCTTTTTTTTGTCCTCTTCATTAATTAACGCTAATATTTTTTGTTCCATAAAAAAACCCCCATTTTTTTATTAAACTTAAATTAAATAGTCATAATTATTTTATTTGAATTAATTTCATCTCAAATTCTTTCAACTTATTAATAAGTTCAATACTATTCATCATTTTCTTATCAATCCAATACATGCCCTTGCTAAAACCATAATTGTCAATGCGTATCAATAGCCTATTACCTAAAGGAAATATTTTAATTTTTAGTGATTTAATATTTGACCATTTATATATATGTTTTCTACCAATTCCATAAAAGGTTAAAAATTGATCATCGTCCGTAATTTTCTGTGGTTGATTTAATGCACCAAGCTCAGATAAAAGAAGCAATGATACTATAAATATTATCGTATTATTTAGACCTTTTATTGGAGTTTGAATCTGAATAAAAATTGTATAAATTAGAATAATAATCATTAAAATTACTGGGCCTATTGAAGATGCAAAATATTGGATTGGACTATATTTATATACTTTCATAAAATAACCCCTTTCATTATTATTTATCTTTAATTTTTTTATAATGTCCAAATTGTATTCTACTATTATCAATGGATATAAAAATTTTCTACAATATATAAATAAATCAAATCACTATCCATTACTATGTATACAAGCAAGTTAGTGTCCAAATTGCGGTGGAATTTGTTTTATATTCAAAATTTTCAAAAAATTCGAAGTAATCTATTAGATTACTTCAGGTTCCCCTTATGATAATGCACCTACTTATAGTTTTTATTGAATATTTTAATAAGGGAATTCGTTTATTGATATCGTCTAAACTATTAATATCTATTATATTCTGACGTTTTAGTTATTTAGATTTTTAAACTAACTAAAATAAGTATTGAAAGTATTAGTGCTACAAGTAACCATGATGATTAAATAAATGAAGTGTTAAATAAAGTAATGCTTTATTCAATGATGGTTGTTTTTGTTTAATTTTTACTTTCTTTTAAATTATATACTATTATGACTTATATTTCATTATGATGTTAAAGGAAATATAATAATTTTTTTTGTTAATTGTTTTAACTTATTAACTAACAATATTTACTTCCATTAAATTCTTCATTGCTTATTACTTGGATAGTTATTTTGATAATCTTCTATGTCTTTATTGTATTTGTCTTGTTTATGATTTAATTCTATTTGTTGTTCCTTTGCCAATTTTAACAATTCTTTATCTTTTTCAATATTTATTTTATATTTTTCATTCAAAATTTCTTGCTTATGTTCCTTTTCTAACTGGCCAATTTTCAAATTTAATTTATCAATGTTATATTGATTATATTTAATTGTATTATCCTTATCATGGATTTTAGCCTGGCTATCTTCTAGTATTTTTTTATAATCTTCAATTTCATTTTTATAATGTTTATATTCCTTTAAATCATTTAGCACCATATCATTCTTACTTTTATATTGTTCTACAATTAAATACTGTAAACATCTTGTAATTCCTGTTTTTGTTGTGTAATTAAATTTTCCTTATCAGCTAGTATATCTTTATATTTTTTATTAGATTTTAGAAGCTCTGTGTCTTTATTTCCTATTAAATTATTGCTACTATAACGAATACTAATAAATGCGTTCAAAATTGCTTGAAGATTGCTTTCTATAACCGTAGTGTCTTTACTCAGAAAACTATTTTTCTTCACATTTTCCACTTCCATTGTAGAAACTACTTTATCAAAATATTGTTCCATATTTGAAAAATATATATAAAAAAGTGCTTTAAATTTTCATCATTTATTGCCATATAAAATTTTACATAAGATAACACATTCATAAATAATAATAAAAACAAATTAAAACCCAATAACAAAACATCAAATACAGCACATAAATTTTTAGCTATACAGTAATCAAATAAGAAGGTATTATTAGATTTACATAGAACATTGTAAAAGTATTACTAAATTGTTTGTAATATGAAATATAATTAGAATATTATGGGATGATTATATTTGAAAGAGTTGAATTTGATAGACTAGAAGTGTTGTCACAACTAGAATATATTAATAATGAACTTACAAAAGGAAATACATTAACTAAAATATGTGAGTCAGTCGGTATTGGGAGAACAACTATTAGAGACAGATTTCTAAAAGAACGTTACAGCTTTAATAAAACAAATAATAAATATGAATATTATAAAAGTATTAAAAAACAATGTAAAAGGACAAATGAAGTTTTTTGAAGATACACCTGAGAATATAACACTCTACTGCAGGTGATCCTAATAAAAAACCACTACAGCCAAACAAAAGTATTGATATAATAAATGAAAAGTTACAATCCAAAAGTGTTGCAAAAATAAATACAGAGCTGCAGGAAATTAACATTATGAAAACTGATATGATTGATTGGATTCAAAATAAAGAAGATATACTGAAAATGCTTAAAAATTATAAAAGTAATATTAATGTAATAGATGTGCCGCAGCTAGATATAAATACACTCCCACAGGACCTACAGAAAAATATTACTACAAAGAGTGTAAAACTATACTCACCAGTTTATGATTCCTTTGATAAGCTATGTAAGGCTTATTCAAGCATTAAGAAACAAGATCTTATATCATTAGCACTTTTTGAATTCACAAATAAGTATAAAAAATAATTTTTTCGGGGTGGTTTAATTGATAATTTCAATATTTAATCAAAAAGGCGGGTGTGGAAAATCAACGACGGCTATTAATTTGGCCGCATATTTAGCTAAACATGGTAAGAAAACATTGCTAATCGATATGGATTCACAAGCAAATTCTACAGTCGGTGTGGGAATTGATGATGAAGAGTTAATATCTTCTGTTTATGATTTGCTCAATAATCAAGAATTTGATAGGGAAAACATATTAAAAGTAATTATAGAAACTGATTATCCTAAATTACATATCATTCCAAGCGACATAAACCTCGCTAATGCAGAAATAACATTAAGCAGTTTAATGTCTAGGGAAACTATTTTAAAGCGAATACTGGAGCAAATAAAGGACCTCTACCAATATATAATTATAGATTGTCCTCCAAGTTTAGGATTATTAAGTGTTAATTCACTGGTAGCAAGCAATTACTTAATTATTCCAGTCGATCCAAGTTATTTCTCAATGAAAGGTATTAAAAATTTAGTTAATTCTTTTGCCAGTATAAAAACAAATTTGAATCCTGGCCTTGAAATTTTAGGTATATTAATAACTAAATTTAATGTAAGAAAAACTATATCAAAAGATATTAAAAAAACTCTAATAAACTCTTTCGGAGACAAAGTATTCAACACTGTTATTCGTATAGATAGTAAAATCGAGTACAGCCAAGACAATGGAAAACCAATTATTAATTACTACGAGAAGTGTCATGGGTTTGAAGATTATACTGCATTTGGAGAGGAGGTTGTAAAATGGGTAACTCAAAAGATATGAAGTTTGGTATATTAGATAGTATTAATAAAAAACCTATTTCTATTGATACAAATAAACACAGTGATATCATTAGTGACACAAATAGTAATACAGATAGTTACATAAATAGTGACATCACTAACAGTACAACTAATGATGTTGTTAGTGACATTTTAATCATCATTAAAAAAAGGGACAAATATACTGATATACATTCAAGAAAGACCTATTACGTCGAGAAAGAATTATTAAAGAAAATAGATAAACTTTGTGATAGAAATAACCTTGATAAAAGTTTCGTAGTTAATGAAGCTTTAAGATTATTTTTCAAAGAAATAGAAAAGGTGAAATAATTATTTGTAATGTACCCGTTACAGATGGTGGATTACTTGAATCTTTGCTCAAGCTTCAAATTGTATTCAACTGAATTATAGATATAATTATATCCTTATAGAAAACTTCACTTAGATATGAATAGTCTCCATTTAGATCAACTTTATTTAAAGCATGATAATATTTATCTTTGTCTTTATATTTTAAATATACTGGTGGTAAACAATTAAGTTTAAAAAACTAATTAAGCATTAACCTAGAAATTCTACCATTACCATCACTAAATGGAGGTATCACTGTTATTTTATGATGAATTTTTACTACTTCATCAACATATTGTGAAATAGATATAGTATCTTTTTTAATTAAAAGTTCTTCTATATCTTTGTTTAATTTTAATAACTCGTTTGGTATATTACAAAAATCACAAGTTTCAAACTGTGCTTGAGCAACAATGTTATTTGAATTTCTTATTTTTCCTGCACCCTCTGGATATGGCGCGTATTGGAATAGCATTGCATTTAAACCTAATGTTCTAAATATAGTTAAGTTATCCTTTGTTGTCATTATGTAATCATACATTGAAGCATGTCCAACAACTTCAATTATATCTTTATATTGTGATTTGCAATATTTACTATCTTGTTTATATATTCTTAAATCAGTTAAGATTTCTGAAACAGCATCTTGTTCAATATTTATACCCTCAAGTTTATTTTTATTATAAATAAAAGCCCTCTTAAAGTTATACCCAACTGCCTTGCTCTCACTTTCGAAAAAATATTCATATGAATTAATTATGTTTCTAAGTAATACTAGATCATATTTTTTTATCAGGCTTAAATTTATGAACAATGAATCATGATTAAATTGGTGAATCATAGGTTAAGTAATGGAAATTTTTGTACTGTTACTACACAATCTCCAGTTTCAAACTGCTTTTATTAGTATTATACTTAATTATTGTTATACATTTACTTATAAATGATTGACCTCAAATAGCATCATTAATATAATAATGCATCAACTATCCCTATAATTGTAACATTATAGCTTGATTCTTTAAGATTTATTAAGTAGGGGTGGACTAAACTATTGCCATTACTTATAATTTTTACGGATGGTCTTAAACAATAACTTGAATAATTTTTAACAACTATTCCTATTAAATGATTGCTCAAGTTTACACAAGTACCTACTGGATATGGTGCTATTTTAGCAGAAAGAATTTTAACTAATGATTGGTCAAACATAGTGCCACAGCCACCCATAATGTACTCTATACCCTCAGATGGTAACACTCCTTTTCTATATGGTCTATCAGATATAAGCGCATCATATACATCAGCAATTGCTATTATACGTCCAAATAGCGATATCTCTTTTCCTTTTCTATTTAATGGATAGCCTGTACCATCGTACCTTTCATGGTGCTGATATACTCCCATACAAACTTTACTATTTAAATCTAAATTTCCTTTTACATATCTATACCCATTCTCAGAATGTTGTTTTATTATTTCAAACTCTTCACTGGTTAATTTACCAGGCTTATCTAATATTTCATTAGGTGTGTCCATTTTACCTATATCATGTAATAAAGAAGCCATTGCTAATAAACATAAATCTTGTCTTTTCAATTTAATGGCTACCCCTACTAGCATTGATAGTATACAAACATTTACTGAATGATAAAATGTATACTCGCTTGCTACTTTTAAATCCATTATACTAACGATTGTATCTTCATTACATAATATTTCATCAACAATGTTTTCTATTGCTATTTCAGCTACTTTAACCGAGAATTGAATCTCTTTTCTTTTTCTATTGGGCTGCATTAGATTTTTTATTGATTTTATTGTTCTCATCTTTAATTCTTCACTAATAATATCAGTTACAGTAATATCCTCAGATATTTCGTCATCTATATATATTCCACTGTAACCTAGATGGATTAACCTATTTACATATGACTTATGAATAGTTATTTTTTGTCGTAAAAGAACTTCTCCATTATTACCATACAATGTTTTACCTAAAATCATTCCTTCTTTTACATATTTGATCGATACATATCTCA
>Ga0209125_1001173_pt1 | contig 26323 bp, 20 predicted proteins | sample BarGraIncub1131A_FD_184503 | JGI IMG/M metagenome (GOLD analysis project Ga0209125, IMG submission 184503) | Arctic peat soil microbial communities from Barrow, Alaska - Barrow Graham LP Incubations 11-31A (SPAdes) (version 2) | ecosystem: Environmental > Terrestrial > Soil > Wetlands > Peat... | reverse complement strand
AACTTAAGAAACTGAAAACCAGAACGGAGCCGGCATATTCACTGGCTCTCATTTCCGTGTTTTCTCCGACACCCATTAATTTGTAAATCCATTTCTCAACAGGAAGGAGAATGCGTGACAAAAAAACCTTCTGCCCCGTCATCACCTTATATATGTATATTCCAAGAGGTACGGAAAGACCAATTAAAAGAATTAAAAATACGGCATCCTGCAGCACTTCATAATTCATAATTTCTCACCTCTGAATAAGACATAAAACAGATACACGAATAACGCCAGTGCAATGACACCGGTACAAATCATTACTCCAACCATAAATAATCCATCTCCTTACATTGCTGTCATACTCATGTTTTACCATGGTACTCAAACATGCAGTGTTAAGAATCCATGGGACGGCGTTAAGATTTTGTTAAGAGAAGAAGTGGTATTCGCTTATCCGAAATAATGATGTCAAAAGCAAACATTCTTATTCACGTTCTTCGTAGGGTCCGATGATACGCCGCTGTAACGGCTCGTTGATCGCTGTGCAAATAATCAGCTGTGAAAAAGAGAACAGGATTAGCACAATGGTAATGGCGGTATACGGGAAGAACGCAGTTGTAATAAACGCCAGGACGCTTGTGAAGAGCCCCTCGATACTACTGTGTCCCTGTCAGGGTTTGCTCCGATGCAAATAGAACAATGCGCGGCCCTTGCAGGTGTTTCTCTTGACACCGTCAATACCGCAGATTACTCCCCTGTTCTTCCGGTCATCGGACAGACGGATTGCCGGATTAGGATGAATACATTAGAAATATCCCTGCCCGCTGCCTCCTGGCAGATGGTACGGATCAGGACTGCATGATCCCTGATTCCGTTAATTCTGCAATTCGCTTATTGGGATTATCCTTGAAAAGGCCCCCATGGTAGCAGATAACCGCCCTGACATCAAACGCCGCGAATTTTTTCAGGGATTTATTGTACAGTGCTAAATCCAGGCAGGTGAATCCGGGAGCGTGCACAAGTATTCCCCCTTCTACATTCAGCGCATCGCCGGCGATCAGTATTTTGCTCTGTTTATGGTATAGACTGATATGCCCCGGCGTATGGCCGGGAGTAAATATGACTATAATCCCCCCGCAAAAGGGAAGTTCCTCACCATCTTCGATCGTTGCATCAACATTCGCTCTGAGTTTTGTATAATTAGCCTTCAGGCTTTCATACATATCCTGCATCTGCTGCCTCCGGTCTTCCGGCAGTGCTTTCACCTGATTCTCCATCGCTTTGAGTCGGATGGGAGGAAGATCAGCCTCTATATACGGCTTTTCATTTTCATGGGCCAATATGGAGATATGCTGGGATGACTCAAGCAAGAGACTTGCCAATCCTCCGATATGATCGGTATCAGAATGCGTGATAATAATTTTGCTAAGCCGCTCAAACGGCACGCCTGCTTTGGTAAATGCTTCGCGGAACTGCTGCACCTGACGCGGAAACCCTGCATCCACAAGAACAACATCCTCGTTGTCCCAAACCAGGGTAGGATTGACAAAACCCGGTCCCGTCATAAGGTTCGCCGGTATTTCAAGCATCTCAACTCCATCAGCTATTCTCATATAAATAATCACTCCTTCTGCATTAAAACATCCATTAATATAACCTTATCACACTGATATGAAAATACATGCTAATATGGATAAGTCTTTACGATCTGTCAGAATCCATTTTGCAATTCTTATTATATGATACATGAACTCCCCCCGAAAGAAGGCTGAAACCATATGTATTTTATAAAAAAACTGAACTCCGCACAACCCCGCAGCGGTCAGATTGCACTTTTCTGGCTTGGGCAGGCCGGTTTCCTGATCAAAAACAGCAAAGGGGAAATCCTCGCTCTCGACCCGTACTTCTCTGATATGGTTGAAAAAAACGAAGGTATCAAAAGGCTCATGATGCCTGTCATGGAACCGGAAGAATTAGACGCCGATATTATTCTGGTTACCCACTATCATGGGGACCACCTGGATCTTGACAGTCTTCCTGTCATACTCAAACCCTGCAGCGAGCTTCTTTGCTGCAGGCAATCGTTCCCTGAATGCCGGAAAATCGGCATCCCGGAAACGCAGATGACCGTCATGGAAGTCGGGTCAATCAAAAAAATAAAGGGCTTTACTATTGAGGCTGTTTTCGCTGATCACGGTGACGGTGCACCGGCCGCTCTCGGATATATCGTTGAGACCGAAGGAGTCCGGATTTATTTCTCGGGAGACACGAGTTACCAGAGAGACCGCATGAAACACGCATCCGATCAGGATATAGATATCTTAATAGTTCCGATCAACGGCGAATACGGAAATATGAATGAGCGCGACGCAGCCATGCTCGCAGCACAGGTACGGGCGAAGATAACGATACCCAGCCACTTCTGGCTTTTTGCCCGTCACAAGGGAAGCCCTTATGAATTCGAACAGGAAATGAGAATCAATGTCCCGGACTGCAAAGCCTATGTGATGTGTCAGGGTGAGTGTCTGTACTATCCGGCAAAATAGACGATACGTGGTCATTTTCGCTGGATGATACAAAATGATTTTCCAATATCAGCATGGATGTAATTACGGTAATTTTTCGGATATTTTTCTGGAAATATGCCGTTCAAGAATCAATTCATGAATGATAGCCCCGGTCAGGATCGTCAGACAGCAGAAGTAAAGCCAGACCATCAGGACAATTATGCCTGTCAGGCTGCCGTACAGTTTGGAAAATTGACCGAAATGGTTCACATACCAGGAAACCGCGAAAGAGAATAGAATCCAGCAGGACGCGGTAAACGCAGCCCCCGGCATAGCCCGGAAGTAGCCTCCTTTTCTGTGGGAAGCCAAATAGTGCAAAAGCGAAAACACCAGAAACAGAAAAGTGAACGAGACAACATAGCGGATGATATGGAGAAATGTTCCGGAAAATGCGGTTTGTCCGCTCAAGACGGCTATTTGCTGAAATAACAGATCGCCAAATGTAATCAGGATAACGGAAACCATAAGCGCCAGTACAAGAAGCAGTGCAAAAACAAGTCCCAAAATACGAAGTAATATCGGATTGACCGATTTTTTGGTGGAATAGATCTGATTCAAACCCTGCAGGATAACGGTAAAACCTTTCGAGGAAGCCCAGATAAATCCCAGCATACTGATCGACAAAAAAGTAACATTCCGGCTGGCTATAATTTCACTTAGGATAGCCGAAATGAAACTAAAAACAGGTGCCGGCATGATATCCTGCAAAACCAGAAGGACATCCGTGCGAAACGGAATGGACTCGGAAAGAAGCCCGAAAAGGCTGATGAGAAAAATCAAAAACGGAACAAGGGCCAGAAGCATATAGAATGCCGTCTCGGCGGACCGGCTGCTGATTCGATATCTTTCCAACCTTCGCTGGATTTTTTGCACAACAGTAAAAGACGGCCTTTTTGTCAGGCGAAGGTAATGAACCTTACCTGCTGACGTTTTCCGGGACATATAAAGTGACATCCGTTCTTTTACCGATTTGTTTTTCATGCTTTGATACTACCATGGGTGATATCAGGCTGCAATCAACAACCTGAAATGCTATACTAAATCCAAATTATCCGGACACCGGAACACTGTTTTGGAGTGTATATGGCACAGACGTATGATGTAATAATTATTGGCGGGGGCGTAGTCGGCAGCGCTATTGCCCGGGAACTATCCCGGTACAAGCTCAAAATTGCCGTTCTTGAAAAGGAACTCGATGTCTGTACAGAAACCAGCGGGCGCAATTCCGCAGTTCTTCACGCCGGATTCAATAACAGACCCGGCTCCCTGATGGCAAAATTCTGCGTCGAAGGCAATTTGGGATTTGACCGGACGGCCCGGGAGCTCGACATCCCCTTCAAACGAACAGGCAAAGTTGTCGTCGGTTTCGACGAGGAAGATCTTGCCGGCCTGAAAGCATTAAAAGACCAGGGAGACCGTAATGGCTGTCCCGATCTTGAGCTGATAGATCATAATAGGATCAAAGAACTGGCGCCTTTCATCGACGGTGAATTTGCCCTGTATTCACCGATGACCGGTATTCTGAACACATTCATCTATACCATTGCGCTAGCTGAGAACGCACATCAAAATGGCGTTGATTATTTTTTCGACCGGGAAGTGACAAGCATTGCCCGCACCGGACAGAGCATGACCGGAATCCACCGTGTCAGCCCGGAATACGAAATCCAAACGAAGTACGGCATGTCTCCTGAACAAAACAGTCTTTCCCGGACGCCGTATGACCATTTCCGGTCGAGGTGGGTTATAAACAGCGCCGGATTAAATGCCGACGTAATCGCCCGCATGCTTGGCAACTCGGACTATACCATTTATCCGTGCCGCGGCGAATATTTCATTCTTGACCGCAAGCTCGCTCCCTATCTGACGATGCCGGCTTATCCTGTACCGAATGCAAAAGCAGGCGGCCTCGGTATTCACCTGACGCCTACAATCGACGGTACGATTCTGATCGGACCGAGTGCGGAATATATTGATGCAAAAGATGATTATGCATCTACACAATCCGTTATGGATCTGCTGATCGAAGACGGTGCACGGATATTTCCTCCTTTACAGGCCAATTCAATTATTCGAAGCTATACAGGAATCCGCCCGAAACTTGTCAGTAAAAACAAAGGCGGATATGCTGATTTCGTTATAGAAGAGCGGAACACATATCCACAGGCGGTCAACCTGATAGGAATTGAGTCGCCGGGCCTGACCAGCTCCCTTCCGATCGCCCGCCGCGTCGTCGAAATGATCGGTCAAAAGGAAGATCTCCAATCGAATCCGGATTTTGATCCAAACCGCAAAGGAATCCTTTGCTTCAAGGATCAGACGAGGGATATACAGCGCAGCCTAATTCAATCCAACCCGAATTACGGCGAAATAATCTGCCGATGCGAGACGGTCACCCGGGCTGAAATCCTGGCGGCCATTCGTAATCCGCTCGGTGTTGCAACCCTTTCCGGTATCAAAGTCCGTACCAGGGCTATGATGGGACGCTGCCAGGGAGGATATTGCCAGACGAGGATCACGGAACTCCTTATGAAGGAAAAGAACCTGCAGCCTCAGGACGTGCTCTATCTGCGCAATTCCTCAAACATGTTTACAGGGAGAGTGAGGGATATATGACGGCACATGATGTCATAATTATCGGCGGCGGACCGGCCGGCCTTGCCGCGGCCATTGAGCTGAAACGTCTGGGCGTCGCAGACATCCTCATTCTTGAACGCGAAAAAGATCCGGGCGGCATACTGCGGCAATGCATACATGACGGATTTGGCCTTCATCGTTTTAACGAATCGCTCAGCGGTCCGGAATATGCCGCACGCTTTATAGACCAGGCAAAAGAGATGGAAATTGAATGTCTGACCAATACCTCCGTCCTGGAAATCACTTCCGGCAAACAGGTCACAGCCGCGTCGCCTCAAGGTATGACCACATACCAGGCACGGGCGGTTGTATTGGCGATGGGCTGCCGTGAACGGACCCGTGAAGCGATCCGCATTCCCGGATCCCGATTAGCCGGCGTATATACGGCAGGAGTTGCCCAATCATACCTGAACCTCAAAAATATCATGATCGGCCGCTCAGCTGTCATACTCGGCTCCGGTGATATCGGTCTGATTATGGCCCGCCGCCTGACTCTCGAAGGAGCACAGGTAAAGGCGGTTTTCGAGATACAGCCCCATGCAAACGGCCTGCCCCGCAACATCGAGCAGTGCCTCAATGACTTTAATATACCTCTGTTTCTGAGCCATACTGTCACCAATATAAAGGGCCGCAACCGCCTCGAAGGCGTCACTGTCAGCCAGGTCGATGACAACTTAAGGCCAATCCCCGGTACAGAAAAAGACTATGCCTGCGATACACTGATCATCTCAGTCGGCCTGATTCCTGAAAACGAATTGTCGGAGATGGCCGGCGTCATACTTGACCCTCGTACGCACGGACCTATAGTCGATGAAAATTACCAGACGACAGTTTCCGGAATCTTTGCCGCCGGCAACGTCCTCCAGGTCCATGACCTTGTCGATTTTGTATCGCTGGAAGCAGAACGGCTGGCAATGTCAGTTGCCGGTTATCTGGAAACGGACACCCTGTTATCGGCCGACTTTTCCAAAGACAGCATCAAAACATCCACCAAGAAAATCAATAAGCCGGCGGACTTTGCCCCTGCAGAATTTATCCCGATTGAAGCTGACCAGTCGATTGCCTTCACTGTCCCGCAGTATGTGAGCGGTCAGGCTGATTTTATCTTATCCCTGCGAGTCCGGCATCCGGTCCGCAATTGTCAAATCGTACTGCAGCAGGGTGATCAGATCATCCGGTCTGTCAAACTCCGCAAGGCTATCCCCGCTGAAATGATTCAGATCCCGATCAAGTCAGGCGATCTGGTCAGCCGGGAAAAAATAACGGCGGTACTCGAATATGAATAGAACTTTTATCTGCATTGCATGTCCAGTCGGATGTGAGATTGAAGCCAGAATCGAAGAATCGAGCGAAGGACCTATTATCCTGGAAATAGCCGGTGCAAACTGCATCCGTGGCCGCACCTATGTTGAAAACGAGTTGAAAAACCCGACGCGTATTGTAACGTCTTCTGTGAGGGTAACCGGCGAAAATATATCAATCACAAGTGTCCGGTTAACGGCACCTGTTCCGCGGAACCGGATGATGGATGTAATAGAAGAGCTCCGAAAAGTCAGACTGACCGCACCTGTATCAATCGGTCAAATTGTGATTCAGAATATACTGGGATTGGGCAGTGACGTTATCGTCACAAAACCTGTCGATATTAGCGGTGTATAGCTCTTTTTCCAATGTGAATGCAGTGATTAACATGCCAGGTTTGCTGGATTCTGTAATTGAAAAAGGATCAGTCGTTGCGCCCCTGCGTATTTTATACCATAATGGAAATATATAAATGGCGGTTGAATCTGTCGGAATGCATCTGTTTTGAGAGATGCATTTGTGAATGGGCAGACAGACAATGTTGAATGCGGGGGGAAGCAGCATGGCAAACAGAAAACGACGTTTCGGCGACCGGAAAGATGGGCGGCGCCTGCGGACCCTTGATCCTATAGAGTCGCTTTCGCCCTATATCATGGTTACGCGGGGTGATTCCCTGACGTATTTTGTCGACAAGTTTGAGACGACGGAAGTAGACCGGTATGTCCGCCAGAAGCGCAGCAGCGGACTTGAAGGCTTTGGCATCCTCCACGTCATTATTGCAGCTTATGTCCGGATGCTGTCACAGAAACCCCGCATCAACCGTTTTATCTCCGGACAGAAGATTTTTGCCAGGGGAAAAATTGAAATCAATATGGTAATCAAGAAAAAACTTAGTGCAAATGATGCCGAAACGGTTATCAAAATATATTTTGATCATGCCGACACGGCAGAAGATGTTTACCACCGCTTCGAAGATGCCCTGAACGCAGCCCTGGCAGAAGATGAAAATAACATCGTCGGGACAGCCAGAATGATAAATTACATTCCAGGATTGTTCAAGAAATTTACCGTCTGGTTTTTACGGTTGCTGGATTACTTCGGGCTTGTGCCCCTTTCCTTACTCAAGGTCAGTCCATTTCACGGCTCCATGTTCATCACTTCCCTTGGATCACTGGGAATACCTCCGGTTTTCCATCATCTGTACAACCTGGGCAACGTCCCTGTTTTTCTGGCATTTGGAGCCAAAAGGTATGAAAACCAGATCGATGATCTCGGCAAGGTCGTGAAGAAAAAATTCATTGACTATACTTTTGTCACGGATGAACGCATCTGCGATGGCTTCTATTATGCCTCCGGCCTCAAATTATTCCGTGCATATCTGGCAAGGCCTTCTGTTCTTGATGTCGCGCCTCTTGAAATTGTCAGCGACATCGACTGAATCCTGTACTCATTTGGCACTAACTGATTTTACATCTGTATATATTACTGATTTCGCACCGCTCCGGGAAATCAGAGCCTTGGTTTTATCAGCACTTTTACTTGTGTTACCGCTGTCGGATGAAAGGACGAGTTCGATGTTTTTGTCACTCGGGAGTAATTCAATGATGCTGTTCAGCGCCGGAGCCGGGTAACCGGCCCATACAGGTACGGCAATAATTATCTTGTCAAAATTGCTCAAATCGTATTTTATCGGCTCGATTTTGCTTTTCTTTTGACGCATTGCCGCAAACGATCCAAAAAGATACGCACCGACCTTAGAGCGCGCTTTTTTCTCTTTTACTTCAACAAGGACAGCTCCTTGTTTTTTTGCTATTTTTGCAGCCAGTTTTCTGGTATTTCCTGTGTAGGAATAATAAACAACTACTGTTTTCATGCGCTTTTCCTTTCCTAATACCGTAATTTTTACTCAACAAATTCCTTTGCAAGAGCCTCTTTCATGACTTCGACGGGAGCATCTTTTCCGGTCCATAATTTGAATCCTATTCTTCCCTGATTAACCAGCATGCCCAGACCGTCAAATGTACGGGCACCGCGGGCTTTGGCTTTTTTGATGAATTCTGTCTGCGGTGGGTTGGGGATCACGTCGCAGACCACCATATTAGGGAGAATTGTATCATAATCTATGTTCGGACAGCCGGTGTCAGGATAAAGTCCGATACTCGTTGCCTGCACAAGTATGTCCGTGCCGGCCGGGATCTGATAGGTATGGTCCCAGAGAACAAAATCTGCTTTCACCGGTGTTCTGTCATTGAGAATTGCAGTGAGAACTTTGCCCCTGCTTTCGTCCCTGTTTACAAGAGTAATATGGGCGGCCTGTGCCATCGCGAGTTCGACAGCAATTGCCCGGGCTGCCCCTCCCGCACCGAGAACAACAACGCTTCTGCCCTTTATCTCTACTCCACCGTCACGAAGGGACACGATGAATCCTTTGCCATCGGTGTTCTCCCCGTATGTTTCGCCGTTTTTGAGATAGATCGTATTTACGGCTCCGATAATCTCTGCATCGGGTGCAATGTGGTCAAGATACCGGAGAACTTCCACCTTATGGGGAATCGTGCAGTTGGCCCCTTTGTAACCCAGTGCTTTGAGAGACTTCACAGCAATTTCAAGATTCTCCGGCCTGACCTCCATCGTGTTGTAGCGGTAATCAAGTCCAAGTTCCCGAAAACCCGCTTCTATCATGACAACTGTAGGGTTCTCATCAACAGGGTATCCGAAAAGGCCTACCAATTCACTTCTGTAGCTTTTTGCTGACATATTGCGATCCTCTCCTGCTAAATTGCTTATGTTAGCAGAATACACTCCACGGCACCTGCAAAGCAAGAAGTTTATTTACTTCAAATATAATTCCTATGAATCATGGAAAAATCTAATTTCTAAGAGAGGGGCAAAGCTCACGGGGAAGAAGAGATTGAATCGATTTTCCAGTCACCGGCACCCTCCGGAATGATTTTAATCCAGCGAACATTGTCGCCATTCTCCCAGCCATATGTCTCCACGGGCTCACTTGAAGTGATGTCAAGGGTAACCTTGTAGTACTCTGCTTGTGCAGTCCACTGCACCAGATTTGCCTGCTCAATCGATACCACTTTGAGAGATGTAAGGCTCTTGAAATTTGCGAGCCACATCTGGGCTGTCGCTTCATCGGGACTCATTTGATAAGAGAGCTGATGCACGGCCCAAAACATATTCTCTTCTGTTCCGGATGTTATGAAATTAAAAAATTTCTGCAGGGCAGCCTGGTGCGTATCTGTTTTTCCCGTTGTCATATCCCCGAGGTTGATCGGCAGTGCCATCTCTTCATTGTTGTCATTAACTGCCTTGATCACATCGCAGGTCAAGGCATCGACAAAGATCCGGTAATTCAATGTTATGTTGTCCTGAGTGGTTTCCGAGATGGAAAACACCCATGCCGGACCAAGGCCGGCATTTATATCTGCATATTCACATGAGTATTCGACCCATGTGACAGCCTTCATGTCAGCCCCCTGCGCGGCAGCCGCGGCGGCGGCGTCTTTCATGGTGACTGTTACGCTTTCCCCCGGCCAGTCGCTGCCCATCGCAATCGTACCGAAACCGCGCGTTCCGATATCCGTCGATATGCATTTTTTACCCTCGATACCGAACATCATCCAGTTCTCCCGGTTGGGATCTGCATACCAGATAAACCAGGCGCCCGAGATGTCATTCTCGAGCCAGCCGGGATCGAGTTTCATCTCCGAGGAGTCCTTATCGACGACGGGGATCATTCTCCAGAGTACGGCGTCCGGAAGGTTGCCGTCCGCTTTTGACCAGACCAATTTGGATGCTTGTACTGATGTCAGACCAACAACGGCTTGCGTCCCCGGCTTGGTCGCGTGATTAGGGTCCGACGGCAAAGAAGTTGTTCCTGTGTGCGGCTTGGTATCCTTACCGGCAGTATCCTTGCCAACGGATTCCTCTGTAGTATCTTCGGTCTCATCAGCCGGATGATCCGACACGGACCCGCAAGCTGCCTATGCAAGTAATATGGATAACATAAGCACAAAAAGGAGCAGAACCATAAATGGCCGTCTGCTCCAACGAATCGTGTGCTTTCTGAACTTCCGGACAGACAGCGGTACTATATTTCTGAACGTAATACCAGACATACCATCAGCCCTTTCTTTAATCAGGCAACGGCCGACATGATATATAAGCATAATCAGGCAAGTGCGCTTTCATTCCGGCCCGTTTCCCGCTTTGCTCAGAGGTGCTCTACAAACTCATTATATCAGCATTAGGAGTATTCGGAAAAGAAAGTATTACGAGTATATCCCCGTCCGAATTTGATGATTGCAGCAATTTACTCCTCTACCATCGCATAGGCCCGCACCGGTGAGCCGTCTCCGTTTTCCAGAAGAAGCGGGGCAGCGGAGAAAAAGAATCGACGGCCGACAAGACCGGATAAATTCACAAGTCCCTCAACTGGGACAATTCCGCGCGACAGGATCATTCTATGCATGGCAAATGGATCTCCTGCGCTTTCGACTGCTTCAACTGTCGGAAGGTCAATGCCGATCATACGTATCTTCACATTCACTAAAAATGCGAGAAGTTCCGCTGAAAATATCGGATAATTTTGGAAATAAGCATCGGTCCCTGACTTTTCTTCCCAGCCGGTCGAGATAATGACGCGGTCGCCGGAACGTATTTTACACTTATCCGAGTCGGCCAGCTCGATGACCGGATGAGCCTCGCCGCCCGCATAATAGAGCTTTGCACGAAGGCAGACAGCCTCACCGACAAATGTATCCAGCGGCAGTTCTGACAGTGATTTTTTATCCTTCAAAAAATGGAGGGGGGCATCAAGGTGTGTGCCGGTGTGGCTTCCGAATCGAAGTTCTGTGACCTGGCAGACGTCTTTGCCGTGCGAGGACATAAGGTCGAGAGTAACTTCGGGATCACCGGGGAATACTGGCATTCCTGCATGGATTTTGCGGGTCAGATCGATGATTTTCATAGCTTAGGCTCCTTTGGTATTAATGAAGTGTCACTGTCACCTTCGAGAATACGGAAAAATTCCCGCAGGCGGTCGGTGATCTGTCCGCGGTCTTTAGGTGCGGGACGGTACTGGATATATGGCTTCTGCATGGCGGAGAAAAGGATTCTCCCTTTGAAGTCGGGATGGGCAAGGATGCGGGAAAGCGCCTCCATATCGGGGCGGGCATCTTCCACATAGTACAGGAGAACCTGCTCGTCCTTGACAAGAACCCGGGAAAACCCAAACCGGCTGGCCATTTGACGGATGTAAGAAATATCCGTCAGTATCTGAACCTGTCTGGGCACATCGCCGAAGCGGTCCATAAGCTCGTCAAGGACATCCATGTATTCTTTGCTGTTTTTGATTTCGCTGATGCGGCGGTATGCATCCATGCGCTGCCCGTCATCATGGATATATTCGGGGGGGATATACGCGTCGATGTCTATTTCAATTACAGCCTGACGCACGGGAACTGTCGTCTTGCCTTCACTCTCGTTTTTGATGTTTTTGATTTCTTCTTCGAGCATCCGGCAGTACAGGTCATAACCGATTACATCCATCTGTCCATGCTGTTCCGCACCGAGCAGGTTGCCGGCACCGCGGACCTCGAGGTCTTTGAGTGCGATCTTAAAGCCCGATCCAAGCTCCGTGAAGTCGCGGATGGCAGTCAGGCGCTTTTCGGCAACTTCGGTGAGAATTTTGTCCCGGCGGTATGTGATATAGGCGTAAGCCTGACGGTCGGAACGGCCGACGCGGCCCTTGAGCTGATAAAGCTGCGCAAGTCCGAATCGATCGGCATCTTCGACGATGATCGTATTTACATTCGGCATATCGATGCCGGATTCGATGATTGTCGTGCAGACCAGAATATCTGCCTCATGGTAGATGAAGCCTTCAATAATGTTTTCAAGCTGCCTCTCGCCCATTTTCCCGTGTGCATACGAAATGCGGGCTCCCGGAAGGGCCGCCTCAAGAGCTGCGACTTTTTCATGGATACGGTGCGTGTCGTTGAAAAGATAAAAGACCTGCCCCTGCCTTGAGATTTCACGCAGGCACGCCTCGTTGACAATATCCGCATCGTATTCCATCACATATGTCTGTACTGGACGGCGGTCAAGCGGCGGTTCCTCGAGAATGGAGATATCGCGTATTCCCGATAGAGACATATGAAGTGTCCTCGGGATCGGCGTTGCCGTAAGGGTAAGCACATCCACCGAGTTACGGAGCGCCTTGAGTTTTTCTTTGTGTTCGACGCCAAACCTCTGTTCCTCATCTACGACCAGAAGTCCTATATCCTTGGGGATGATATCTTTGGAGAGAACACGGTGCGTGCCGATAACTACGTCTACAGAGCCCTCATGCAGTCCTTTCACCGTCTGTTTGATCATCGCGGGTGTTGCAAATCGAGACAGCAGACCGACCGTAACCGGGAAGCGCGATAGCCGTTCGCGAAGATTTTCATAATGCTGCTGTACCAGGACGGTCGTTGGTGCCAGAAGAATCGCCTGTTTACCGTCCATAATGCATTTGAAAATTGCACGGAATGCAACCTCTGTCTTGCCAAAACCGACGTCTCCGCAGAGCAGCCTGTCCATAACTTTGTCGGACTCCATATCAGCTTTGATTTCCGAAATAGCCGTCAGCTGATCCCCGGTCTCCTGATAAGGGAAGTCTTCTTCAAATTCCCTCTGCCAGACGGTATCCTCCGAGAAAATATGCCCCTTTATGGATTTACGCTGCGCATAAAGTTCCACAAGATCAACAGCGAGCTGCCTGATCGACACCCGCGCTTTTTCCTTCATACGTGTCCATTCCTGGCCGCCGAGTCTTGAAAGCTTCGGGGTACGTCCCTCCGAACCGACATATTTCTGGATCTGATCCAGTTTTTCCATTGAAATGTAGAGGGAGTCTTCGGACGCATAGGTAATTTTCAAGTAGTCCCTGTGCACACCGCCGGCCTCAAGATTAACAATCCCGTCATATCGGCCGATACCATGCTGTTCGTGTACGACCATCTCACCTGGAATCAGATCGCTGAATAGATCAATATGCACACCCTGACTTTTCCTGCGGCGCATAGGGCGGTCGACACCAAAAATATCCTGCGTTCCGACAATCAGAAGACCGGCCGCCGGATATTCGAAGCCTGCCGGCAGATGGCGAGGAAAAATTTCGGAAAATGTGTCATGGTCTGCAAGAAACTGTCGAAGGCGGTCGGCGCGGGCCCCCTCACCGGCCATAAGAATCGTATCTTTACTATCCTTACGGCGCTGGGTAATCATCTTGGCAAGGCTCTCTTCATGTCCGCGGAAACTATCACTCGCACGGCCGGCAATCGTGTAATTCGTTGCGGCGGGAAGCCCGTTTCCGGAGGTCGGGAGACCGGAAAGAGTAACTACGCGGCCTTTTTGATCAAGCTCGATAAATAATTCGGTTCCCTTCCAGATAGCATCTGCAGAAAGAGGAAGAACCTGTCCTTTTTCAAAAAGAGCCGTGAATCGCTGCACAAAATCCGCCTGTGAACTGTCCAGCCGCTTCCGGAAAGAAAGCGGTTCGTCTAAAAAAAGCAAGTATGGACAGGAGCGAATATATGATAAAACCGATGCACTATACGGAATAAGAATTGGCGTCCATTTCTCGAGACCGGAGAAAAGAAGGCCCTCCCGGATACGCTCGGCATCCTGCATGGCAAGCCGCGAAAAATTCTCGCAGGCATCACGGCCTGCGCCGTTCTGTGCAGCCTCAAGACGCGCTTTCTCTCCCGCTTCCAAAATACTGCGCGCGATTTCTCCACGCCTTTTCTCCGGAACAAGAAGCTCCCGTCCTAAGGCAATACTGATTTCTTTGAGCTGAGCGGTAGATCGTTGTGTCTCAAGGTCAAAAGTTTTGATTTGATCTATATCTTCATCGAAAAACGAAATACGGACCGGTTCATCACTGCCCGCCGGAAATACGTCAAAAATATCTCCGCGGCGGGCAAATTCGCCCTCTCCCTCGACTTTTCTGGTGCGTTCGTAACCAATGTTTATCAGCCGAATTGCCAGATCTTCCGGCCGGACACGCTTGCCGACGCGAAGGGTAATCAGTGATTCCTGAAAATCGGAAACAGGCATAAGCCGGTTCATAAGAGCCCCGGCCGTTATAATCACGGCGCCGAATTCACCGGTCAGAAGTCTTCTGAGCACCCCGATCCGGGATAATTCCGCTTCACGGCTCGAAGCATCAACATCGGCAAGATTAAGCTCCCGCTGCCTCAGAATCAGGACGTCCTCTTCACAGAAAGAGGACAAATCCAACTGCAGCGTACGGGCCCGAAGTTCGTCCGGAACCAGAATCACCGGTTTTTGACCTGTCTTGCCGCTGATTGCACGGACAAGATATGCCTTTTGGCTGTCGGTCATCCCGGTCACATTGACATGTCCCAAAGACGGCAGATCAAGATCTCCGAGAATTTTCAGAAAAACCGGATCCCTTTGTGCCATGGAAAGAATGCGGTGCATCGATTCTGCAGGACTCATGCCCGCTCCTTTATGAGCTTTTCTGTGGCTTCCGCCGCACTCACAAATGCAGAAAACATCTGTTCCTGGTCATCTTTTCCTATCTCGGAAAGCACAAAATCGGCCAGATCCCAATGCTGCGGCACAGGCCCGCAGCCAACACGGATCCGCGGGAAATCCTGCGTACCCAGACAGGAAATAATGGACTTCATCCCGTTATGCGTTCCGGGTCCGCCGCTCGGGCGCATACGGACCGTACCGCGGGGAATGTCAACGTCATCATATAGGACAATGAGGTTTTCGGGGGCGATTTTGAAATATTGAAGCGCTTCCCGTATGCTCTCTCCTGATAAATTCATAAAGGTGTGCGGACGCAAAAGAACCACCTTCTCACCGAGAATGGTTCCCTGTCCGAACTCGCCTTTGAATTTTGTTTTACTTACAGGAATCCGGTTGCGCTGAGCTAGCACATCAAGCGTCATAAAGCCGCAGTTATGCCAAGTCTGTGTATATTGTGAACCGGGATTGCCCAGACCTGCGATAAGCCACATGGTTGTTATACTCCTTCGCGTCTCCGATCCGGCGGAATAAGCTTCGAACTGCGGATCATGTTCTTCCTGACCACCCAGTTCTCCTTTACAATTTGACGGTTACGGGCAATCGCAAGACCGAGCTCTGGAACATCTTCCGTAATGGTTGATCCGGCTGCCACATAGGAATTATCATGCAGCGTCACCGGAGAAATCAGATTGGAGTTGCCGCCGATAAAAACATTGTCGCCAATGATGCAGGCTGTCTTATCAAGTCCATCATAGTTGCAGGTTATTGTTCCGCAGCCAAAATTGACATTCTTCCCGACTTGAGAGTCACCGATATAAGTCAGATGACGTGCCCGTGTGTAGTCGCCGACCGTAGAATTCTTTATTTCCACAAAAGCACCGACCGTAATATTATCACCAAGGACGGATTCCGGGCGAATATGGCTGTATGGACCAATCTGACAGTTCTTTCCAATAACACACTGATTCGCGACAGAATTCAAAATAAGGGTCCCATCTCCGACTTCGACATCTTCAAGGCGAGTCTGTGATCCAATAATGCAGTCCTCACCGATAATAGTTTTGCCTTTGAGGACAGTAGACGGACGGATAACCGTATCACAGCCAATCTGAACTGTCGGGTCAATCCAGGTTGAATCCGGATCGATAATCTGAACGCCCTGCGACATAAGCTTTTTGCATACGCGCTGATTCAAAATCTCCCCGACAGCCTGCAGCTCAATGCGGTCATTTACACCCCGTGTCTCGTCAAAAGGTGCAATAAAGGCGCCGACTTTGTGACCGTCATTAATAAGAATTTCAATTGTATCAGTAAGATAATATTCTTTCTGTGCGTTTCCGGAACCAATTTTGCCGAGTGCAGAAAGCAGAAGCGGGGTGCGGAAACAATATATGGAAGAATTGATCTCGCGGATCAATTTCTCTTTTTCGTTCGAATCGCGATCTTCAACAATTTTGACGACATGTCCACTATTGTCACGGACCAGTCTTCCGTATCCAGTGGGATCCGGAGCCTGTGCAGTAATGACGACAGCGCCGAATGCTTCCTTTTCAAACAGCTCCATAGCTGCCAGAAGCGTCTGCGCAGTAATGAGCGGGGCGTCACCCGGCAGAACAATCGTACATCCGTTTCTGCCTTCGAGAAAAGGACCGGCCTGCATAACAGCATGTCCTGTACCAAGCTGCTGTTCCTGAAGAACAAACGCAACATCTTCGCCTAAAGCGGCGCGAACCTCTTCCTGTCTATATCCGACAATGTAAACCTGCTCGTGTGCACCTGCTTCGTGCAGTGCATCCGCAACCCAGCATACCAGCGGTTTTCCGGCAGCTCTTTGAACCACCTTCGAGTGTTTTGAATGCATTCTTTTTCCTTCGCCTGCGGCCATAACAACAGCACAAATGTCCATATGAATCAATTCTCCTTTATAAATACTTCTTCTTTAGGGCACGAAAATGCGCCGGAATATCTCTTTAGGGGAGAACTCCGGTGCTTCTCGAACGTCTATATTATATCATTACCGAGCGAAAATGCCTATCGATTCCTTCCAAAGATTGTCCTTCCTTAGCGTCCGAAGGACGCTCTGCAGGGAAGAGTGCATATGTTTCTCGCTCGGTCAGGTCCTCGGGGGAAGCAATGATGCTTTTCTCGCTCGGTCAGGTCCTCGGATTGCTTTGCAATCCTGCGGAATCTACTCAAAAAGCATCATCGCTTCCCTGCGAGGCGTCCTGCGGACGCTAAGGAAAAATCGATCCTTCCTCCTTGTATAGCGGCCAGCGGGCGCTATACAAGATCGACATTGGATTGTTCGCAAAGAATTTGAATGCAGTTGATTGACAGCGCGCGAGTGAAAGGGAATATTTTTTATGTACGCATTTGCTGATTTAATTTCCAAGCCAATGCAGTTTCCACTCGGCGACACAGAAACGCCATATAACCGAACTAGTGTCTTTAGACGAATATGCAACCAATGACATATATTGTTATAATTAAAAAGCAACTCTCACTAGCGCCCGCAGGGCGCCTCACAGGGAAGAGCGTGTGCTTTTCGAGTAGATTCCTTAGCGTCCGAAGGACGCCCACAGGGAAGAGAGTGTGTGTTTCGAGTAGATTCCGCAGGATTGCAAAGCAATCCGAGGACCTGACCGAGTGAGAAACACACACTCACTTCCCCGACCTGACCGAGCGAGAAAAGCATCATCGCTTCCTATTCCTTAACCAGTTTCATGTCGCCGAATTTAATCCAGCCTTTTTTTCTCATTATCTCTGATGTCAGAAGCGCAATAGCTGCAGGAAGTATGAACTGCAGGATGATTATATAGCACACGACCACCCAGGGTGCCGTGGCAGCGGAACCATCCGTCGGAGCAGTCATATTACTGAAGGTCATGATCTGTCCGACTAATCCGCAGGAGCCCATTCCCGCACCGAGAAAATTGTTCGTCATGCCGAATACGCACGTGGCAAGGGGACCCGCCACCGCCGAAGCCAACATGGTAGGAATAAGAATCTGAGGGTGCCGCACAATATTAGGAAACTGAATTTTGGCGGTGCCCAGTCCCTGTGACAAAAGGCCGTTCCATCCGTTTTCGCGAAAAGAAGCTACTGCAAATCCGACCATCTGTGCGCAGCATCCAACTGTTGCCGCACCGGCCGCAAGACCATTCAGGCCCATCGAAATACAGAGTGCCGCCGAAGAAATAGGCGCCACCAGAGTAAGCCCGACAAGAAGGGAAACCGCAATGCCCATAGGGAAAGGATACAGTTTGGTAGCACCAACCAGAAGCCATCCAAGCCATGCCATAAATGAACCAACCGGAGGTCCGACCAGCACGGCCACAACCGTTCCTGAAATTACGGCTCCCGCAGGAACCACAATAAGATCAAAAGGTGTTTTGCCGGTCAGCCACGAGCCGATTTCCACGGCGACGATAACGGCAATGATGGCGCCCATCGGGCCTGCTGATGTCACTCCCTTAATCGGTGTACCGGCAACAACATCAAATGCATTCATGAGATATGCCAAACCGCCGACAACCGCAGCCGAATAGACCGCAAGAGGCTTGGCTTTCAGACCCGACGCGACAGCGACACCAATCGCAGCACCGACAAGCGGTGATCCTGCACTTGTCCAATATATAATTTGCTGAAAATATGGCTGAAGAGCGTCTACGTGGATAAATCCGAAAATCGTTTTCAGGATCGTGCCGATCAGAAGCGAAGCAAAAAGACCATACACCATTGCGCCCATCGCATCAATGAAATAACGTTTGCCGGCCCTTTTGAGAAAAGAAGTCACTTTTTCGGATTGTGTCTGTTTTTTGACTGGCCCTTTTTTTGGGGGATGTTTCTGATAATTTTTGGCAGCCATATATTTTCCTCCTGCATCAAGTAAAATTACCGTCGGCATGACCAGAAAACGCAGACGAACAGCGCACCCGGACTAGCCCTGGACTCCTTCAAAACTCAAAATTCCCGGGTGCATTTAAAAAAGCATCCGAAATTTGACATCTTGCATGGAATCGCACAGAGCTGATTCACAATACCGGAAAGGGCATTTTTCCCAATCCGCTGCAGGGTTTGTGGAAAAGAGGACTAATGGCCGGGCGTGACGCAAGTCTTTACGAAGAAATCCGCGATCCGGACTCTCCATAACGTGCACTGACAACACCCGTAAATATTGCATGAATCATAACATTGTACCGAAAATAAATCAAGAAGAAAATGACTCTGCCTAATGCAAATGAGTATATCTGAGTTTCGATTTAAGGTATACTTATATTATCAGTATAAGTAAGAAAATCTGCTGCCGTGCAATGGTGCCCGGTCTGTAGATTGGAGGTTTTTCATGATCGCTTTACTTCTTGTTGCGGGTTACGCAACCAGACTCTATCCGTTGACCATAAATACCCCTAAGCCTCTCCTCCCCGTCGCCGGACGTCCCATGCTTGATTATATTGTCGATGAACTTGACACGTTGCCGGACCTTACGGGTATTTGCCTCATTTCCAATCACCGTTTTGCAGGACACTTTGAGGAATGGGCTTCCACGCGAAGACTCGTTTCTCCGCATGTCCCGATTACCGTTCTCGATGACGGTACGACCGACGATTCCAATAAGCGCGGTGCCATCGGCGATATTCAGTTTGCCATTGATACCCTGCACATTGACGAAGATACGGTCATTATTGCCGGTGACAATCTGTTTACCTACCGCCTCAAAGATATGCACGATCATTTCATGAAGATCCGCAGGGATCTTCTGATTGCGATTCATGTTCCTGACAAATCCCAGCTACAGAAGCTCGCTGTCGCGACGCTTGACGGACAGGGCAAAGTTCTGCGCATGGTAGAAAAGCCCAGAGAACCGGAGTCCGAGACTGCTATTTATGCTACATATTTCTATTTGAAAGAGACGCTTCCGCTGATCTGTCAATACCTCAATGAGGGAAACACACCGGATGCACCGGGCAATTTCCCGTCCTGGCTTTACACACGCAGGGGCGTGTTCGCGTATCTTGCAGACGGCAACTGTATCGATATCGGCACGCCCGAAAATTATAAAGACGTAACGGAGAATTTTCCAAAGCTTTGGTCAGGGCGTAAAGCTCTGCCGGGCGAAGAATAATTGTCTGCGTGGAGGAACTGCGATGACCCTTTTGGAAAAGACTGTCGGCTCACTTGATCAGCATCCGCATGAAGCACCCGGTCAGCAGGATTTTTTCCGGACGATGACCTATATCAGCGGACATCGTCACCCGGACACCGATTCCATTGTATCCGCCATGGCTTATGAAGCACTCAAGGCTAAGCTCGGGGAATCCGCAATTGCCGTACGGCTCGGGGATATTAACCCGGAGACCACTATGGTTTTGAAGCGCTTTAATCTGAGCGCGCCGCCTTCCCTTTCCGATATCCGGACGCAGGTCCGGGATCTGCAGATTGACCATCCGATACCCGTTTCACCGGACGCCTCGCTTTGGGAGGCCTGGGATCATCTGCAGGAAGAACAGACGAAATCCCTTCCCGTCGCTGATGTGGAAGGTCATTTTCTCGGACTCGTCACGAGCGGCGACATTGCTGTTTTTGACATGCGTCAGATTCAGGAAGCCAGCACAACTGCTACTCTCAAAAATCTGATTAGCACAGTGAAAGGGAAGCATATCTGCGGTCCCGGAACACCTTTTCTGGAAGCGCCTATCTTTGTCGCAGGTCTCGACTGCAGCCTTCACAAAGACGGTATCGTCCTTGGGGAAACTGTTAATGAAGCGATGATTATGCATGCCGACGAGGCACACGTCCTGTGCCTTGTTGCCTGCAACGTGGACGATCCGGAAGCCTTCCGGTTATCGCTGTCCAGCCAGACGCGGGCTGTTTCACATACTACTGTTATCTCTTCCCCTTTTAACCTGTACAAGACACTTCGCCTTCTTACTCTTGCAACATCGGTGTCCACCATCATGCACAGCACCAGCGTGGTCCGGTTCGGACTTCGCGATTATCTGGACGATGTCCGGAATGCCATGCTGTCGAGCCGTTTCCGCAGTTATCCTGTTGTCGACGATTACGGTCATGTGGCAGGACTTATTTCGCGGTTTCATCTGATCCGGCCGGCCCGTAAAAGAGTCATCCTTGTCGATCATAACGAGATGGCGCAGTCTTTTCCAGGTCTTGAACAGGCAGAAATTATCGAGATCATCGACCATCACCGTATCGGCGATGTGACGACGGACGGTCCGATCTATGTCCGGAATGAACCGGTTGGCTCTACAGCTACGATTATCGCAAGCATGTATTTTGAACGCAATATATTTATCGACCGGCCGATTGCCGGAATCCTGCTTGCAGCTATTCTTTCCGATACTATCTTTTTCAAGTCCCCGACCTGTACGCCCCGGGACCGTGAACTCGCCCAGAAATTATCCATTCTTTCAGGCGAAAACATAGACATCCTTGCCGAGGCAATGTTCACGCCGGATGATTCGCTTCTGAAAATGTCAGCAAAAGAGCTTCTCAGTATGGATTTCAAGGTCTTCCGCATGGCCGGCGCCAAAGTCGCCATCGCGCAGATCAGTGCGATGGATATTTCGCCGTTCCTTGCGCGCCAGGACGATTTGCTCGCTCAGATGGATATCGACCGCAAGCTTGAGGACTATGATATGGTCATGATGGCTTTGACGGACATTAAAAAAGGAGGCTCCCAGATATTAGTATCCGGAAGCCTCGGTGATGCAATTGTAAGAGCGTACGGTGAGGAAGCAAGAGGCAGGAATTCCTTCTACCTTCCCGGCGTCATGAGCCGCAAAAAGCAGATTGTCCCGCAGCTTTCCATGGTAGTCGGCATCGGTTAACGGCTCACTTCCCGTTACTTATCCTGCGGCACCTTTTCGAGCTTCCTGTCACTGATGAACATCGCGGAATCGCCGCGGCGCCTGATAAGCCATAAAGTACCGGCCGTTAAAAGCACCGCCGGTGCGATTATCAGGAAGGGATTTACTCCCGCTGCGAAACGCTCCGGCAAAAGGACTGACAAGGTGTTCAACGTTATATGGAATACTATCGTCATCAATAAAGAGCCATATTTTATATAAACATAGCCCAGCAACAGCCCCAGGACACCTGCGTAAAGTCCCTGTAGAAGATTCATATGCAGTATGCCGAACAGTGCAGCCTGGATCAGCAGGGCGGGGAGAACCCGCATATAACCCAGCAGCCGGTTCAGCACGACTCCCCTCATCAGAAACTCTTCTGTGACAGGTGCGACAATGCCGACTGCAACAACCTGAAGGATTACCGGGCTGCTTCCAAGGCCGTTCATTATGACCTGGTAATCAGGGAAATACTGTACAATATTAAACCCGATGATAAAATACGTGATAGCAAAATCAGCAAAAACAGCCAGAGCCGCAACCAATACGTAATCTGTAATTTTGAAGGCCGATATAGAAGGCCGCTTTTGTCCTTTCATTTGACGGAAATACAAAAAAGCGAAAATAGGCAGAGCCAACAGATCGCATGCGAGGGCAAGCGGCAGTGTCAGGCTGATAGCCCAGTCCGTCAACTGCTGTGACATAGCCAGGGGATCTACAGACTGGTTTATGACAGGGAGAATCCTGGTGACAACATAAAACAGCGCCACAACAATACCTGCTACAAATTGAAGCCCCACAAATATCAAAAGCGGATATAGTACACGCCAGATCTTATACACAGGGTCGTGCTTTTTCGGCACCGCCGCAGTAACTACCGGAGCAGCATTGAGCGGTGCCTTGGGGTTCATTACTGTGTTTTTGTCCATTTCTTTGCTCCCTTTTTTTGATGAACCAGTACCAGAATTACAAGCGAAATTGCTATCACGCCCGAGACGATCAATCCGCCTTCGGGTCCGAATGCGCCGCCCGTCAGGATATCATTTCGTCTTATATTATTGATATCCCATGCCTTCGTAATAATACGCAGGTCCGTCAACCGGCATATCCAGATGGGAGAGATAGGAATCAAGATCGCTTTTTTTGAGGTCCGCAAAAACTCCGAGAAGGGCTGAAAGTCCTACGTCTGTTGCCGGATAGTAATCGACAAACTGGACGTCTTCGGGATACTTGCTGTCTTTTAGCATAGCTGTCTTTGCATCATCATAAACCATGATTCCGTCAATAAGACCATTGGCCAGGGCTTGCTTGGGCGAGTAAATCCGGCCATCGGCCAGAGCTTCGACGTCTGCGGTTGTCATGCCGCGGCCGTCGGCAACTATCTGGACAAACTGATCGTAGGTCTCCTGCAGGATGGTGGTATAGATAGCTTTCTGCTCATCGGTAAACCCTTCAAAATAGCTGCCCATAGTCTTATTTTTCCCTACATAAATCGAAGTAGTCTTAATCCCCTGCTTTTCAAGGAATCCGGAAATATCAATGTACGTTCCGGCAGTAACACCGATGGAACCGGTCATGCAGTTGCGGTTCATAAGTATTTTGTTGGCTGTCGCTGCGAGGTAGTACCCGCCCGAAGCCGCCATACTGCCGCAGTATGCATAAATCGGACGGCCGGTTGCTTTTTTGTATGCCTCAAGCTTGAGGTACAATTCGTCAGTCGCATAGACTTCTCCGCCGGGTGAATCAATGAAAAGCAGAATTCCCTTATTATCAGCATTTTTCATTAATGAATCAACGGTTGACAGAAGGAATGCCTGATTGTATGTCGTTGTTCCGGATAAAAGAGAGGAAGCAGGCGCTGCGCTTGTTATCGTACCTTCTATATGCAGAACGGCGATGTATCCGTCACGGCCGGTATAGTCCGGACCGGCAGACGGTGAGGAAAACACAGCGAAAACCAACAAAATCACACACAGAAATATGCCGGCCACAAAAAGAGAGCCGCCGACAATCAGGGCAATGACCCATCCTTTCATTTTGCTTTTCGGAGGTGCAGGTCTGGCCGGGTTTACAGGGTTCTCATAATGGCTCATATTTGTCTCCTTCGTAAATCCTATTCCTCGACGTACCATCCTAACACTTTGACAAACGGCATCTCAGAGGACAGCTGATACAGCGCAAGCAGGGCATCCTTGCCCATTGCAGGGCAGACAAAATCAAGAAAGAATGAATATTCGCCCGGAGTATTTTGAATCGGACGAGAGAAAATCGAGGTTAAGTTCAGGCCGCGGTCTGCGAAAATCTCCAGGGCCGCTACAAGCGCTCCGCTTCTGTGAGGAAGATGCATCAAGGTACTGATCCGATCCGCATCCGGCGTAATGACGAGCTCCTTTGCCACGGCAATGAACCGCGTCTGGTTGGAAGCTGCATTGCATATCTCAACAGACAAAATCTCCAGTCCGTTTCTGCGGGCTGACTCTTCCGAAGAAATCGCCGCCAGTGAAGAATCCCCGCGATTCTTCACCTCCTCAGCTGCAAATGCCGTATTATCGGAAGGAACCGAGTCCCATCCATACCGGCATATGATTTCCGAACACTGCGAAATTGCCTGCGGATGGCTGGTTACTGTCCGGATATCCGAAAGCTTCGTTCCCGGAATAACCGCCAGTGTATGAGCAACTGAAATGGATGTCGCACGCACAATGTGAAGGTTCTTTTTCTGTAAAAGTTCATATACGTTATCTACCGTCCCTGCAGTAGTATTCTCGAGCGGAAGCACCGCCACATCCGCTTCACCGGATAAAACAAGTTCACAGGCCTGTGAGAATGTGTGCACTTCCATTTTGGAAGCATTTGGAAAAAGCTTATGCGCCGCCTGCTCCGAGTAAGACCCCCTGGTGCCTCCATAAGCTGCCTTCCTGACAAAATCGAGCGAGGTCACGGCCGTTTCAAGCAACTGCCCGATCTTCCAGTTCCGGTCGCCCGGCATCAAAATATCGTACTGCTTTTCCCGTGAGATGCGCATCATTGTCTTCATAAGCGAATCCACTCGTGTCGCCATATCGTCTCCTGCGCGCCGGCGGGCCAGATCCGATACTTCAGCCTCCCGGCGGGCATCGTACACGGATGTTTTTGAGTGGATCTTGGTATGTGCGATTTCTTCGGCCAGATCCATCCTGCGGTTGAATACATTCATCAGTTCAACATCAACCTGGCTGATCTGTTTACGCAATTCGGAAAGCACGGAACTTTGGTCCGGCGCTGCGGCAGCCAGTTCCTGGGCCGGTTCCTGGGTCTGGGCCGGGGCATTCACTTCTGATGCTCCAACAGCCGGTACTGATGATGCATTTTCAGGTTTGGGAATCACCCTCGAAGCATTATTACCTGTCATTTGCGGAAAAATATGATCGTGCACAAGCTTTTCGAGTCCGACAAGATAACTGTCGAGTCCAAGTCCGAATATTTGTCCGACACAGGCAGACTGTATTACCGAAACACTTCTGAACAGCTCCCTTTTATGGATATTGGAAATATGTACCTCCATAACCGGAAGTCCGCACAGAAGAAGTGCGTCCAGTATAGCATAACTATAGTGTGTATATGCACCTGCGTTAATAACAATCCCGGAAGCATATCCCATTGATTCCTGTATGGCGGTTACAATGCCGCCCTCATCATTAGACTGAAAAAACGCAGGCTCGACGCCAAGCTCTTTCGCCCTGGTCCGGAAAGCAGCCTCTACCTGTGACAATGTGAAGCTTCCATAGTGCTCTTTGGTGCGTTTGCCGAGCATATTCAGGTTCGGCCCGTTAATCAGCAGAATAACCGGCATGGTATCTTTGGCTGCCATTTCAGTCCTCCTCCATCAAGTCCAGGAGTGCTATTGCCATTGCGCTCTCCACAATCGGCACCGCGCGCGGCACAACACATGGATCGTGTCTCCCCTTAAGCGTAAGTTTGTCATTTTGCATCGTATCAAGATTGATTGTGTCCTGTTCCCGTGAAATGGAAGATGTAGGCTTGAAAGCACAGCGGACAACAATCGGCATGCCATTCGAAATACCGCCTTCAATGCCGCCTCCGTGATTTGTGGTAAGGCGGATTCCTTTTTCGGAAATCTGCGGATGATCATTATTCTCAGAAGCCTTCGCCCTTGTCACTGCAAATCCGCGGCCGAATTCAACACCCTTCACAGCGGGAATTCCAAAAAGAATCGAAGCCAGCCGGCTTTCGATATTGTCAAAAATCGGACGCCCAAGACCGGCGGGAAATCCGGCCGCAAGGCACTCTACAATGCCGCCGACCGAATCAAGGTCCATGCGTGCCGCTTCAATAGCCGCTTTCATCTTCTCTCCCTGCTCATCGGACAGAACCGGAAAATCCTTATCCGCGACCGATTCAGGCAGT
>Ga0209125_1001170_pt1 | contig 26369 bp, 26 predicted proteins | sample BarGraIncub1131A_FD_184503 | JGI IMG/M metagenome (GOLD analysis project Ga0209125, IMG submission 184503) | Arctic peat soil microbial communities from Barrow, Alaska - Barrow Graham LP Incubations 11-31A (SPAdes) (version 2) | ecosystem: Environmental > Terrestrial > Soil > Wetlands > Peat... | reverse complement strand
GACTGAAACTTGTGTCCGAACATGGCACGGAAGAGCAGAAAAAGATCTTGAAAGATATGCAGTCGGTCTGAACGCGGTCTGCAGCATCCCCCAATGAATTATTGTTTTTTCGAATTTATGACCGCACAGGATGTCTGAGGCATAATCAGTTCCCTGGCGGTATTAATAGTCCGAATTGCCTCATGGATAGCATTTATGCCCTCTTTGTGCAGAGAAAAGATACGGCTTGCAGAACGCTTGAGTTTTTGTTGAATTTGAGGCCAGGACAGTCTTTCAATATACCTTGAAATAATAACGCTTCGCTGCGGCTCCGGCAAAGAGAATATGCACCCTTCAAGAATTACAATTTTATGATTTTCGTTTTTAATATGATTCTGAAGTAGAGTCCTTTCGTTTTGAATGACTCTTTTTTCGTTGTCACAATCTTCCTGAACCCGGAACATTCCCAGATCAGAATAGCCTGAAGTGGACCTGTTAACAGACAGTATGCCCCGGCTGCGAAGTGTAACAGCCTGATAAATCTGCTCTTCGCTTTCTTCAAGTTCATATAACAGGCAAAGCCCTTTGGCAACATTTATCCTGCATTCCGGTAAATTCTGGAGGTAGTACATTGTCAGTGTTTCATCAAGGAGCTCGGCGGCTGGAAACATAGGCAACAAATCGGATGACACACAGCTGGAGGACGGTACCGTATTGATTTTGGAATGAATGGTTTTTGAAAAAGACATATTTGACTCCTTTCTTATATGCGGTTAGGTTTACGAAGCATGATTGAAAACAAAACGGAAGTCGCCGCATATGAAGATATCACCATCAGAGAGAGGGTTTTCTTCAAATGAATAGAGCCGGCTGCTGCCAATCCATGTCCCTGCAGCTGACCCTAAATCCACCAGATAATAAACGGGTTCCCGATGAAGAATTCTTGCATGACGGTCTGATACAGAAGGATGATCGAGAAAGAAATCACAAAGACTTTTATCTCGGCCTATAAGGAAATCGTCAACCCATACAACAGCCCGCAGAGGTTTGCTGTCTTTAGCGGACTGTGTGATTTGCTGTGTCAAAAATGCAGGCGAAAACTGAGAAGACTGACTGTTTGTGCTGAATTTATTTACCATCTCCCGGCAGGATGGGAAATACATTTCTTTGCGGGATAATGCTATTGCTGTTTCAGAATTACTCTCATCACTAGTCAGAACAGGCTTCTTCACTTTACCACGTCCCAACATAGTGTTTATTATCAGCAGAAATGTGAAAATGAGAACATACCAGCTTGACCATGTGTTCTCGAATAAAATGCTGACCTGCTTCATTGCAAGGAAAAGGCATACAGCAAAACAGACCGACATAACAATAAACTGAATAGTCAATCGTGTAATGAACTTGTTATGCTGAATTTTGAATTTTGTACTTCCGAATTCATCCGATGAGTACACTGTAAGTAATTTGATTAAATCGTCTTCACGTTCGTCACGTAACAGGCACAAAACCTGATTTCGCTGATCCTCTTCCATAATATCGTAAAAAAAAGGGTTCATCAGAAGCAACTCGAGCTTTCCCCAGGAAAAGTTCCGGGAGTCTGGATCCTTTAGTGTTTTATTAGAAAGGATCGGAATACAGCACCAATATAACTGCCTATATTCAGGGTCGAAAAACACGTATTCCGGATCCATCACGAAGAGCTCTGAATCAATAAAGTGATCCTGCGCATTTATCAGTGTCCGAAGAAATTCAGCAACACATTTTCTTTTTTGACATAGGTTTTCCCACTTGTACGAACACACATCAGACAATTGTAAATAGCCGGTACAATCAGCGCACAATTGAGTTATGCCCATCTGCTCGCGTAGATATACGGAAAGAATGCCGGGGATGACGCGATTCTGCAGCACATCAAGTGCATGCAGAATCACGTCTGACTCCGACTCAACTGTAATTACTGCTATTCTTCCGAAAGGTCCTCTTTCAAACCGCATAACTTTCTCCTGTATATTAGGGTTCAGCCTCCGAGCTTTCCAACTACATTTCCATCGTCAAAAACATAATTCATGATATTTCCGGCATATGCCATAAGTGCAGTCCGGAAGATGAGTGCCAGTGCGACAAGAATTGCAATAATGATTACGATCTCAACAGTTCCCATTCCTTTTGAGTTCCTTGAATAATCAAAACGTCCAGTTGTATTTTTCTTTTTCATATTTTCCTCCTTTTACGCTAGATTCAGTGACAAAAGTGCTGGGGTGATTGCAACAAGCAGGACTGATATCAGGTCGAGCATCATCGGAAGAATCATTGCAAGTGCATCCCGTTCTCTCTTTTTTCGGGAAGCGTTTCTGCATAGTGACCAGCAGGCGGTAGATTGCAGTGCCAGCAACTGAAGAACCTCCGATCCGCCGGTCAATTCATATCTGGAAGCAAGCAGCAGTGCTGCCTGTGCTTCGGGTATTGATGTTCTGCCGGAGAAACTTTCAATAGCGGCTCCGGCAGACATTCCGGACAACATTTGGGCCTTCATGATCTGAATTTCGTTACCTAAGGTACTTGAATCGGGGAATGCTTCTGAACAGGTTTCAATAGCTTTGGGCAGGAGCACACCCGACTGCATTAAAGTAACAAGCATTGATAGGAACAAGGGGATTTCATCCATAAGGTTTTCACGTCGTTTTTGGACTCTTTGACTTATTTCGTGATGTATTAAAACAATTAGAACAATTTCTGAAGGAAGAATCATATACAAAGGGTATCTCGCCAGAGAGAGCAGGGTAATAAACAGAGGAGTTGTTGACAATACTAGTGAAATCGTCTTTTTAATCTGATGATCAAATAGTTTCTCGGGTTCGCAGGATAATTCGCTGTAAAGCTCGTATTGCCGTGTTATATAGCTTTCAGGAAGTGTTTTCTGCAGCAGGCGGCGGATCCGAATTATTGTTTTTCGCGAAATGGGTAATAGGGTCCCTGACTTCTCCGGTTGAAGCGCGACAGCTTTCTTACCGTCCCCAATAAGCGTTAAGAGAAAACCGCAGGAGATAACCGCTATACAAAAGGCCAGCAGCATAAGTGCTATTCCCAACGGAGCCTGCTGTGTGTTGTCCATGTAGCCGTTTGTAAAGGATGACAGCGTGAATGTAATCCCAAACGGCATAAGACAAAGTATGAAGGCTTCGGCATTTCTACCCGCATTGTTAGCTTCAACCTCGCTGCTGACCGACATTAACTCAGACAGCATCTGGCAGCTGTTTCGTAAAATGGAGATTATTCCATTGCCGACAACCCGGGTTATGGAAAGTGCGTGCATTATTGGAAGCAGTTCAATATAATCAAGACGGTAACACAGCTCAGTGAGACTTTCTGATAAAGGAACATGAGCGGACAGAGATTTCTCGAGACGCACCAGGACTTTGCTCTGGGATCTAAGCAGGGCATTTCTTTTGCCGTAAAGAAGTTTTACAATCGCCAAAAACGGAAAAATGGAAAGAACCAGTGACAACAGAATTCGAAGAATCCAAAGAGGAAGAAAAGTATCTGACAGAAAGAATACTGCTGCGGTACAAAATGGATATATCCAAAGATGTCGAAGTAAAAATGCCCGTCTAATATTTGCAGCGGTCTCGGACTGTTTTTTCCGAAGAGAAGCGCGCGTCATATTGCCACCGGTCTGCTTAGAAAACTTGTTTGCTTTGTGGGACAAGTCCTTCACCTTCTTTATGCAGATAGATTGGGATAATTGTAAAATTGTTATTTTCCAGGGGGCCGACCTCAACGATTTCATCGATCAGACGTTTTCCCTGATGAGTTCGGGTAATATGAACAACGATATCCACACCCATCTCAATTTGACGAACGACTGCATCAAAGGGCAGGGCTGACCCTGCAAGAACCATTGTTGCAAGACGAGTCAGCATCTCCTCACATGAATTGGCATGGCCGGTACATAGAGAGCCGGGATGACCGGTATGAAGGGCATGAAGCATGTCTGCTGCCTCACTTCCGCGAACCTCTCCAACAATTATTCGGTTGGGCCGCATGCGAAGTGCTGTCCGGATCAATTGACCAATGGTTATTTCACCCTGTCCGTCCGGGCCGGGCAGCCTTGCTTCCAGCCGTACCAGGTTTTTTAATCCCTGGAGGGAGAGCTCGGCGGAGTCTTCAATTGTTACAACGCGCTCCTCCTGAGGAATAAAGGAGGAAAGAGTGTTAAGGAACGTAGTTTTGCCTGATCCGGTACCTCCGCACAGAAAAATCGTCTTTCTTTCCCGCACCGCTTTTGACAGATAAGCAGCAGCCCCCGCAGACAGGAATCCTTGTGAAATCATTGTCTCAATATCTGGCCGCACCCCTGTGAACTTGCGGATTGTAAAAATTGGTCCATCGGGTGCAACCGGAGGCAGGACAGCATTTGCGCGGGATCCGTCAGGGAGTCTTAAATCTGCAACAGGCGAGGATTCATTTAACGGGCGGTTCGCACGTGAAAAAAAATTAGTAATTATTCCCTCAAGAGCGGCGGCGTCTTTGAAAGTCAGGTGCGACGGGTATAGACGACCTTCCTTTTCATAAAAAATATGTGAGGGTCCATTGACCATGATTTCTGTAATGGAAGGATCATCCATCAGCGGCTGAAGAATATCAAGGCGGCGCATGGAATTGAATATGCTGACAGCCAGATTCCGTTTATCTTCAAGTGTCATTTTCATGCTTCTGGTCTCTGTACTGATTACATCGGCAATTATCTGGCGAAAAGCATTGTCGTCTACATTTATGTGCTCCTGAATCTTTGCAAGAATGCAGATGGACAGTTTTTGCTTTAAGCCACTTTGAAAATCATGAATGTCGTCATTGGTTGTTGTTAAAGATTCGCTTGTTTGCAAATTAGCACGAAACCGGTGCAGTTTTTGGGTTGAATTCATATGCTGACCTTCTTAGTCTCTGAAAAGAATTTCAGAAGATTGGGAGGAAGGCTTGAAAAAAGATCGGTAAGTTCCCATTCACACAAATTTCCATCCGACTGATCCTGCGGGGGCATAATGATATGAAGCTCATTAGTCAGAGAACAGATTTGCTTAAGGACTCGAAAGGGAAGGGATTCAATAACGACAATCACAGCTGTGTTTTCATCAGGGGAATCGGACATTCTTCGCAAAAGTTGAAGCAGCCGAACCAGAACGTCAGTTCGGCAGCAAAGGATATCGTCCGCGCGGATCGGGAGACCAAAATGATAGCATCCGTCCTGGCCAAGCTGAACAAAATCCAGCAAATCCGAAGGTTCCATTTTTACACTTTCCAGCTGCAGCAGTAGCTCGGAGATACCGGAAGACAAAGTGTCACGCCAATCTTTGAAACCTGCTTTTCGCCGGAAAGGATTTACCATGCTGATGCCCGGCATCAAATCCAGTCGGATGATTCGAAGCCCTGAAGCCAGAAGCGCTTTGGTGCAGCCAGCAGCATATTTCTCGCGATCCGAACGATCTGCAAACGAAAGTAGGATCCGCATGTGTCCTTTATGCCGGCCGAAATCCTGCAGGGTGGGAGGCTTAAGAATACTAGCTCCGGCGGAAGAGTCAAATGTCTGCATGGCAAGCGGTTTACCGGAAGCGACCCGGGTAACTTCCTGTACTTTTCGAGAAAGCTCCGCCCCGGTCATTTTCCTTCTGGTCTCAGAGCCCTGTGTCTGCAAAGGGATGAAACGTGGCTGTCCGGAAGTACTGGTGTGTTTAAAAAGCATCTCCTGATCCGTGCGGATTTCATCATACAAAATAACATCTACGGTAAGAATAAGGGACGGGTCGTTCTTGAGGTCTTCAGGAGAGTAGAGCGAAATACGGGTTCGCGGGATCAAACGCAGCAATCGCTGCGATATGCAGCGGGCGAAAACGGGATCCGGATCAATTATGGCAATATGTCCTTCCATATCGAATTGTGCCCCTTTCCATTTAGTGAAGTCATTGTATGATACAAAATCCGACCGGAATGAATGAAATTTCGACAATAGGTGACAATACAATACAATATTCGACAATTTTCCCGATTTAGAAAAACAGAAAAAGACACTTGCGCCGGCTTTCTACAAATGTTATGATCAAAAGACAATTTTATATTTGTTCATCTCTTATCAAGAGTGGCGGAGGGATCTGGCCCTACGAAGCCCAGCAACCGCGGTAATGCAGCGGTGCTAATTCCAGCAGGTAATACACCTGGAAGATGAGGCGTTAAGTTTGTTTTAATTGAGCCTTCTCTTTTAGGGGAAGGCTTTTTTTATCGAAACGATTGGGGATAGAAGCCCAACAATATGAAGGAGGACATAAAAATGAGTATTAGAAAAACAGGAAAATGGTTGTTTTCATCTGAATCTGTTACAGAAGGTCACCCGGATAAAGTGTGTGACCAGATTTCTGATGCAGTACTTGATGCTATTCTTGAACAGGATCCAATGGCTCGTGTTGCCTGTGAAACAGCCTGCACGACTGGAATGGTTCTTGTAATGGGCGAGGTTTCGACCAACGCCTATGTAGATATTCCCAGTATTGTGAGAAATACAATTAGAGAAATCGGATATGACGGTTCGGATTCCGGGTTTGATTATAAGACATGTGCCGTACTGACAACGATTGACGAGCAGTCTCCGGACATTGCACAAGGCGTCAATAAGTCACTCGAAGCAAGGGAAGGAACAGACTGCGATGCGCTTGATACCGGCGCGGGTGATCAGGGAATGATGTTCGGATACGCCAATAACGACACTCCGGAACTGATGCCCCTTCCAATTTCGCTTGCACATAAACTGACCCGCCGCCTTGCCGAAGTCAGAAAGAATGGACAGGCCCCGTTCCTTCGTCCTGACGGCAAAAGCCAGGTAACGATTGAGTATAACGGCAACATGCCCGTTCGGGTTGAAGCGGTCGTCATTTCTACGCAGCACAGTCCTCATATTTCTGAAAAGGACCTTGCAGAACAAGTAATCGAACTGGTTATTGACCCTGTCCTGCCCCGTGAACTCGTTGATGCCAAGACCAAAATTTACATTAATCCTACCGGACGGTTTGTTGTAGGCGGTCCCCAGGGTGACAGCGGACTGACAGGAAGAAAGATCATTGTTGATACGTACGGCGGATATGCCCGTCACGGCGGCGGGGCGTTTTCTGGCAAGGACCCGACGAAAGTTGACCGCTCGGCAGCATATGCTGCAAGATATATTGCCAAAAACATCGTAGCAGCCGGGATTGCGGATGAGTGCGAAATACAGTTTGCTTATGCAATCGGTGTGGCACATCCACTCTCCGTGATGGTTGATACATATGGAACAGGCAAAATTTCGGATGAAATGATTACAGAGCTTGTTAAAAAGCATTTTGATCTGCGTCCTGCAGCAATTATCCGTGATTTGGATCTGCGTCGTCCAATCTACAAAAGAACGGCTTCTTATGGTCATTTTGGACGAGTCGATGAGAGCTTTCCATGGGAGAAGACAGACCGGGCGGCCATGCTGAGATCCGATGCCGGTATTTAAGATAACAATGAGGTAATGATTACCTGTGAATAGTGCAAAAAAAGAGTCCGGAGGCGCAAGGCAGCCAGATAAGACGGTCCGGCAAGTCCAGATGAATTTGCCGGCTGCGGCTGTGGCTGCGGTTGTTTCTCTGGAAGCTTTTTGCGAGAACATCATTTTTCGAAACGAAGAAAATGGTTATACTGTAGCACTCTTTTCGAGAAAACAGCCGTCTGCAGGTGACACTGCGATTACAAACAGGGTCCATTCCGGTGCATCCCCCATAATCCGTGAGTTTACGGGCGTCGGCAATATGCCCTTTCTTGAGGCCGGAGATTATGCGGGACTTTCCGGAAAATGGGTGCTTCACAACGCATACGGACAGCAGCTTCAGGTAGATCACTATGCACAGGTGACCCCTCACAGCGCTGCGGATATACTGCAGTATCTTTCATCGGGTTCCGTGCACGGCATCGGGCAGAAGACAGCAGAAAGGATCGTCGGCGCATTTGGTGAGGATACGATCCGCATCATGCGCGAGGAGCCGGAAAAACTCTCGGGAATCAAGGGTATCACACTTTCTAAAGCAAGACAGATTTCTACTCAGATCATGGAAAAAGGTGACTTTCAGGAATTATCAATGCTTCTTACTCCTTTCGGAATCGGGATGGGCAGAATACTGAGTATTTACAAACGGTTCGGGGCTAGTTCGCAGTTTGTTGTGAAAAACAATCCGTTCAGGCTTGCGGACGAAGTAGAAGGTATTGGTTTCCGTACGGCAGATTCGCTGGCATCCCATTTCGGCTGCGATCCGATGTCTCCTTACCGAATCGGCAGTGCAATCATATTTTGTATGGCGCAGGCTGAAAATGAAGGACACACATACCTTCCGCTGCATTCTCTGCTTACAAGAACACAATCACTATTGTCGGTGAAAACATTTGCAGCGCAGGAGGAATCCGGATCACAGACCGATCTTCAGGACGTCCCGGGAAAAATTTCGGATACGGGTCCGGTTGATCCTGAACAAGATTTTCAGCCAATAGACAAGATGACACATACTCCTGTATCAGTGCAGAGCGAAGGATACAGGCAATTGATAGCGACCCACAGGATTATTGCCTATCGGATGGATCCAAATGAAGAATTTGCACTGGTTACGGAAGAGGACTCTTCTGAAAAGGTCCGTGTAGCTATGCCAAAAACGCTTGAGGCCGAACTTGCATCCGCCAAAATCATCGCGCAGAAAGTGCAGAGCGGGGCGGTCTTTTCTGTTGTAGAAGAAACCGAGCAGAAGATGTCCCATTCCACAGAGCAAATGGGCATTGAGTTGGCTCCGGAGCAAAAGAAAGCTGTTTTAATGGCGGCCACTTCGTATATCTCCATAATTACGGGCGGCCCGGGAACGGGTAAAACGACAATAATCCGCGTTTTGACAGATTATTTTCAGTCCAACGGTAAAAAAGTCGTCCTTTGTGCTCCGACAGGGAGAGCTGCCAAACGAATGTCGGAAGCATCCGGAATTCCTGCGCGTACCATCCATAGATTGCTTGAGATGGATCGGGGTGCAGAGTCGAACTCGTCAATTGTTTTTAAACGCAATGAAGAAAACCCTATCGAAGCTGATGCAATTATTGTTGATGAGACGAGTATGCTGGATTCCTTTTTGTTTTATTGCCTTATGCGAGCCGTCGACAAAAAAACCCGGATTATTTTCGTTGGGGACAGCGATCAGCTTCCATCAGTTGGGGCCGGTAATGTACTTGCGGATTTGATCCGTTCCGGTGTGATCCCAGTCGAAAGGCTTACACAGATATTCAGGCAGGCGGCACAGAGCCGGATTGTTCTCAATGCACATAGAATTCTAAGCGGGCAGCCGATTCTTTTTGATCAGTCGCTGGAAAGCGACTGCATGCTGATTCATATGGAGTCCGCAGCACAGATAGCGCAGGCAGTCGCCAAACTTTGCTCGCAGGTTCTGCCGAATGTCTATGGCATTAATGTCCTTCGGGATACTGCAGTTCTGAGCCCGTCACGGAAGGGTCCGGCCGGGATCAATGCCTTGAATCCGCTTCTGCAGACTGCGGCAGGAAATACAGGGGAACCGCATTGTATCTCACACGGTTTTTCTTTTCGTTTGCTTGATAAAGTCATGCAGACAAGGAATAATTATGATTTGTCCTTTATTAATCAGGATGGTACGCAGGGTTCCGGGGTGTTTAACGGTGAACTTGGTTATATCAGTGAGATTGACCTTGCATCTGACTGTATTACCGTGGAGATGGATGACGGACGCGTTGTTATTTATGATCGTGCCGCAATGGACGACCTGGAACCGGCATATGCAATGACGGTACATAAAAGTCAGGGAAGTGAATATCCGGTTGTTGTGCTGGCTATAGCGCCCGGTTCGCCGATGCTCAATAACAGGAATCTTTTGTACACTGCAATTACACGCGCTAAGAAAAAGCTGTTTATCGTGACATCCAGACTTACACTTGAAAAAATGATCCGCAGCTATGCCCAGAACAACCGAATGACATCTCTTTGTGAATTCCTGCGTATAAAATCAAAAACTAAAAAATTTTTTTTGAGCAAATGAACGAATAATGAACTTTATTGTAGTTATATCTATAATTTAGAATTTTCCGTTTACTCTGCAAAACGAACGATTGGTAGCTCACCTAAATGGATCTGTCACACAAAGACAGCCCGAAAAGAAAACAAAAGGCGGCGACTGGCAGTAGCCAGAAGCCGTCTTTTGTTGATGCGCCACGCATAGCGCTTAACTTGATGGTGAAGAACTTAACCTTTAAACTTTAGAAGCATCGTAGACTGACCGGTACGTACTGTTCTGTTGTAGGTCCCTCGATCTGCAAATGAAAAGGAACCTACCCGATTAAATTATATTGCATTTGAAAGGAGATCGCCATGGATGTCTCACAGATCAGCACAACGCACTCAGGTGTAACCCGAATTTTTCTTACACTATGAAAAAACAAAAATGAAGTCGCGATTACAACCGAGACCGGGGCCAAACATGTCGGGGTCATTAAAGCGTTTGATCCAGCAGGAATTTTATTGTACGAGACAATGCAAGTTGCACAAACAGGTTGGCAAATCTATGTTTCCAGAGCACAGATCGACGCTATTATTCCCACAAAACCCGTTTCGTACATCAAACCTTACGCCGAAATTGATTCGAGGAAAGGCCGATAAATGAGCAAAAGCAACAATACTAAATTCGACACATCGGAAACATATATGTCAGCTGACTCAAAAGCCATGCAAGACGTAGTTACAGCACTTACTGTCCTGGTCAGTCGTGTAAAAAAACCGGCAGTTCTGTCCAAAGCGGAGCGAGACGCACAACACCAAGCCCTGTTCCGCGACTATCAGACCGAAGACGATGTGACGGATGCATAAGGATACGAGATGATAACACAGGATGAATGCAGAGAGTTAATGGACTTTATGAGGACGCAAAGGGATCCGTCAAAAGCGGACCTGCGCGAAGACGAACTCTATTTACTGGAGCTGCAGCAAATACTGAGGGCGGCCTCGGTTCGTTTACAGACGCTAAAGTGGGAAGATCTCCCGGAAGCGGAAAAAAATGTTTCTCCGTTCAAATGAAGGATTCTCTGAGCGGCTTAAGCAGACAGGCTGAATTGCGAAAGCGTCGGCCATCAAATGACAGGATCGTTATTTGTATACAATTTGGATTTTGATATTTAAAAAGAAGAGTATGCCTCGCCTCTACGTTTAGTTATGAGCGTAGTTCTAAAACAAGGCAGCAGCTTTGTTTTCATGATAGAGAAGAACGAATTTCAAAGGTTCTATTTCTCACGAGCTACATCTTCGAGTAATAGAAAAGACGCGATTGCTCCAATCTTCCCAATGACACACAATGGACATTGTGATTAACTCGCGCAAATCCCGCAAAGGCCATTGCAGTAGCAATGCCGATTAAGGGTCTTATTCAATCAGAACGAGTTGTCGTGGAGAATTCGGATTACCCCGTTGATCACTCCGGAATACTCAACTTTTAACACTTGAACCAATATTGAAACATTGTTTTTATAATAGCGGCAATATAAATTTAGCATATAAAACTAACATATAAATTTATATGAAAACCCAAATGAATTTAGAATTTGAAATGAATTTCTCACAATATCTCAGAATGTTGTTGACATATTGTGAGATATGTTGTACATTGTGCACATCAGACAAAGAATATTAAAACTTTTGTATGGGGGCGAAAATATGTCGAGAAAATATTTGGCTGGAATCGATATTGGTACTACAGGAGCAAAAACTGCGATTTTTGATTTGGAAGGAAATATCATTGGTAGCGGCTATAGGGAGTATACATGTACTTATCCAAAACCTAATTGGGTAGAGCAAGACGTAACCATTGTGCTTAACGCTACCTTGGAATCTGCAAAAGAAGCAGTATTAAATGCAAATGTTGAACCAAATCAAATTCAATCAATTGGGTTATCATCGCAAAGGTGTTGTTCGATTTTTGTTGATGAGAACGGTGAGCCAATGAAAATGATTTCATGGCAAGATAATAGGACCACAAAGGAAGTCGAGCAAATTTCTAAACTTATTTCACCAGCAGATTTCTATAAAAAAACGGGTTTACCTTTGAATACTACATGGATTTTAACAAAGATTCTTTGGGTTCAGAACAATGAACCTTCAGTTTGGAATAAAACAAAGAAAGTGTTACAACTACAAGATTATGTCCTGAAATCGTTAGGTGCGGAAGATTACTATGTTGATATGCCAGATGTCAGCCTCTATGGTTTATGGGATACTGATAGTTTTAAATGGGATAATGAACTGCTGAAATTGTTTGGTATAAATGATTCAATGTTACCTAAACCTATGAAGTCTGGAACTAAAGTGGGAACAATATCTAAAAAAGCATCTGCAAAAACAGGTTTTCTGGAAGGTACGCCTATTTGCGTTGGAGCTGGTGATCAAAATAGTGCATCTGTAGGTGCTGGTATTATTGAAGAAGGAATGGCGTCTATTTCTATTGGTACCGGAGGGATGGCTATAGCATATTTGGACAAGCCATATAGGGATCCCACTGGAAATTCAATGGTGACAAATCATGCGAAGTATGGAAGCTGGCAATTAGAAGGATATCAGGCTGGAGCAGCAGGAGTATTTAGATGGTTCAAGGATCAAATTGCAGTAATCGAATCTGCATATGCAGATTCGATGTCCAAGGATCCGTTTGTTTTACTTGATGAAGAAATCGCATCCGCTCCGATAGGAGCGAAAGGCTTAGTGTTTTTGCCTTATCTAGCAAGTGCTACATCACCACGCTGGAATTCTAATGCAAGAGGTACTCTGATTGGGTTGACTTTTTCACATGACAGGGCTTGTATTGCAAGAGCTTTTATGGAAGGTATTACTTTGGAGCAAAAAGACATTGTCAAGACTATGTTAAACACTGGAGTGAGAATTAATAAAATTCGCGCAATGGGTGGAGCGACAAATTCTGTGCTTTGGAATCAAATGCAGGCTGATATGTACAATATGAAGGTTGAGACACTTAAAGTAAAAGACGCAGCCCTTTTGGGGGCAGCGATTTTTGGAGGAGTAGGCGTGGGTGTATTTGATGATATAGAAGAAGGGGTTAACAAAATGGTCCAAGTTGAAAATGCATATTTGCCGATACTTGAAAATGTGAAAATTTACGATGAGCTTTACGAAGTTTATTGCGCTGCATATGAAGGTCTGACCGAAAAACAAGCTTTTGATAAAATAGCGGCGTTACAGGAAAAGTATTAATGTTAAATGTAAAGTACAATATGGAGGTCAATAATGAGGTCAAATAATTTTTTAGAATTGATGGAAAAATCAGGTGTAAAAGACTATTTTAATAAATTTGGTATGGAACTAAACGATCTATTTACAAAGGAAATAGATATTTTTTCAGATACTTATTCCGATTATGAGTGGATCGTTATGCCGCATTCTCTTGATGGTCTTCTCCTTGGTATGGTGATTCATGCTGTTCCGCCCAGCTACAAAGCAGTTAACAATCCATGGGAAGAATGGTTTGTTTATAATGGTGTGGAAATACATCATATTCTTTACAAGAATGAAAATCCAAAATGTGAATCGAACGTAATGATACAACTAGGTGATAAAGACCATCCTGAGGCGGTTCAGAACCAAAAGTGGTATTACTATAACGAAAAGAATATGACACCTTTTATGTTGGTTAAGGAGTAAAGGTATGACTTCGAGAGATAGAATTACAGCTGCAATAAACCGTAAAGAGACGGATAAGGTGCCAATTGATTTTGGATCGACGAATGTCTCGTCTATTCATATCGTGGCGTATAAAAATCTAATTTAGAAGCTAGGTATTAACGACGACAACATTGAATTTATTGACTTTGCGCAACAGCTTGTGTTGCCATGTGAGGAATTACTTGATTATTTTAAAGTAGATACAGTTAGGTTTTGATTATTGAGTTTGGCTAAAAAACCAAATATAAAAAAAATGGAGGAAAGAAAATGAAAAATGGAGGAAAGAAAATGAAAAAAGTATTGTTATTACTTTTGGTAACAGTTCTGATTTGCGGATTTGCTCTAGTTGGTTGTGCAACAACAACAGCAGCGGCCACAACTGCAGCGGCCACAACTGCAGCGGCCACAACGGCAGCGGCCACAACGGCAGCGGCCACAACGGCAACAGAAGAGTTCGTAATTGGTTATGCCTCAATGGGTGACACAAACCCTTTCCATGCTCTAGTTTCTCAGGGGATTGAAAAAGAAGCAGCAGCACGTGGATACAAACTGATCAAAGTCGACAACAACTGGGATAGCGAAACAACCGTTAATAACATTGATGAACTAATTAATCAAAATGTAGACATCATCCTTTGTGGTTTGGCAGATTCGGCAATTGCGCCAGTTATAAAAGAGAAGGTTGATGCAGCAAATATCCCATTGGTGTTTATTGACTATAAATGTGAAGGCGTTCCGGCGTTTGGCGGGAACAACGTGATTGCCGGCGGACTGGGGGGCGAATGGCTAGGCAAGATGGCTGTTGAAAAATGGGGCGGCGCCGACCTTTATATCGGTCTTGAATTACCAGTAGCAGGCGAACTCAACGAGCTGCGAATGAAGGAAGGCTTTATCGATCACATGCTTGAGTATGTTAAAATTCCTGAAGATAAGATTTATCGTTTGAATGGAAACAACGATATCGCTCTAAGCATGCAGTTGGTCAATGATACTATCACCGCAAACCCTGATGCAGAACATATTCTTATAGGGTGTCTTGCTGATGATGATGCACAAGGTGCATTAGCGGCTGTTGAACAGCTGGGATACGAGGACAAGGTCCTTATTTGTGGACAAGGTTTCTATGACGAGGTATCTGCTCAGAACTTTTTAACTGAAGAACCGACGGCGTGGGGTGCGACAGTAGCTTATTGGCCTACCCAGTATGGATATTTTCTGTTTGAAAAAGTTGATGATTTTCTTGTTAACGGAACACCACTTCCAGAGGAATGGAACGTTGAACATGTAGTTGTTACGCGAGATAATGTTCAGGAAATATTGGACCAACAATAATTAAAGAAACTGTGTCTGTCTCCCCATCGTTGGGGAGACAGATAAAAGTTTGAGGGGGAGGAGCTAATGTCTGAAAAAAAAGTATTGCTCGAAATGAAGGGTATATGCAAGCGATTCTCAGGCGTAATAGCACTTAACAATGTCGATTTGAAGCTCGAACGCGGACAGGTTTTGGCTTTGCTTGGGGAGAATGGAGCAGGAAAATCAACGCTGCTGAAGATTTTGTCTGGGGCGTATATTGCCGACGAGGGCGAGATCTATATCAACGGAGAAAAGCAGAATTATAAGAATCCTTTGGATGCAATAGATGCCGGAGTAAGCATTATATATCAAGAACTTAATTACTATAATGACTTTACTGTGGCGGAAAATATTTTTGTTGGCAGGCTGCCAAAATACAAATCAGGACTGATCAACTGGAAAAAGTTAAATGCAGACGCAAAAGAGGTTCTAAATAAGCTTGGCGTTAAGATTGATCCTAAAACAATTATGAAAAAACTCACAACTGCGGAAAAACAGATGGTGGAAATTGCTAAATCAATATCGAAAAAGATGGATATCCTTGTGATGGATGAGCCGTCTGCTGCACTGAGCGATGAAGAAGTAAACAATTTAATTGAGATCATAAAACAGTTAGCAAATACTGGCATTGGTATTGTATATATTTCGCACAGACTGGAAGAGCTTTTTATGGTTTCAGATAAGGTTCAGGTTCTGAGAGATGGCGAATATATTGACACATTTGACACCGATAAGACCGACAGAGATGAGCTTGTCAAGGCGATGGTTGGGCGGAGTATCGATGACATGTACCCCAAAAGGGAGCTGCCCATCGGCGATGTTATCTTCGAGGTCAAAGATCTTTCGAGCCACGCGATTAAGGATATTAGCTTTAATGTGCGTTCGGGTGAAATTTTAGGAGTTTTCGGTTTAATGGGGAGCGGACGAACCAACCTCTGTGAATCTATATTTGGTCTGGATAAAAGCACATCAGGAACTGTGATTGTAAATGGGAAATATGTGAATATTAAAAGTCCATCTGATGCAAAAAAAGCGGGGCTAGCGTATGTCCCTAGTGAAAGAAAAACTGAAGGATTAATTATGATCCAGTCTGTTAGAGAAAACCTGTCTTCTGCAATATTAGATAAAGTTAAAAAATTGGGGATTATTCGCAAGCGCCAAGAAGAGGAGAACGCAAGAAAATGGGTAAATAATCTTTCAATAAAGACTCCTAAAATTGATTCGATCATAGAAACTTTAAGCGGTGGTAACCAGCAAAAAGTCGTATTAGGCAAATGGCTTGAGACGAACCCTAGCATGATTATTTTAAATGAACCAACAAGAGGGATCGATGTTGGTGCAAAGGTTGAGATTTATCAACTGATGGAAAAGTTGTGCGAAGAGGGTTTGGGTGTTTTGTTCATCTCCTCCGAACAACCCGAACTATTGGGGTTAGCGGATCGGATTATCGTCATGTGCGAAGGTGAGCTTACAGGCTGCATGTCAAGAAACGAATTTTGCTGCGAAGGTTTGTTGAATTATGCTATTGGAGGATGTTAAATTGAAAGCGATTCTAAAAGGAAAAAATAAAAAATTACATGTGCCGGCGATTGTGCCAATTATAGTTTCTTACATTATACTATGTGTAATCATTGCCGTACTCTCACCTAACTTTTTAACGGTCAGGAATATCTTAAATATTGGTCAGTTTTCATCGATGATGGGGGTTGCTGCTGTTGGAGTAACATTCGTTATTGTTTCTGGAGGTATTGATATATCGGTTGGAGCAATAATGGGATTAACATGTATGACTATTGCAAAAATCATTCCAAAATCCGGTTTTGTGATTCCGTTTATCTTAATTGGTATAGGGGTCGGCTTAGCATGTGGTGCAGTAAACGGGATCGCTATCACTTTTGGGAAAGTTACACCTCTTATTGCAACACTAGCGACAATGTCAATATTCAGGGGGTTTGCGTTTATATGGAATAACGGAGTATCTATGCCTATTTCCAATAAAGAGTTTGGTATTTTGGGTAGAGGAAGTGTTGGTGAGATACCGGTCTCGTTAATAGTGATGATATTGATAGTTGTGATATTTTCACTTGTTATGAAGTATACGACGTTTGGGCGTAAGGTCTATTCAATTGGCGGAAATACGCGAGCTAGCTACTTATCAGGAATAAATGTTAAGGCAACAAGATTTCTCGTCTATTTAATCAGCGGCGGACTTGCAGGCCTGGCCGGCGCTATGTTGACTTCTCAGATCGGTGCCGGAGTTGCAAATGGCGGCACCGGATATGAGATGGACGTTATTGCAGCAGTAATTCTTGGGGGCACTAGTTTGACAGGCGGTAAAGGTAATATCGTTGGATCGTTTATCGGTGTGCTGATCTTGGTTACGCTGAACAACGGTATGAACCTTCTGGGAGTACAGGCGTTTTGGCAGATGGTCGCAAAGGGTTTAGTGCTAATGCTAGCAGTCGTGCTGGACGTGAAGAGAACTGGCGGATATGAGTAAAAATGAAAGCATTTAATAATTTACAAAAAGGAAGAGCTTTTATGGAAGGTATTACCTTGGAACAAAAAGATATTTTGAAATCCATGATGGTTTCAGGAAGTAATATCAGTAAAGTTCGTATTATGGGTGGTGCAGCAAAGTCAGAGATTTGGTGTCAAATGCAAGCAGATATGTATGATACAAAGGTTAAAACACTACGAATTTCTGATGCAGCTTTAGTGGGTGTAGCAATTTTTGCGGCGTTAGGCGTTGGTTTGTTTTCAAATATTGAAGAAGCTGTTTCAATGATGGTGCACCCAGGAAAAGAGTACAATCCGAACCCGAAGAATGTAAAAATATATGAAAAAATAGCAAAGTTTCAGACAAATTGTTAAGAAAAGCGGAGGAAGTTGCAATGAATTCCAGAGAGAGAGTAAGAAATGCACTAAATCATAAAGAAACAGATCGTATTCCATTGGATCTTTGGGGTTCTGCTTGTCGAATACATACTGAAGAATATAAAAAAATTGCAGATTATTTGGGATATAAAGAATATGAAGAACTAGTTAGACCAGGATCGACAACAGAATACGTTGATTATAGAATTAGTAATAAAGTTGGGGCTGATTTTAGACATATCAATATTGGAAAACCAGATAACTTCAAAAGTTATATTGATAATAAAGGAAACACAATTGACGAGTGGGGAATTGGACGCAAACTAATTTCAGGATATAATGCAATTACTTTTCATCCTTTAAGCGGCGCAGAAATTGAAGATATTAAAAAACATCAATGGCCTGTTACAAAAGATGAAGGAAGAGTAAGAGGACTAAAAGAACAGGCAGAAAATTGGCACAAATATACTGATTTTGCGATAACTGCGACCTCGGCAGTTTCCGGTACCATTTTTGAAATGGCGCAGTATTTGAGAGGCGCCCAAGATTTCTTCATGGATCTCTATTTAAATCCTGAATTTGCTCATGCATTGATTGAAAAGCTAACGGAGGTAGTACTGGAAATAAATTTATATTACCTGGATCAAATCGCAGATTATGTGGAGTGGATTGAATTTACAGAAGATATTGCTATGCAAGAAAATTTATTTATATCAAAGGACTTATTCCGCGAATTTTTTGATGCACCACATAAACTTCTTTTTAGTGAAATTAAAAAAAGATACCCGAAGATTAAAATATTCTTTCATTCTTGTGGTGCCGTAAGTGAAATGATACCTGATATCATTAGTTGGGGCGTGGATATTTTGAACCCTCTACAGGCAACTGCTAAAGGAATGGATATCACAAAAATAAAAAACGAATTTGGAAAAGATGTTGTTTTCCACGGTGCAATAGATATCCAGAGAGCAATGATTGGTAACAAAGAGGGCGTATACAAAGAGGTAGAAGAGCGTATTGATGTATTAGCAGATGGCGGTGGTTATATTTTATCTCCGACTAATCATATTTTGACAGATGTTCCCATTGAAAACTTTTTTGCATTGTATGAACATGCAGCAACATATAGTTCAAATAGAATGAAAATAAAATTAAGAAATGGTGGACTTTAAAATGCTTAAGATTCAACGACAACAGCAGTTGCTTAATGTAATAAAACAGGACAAATTTATTACTGCAAAAAATTTGATGGAAGTTGTACCATGTTCGCATGCAACATTGCAACGTGACCTATCATATTTAGAGGAAATTGGCGAAATCACGCGTACATATGGAGGGATATCATATATTGGAATGATAGATAACACATTAATGAACAAAGATTATTTGATGTACAATCGGCGTAAGACTACAAACCTGAAGGAAAAGATTGCAATTGGAAAAACTGTTCAACAAGTAATTGATGATGGAGATATAATATTCCTTACTCATGGAACTACAACAAGCCAAATAGTGAAGAACTTAAATCCGAAGAAAAACATTACAATTATTACTGATGGAGTTGACATCATTAATGAGTGTTTGAACCATCCCAATATAAGTGTGCTTACAACTGGTGGAATGGTTAATTTCAAATCAATGCAAATCGAACATAATCCATACATAGTGAATGAAATAAAGCATATTAATATTAAGAAATTAATAATGGGTGTTGGTGGAATTTCAGAGATGTATGGAATTACATTTTATGATTATGCAAGTTTTAGCTTTCTTAAGGATATTGTTCAAAAAATCGAAGAAATTATTGTTGTTGCCGATCATAGTAAATTTGGGAATGTAGCGCTTGCGAACTTTTTAACTCTAGATAGAGTTAGCAAAATAATAACTGATGAAAAGACAGATAAAACTCAAATTGATTATCTTTTGAAAAAAGGAATTGAGTGTATTATTGCAAATGATGATGACATAAGCTGATGAGAGAAGGTTTGAGGCCGAGAGGCAAGTAAAATAATTTAAATAATCAATTGCAGAAAGAAAGGAGTGTATTGATATTAAATATATCAATACAAATTAATTATGAACGGCAGAGAAAGAGTTTTAAAGGCAATGAACCATGAACCTACAGACAGAACACCGATGGATTTGGGAAGCTCAAATGTGTCATCTATACATAGGCATGCATATGAGAAGTTGTTGTCATATCTTGGGATAAAAGATGATAACATCCGTATGATGGAAAGAGCCTCCGCCCTTGTTATTCCGTGCAATGAGGTATTAGATTACTTCGGAATAGACACGAGAGGTGTATTTCTGTCTCATCCAAAGATAAACAAAACAGTTAATCACAGCGAAAATGAATATACGGATGCTTGGGGCGCAAAAAATAGCAGGCCAGAGGGTGGATTATATTTTGATGTTTCTTATTCACCACTTGAGCATATGGATACTCTTGAGGAGATTATTGAATATAGTTTTCCAGAAGTAAAAGATATTGCGAGCAATGACGGTGTTGCAAAAGTTGTGGAGAGTCTACGAAATAAGAATGAATATGCAATTGTCGGCAGCTTCGGATCTTCTATTTTCATGAAGGTACAACAGATTAGAGGATATGCAAAAACCTTGGAAGATATGTTGATCGACAAAGAGATTGCAGACTATCTTCTGGACAAGGTTTTGGATATTCGCATAGGACTTGCTGGACTACTTATAGATGCATGCGGAGATAAGCTTGACATAATTGAAATGGCTGATGATATTGCGGGACAAAACGGTCTGCTTATTTCACCCCTATTATATAGGGAAATGATTAAGCCAAGAACTAAAAAATTAATAGACTACATCAAAAGCAGATGTAAAGCGAAAATTCTTTATCATAGCTGCGGGAATATATACCCATTGATTGAAGATTTAATTGAGGCTGGAGTCGATATTTTAAATCCGATACAGGTTTCTGCCGGAGAAATGTCGGACATCGGGCGTCTTAAGAGAGAATTTGGGGAACGTTTATGTTTTTGGGGAGGTATAGATTCTCAAAAATTGTTGCCCTTAGCTTCGCCTGATATGATAAGGAAAGCTGTAATAGAAGCTGAAAAAGTCCTCGGCCAAAATGGCGGTTACATAAAATGTGCATCTCATAATATACAGGCAGACATACCCGTTGAGAATATTCTTGCGCTGTATGGCAAGTAAAAAGTGAAGTTAGAAACATATAAATATAAATTTTTTCATAGGATACTGTCTAAATAATAGTTTGAAAAGTACGGCGGATCTGCAAGCCAGTTATTCAAAGTTGGTGAATTGGGATTGACATCGCTTGACTTTTGGAATGGAAACCACAATGTGCTGGTGGATGAATGCAAATCTAACCGGAATGATGCCGGGTATGGTGATTTAAAAAAAACAAAAGAGATGTATCGAGCATTAATAGAAGCCACAGTATGTGGTACGAGAATTATCATTGATACGTTTGAAGAAGGTGGTCTTACTATTGATAAGCTTTGCACCTGCGGAGGAATCGCTATAAAGACGATTAAGAAATGTAATTTGTGCAGACGTTACTAATCGGGAAATAAAAGTTCAAGCAGTTTTAGCTATTGCGCTTGGTGAGGCTAAGTTCTTGCTGGAGGAAGGATAGCATTATCGATGCGGAGAAAGCCCTTTCAAAGGAGTGTGAACTTATTTACAAACCTATTAAGGAAAACGTTGAGACGTACAATAAATTGTATGTGAATATAAGGAAATACATGATTGTTTTGGCCGTGGCGGCAACAATGTGATGAAACGATTAATAAATTATAAGAAGCAGATAAGAAACTCGATATTTGTTTAACTATAGGAGGGAAGCATAATGGATTTACAAGAATTGTCAATTGCCGTGGAACAGGGAAAAGGTAAAAGAGTAAAGGAACTGGTTAACCAAGCAGTAGAAGAAGGAATGTCCGTGAAAACAATTTTAGATGACGGGCTAATTGCCGCTATGAGCTCGATAGGGGAGAAGTTTCGTCTCAATCAAGTATATGTTCCGGAAATGCTGGTAGCAGCCCGTGCTATGTCTATGGGCCTTGCGATCCTTGAGCCTCTTCTTACTTCAAGCGGAGTAAAGCCGGCAGGCAAAATTGTCATCGGAACTGTAAGGGGAGACCTACATGACATTGGCAAGAATCTCGTGGCTATGATGATGAAGGGAATGGGCGCTACTATTTATGACCTTGGTGTTGATGTTTCTGCACAAGCATATTTAGAAAAAGCAGAGGAAGTCGGGGCCGATATCGTATGTCTTTCTGCTCTTCTGACAACGACTATGCCGGCGATCGGCGATGTCATCAAGGAATTTGAAAAGTCCGGAGTACGCGAAAAATATTACATCATGGTCGGAGGTGCTCCGGTCAGTCAGAGTTTTGCGGATCAGATTGGAGCGAATGCCTATTCAGCCAACGCCAGTGAAGCAGCGGATATGGCCAAAGCATACCTGCTTTCAAGGTTACAATAAGAACGGCATTATACCTTGACATTGGCAAAGAAAAGAAAATAGTAGCGCCGTAAACCACTGGTATCAATTGGTTTACGGCGTTTCAGTCTGATTTGAAAGTTGTATATAGCAAAGGTGTCAGGCAGATGTAAGCATGCAAAGTAGCTTTTAAGGTAAATAGCAAATGGAAAAAACATTGAAATATATTTTATCAGATGTAAAAATCAAACATGCCAATGTTCTGGATATTTTGGACTGTCATACCGACAGCCCGGTTTATGCTGATGTGATGGCAGAATATCCGGAAGTGGAATCGAATTTTTACTCGCTGGTGAAGCCGGAGACGCGCATTCTTTTTGATGAAATTCCTTCGGAAATTGCCGATGAGAATCTGCCGGCCGGTACCAAAGTCGTGTACCTTATCCACACGATAGGCGGCGCAGTGAGTGCATACTGCACACAGATGTTCCAGGAATATGATTATCTGAAAGGAATGCTGATCGACGCAATGTCTTCCTCTTTCCTGTTCGAGATGGATAAGAGGATTCAGGATGTACTGAAAAAAGAGTGCGGACAGAGAGGCGTCGGAATCTCACGAAGACTGGAAGCCCCGCGGGATTTATCCATGCTGGCTCAAAAAGTGTCCTGCGATAAACTTTTCGGAGAGGATCATGCTCCGGTCAAAATCACATCGGCGTATATGCTTGATCCGGTCAAAACAAACAGTACCATTTATATTCTTACAAAGAATGCAAAAATGTTTCACACGGAGCTTGACTGCAGCAAGTGCCAGGCGGAGCACTGCTTCATGAGGCGGTCATCACAGCCCAACATCACCGTTATCCAGAAAAACGGGACGCGCAGCATTCCCTGCACGGAGGATGAAAGCATACTGGACACCCTGAGAAGACACGGAATGTATTCCAGTGCAGCCTGCGGAGGCACCGGCAAATGCGGAAAATGCAAAGTACGGTTCTCGGAAGGCGTTACTGCTCCGGCCTATGCCGATCGTTTGCACTTTTCCCCGGAGGATCTTGAAGCGGGTATGCGTCTGGCCTGTCAGGCCTTTCCTGCAGCGGACTGCACAATCAGCCTGGATCTGCCGGATGAATCTGCCTATGAAATTCTGACGGAAAATGCGCATACTGATTCCTCAGCCCTGGATTTCACAGAGGAATCATATGCCATTGCCATAGATATCGGCACGACAACCATAGCAGCTGCCCTGGTGGGACTCACAAACAAACGGCCCCTGAACTATTATACGACGCTGAACCGGCAGAGAATGTACGGTGCGGATGTTATCTCCCGTATGCTGGCTTCGATGGACGGGAAAAAAAGCCTGCTCCAAAATTCAATCCGCGAGGATATTCTTCTTTGCGTCGTCAAACTCGTCGAAGCAAACAAAATCGACAAAAAACGGCTCAGGAAAGTGATACTTGCCGGAAATACGACAATGGGACACCTATTAATGGGATATCCCTGCAATACCCTCGGAGTATCCCCCTTTACCCCTGTCAGCCTGAAAGAGGAGACACACCCTTTTGGGGAAATACTGGAAAATGATTATCTTACCTGCCCTGTTATTCTTTTTCCGGGGATTTCGACTTTTGTCGGAGGGGATATCGTATCCGGAATGCTGGCCAGCGGGTTTGCGTCCGAAAAGAAGATTGCCCTTTTCATCGATTTAGGCACCAACGGCGAAATGGCTGTCGGGAATAAGGACAGGATACTGACCACATCTACTGCGGCAGGACCTGCGTTTGAGGGCGGCAATATCCTTTGGGGGATCGGAAGTGTCCAGGGTGCTATAAGCGGCGTTTCCATTGAGGGAACGAAGGTGAAAACCGAAACGATCGGAAACAAGCAGCCGGTCGGAATCTGCGGAACAGGTATCATCGAAGTAGTATCCGAGCTTTTGAAAAATGAGATGATCGATGAGACCGGTCTTCTCACAGACCAATATTTCGAGACCGGATTTCCGATAGCACAGACGCAAAGCGGCGAATCCATTGTGGTTACGCAGCGCGATATCCGGGAGATACAGCTGGCAAAATCAGCTGTGCGCGCGGGCATCGAGGTGCTCCTGAAGCGCTATGGCGCAGACTATGGGGATGTTGATTCGGTATGGCTGGCAGGCGGTTTCGGAGTCAAAATCGATCAGGAAAAAGCGATGCAGATCGGCATGATTCCGCTGGAACTCGGTGACAGAATCCATGCTGTCGGCAACAGTTCTTTAAGCGGGGCGATACAGTACTGTTTAGATGAAAATGAATCGGAAAAGATTGGACAAATTGTAGATAATTCTTTGGAAATAAGTCTTTCAAATGATAAGGATTTTAATCAGCTCTATGTTGATTACATGTTTTTTTGACATATAAACACTTTTGGATACATGCATATGATAATTTGTATATATAACAGAATTACAATCGAGGACTATTCTGAGGATGAATCAGAAAAAGAAGGGAGGACAAAAAAATGGCAGCTGTCGAAATTTTACCTGGAATCTGCGGACTGAAAACCAAACTGAGAATAACCGCAGATGAAGAACAGACAGTACAAGTGGAAATTGAATCGGAGTGCCCGTATATTACAGCCATGCAGGAAGATCTAAAAGATCTTGATGGCTATAGCGAATGCTTTGCCAAGTACAGCGGCTCAACTGTTTACTCGGTCGCAGAAATGAACATTAAACATCTGGCATGCCCGGTCCCAACCGCAATCATTAAGGGAATGGAAGTAGCCTGCGGATGGGCATTGCCTAAGAACGTCACTCTTAAAATTGGAAAATAGTCCTTCACTACTTTGGAGAGCATAATACATAGATGGAAATATTCTCTGTGGAGGGGTCAGTGTTTGAATTTCGAACAGTTTGATGAGTATTCCGGAGTGATCAAGGTTCATCCGCATATGTGATGAAAAAGAAACACAACGGTAACTGATGGGGATCAGAAAAGAAGTAATCTGATATGGGAGGTGGCTGCCATGTCAAATGAAAATATCGCCTGGAAGTATTTCTTTCCATCGTACTTGAAAATTGCGAATATTCATTCATCACCTTCGCTGATTCACATTCAAATGGTATCGGAGACCAAGTCAGCAGTTTGTCCAACATGCGGAAAACGATCAAAAAAAGTGCACAGTACCCATTTGCGCAACGCGCAGGATTTACCGGTCTTGGATCATGGTGTTGTATTAAATATCTTGGCAAAACGCTATTTCTGTTCAAACATTGACTGTGCTGAAACGGTCTTTATGGAACAGTATGATCAATTCATGGGCAGGTATTCTCGCTATACCAACCGGTGCAAAGATTTTATTACCCGGTTAGCAATTGCAACAGATGCCGAAACGGCCAGCAAAATTCTGACTAGTCTTCATATTAAGGCTAGTGGGGACAGTTTATTGCGTTATGTCAGGAGCATGGGAGATGCCCTGGATCTTCCGCGAGTAACCGGAATCGGCGTGGATGACTGGGCATTGATTATTCCGCGCATAGGGGGATCATCCGCAAATGTGATGATATATCAGTGATTGAATATAGCGGGATTGCAGCCTTTCATCTGATTATAGTAAGGTAGAATTACTTTAGCTCTTAAGAGTGGATAGTCGGCTCGACCATACATGACTCTCTTGATCATTTTGAGTTTATTAACGGTTCCTTCAACAAAACCATTATTGAACGGAGAACTTATGCCTTGGGTTACAGCATCCAGATCTCTATAGAGGCCCTTAACCAGGGCACATATATGAGAAAATTGGCAAGACTTATTTTCATCCATCCAATCTAGAAAGTCGTCAGCATCTTTATTGGTCATGGCTGCCCTGAAGTGATGTGTGATGGATTTCAGTGCTGGAAGTTTAAGATATTGGTTGCAACAGTCACGCCAATCGATTTCATCCATC
>Ga0209125_1001169_pt1 | contig 26419 bp, 24 predicted proteins | sample BarGraIncub1131A_FD_184503 | JGI IMG/M metagenome (GOLD analysis project Ga0209125, IMG submission 184503) | Arctic peat soil microbial communities from Barrow, Alaska - Barrow Graham LP Incubations 11-31A (SPAdes) (version 2) | ecosystem: Environmental > Terrestrial > Soil > Wetlands > Peat... | reverse complement strand
AATGGGCAGTGCGTAGCTTTTAACCGCTCTGCCTAAAGGCTGAGCGGTTTTTTTGGTAATTCGAACAATCGTATATTAGCAATGAGCAGCTCGGGCAACTGCGAGTTAGGCGAATAACCGGAAGTTCATTTTGGAGTATAATATGAAATTGTATATTTGCGGAAATGGATTCGATTGCCATAATCGTTTCAAGACTGACTTTCAATATTACAAAGACTTTTTACAGAGTCACTATCGGTTCGATAAGTTTCACTATGGAATTGTGGAACGGTCCATAAAATACTCCTATACTTTATTTCATGAACATGATAATTGGAGCGATGTTGAAAAAAACCTAACATTTAACTACAAGAAATATATTGCTGATTATTGCAATTGTTTTAATAGAAAACGAGTTAGCCCGGGAGAATCGCTGCCGGAAACAGATGAAGTAATACTTGAACAATTTCGAACTGAAGATTTTTCAAATGATCTCAGTTATTTTACTGGTATATGCTACTTTGAGTGGATTAAAGAAACATATAACTCGCGAATTGCAGAAGGCGAACCGTATCCAGATGATATTCCATTTTTATTAGGTAACTCTGAAGATAAATTTGTGAATTTTAATTACACGCCTACATTACAATATATATACAAAATACCTGAAAATAATATTCTGCACATACATGGAAAGCTATTAGATGTTGATGAAAGCAGTATCCAAATTACCACCAATATGCCAAATGGGTCAAGCATGTGCGAAACGCGGAACGATTTTGCTCGCGTTATGCAATTTGGTTCAATTGAAAACGATCCTACTCGAATAAAGGATGAGTTGAAAAGCTTTGCGGTAAGCCCTCAAAATGATATGTTTTCCATTCAAAACATGTTAGATAATATAGAGCGAATTTGTATTTGCACATATAAAGATATTCAGAGTAATTATAAAAAGTTATTTGACTTCATTAATCAAAAACAGATTGCGGATGTTGTTATCATGGGGCACTCTTTTTGGGGGGTAGATGAGCCCTACTATGAAAGAATTATTGTTCCGGCATTGAAAAACAGTCGATGGACATTTTACTGCCACCCAAAAGAGCAGAACAATCCAGATAAAGAAGCTGCCCAGCAGTTTGCAGCTAAAAATAAAATCGCTCTTTCTGATAATCCGTTTGTTGAATGGTAATAAATCGAGTATAAGTTTTTTATAGCAAATATCCGAACTTTAATAAGTAGGTAAGGGCACCAATATGCATTCATTTGTTGGGAGTAATTTATGACAATTCAAAATGAAGTTAATGTTGAATTATGGGAAACTATTAAGAAGAATTACGAGGCGGAAAACTATACAGGTGCAATTCTTGACTCAATGTTTAGGCTCACAGATACAATTCGAAACAAAACGGGTCTCGAAGGGGATGGCGCTAGCCTAATTGGGCAGGCATTTGGCGGAGATAATCCACGAATAAAACTGAACAAGTTACAAACCGATTCTGAAAAAGATGTTCAACGAGGCATACAAGAAATACTACGGGGGACATACACAGCAATAAGAAATCCACGAAGCCACGATTCTGCAAAAGATGAGAAAGCAACCGCAGACGCAATTGTAATATTTATTAATTATCTACTGGACTTAATTGATAAATCAAAATTGAGTTTTGATGAAGAAGATTTTTTAAAGCGCGTATTCGATCCTTACTATGTTAAAACTTGTGAATACTCTGATTTACTCATAGAAGAAATCCCAAAGCGCCAGAGGACAAATGTCGCAGTTACAATTATCTTGCGAAGAAGAGAAGTAGATATTGTTTCTCTAGGGTATTTCCTAACGTCATTATTAGAAAAATTAGAAGATGCTGAGTTGTCAAGAGTATATAAGGTAATAAGTGATGAACTTAGAACAACAATAGAAGAGGACGATGTGCGGTATCTCGTACATATTTGTCCGGGGAAATATTGGGTTCGTATGGAAGAAGCCGTGCGGATTAGAACCGAATCAATTTTGTACGAAGATTTTTCTAATGCTAGTTACGATATAGCTCTTCAAAGATGCGGAAAACAGGGTTCATTGGCAGCATGGATAACGGCGGATCATTTAAAAAACTTTAATCAATTAGTGAAATGGACAAGACGAGCCATTGATATGCGTGAAAGTAGTGATGCCGGGTTAAAAGCCTATATTGATAGGTTCTTTTGGAGTGAAATATGTGAAGCAAACAAAGAAGCTATAACTTGGCCTATGAAAAACTATTTTAAAAAGGCTTTAGCAGATGGCAATTTAGAAATCATACAAGAACTAAAAGAGCGAATTACTTGGTATGAACAACATCCGTGGTGGAAGGTCTTCGAGGAAGAACTCAAAAATTATCCTGACATCAAATATGAAGAATTCCCATTTTAGCTTAAATTTTGATATAAAATATATGTTGTTTTTTAGCGAAGCGGAATGATTTCAAGCTATTAATCACTATACAAAATTTCCGATGTCTACTGATTTACCATTATTGGTAATACAGATAGCCGGTTCGCAAATTACATAAGGGGGGTAGCAGTGATGTACGATTCTGTTGAAATAAATGATGATGACAAATATATAGAAGTTCTAAAAAACACTATAGATGAAATGTCAGATTTACTTGACTTCATTTCAGAAAATGCATCTCGGCAGATTCAAACGGAATGGATTGGTAATAGACTTTTCTTAATACAAGGACAAGCTTTAGACGCAACTCGGCATACATTATCAAGCATATTTGGATGCTCTAAACGCGCATGTTTTTCGGATGCGTTTACGCTCGTACGAAAACTCCGCGACGATTTAGTACAGTACTTATTCATCGTTTCAACACTTGAAGGAATAGAGGGCTTATCCGACGAAGAATCTAAGAGTTATTTTAGTAATATAGCTGATGTTGAAAAAATTACAGAAGGTATGAACCTGTTATTTGAAATATTAACATCTGGTAGCAAAAAGAAACCGCACGAGACAGCTATAGACTCATGGCTGGAAAATTCATTGTCTGACGATGACCATTCACAAGATAGGAGGCAGTATTTTTATGCCTCAAAATATATCTCCAGTTTAAAAAGTGAAACTTCAATTTTGAATTGTTTTGAATTGTACTTGGACCCTTTGTGGTCGACGATTGATCGCAGATTAAACGACTATGTACATTCTAATGGTAGCAAATACACAATGTCAAATCTGCCAAATTATGTATATAATTATAGGAAGGATATAATCAATCAACTTATATCAACAATAAGAGATATAATGGTAATATTTGTATCAGTAATTATCCTGATTAAGCCCTCATATATACAATCTAGCGATTACGTTGATTATCTCGATGCGGAAGAAACACCTCCTGAAGGATGCCAATATTGGGTTGGCCCTATTATTAAAAACTTTATCGATACTGACATTGTACGAGTTTCTTCAAGTCTTAAACAATTCTTGAAGGATAATAACAGATATGGTATGCAAATCGATTGAAGTAAGTACATTCGCATATACGGACAATCACATAGTAGCAATTATGGGCAGTTGGTATATTTTCAATTATAGCTTGATACGAGAGGGGTAATCATGTATGGAAAATAATTTATGGAGCGTAATATGGAAGATTTGATGCGGGAACTTATAAATGTAATTAGAGAAGCAAATGGTGGATTAGACTGGGCATCAATAATATCTGCTATATGCTCGGTTGTTTCTCTAATTGCAATTATAATATTGCTAAAAGAACGAAGTGAAAAAAGGCGGCCATATCTTCAAGCCTCATTTGAATTGAAAAGAAGTAGCCTTACCTGCATTGTTATCAGAAATGTTGGAGATGTTCCAGCAAAATTATATGGAATTGTATTTTCTGATGATTTCATAAAACAACTCCCGGATAAAGTACAAGACCGCTTAAAAAGCAAGGCTAATACAGATATGTCTATTTATCCTAAGCAACAACTGGTAATAAGTTTAGATGTTATTACCTCTGATGTACTAAAGTTCACCGAAAAAAATCTAAAAATAAAAATTAAATATTCGTCTATCGAAAACAAGCAGACAAAATATATTGAAGATTCTGAGATAGCTTTTGGAGATTATGAGGGATTTCTAATCTATATATCAGAAACTGATGAACTAAAAAATGCTATTGTAGGAATAGGAAAATCGCTTGACAAAACAACAGTGTTTTTAGAAAAAAGCTTCCTCAGTGCTTCCAAGAAAATTCGAATTGAAGATTGTAGTAGTATGGAAGATTTATATTCAAAAAAATTTGCGACAGGAGCGAATGAGAAGGATGCTCGTATTAATTGATTAATAAATAGTTGGAGGGAATTATGCTTTCTTTTCTATCAAACCAATGGGTTGTCGGAATTGGCGCCGGTATAATTAGTGGGATTATTGTTTATTTCACAACACGATGGCTGTTCGGGCGCAAGGACAACTCTAAGCATATTGAACAGATAACCCTTGCTAATGAAGAAATAATTAGAGTACTAAGACCTTATGTTGCTGAAGAAGGTCTCCCAAATAAAGATATTGTTAATGCTATACTTTCCTCTACTGCTAGAAAATATAATTTGCAACAAAATGAAGTTTACTCTATTAGAGTAGTATGTGAGGATCTGATCAAGGAAACCCTAGAGAATGTGTATGTTTCCTGTAGCAAAAAGCAAGAATACTCAAAAAGTATAAATGATTACATACTTGAAATAGAACAACCATTAAGTGATACTGATTTAAGTAATTCTGCAAAATTGCAATTTGTGTTATCTAGTATGCAGAAGAAAAATGAGTATAAGAATAGATATCTTTCATATGTAAGTGCCATTCTTTCGATTTTTGTTTGTATCATAACTGCTTCTGGCATTGTTTTTTCAAAAGAGATTTCAAGTTTTTCTTTTTCTAATGATTTTGATATAGTTTCTATTGCCGCAATAGTTTCGTCAATTATGGTTGTAACGGTTATATTCGTATTATATACCACTCGTATGCGTGACTTTTTAGAAAGAAAACAGAAGAAAGAAGAACTGATGAAAGAGGACAAGTCTTAGTATTAATTATAATGCACCACCTCAGGCGGTTTAGTGCTACGAGCGCACCGAAATTTTGTTCGTTTAAAGAACTTCGCTTGACATTTATACGGACAAGCCGTTATAGCAAATATGGGAAGTTGATATGAGGAAGATAATATGTCAGAAAACAATAAAATAATTTGTATGGATAAAACCAAATTGAAGTGCAAGCTGTGTGGAATGTATTATTCCAACGAAGAAATGAGCGAAGAACACTATCCAGCCAAAAGCGTAGGTAACGAAGATATTGTCGCTCTTGATATTATAAAAATGTTTGATTCTTTTCAATCTAAGGCAATGCGTAATGACGTATTGAAAAAGCTATCTTCTGGTGAAAATGTAGATAATATTTTAGGAGATATATTTGACACTAAACTATCAAAATCTATATATCCGGAAGGGAGAACCGCTAGGACGCTGTGTAGAAAATGTAATACATTTTTAGGCAAATATGATGAGGCATACCTAAAATTTTTTTCGCTTGACGGAGAACCAAAGAGAATAAAAGGGTTTAAAGAAAGCACCAAACTTCAGATAATTAAATCCATCTTCGGCAAATTTCTATCTGTGCCAGAAACGGAAAATGAAGAATTTGATTTTCTGGATTTGCTTAAAGATGAGTCATTGACAGAGTATTCTGGAAAATGGAGACTATTTTTTGTCAGGAGAGATTATAGCACTGATCTTTTAGGACTTAATGATATTGGCACCGGAAAAGCTAATTTTGATGAGGGTGTTGTTTACGAACTATCAGACGATAAATTTATATTTAATCTATTGAATTTTGAGAAACACTCATGTTTTTCGATGACAAACATCTTTGATATACTTAGCAGAAATTATGTATTAATAAAAGGCGTTGGAAATGATGGCGGTTATCACGCTCAGTTTTTAAAGACTCGTTTATTTCAAAATATTGATGGAAATATAAAAAATTAAATACGAACGTGCTTTTTTATTAACAAGTCAAAGATTACAATATAAAACGTGATTTTGAGCTTTCCGTTATGTTTATAAGGACAAGCAGGTAATAGCAAAAATGTGATTTTGGCATTGCGGTATGTAATACTGCTCAAATGGTTATGGAGGGACGATATGCTTTCAATAATTAAAAAAATCAAACTGTCTGATATGAGTGATAAAGGCATATACGATATGATGGATAACATGTTTGAGGGATATTTGTTAGATAATAAAATGGAACCGAAAGTCAAATTTGATGTTGACACTTATTCTGAGGAAGTAAAGTGGGGCCACGAGTTTTTAGCATCAGCTCCGCGAGATCCTGTTGATTTTATAAAGGCCTTATCAACAAATTTTGCCTGTCCATATGGTAATCTGCGTGGTAGAATCTTATTTAATTATGTTTTCAAAGAATTTTATTCTAGGTTTCCTCTTGGCCAAATATGGATATTAGAAATAGATCAAAGTTGGACTGACTTGGTTTGGGCAACAGAAAAAGAAAACAAAACAACTACTGGTATTGATTATTTTGGAGTTCCACCTTATGGCTTCACAGGATTGCAAGAAGAAAACTTTATTGAAATGGCGTTAAATGTTCTTTCTTTTTGTGTATATCCGGTTTTTTCATCAGAAATCACATTTCCATTATCCAATTATGTAATATGTTATTTCCCAGACAGGGGATATAAATATTCTCAAATGACAGAAAACAACAGTATATATACGCACTTATTGTGGAAATTTCATCACGTATTTGATGACGAATGGACATTTGATTCAAGCAGAGGACCAAAATCTGCAGCTGATCCGTTGATTTTCAACCCCATAAATCTTGTTGAATATTTTGAATGGTACATAGAAACAGTCGACAAGTGTTTATGCAAGCTCATATTGTTTGATAATACAACAAGGCAACAAACTATAATGACTTTAAATGGATTGGTATGTGATTTGTTTTTTTCTATCACTTCCGACATGCCGTTTTTAAGTAAAACTTTCTTCTTTAATCTTGTCGATAAAGCATCCAACTTACTATCAGAATCACAGACAAGTGAAACCAAAACATTTCAAAACATACTGTCAGAAGAATTTCTGTTAAATGAACTTTGCAGAACTATAGAAACCGTTCCAGGAATGTTAGGAAACATACTAATTTCTGATATAAATTGGGCAACAGAACAATTAAAACTAGACGGGTTAAATAGTGAATTATTAAGGAACTTAAGAAATAGTCAACACGGATATAAAAACAACCCTAATAGGTGGGCTTCTTTAGGAAATCATACTTGCGAAGTAAATAATGACATTACTTTACTCGCATTACCAATTTGGCTATATATTATGACTAGTTTCTAAATTGTTAATGCGGGAGACTTGGAAACGGGTCTTGCGTTACGCAGGTTGAACTAAATAAGTCAAATGCGTTATTAAAATTCCCATTATCCATAAACCATGAGATTATCTAAGAACTTGCATGGGCTTAGCTAAAGCCAAAAACTGTCGAAAAAGCAACCAATCTGTCGGCATTGGCAAAAATACTTCTAGCTTATCAAAACATGCGCATTAAAGAGTATGCTGATTATATTGAAGGAGAGAATGATTTGGCTAATTTAGTTGAGTGTGGTCCTGTCCAATCAATTTGGAACGCTAACAACACAAAAATTTTGAGATTCCAACAGGAGATTCGGCACAGAGGTTTATATGAGGACAAAGTAATCACAGCTCCAGATAAGAGTATTCTTAGTAATAAAGTCCAAATGCAGATTTCAAACTGGAACACAAAATGGGATTCTGTATGCGAAAAAAAGCGTGTTGAAGATATGAAAAAGGCAAACTCTGACGAGGCAATTTCGATGACAAGAGAGGCCGAGAAAAAAATGTCAGATGCAGAGAACATCTTGCTCAGCGCTTTAAACGTAAATAGTGCAATAGATTGGGAAATGCTTAAGGACAAGTCAGCATTCATGGTGCCTTGTCCGGCTAAACCAGCCGCTCCAAAGCTTGTTGCCCTTCCAATTGTACCAAATAAAAGTAACGCAGATTTTCAACCGAAGTTAAATCTTTTCTCAAAGATGGTTAAATCATTGCAAAATAAAGCAGTTGAAAAAGCAGAGCGCGCCTATATAATCGCTTATGAAAACTGGAATAAAGCTTATAACGAGGCAACTCAGTATAATGTCCAACAAAATGCGATTTTTTCAAAAAGTTTGGACGATTTCAATAAAAAGGTTGCTGAGTGGAATGCTCAAAAAGAAAAGCATCAGATAAAACAAAGTGAATCCAACTCGAAGATAGATGATATGAAAGCGCGATACTATGCTTATGATGTTCCTACCATTCTTGAATGCTGCAAAATAGTATTAGACCGTTCCGTCCTACCCAGCTTTATTCATAAGGAATTCGATCTTGATTATATTCCTAACACTAAAATACTTATAATTGATTATTCTCTGCCTGATATCGAAGATTTCCCAAGACTAAAAGAAGCAAAATATTCTTCTTCAAATAACGAAATAAAAAAAGTTTACCAAAATGATGCTTTCATGGAAAAGCTATTCGACTCAACAATTTATAAATTGATTCTTAGAGTGCTGCATGAAGAATTTGAAGCAGATGTAATAAATGCTATTGATGCAATCTCAATAAATGGCTGGGTTAATTTTTTAGACAAAGCTACCGGAAAACGCGAAGACGCTTGTATTGCAAGTATTCAAGTAAAAAAAGAAGCTTTTTCTGATGTTAATCTAAGTAGCGTAGATCCGAAAGCGTGCTTTAAAAGTCTAAAGGGTATCGGCAGTTCAAAGCTGGCTGGAATAACCCCCGTTCAACCCATCTTGACTATGAATAAAAATGACAAGCGCTTTGTTTCGTCTCATGATGTCACAAATACATTTGATGACGCGACAAATTTGGCTGCAATTCCGTGGGAAGAATTTGAGCATCTTATCAGGGAAATATTTGAGATTGAGTTTTCTACAAACGGTGGTGAAGTAAAAGTTACTCAAGCGAGCCGGGACGGCGGTGTGGATGCAATTGCCTTTGATCCAGATCCTATTAGAGGTGGAAAAATTGTAATTCAGGCTAAGCGGTATACAAACACTGTTGGTGTGTCTGCGGTCCGCGATTTATATGGCACAGTTATGAATGAAGGTGCCACAAAAGGAATACTTGTCACAACCGCAGACTACGGTCCTGATGCTTATGCATTTGCGAAAAATAAACCGCTTACTCTTCTCAATGGAGGACACTTGTTGCACTTGTTAGAGAAACAGGGGCACAAGGCCAAAATAGATTTACGCGAAGCGAAGGCATTAAATTTAGCAAACGGTAATTAGGCTATGATAAATGTAAATTATTAATCATTCATTTCTTTGCTTATGGGGCGTCATTTGCACTACGATGGCGAAAGTGGACGACCGATGTGGATCGTGAATTAGAAACACTATTCTTCGTAATTGCGTTTGAATTTGCTGAAATGACCAATTGAGTTTCTATGTATCCATAAACAGACAAGCCGTTATTATAGCAATACGATGTTCATTCAACAACAGTTGATAGCAAGTATATACTCTTTATTAAATAATAAATTTTACTCTGTAATGCGCATTAGGAGGAACCGAAATGAAACAAATTGAGCAAGCAGTTGCCACCTGTGAACGTGTGCTTGAAGGAATTGAAAGTGCTTCGATATCCACATCTTCAGCACTTTTACAATGTCTTAGAATTGCTCGATTATTGAATGATATAGATGCAATAATATGGCTTCAATATGAATACGGCGGATATCCAAGAGACGTGAAGGGCTATGTTCTTCAAGATGCTTGGGAAATCGGATACAAAAATGGTCGAGGATTCTTACAAGATGGGAAAAAGGTGATTTTTTCATCGTTAGCATCCGAACTTGAGGAAGCTATTATTAGCAAGCAAAATGCTATAAATAATTTTTCTACACAGGGCGCATCTGTTTCAGGCGAATTAGCTTTGTTAGCTATGAATAACCTTACGGCATCTGTAGCTCATTCAACCGAAGCTCTAGTTGCAGATATTTCAGAAAGCAGAAAAAACCTATCTATTTTGCAATCAAAATACTATGATTACACATTACGAAAATATATTGAATTAACATTTGGGAATGTGGCACAAGATGTTTTTTCCACTTATAGGGAAAGAGTAGACAATTACTTCACAAAATTGTCATCAGAAACCTTACTAAAGCTCAATGCCATAGAAGACAAAATTAACTCTGATAATCCAGAATTATTCTCGCAGGCGCTAACAACATGCAGAAGGCTCTTCGAAAATACCTCAACAGAATTATTCAATAAATATTTCCCGGAGTATTCTGATAAAAAATATGTGACGAAGTCCGGCAAAGAAATTGATATCAGCGGTGATCATTATATAAACAAATTATCTGCTGTAATTGAGGTGCTTCAAGACAAGTCGGTCTCAAATAGCGTGACTGGAAGTAATATGCAATATACTTTAGATTGGATAAAAAATCTAAACGACCTACAGTGCAAAGGGGTTCATTCTGATATTTCAAAGCAAGAGGCAATACAATGTATTATCCATACATACATTTGTCTTGGAGATGTACTTAATTTACAAGAATGATGTTTTTGTATCTGAGTGATTGCAATCTATAAATTATGGTACTCACACGAATTGCCTATTGTGGTACAAATGGGCTTTCTCTAATTAAGCAAAGCACTCTAATATTAATCATAACCAAGAGGCTGAGTTTTCAGAAGAACCTCTCGATTTCTGTTTTTATTGTGGTGCTGATCTTAATGGAAATCAAACCGCATGTCCTTCTTGCGGAGGAAAGCTTAAGTAGTTTATTTCAAATATTAGGCGGCGCTTCGGGCACTATGCCATCGGGCGCACCATAACTACCAATGATAAAACGCTGAGAAACATCAATCGCGTACAAAGCCCACACAATCCATCCGGTGGGCTTTTTCAAGGCCGTATAAGGTGACACTATGGATAATTCATCAAAAGTATATGTCGGAGTCAACGCCCGCTTTGAGCCGGATGGGAAGATAATACCGCTTTCCGTCACTTGGGAGGACGGTAGCGAGTATGAAATTGACCGTGTCATGAATGTCTGCCGCGCGGCAAGCTTGAAAGCCGGGGGTGTGGGTATAAGATACACAGTCAGAATCGGCAGTACGGAAACGTATTTGTTCCGTGATGAATATTTCGCTCTTTGAGAGCCACTCGCACGGGCATGACTGAGCCACCGTCTCGGTGCACGTTGAGCCACTTTTATAATGGTCCACGCGGGGATGTTTGGCCCCGCGTAGACATTCAATATTTTAGTTATATTCTCTTTCCGTAGACAGCCGTTCACGCATAGAAATTCTGCCATCAATGAAGATTGTATACGCGTTATGAACAATCCTGTCCAGCACTGCTTCGGCAATAGCTCCGGCTCCTATCATTTCTCTCCATCCGGCAGGAGACAATTGAGAGCAGAAAATGGTTGAGCAGGTCTGATGCCTGGATTCAATAATTTCGAGCAAATCCTGTGCCTGAGTTTCTTTAAGTGGAGTTAGAAGCCATTCGTCTAGAACCAACACGGCGACACTTTTGTAGGCTTTCATTACTTTCCTGAATGTACCCTCGCCTCGTGCAATCGCCAATTCATCAAGTAAGTCGGGTAGTCGAATGTATCGTGCGGAATAATAGTTCCGACAGGCAGCAACCGCAAAGGCGCTTCCAATATAGCTCTTGCCAGCACCAGTTGCGCCGAGAACAATAATGTTTCGTGAGCTGTTGCAGCTTGCTGCTATGCTGCGTTTGCTGATTCCTTGGCTATGTAGCCGTAGGATTTCTCTGTATGGGGGTCATTTGATGACATCCCAATAGATTAGCACTGGGATTCCCGAAGCATAAATCCATTATACAGAGGGAAATATTAGTGGCTCAATCTCCGCCGTGATAGTGGCTCAGTCCATTCCGAGACGCTGGCTCACTCAGCGCCGGACGAGTGGCTCTCAAACGCCGTATTATTCACGTGAAGAGAACAGATGGTTTGTAGAACGGCGATGATATTGAAAGGGCTTGAAAATTGGGGGGTTGTGCTATATTATAGAAAAGATAAGAACATAATTTTGGATTTGACAAATGAAACGGACCCGGTTGTCTTATAGTAATTTCGAATCGACATTGATCTTGTCACAAGGAGAGGTGCATATGTCTTCAGAGCAACATTTTGGTGGTGACTGGACGAAAGAAAAACTCGATATGTTCTCAGGCTATCTTGATGCATATTTAATGGCACTTCAGAAAATGAATTTCAAGAAGATATACATTGATGCATTTGCCGGGACGGGGACGATTACCCTTAAAGGCGGACAATTGGAAATAGCCGGTTCAACAAAAATAGCACTGATGGCAAAGCGCCAATTCGACAGCTACTATTTTATTGAGAACGACGCCGACAAAGCGCTTGTTTTAAGCGAAATGATTGAGCGGGAATTTCCTAACCTCAAAAACTGTGTGACAGTTTGCCGAGGTGATGCTAACAATGTATTAATGCAACTGTGCAAAGCAATTGACTGGCGGTATAGTAGAGCCTTGCTATTCGTAGACCCGTTTGCAACCGAATTTGCTTGGAGCACGTTGGAAATGATCGGACAAACAAAAGCCTTCGATGTTTGGTATCTTTTCCCACTTGTTGCGTTGCAAAGAATGCTGCCACGTAAGGGAGTTATCGAGCCAACGTGGCGTACCTGCATTAATCGCTTGCTTGGGGACGATAAATGGGAGGATGCGTTTTACAAAGAAGATCCACAGATTGACTTGTTTGGAACTACCTCAGTATATAAGGATGTAAACACAGATTCGCTAAAAGCATATATTGTTGCTCGACTTAAAACGGTGTTTCCCGCAGTTGCTGACAATCCTAAGACGTTTTTAAACAAGAAGAACTCTCCGCTGTTTTTGTTTTGCTTTGCGGTTGCCAGCGATAATCCGAGAGCGCAGGCACTTGCATTAAGGATTGCACAGCATATATTAAACGCCAAGGGGTGAAAATCATGCCAAATATTAGCAAAAAAATGGAGCGGAAAACCATGCTCTATAAGACAGGTGTGGAATACGGTGACTACACCATGAACCATGTTCTTGGCTGTGCGCATGGGTGTAAGTATCCGTGCTACGCTTATATGATGGCAAAGCGCTTTGGGAAGGTATCTTCGTATGAAGATTGGTTACAGCCACAATTGGCAAGCAATACACTGGACATCCTTGACAAAGAAATCCCGAGACTTAAGGGGAAAATCGAGTCTGTGCAACTTTGCTTCACCACCGATCCGTTTATGTATGGATATGATGATATATGTAAGATGAGTTTGGCATCCATCCAACGATTAAACGATGCAGGGATAAAATGCACCGTTCTAACAAAAGGAGTTCTTCCCTCTGAACTGGCAAACTACTTAAAAGATAACGAGTACGGTATTACGCTGATATCTTTGAACGAAGATTATCGCGCACGTGTTGAGCCTGGTGCTGCTCCCTATGCCGAGCGTTTGGCTTCGCTTCGGAGGCTCCATGAAGCCGGCTTCAAAACGTGGGTCAGTGTTGAACCATACCCCACTCCGAACATAATTAAACAAAGCCTACCAGACATATTGAATGCCATAGGTTTTGTAGATAAAATAATTTTCGGACGCACAAATTATAGTAAAGTAGTGTCTGAGTATGCCCAGCATAGGCAGTTCTATAATGAACAGGCTCAAATCGTTATTGATTACTGCGTACTGCACGGGATTGCCTATCATATAAAAAATGGAACGATGACATAAGAAAGAGCGCCTACTCATGTAGAGGACTGGTGGGGGAATAGTGGTTGGTCCATACGTCTTGTAATGATGACGCTACATTGGTCTGCTGTAGAATAGTAAAAACGGGTGCAGATTTCAAAAATGTACCCATTTGCATCCGCCCAGAAAGCAACCGTTCAATTGTATCAACAGTCGTACCATTAGACACAAAAAGCCCGCAAATCCTTAGGAATTCCAAGGGTTTGCGGGCTTGTGTTATTTGTAAGCGAATCGTAAAAAGTGTTACAGTTTCCGGATTAGTATGGCTATTTACCCACTTTTCCCTGCTTTTCCGGCGACCACAACAACATCTGATTGCATCTTGAAAAAGATTCAATCAGATGTTGACAAGCTCTATAGAACCACGTCTATGCAAATAATAGTAAGGGATCAAAAATGATGAATAGATGCCTCTGTCACTAATTCGGAAAACAGATCAGCAAACTAATATATGAATTGTACGAGGAAAAGATAAAGCTTATACAAGTATTTTAAATATCTGAAAGTAAAACGAAAGTGGATTAAAATAATGTCATGCAATAAAAATGACGCTAAAAGAATAATAAAAATATTGACATGTGAAATAAAATGTGTTATTCTTCGTGTAGAACAAGAAAAAGCTTCTAAAAAACAGCTGTAACTGTTTTTAGAAGCTATCTCGTTGAAACACTTAATTGACTTCGTACATAGTATCAAAAACCGTGCTGTTTGTCAATGAGAGCTTGTTACTAATGTAAGAAGGAGGACAAACAGATGCGCTTTTATGTCAATAAAAACGCCCAGCCAAATGGCGACCATGAGGTCCACCGTTCAACATGCAGTTGGTTGCCTGATGTGGACAATCGTTTATACTTAGGCGATTTTGCTACGTCGCAGGAAGCGGTTAAAGAAGCAAAAAAGTTCTATAACCGTGCTAACGGATGCTACTATTGCAGCCCTGAGACACACACGTCCTGATAACCTATCGGCCCGCCTGCTTTTTACGGGTGGGCCGAAATGCTTTTAAAGGAGAAGCTTATGAAGTATGTAAAACTATCAGATTTAGCTACAGTTCAGAGTGGGCTGGTTCTTAATAGGAAAGAAGCTAAGGATGATGGAGATATAGTGGAAGTATATCATAGGCTAAATCTCCGTTCTCTTGGCGAAGATGGTCGACTTAAGCTTTCCGAGTTGGACGTTTTCAACTCTCAGGAACATTTGGACTCTTCTTTGCTGACTAAGAGTGGAGACGTTGCTGTTCGTCTGTTTGTGCCGATATGTCCGATTACTATTGGTGTAGATGAAATCAATTTTGTGGTTCCCTCACAGCTTGCTACAGTACGGATTGAAAACAGAAACGATATAGTTCCTGAATACCTAAGATGGTATCTCTCTCAAGAATATGTTACTGAAAACATATTGGCGAAAGAAGGCTGGCAGTCTCAAAGAACAATCAAGATTAGTACGATTGCTGATTTAATTATTCCGGTTCCTGAAATTGAAAAACAAGATCTCATCGTGCGGATTAACAAAATGAGTTTGATGCGCGAGCGACTATACAAAGAATTGGTCCGGCAAGAGAAACTTCTCACAAATGCTATGATAAACAATGCTATCGGAGGAAAAGTTAAATGAGCACAACAAAAAGAGATATTGAAAATGCATTAATGAGGGGCGCCGATTCGCTCAGAGATACGATTGATGCATCGAACTATAAAGATTATGTATTGCCGATCATGTTCGTGAAATACCTGAGCGATTTCTATAAGGAAGAAGTTCAGAACCTTGAAAAAGACTATGAAGGAATTCGCCTTGAACGCCAAAAACAGTATCTCTCTTTTACTGTTGCACAGGATTGCTCTTTTCAGTCCCTATATGAGCAAAGATACTCCGACAATATTGGACAGCTAATCAATATGGCCATGCGCCAAATTGAAACAGACAACAATCAGCAGCTCTCCGGAGTTCTTGTTACGACTGATTACAACAGTGAAAACGCGCTTGGAACAAGAGAACATAAAAATGCAATTCTGAGAGAGCTTCTTGAAGATCTGGAGCCTCTGGATTTGCGGCCATCACAAATTGCGGTAAAAGACGGACAGGTGCCTGCAGACGTTATCGGAGATGCTTATGAATACATGATTGGGCAGTTTGCAAGTATGGCGGGAAAGAAGGCTGGGTCTTTCTATACGCCTGCCGCAGTGTCTGAAATAATGGCACGCATTGTTGATGTGCAACCTGGTGAACGTGTTTACGATCCTACCTGCGGGTCGGGGTCTCTGCTGATAAAAGCGGCAAAAAAACAGAATGCCAAAGCGGTTTCGATTTTCGGACAGGAAGTAAACGGATCTTCCGTTGCCATGGCCAAGATGAATATGTATATTCATGAAATCAGAGACGCCAAGATCGCGTGGGGCGATACGCTCGCAAACCCAGTCTTTAAAGATGATGACGGCAATCTGCTTCTTTTCGATGCAATTGTTGCCAATATGCCTTTTTCCAAGGACAAATGGGCGTCCGGATTTAACCCTGGCGGTGAGTCCAGCGGGAAAGGCAAAAAAGAGTTCGTTATGGAAGCGTCTTATGATAAATATCATCGCTTTGATTGGGGTGTGCCGCCGGCAAGTAAAGGCGATTGGGCGTTTTTGCTTCATATGATCGCCAGTCTCGCACTAGATGGCAGGATTGCCGCTGTTGCCCCGCACGGCGTCTTATTCCGCGGTGCAGCGGAGGGCCGGCTCCGGCAGAGAGTAATTGATGAGAACTTGCTTGACGCTGTGATCGGACTTCCTGAGAACTTGTTTTATGGTACGAGCATTCCGGCTTGTATTCTTGTTTTCAAAAAAGGCCGCAAAAACGCAGGCATTGTTTTCATTGACGCGAGTAAAAAAGATGAAAACGGCAATTTGCGCTACGTCAAAGCAACCAATCAGAATGAGATGACCGAGAAAAATATCAACGATATTATAACGGCATACAAAAACCGTGTTGATGTAGATAAATTTGTTCATGTGGCTTCTTTGGACGAAATCAAGCAAAATGAATATAACCTGAATATTCCACGCTATGTGGATACTTTTGAAGAAGAAGAACTCGTCGATATCGAGGCTGTTCAAAGTAATATTGAAAGACTGAAATCCGAAATTGCCGAAGCGGAAAAGCAGATGGATGCTTACTTAAAGGAGCTTGGCTTATGAACGATATTGTAAAGTACAGTGAGCAGACGTTTGAAAGCATTAAGCACATAAACGAAAATGGCCAGGAATTCTGGTACGCCAGAGAGCTACAGAATGTTCTTGGATATATACAGTGGCGGAGGTTCAGTGATGCACTTGAACGCGCAAAACTAGCTTGTAAAAATAGCGGATATTCAATTGAGGACCATTTTGCCGACGTCGGCAAAATGGTTGATATAGGATCAGGGGCAGAGCGTGAAGTTGAGGAGGTTGTGCTTTCCCGCTACGCCTGCTATTTGATCGTCATGAACGGCGACCCGCGCAAAGAAGTGATTGCGGTCGGCCAAACGTATTTTACGGTTAAAACAAGGCAGCAGGAGCTGATCGAAAATTATGACGAACTGTCGGACGACCAAAAAAGGCTTGCCATCCGCAATGAGATGATTGCACATAATAAATCTTTGGCGGAAGCGGCGCAGATGGCCGGGGTCATCGATCCTAAGGATTATGCAATCTTTCAGAATAAAGGTTATCAGGGGTTGTATGGCGGCCTGGGAGCCAAAGAAATCCACGCCAGCAAAGGCTTGAAGAAAAGCCAGAAGATACTTGACCATATGGGCAGCACGGAGTTGGCGGCGAACTTATTCCGTGCAACGCAAACGGATGAAAAGCTGCGCCGTGAGAATATCCAGAGCAAGCAGGCAGCTTATGATACACATTATAAAGTCGGCAAGAAGGTACGCCAGACTATCAAGGAACTCGGCGGGACTATGCCCGAAAATCTACCAACGCCAGATAAAAGTATCAAGCAAATTGAACTTGAGCAGGAAAAAAAGAAGCTTGGCGGAAAAAAGGAGGACTGACTGTGTCAAAGTTAAAAGAAGCCGATTTTTATTATGGTGCGATTTTATCTACGTTATTAAATAACGGAATTTGTCCCATGATAATTGAAGGCGGAACGGACCGGCAAGTTTATGATTTTACAACAGATCATACAGAATTCAGACTTTTTGCCAAATATCGCTCAGCGCCCATTGATACAAAGACCGATGACTATTTGAGCTGGCAATTTGTTTTTTCCGGCAGCGATATCAGCGAGATTCAAGAATACATATCATCCAATAAAAGGTTGTCGTTGGGGCTTGTCTGCGGTATGTCTGCATTAAACCAGAGTGAGTATGCTGTTTTGCATGAAGATGAAATTAAAGAAATTCTTCAAAATGGGAAGACTTCATTGACACTTAGCCGGATTAAAGGCGAGCGCGCCTTTAGAGTTTCTGTTGGAGGCGGCAGAGAAAAGGCCAAGCAGATTAAATCCAACAGATTGTATTGAGGAGGTCATTCCATGACCGATGAGATTAGAGAGAGAATTGAACAGTCGAAGCGTAAAGAACCTCCTAAGGGCTACAAGCTCGAGCAAGGATATGTCATTCCAAACGAATGGATTCTGAAAAATTTTTCTACTCAGTTTAGCCGACTGAATAGGAAAAACAAAGAAGACAATCAAAATGTTCTAACGATTTCAGCGCAACAAGGGCTAATTAGTCAAAGCGATTATTACATCAACCCATATGCAAGCGAGGATAAAACAGGCTACTCACTTTTATATAAAGGCGATTTTTCATACAACAAAAGTTATTCAGCCGATTATGCTTATGGAGCTATCAAAAGACTAGATGAGTATAATCTGGGAATAGTATCCCCTTTATATATTTGCTTCGAACCTAATAAAGGCACGCACTCTGATTTTTATCTTCAATATTTTGAAGCAGGTATTTTTAACAGAGAAACTTATAAGATTGCGCAAGAAGGCGCTAGAAACCATGGCCTTTTGAATGTAGCGATTGATGATTTTTTCGCGTCCACCTTAGTTTACCCTACTTATCGTGAACAAAGCAAAATTGCTGAAATTCTCACTCAATGCGACAAAGTGATTACACTAAAAAAAGAGCGCATCGAAGAAGAAAAAAAGCAGAAGAAATGGCTGATGCAGAAACTGCTTGATCCGGACAGCGGTGTTAGGTTTCCGGGATTTAAGGGCAAGTGGAAAAGGAAAAGGATTGGAGAATTGTTTTCAGTTGGCGCTACTTTTTCTGCATCACGTGAACAGCTTAGTGAAGAAGGATTATTATATTTACACTATGGAGATATTCATGCAAATACTTCAAGTACTATAAATACGGTTAAAGACTATGAGTTAATTCCAAAATTGAATAATACTCAGGTGAATGAAAACACATATCTAGCTGATGGAGACGTAGTATTTGTTGATGCTTCAGAGGACTATGAAGGAGCGTGCAAATTTGTAGTTGTTGAAAATCCCAGTAACACACCATATATTTCAGGCCTACATTCTATTCCATTGAAATCAAAGACAAATGAGTTGTCAATAGAGTTCAGAAAACACATTTTTCATAGTTATGCAGTCAAACTTCAAATATGGTATTACGTATCAGGAATGAAAATACTTGGCATTAACAAACAAAACATATTGAGAGTAGCGATACAGCTTCCATCTGTTGAAGAACAAACGGCAATCGCAGATATTCTTTCCTCGCAAGACCGCAAAATCAATTTGTTGGAGCATGAACTGGAACAGTGGCAGCAAAAGAAAAAATCCCTGATGCAGCTCTTACTAACCGGAATTGTGAGGGTAAAAGTCTGATAATATTGATGGCTTCAGGGCTGTGGAGGTAGAGCATGGATATAAAGTTGTTTAATATGGGATTCGGAGAAAGTATATTGCTAAGCAGCTATGAGGACAATTCCTGTTTTCTTATTGATTGCGGTTCGGAAAGCCCAAGCAAGGACGCATATTTTCAAAATGTTATAAATGAGATTACTTCATATTCCAGCAAATCTGCTTTGCTGACGCATTTCCATGAGGATCATATTAATGGGTTTTTGGACATTTCAAAAAAAGATCCGCATTCATTTGATATGGTTTACATACCACATATCTTTACACTGGATCATCCTAATTTTACTGATCTAGAAATCATTAGATACATTTTGGAGAGGATACAATGTCCAAATGATCGGAGATTTACATTATGGGATCTATTGAAACAATTAGTGACTTCGCGCCAAAGAATTGAGCTCTTGCGACGTGGAGATTTCTTTAATCAGATAGAAAGCGAGTTTAATGTACTTTGGCCCATAGCTGACCAGATGATGCCTCACAAAATTACAAATAGTATTACAAAAAAGCTGAAAATATCAGAAGAAGATTGGAATGCGATTTATCGGTTATCAGATGCAATAAATAAAATGTATCTGGAGCTATACCGAAGCCGTGGCGATGTCGTTTTTGAACGGAACATAAATTCTGTTGAATCCGAATTACGCTCGACAGAAGAAAAGCTATATATCTTATGGCTTCAGCAAATACAAGTGAATAATGAATTTCGCAGCGGCATTGAGCAGTGCATTCAGAGCATAAAAAGGAACGCCAATAAAGCGAGCATTGTTTTTCAAGGTGGCGATGTTGACAAACGCATCTTGCTTACAGGTGATATTCCTTCAAACATAATGGACAAAATAGGACGAAATGAGTTTTCTCCGTCCATCCGTTTACATGAGAAGTATTACGCTGTAAAAGCTCCTCATCATGGGACCGATACGCATTATTTTAACTTTGGATGTTACGCCGTATACGATGTTGTAATGGTTAGTAACGGAGAAACACGAATGCCAAAACGAGGTTTAGTTTCCCATCAATATAATCAATTATCACGAAGTTATGCAATTAAATGCACCAATAGCTGTAGCGGTAGATGTGATTGCTACAAATGCCTCCCCAGAATAAAGTGCAGTCAACCGAATGATATGTGCGGAATTGTTAATCCGCAACCATACATTGTGATACAGTAGGAGTATATGCCATGCCGAACCATACGATATTTAACGAGCGGCCGGAATCGCAGGGCAGGGCTCTGAAAGTAATTGAAAAATTGGGATACACCATTGTGCCGAGAAGTGACGCAGAGCAAAAGCGCGGTTCCCGCAAATCCGTTCTGTTTGAGGGCGAATTGCAGTCTTTCTTGAGCAAACAAACTTACCCCTTCGGAAGCGAATCCCGTTTCTTCTCTGGAGGATCTATTGCCGCTGCTGTCCGGGCGGTCAGCCTGCAAAGCGCTGCCGGATTGTATGCCGCAAACAAGGAAATCTATGATTTGCTTTGTTCCGGAAAAAGCCTGGAAGAGTCTTTACCGGACGGTTCACGCCAGTCTTTTGACATCGGTTTTATTGACTTCGACCATCCTGAAAACAACATATTTCAGGTCACTGATGAATTCGAAGTGGAGCGGCCGAACGGGAAGTTTGCCCGTCCAGATATTGTCGTTTTGATAAACGGAATCCCTCTTGTTGTAATCGAATGCAAAAAATCCAGTATGGACGTTATGGAAGGTGTTACCCAAAACATCCGCAACTGGGGAAACGAGTACATTCCTCAGCTGTTTCAATACTCTCAACTGGTCATTGCCACAAACCCCGATAAGGTCCTGTACGGAACCTGCGGTACTCCTGCCAATAATTTCGTATCCTGGCACGAGGATGATAAGGAATGGCTTTCAGAATGGTGCAGAAAATGCTCCCCGGATGGACATATTAAAGAGCAGGATCGGGCTTTAGTTTCTCTGCTTCACCCGGAGCGGCTGCTCGATCTGATCCGAAACTTCATTATTTACGACAGCAATGTTAAGAAAATCGCGCGGTACAAGCAGTACTTTGCTGTTAAGAAATGTATGGACCGAATTTTATTAAAGGATGGCAAAGGCACCAGAAACGGTGTTATTTGGCATACTCAGGGAAGCGGAAAAACGCTGACAATGATTATGCTGACAAAAATGATACTTCGGGAAAGCCTGAAAACAGACAGCATGATTAAACGCCCCCGTTTCATTATGGTTACAGACAGAATTAACTTGGATAAACAGATCCGGGATAACTTTATTCATACAAAAATGAGCCCTCACCGTGCAAAAACCGGCACCGGCTTGATCGAACTGTTGCAGGATGATGGCAATACTGTAATTACAGCGCTTGTTAATAAGTTCGAAGCTGCCGTTAAGCAGGAATACTGCAGCGAAAACTCGAACATCTTTCTGTTTATCGATGAAGGCCACAGAACACAGTACGGTAGGCTAAATATCTATATGAACAAGGTGTTGCCTAACGCTGTAAAAATAGCTTTCACCGGTACACCTTTGATCCAAAAGCCTAAACAGAATGACAAGCGCAGTATCGAAAGCGCTAAGAATACCTATCAGAAGTTCGGACCACTGATTGACAGTTATACACTGCAGGACGCTATAGATGACAAGGTGACGGTGCCTATCGTTTATGAAGGGCGTGTGATACCACAAAAAGTAACCAGCCAACAGATAAACGAACATTTGAAGCATATAACAGTCGGGCTTCAGGAAGAGGCCAGAAAAGACTTGGAGAAGAAATATAGCCGCTTTGTTGCCTTGGCTCAGACGGAGCCAAGGTTGAACATGATTGCCTTTGATCTTCATGAACACTTTTTAAGCTATGTTAAACCAAAACATTTTAAAGCAATACTGACTTGTTCTTCTCGTGCAACGGCGGTAGAAATGTTCTATAAGCTACGTGATCTTGGGGGTATTAATCCTGCCGTAGTGATAACACCGAATACGACAAAAGAAGGTGATAATGAGGACAATACGCCGCAAACGCAAAAAATAATAGGTGAATTTTTCCGCAAAGAAGTTGATCCACTATATAAGAATAATTATGATACGTATGAAGACTCCGTTACAGACGCATTTGTTAATCCTGATGGAGATATAGATTTGCTGATTGTCAAAGATAAACTCTTGACCGGCTTTGATGCGCCTATCGCAGCTGTATTGTATGTTGATAAAAAATTACAGGACCATACTTTGCTGCAGGCAATTGCCCGCGTCAACCGAGTATATAATAATAAGGATTTCGGACTTGTAGTTGACTATATTGGCATTTTCAAAAAACTTAATACTGCTCTTGACTTATACAACGATGAAAAATCCGGTATGAACACATTTGATAGTGATGATATAAAAGGGGCTATTTCTTCCGTTTCTGAAGAGAAAACAAAACTGGAAGATACCTATAAAGCTTTGTGGAAGATATTTGACGGCATTTCGAAAAATGAGACCAGTGCTAATGTATGGCAGGAACGTTTACGCGAATATGAGGTTCGAAAGGAGTTCTATGAGAAGCTGGCTTCTTTTGCAAAACAAGTAGACTTCATGTATTTGAGCTATGAGTTGTTTGACATTATTGGGTTTGATAGGGCTGAAGCATACCGTCGAGATTATCTGTTTTTAAAAAAATTGAAAGACAGTGTTTCACTGCGCTTTAACGACAGCGTTGATTTTTCAAAATACGAAGATGGCATCAGGCAGTTGCTGAATACTTATGTGAACGCAGAAGATGCTAAAATAGTCATTGAACCTCTTGATATTTCGAACAAGGATAAAATGATGGAACAACTAGCTCGATTAGGTTCAAAAGAGGCAAAGGCCGAGGCAATTCAGACGCGCCAAGTAGAGGTGCTTGAAAGTCGCCGGTATGATGATCCGATTATGTACATGACTTTTATGGAACGGATCAATAAGACTATACAGGATTATTTGGCAGAGCGCGACAGTGAAAAATACCTATCCTCTTTGGAGAAAATGGCAGAAGACTACCGCGAAGGCAGAAGCTCCGTTAAGTACCCTGAGATTATTATGGACGACGGCGATGCCAAGGCTTTCTACGGGGCTGTGTGCAGTGGAATTAAAAGGTCATTAGGCGAATTGAACGGCTATGATGAGGAAAGCCTTGGCCGCATAGCTTTAAGCATAAAAGCTGTAATTGCAGAACATGCCAAGCGTGACTGGAGAGATAATGTCATTGTCCATCGCAATATAAAAAAGCAGCTTGACGACTTGCTCTATGACTATATGGAAGAGCATCAACTCAACTGGTCTATGGACACGATTGATATTATAATAGATGAGATTATGATGGTGGCAAAAAAGGGGTACTAAGCATTATGGAGACAATTGAAATTACTTTGCCATCGTCGCTAAAGTCTGTTAGTGTTCAAGTAGACCGTAAGAAAATGAAGACTTGTAGACTGAAAGTTTATCCCGACCAAACAGTGAAGATTTCTGTACCGGTTTCTGCCCCAGTTGAATGGATTAGTAATTTCCTGTTTCAAAAGGCCAATTGGATTGAGTTTAAGCTTGAACGATTTAGCAAAACAACGGGTTACGCGGCCACAACAGAGATCAGGAATGGCCTATCAATTAGAATGCTGGGCGAAGATTTAATTTTCTCTGTATCAAAAAGCGATAAGGATATAATATATCGAGATGGAAAAGTCATTCATATTTGTAGTACTGATATTAACGACCAGGAAAAATTACTGATTCAATTTGAAAAATGGTGGCGGAGTGAGGCTCTGAAAGTTTTGCAGGAAAAAGTTGATAAGTTATTTCCAATCATAAAAAAATATAACATCGCTAGTCCTAGCATTGCACTACGCAAAATGAAAACTTTATGGGGGAGCTGCAGTGTCAACCGCGGTGTCATAACATTTAATCAATACCTGCTAAAGGCAAAACCAGCATGCATTGAATATGTTGTTTTGCATGAACTTGTACACTTTCTATATCCAAATCACAGCAGGAAATTTTATGATTTTCTCAGCATTCATATGCCCGACTGGAAAGAACGAAAAAAAGTATTAGATCAAGATGTGGTTCATGGATTGTAATTGAAGGATACAATATTTAGGTGAGGAATAGCAATGCTATTTCCCACCAGTTCGCCTGTAAAAGTGTTTATTTCACTTGACTTGTGAAACGTTGTCGGTATACTGTCGTTGAGGTGATGACGCATGGCATCAAGGCGAGCAGTAGGCGAAGGCTCAGTATACCGACGCCGGGACAAAGAAGGCAAAGAAATCAAAGACGCTTGGGTAGCCCAAATAGCTATTGACGGTAAAAGAAAAACCTACACGGGAAAAACACGTAAAGAAGCAACGGCTAAGCTGGACGAATATAAAAAGAGCGCTGAGTTTCTATTGCCGACCGCTGGCGCAGAAATGACGCTAGAAGATTTTATGACAGAATGGATGTCGTCGGTGAAGCGCCGAACCCTTAAAGATACTTCGTATGATAGGCTCGAATGCACCGTGCTAAACAATATCGCTCCATGCATTGGGAGCTATAAATTAAGCGAGCTTACATACGGGATAATCCAGAACGAAGTAATAAACCGCCTTCAGGATGACGGAAAAGCATACTCAACCATTAAGAAAGCTTATAACACGCTCAATGAGTGTATGAAATATGCCATCTTTCCTAAGGAGATAATAGTCAAGAACCCAATGCTCGGTGTAGTAATGCCGTCGCCGGAACAATTTGATACAAAGGAAATAAGATACTTAAGCGAGGAAGAAATAGTCCGTTTCAAGAATGCTGCGACAGCAACGTGGGGTAACGGAAAACCCATATATCCTCTAGGCTACGCAATGACATTAACGCTCAACACAGGCGTTCGCGTGGGGGAAGCATTAGCATGGCGATGGTCGGATTATGATGAAGCGGGTGGTATCATCCACACCAACGGAACACTGGTAAGAGTCCGAGACCGCACAGAAGGTGAGCGAAGATGGAAGCAACAGTTTCAGACGACGAAAACCAAAAACGGCAAACGTAGTATCCCGGTAAATGCTGCTGCGAAAACGGCGTTGAACGAGCTAAAAAAGACCAGATACTTCGGCGAAGATAGCCCGATACTTGCGCAGGCCGACGGCACATTCAATACGATAGATAACTTCACGCGGACCTTCGAAGCAATATTAAAACGAGCCAATATCAGACCCTGCGGAATACATACGCTAAGACATACCTTCGCGACCCAGCTAATCGCGAAGAATACTGATGTCAAAATCGTATCCTCGCTTCTCGGCCACTCCTCGGTTGAAATTACGTACAACATATATGTCCACGCACTAGAGGAAACAACGAAAAAAGCAGTAGCCACTCTCTGCGACATATAAAAAACATGGCCTAGTGCAGTATCGAAAATCTGCACTGTGGCTTTTGTTGTTTGTGAACCTACCCCAGGTTCACTATGAACCAACTAATAAGTACTCAGATGAAGTATTATAGACAGAAGAAGAAAATGCTTAATTATATTGCGATTATATATTGACAAGAAAAAGCAAAAGTTTTATACTACAAATAACGTTAACAAATCACTTAACAGTTAACGGAGGAAAAAAGACAGGAGAGTGATTGCGACGAGTGGCGTATATAAATCTTTTGGGCAGTTTCTCACTGTAAAAAGAGAGGAACGAAGAATAAGCCTCCGCGAGTTCGCGCGGCAGCTGGGAGT